>Ga0180300_10000317_pt1 | contig 20634 bp, 20 predicted proteins | sample GuaBasSediGuay15_FD_121798 | JGI IMG/M metagenome (GOLD analysis project Ga0180300, IMG submission 121798) | Subseafloor sediment microbial communities from Guaymas Basin, Gulf of California, Mexico - Guay15, Core 4569-2, 21-24 cm | ecosystem: Environmental > Aquatic > Marine > Hydrothermal...
ACACTCCTCATGATCGTTTTCCGGCAGAAGTATCCCAGGTGGTGGTTTGACTGGAATCTGGCTCTGGCCCGGTTTGCCACACGGTTCGCGGCCTATCTGGCGCTGCTCAGGGATGAGTATCCGTCAACGGACGAGGAGCAGGCAGTCCACGTAGAAGTACGCTACCCTGAAGTGAAAAAGGACCTCAACCGCTGGCTGCCGCTGGTCAAGTGGTTCCTGGCCATTCCGCACTACATCGTCCTGTGGTTTGTGAGTGTCGCTGCTTTTGTGATCGTGGTTATCGCCTGGTTCGCGATTCTGATTACAGGCCGCTACCCGAGGGGGCTGTTCGATTTCGTGGAGGGCGTGTTTCGGTGGTACCTCAGGGTAGCGGCGTACGCATTTCTGCTAACGACGGACAGCTACCCGCCTTTCGGGGTTGGCGCATCAAGGTGACGTAACGCCTGCGGAGGTGGCTGGTTGCACGGCTACGAAGAGGGGGCGAGTATTCCCGGTTGCATCGGATTGCTGGTAGGCTTACACTTCCTTCAGGGGAGGTGATGAGGCGAGATGAAAGCCCAGGTACTCAGAAGCAAAGCGGCGGTTGAAGAACGCCCCCTGGAGCTGACGGAAGTGCCGGTGCCGGAGCCCGGGGCAAAGGAAGTCCTGGTCAGGGTCTCTGCCTGCGGGGTGTGCCATACAGAGCTGGACGAGATAGAAGGGAGACTCCAGCCGAAGCTGCCCGTGGTGCTCGGCCACGAAGTCGTGGGTACGGTGGAGGAGCAAGGCCCGGGGGCCAGCAGGTTCAGCACCGGTGATCGGGTGGGGGTGGCCTGGATATACTCCGCTTGTGGCCGATGCCGTTTTTGTCAGCAGGGCCTGGAGAACCTGTGTCCTGATTTCAAGGGGACGGGGTGTGATGCTGACGGCGGCTACGCGGAGTATGTTGCCGTGCCCGAAGACTATGCCTATCCGATTCCCGACAGGTTCTCTGATGCTGAGGCTGCCCCATTGCTGTGTGCCGGGGCTATAGGATTCCGCGACCTGCGGCTATCTGGTATCAGGCCTGGCCAGATACTGGGGCTGTTTGGGTTCGGGGCTTCGGCCCACATAGTCCTCCAGGTAGCCCGGCACTGGGGCTGTGAGGTATTTGTATTTACCAGGAGTGAAGACCACCGCAGGATGGCGCGAGAGATGGGAGCAGCCTGGGCAGGCACTGCGCAGGAAACCCCGCCCGAAAGGGTCAACTGCGCCATCGACTTCACGCCTGTGGGAGAGACCGTGCCGGAGGCGCTGAGGGTGCTGGACAAGGGCGGCAGGCTGGTGATGGCCGTCATTCGCAAGAGGACCCTCATCCCGGCGCTGGACTACGCTCGTCTGCTGTGGGATGAGAAGGAAGTCAAGAGCGTGGCCAACATAACCAGGAAGGATGCCGAGGACTTCCTTCCATTGGCGGCCCAGATACCGATTGTCCCTTGGGTGCAGGAGCTCAAGCTGGAAGAGGCGAACGAGGCCCTGGTGCTGCTGAAGCAGGGCAAGATTCAGGGGGCCGCTGTCCTCAGAATGGGCTAGCGTCTGCTGCGGGCACCAGGGCTGGGTTTGCCAGTCCCCTGCATTACAATGGCGTCGTCAAAGGGCATAAGGTGTGCTAGAATTGGGGCCTGCTGCGGAGGGATGGCAGATGCGTTTCACCGTTCGTCCGATGCAGAAAGATGATGTCCCTCAGGTGATGGCCATTGATAGGGAGGCCTTCCCCACGCAGTGGCCGCCTCCCCCCTTCACGAGAGACCTTAACAACAGGTTGGTGCGCTACCTGGTGGCTGTTGACCGGAGCGGTGGGCCAGACCAAGGAGCGGAAGCCCTGGCGTCTGGAGAAAGAGGCAACTGGCAGGCGCTGTTGTCCAGGCTGAGGCAGTGGTTTACCAGAGAGTCTCCGGTTGGCGGCTCTGGCCAGGAAGAGACTGTGGCAGGCTACGCTGCCATGTGGCTGATGGTAGATGAAGCCCATCTCACCTCCATCGCCGTCCGAAAGACGTATCGTCGTATGGGGGTGGGTGAACTGCTGCTCATCTGCATGATTGATCTGGCGATCAAGCTCAAGGCACGCGTGATGACGCTGGAGACGCGGGTCTCCAACCGTGAAGCGCAGGCACTGTACCGCAAGTACGGGTTTAGTCGGGTGGGCATACGACGCCGCTACTATTCGGACGATGGCGAGGATGCTGTCATCATGACCACGGAGAACCTGACGTCTGAGCTCTACCAGGCCAGGCTGCGACGGTTGAGGCAGGCGTACGCCGACAGGTGGGTGCCCGCCAGCCAGACTCTACCTAGTCCCCTGCCAGACTAGCCCCTACTATGGATCGCTGTACCTCGTTGGTCCCTTCGATGACCTCCTGGGCTATCGCCGCTCGGTAGATCCTCTCTATCTTGTACTCGGTGGTGTACCCGTAGGCGCCGTGAATCTTCAGCGCCTGCGAAGCCACCCACTCCCCGGCCTGTCCCGCGAAGAGCTTGGCCATCGCCGATTCCATCCGCACGTCCTTGCCACGCTCTCGAAGGTATGCTGCCCGGTATGTCAGCCAGCGGGCAGCCTCTACCCTGGAGGCCATCTCAGCGAAAAGCCAGCGATGCCCCTGCATATCTGAGATGGGCCCGCGGATGGTTGTCCTCTGCTTGGCGTAGCCTATAGCCTCATCCAGGGCGCGCTGGCCGCAGGCCACGGACTGTATCGCCTGGCGCACCCTTCCTCCGGCGGTCACCATGAGCAAGATGTCGAAGCCTTTTCCTCGCTCACCCACCAGGTTTCCTTCAGGAACCCGCACGTTCCTGAGGAAGGTGTCGACCGTTTCCATGCCCCGCAGGCCCATCAGCCCCCAGGGCTTGGAGCAGCTATAGCCTTCCGTATTCTTGGGCACAAGGATGGCGCTTATCCTGTCTTCGTCCGTCCTGGCGAATATGAGGCTGGGGCCATCAACATGCCCGAAGGTGTGGAATCTCTTGGTGCCGTTTATCACCCAGTGACCGTCCTCCAGCCGGGCAGTGGTGGTCAGCATTGTGGGGTACGAGCCCGTGGCCGCCTCGGTGAAGACGCCTCCCGGCAGTGAGAGCCCGTCAACGGCAGGCGGGAGAAACCTGTCCTTCTGCTCCTTAGTGCCGGCGAAGTCGAGCAGCTCAGCCAGCTCGTTAGCCACCAGTAGCCAGGTACAGGCAGTGCAGGGGTAGTGCACCTGCTCCATGACCAGGATGAAGGTGAGATAGCCCTGCTCCAGACCTCCGTATTCCTCGGGGGCGGTTATGCCCAGCAGACCTACCCTGGCCATCTTCGCCAGCATGTCGGAGGGTATTTTGCCCTCTCGCTCTATCTCCTCCGCCAGAGGCTCGATCTCTCTGTCAGCGAAGTCCCTGGCTAGCTTCTGGAACATGCCCTGCTCGTCGGTCAGCTCAAATTCCATGAGTCACCCCCCACATCGTATTGCACTGATGATGCGGCGCATGCCATTCCGGCGCCGCGGGCAGCGATGGACCTTCATGAGGAGACCAGTTCCTGGCATTTCCTTATCAGGGCGGGTAGGGCTTCTCTGTAGTCCGCCACGATGCCGAAGTCGGCCAGCTTGAAGATGTGGGCTTCCGGATCGTTGTTTATGGCTACGATGTAGCCGGAGCCCATACACCCGGCCATGTGCTGTGGAGCCCCGGAGACAGCGACGGCGATGTAAAGGTCGGGGGTCACGATCTTGCCGGTCTGCCCGATCTGGAAGCTCGGTGAGACCCAGCCCTGCTCGCACGGGAGGCGCGTAGCCCCCACTGCCCCGCCCAGGACACTGGCCAACTGGCGAATCAGATCGAAGCCCTGAGCGCCGTCTATGCCAGCACCGCCACTGACAACCACCCTGGCCTCCTCAAGCTTCAGGCCTTCTGCCTCTTCCCTGACTGTCTCAACCACTCTGGCCTGTATGTCCAGGACGCTTGTATCGACGGGTATAATCCGGCCGTTCCTCGAAGGATCGGGCTCTGCTGGTGCCGCCGAGCGTGGCCTCATGGTAGCCATCTGCGGGTGCACTCGTGAAGCTATGGTGGCCAGGGCGTTGCCGCCGTGGACCGGGCGGGTCTGTAGCAGTCGCCCGGTGTCCTGGTCTACTCGAAGGTCGACGCAGTCGGTGGAGAGCGATGCCCCCAGCCTGGCGGCTACCCTGGGAGCAATATCACGTCCGATGCTTGTGTGCCCCATCAGAACGACCGAGGGTGCTGCTTCGCGGCACACCTTAGTGGCCACTGCCGTGTAGGCATCGCTGTTGAAGGTGCCCAGTTCTGGCCTGTCAGCCACATATACGGTGTCGGCACCCAGGGCGATGACGTCCTGACTGATGCCGCCCACGCCGCTCCCGATGAGCAGCGCACTCAGTGCGCTGCTCAGCTCGTGGGCCAGCCTCCTTCCCAGCCCCAGCAGCTCCGTGGTCACGGGAGCCACCTGCGCTTCCTGGGCTTCTGCCAGGACCAGTACTCCTTGACGCTCGCTCATATGCTCGCCCCTGGCCAGTGCGGGAAAGTGCCCACCTTGTCAGATGATCCTGTTCTCTCTCAGCTTCAATGCCAGGTTGACCGCTGCCTGTGCGCCAGTTTCCCCACTGACGATCTCACCTTTCCTTTCGTGTATGGGGAGGGTGAGGGCAACCACTTCACTACGCGCCGCCCCTGCCCCGACCCGTGACACGTCACAGCCTATGTCCTGGGCGCTCCACACGGGGATGCTCTTCCTTGCCGCCATGACGATGCCTCGCCCGGTCGGAAGGCGCGCCTGCCCGAGCTCGCTGCTGACGGTGACTACTGCGGGCAGCGGCGCCTCGACCACTTCATGTCCGTCAGGTATCACACGTTCCACTCTAACGGTGCCGCCTGTGGCATCGACCTTTCTGGCCAGTGTCACCACGGGTATTCCCAGCTCTTCTGCAACGATGGAGCCCACCTGCCCTGCGTCCCAGTCAGCGGCCTGGCGCCCGCACAGTATGAGGTCATATTCACCTGCCTTCTGTATGGCCTGCGACAGGACGTAGGCTGTGGAGAAAGAATCAGAGCCGTTGAAGGCCTCATCGCTGAGGACGATCCCCTCGTCGACGCCCATCGCCAGGACGTGCTTCACCGCGTCTTTGGCCGACTGACCGCCCATCGTTATGGCGGTCACCTTCGCCTCCTGCGCGTCCTTGATCCTGAGGGCGGCCTCCACGGCCTGCTCGTCGAAGGGGCTTATCACCAGGGGGATACCCTCTGGTGCGATCACCTTCTTGGCCTGAGCGTCTATCTTGAACTTGACCGGCGGCATCTCCGGGTCGAGGATCTGCTTGATGCAAACGATTATGTTCATGCGTCGGTCACCTTACCCGTACTCGAAGGCCACTCCAAACCCGCCCCTGGGGTAGGACCAGTCAATGGCCCCCTTGTCGCAGCAAACATGGCAGCTTCCGCACTCGAGGCAGCCTTCGTAGGCGAAGCTGAGTCTGCCGTCGCGCAGCTTGAAGCACTCGGCCGGGCATATGTAGAGACAGATGCGTGGCTGGCACTCCTGACAGATGTTCTCATTGAGACGGATATGGGCCTCGGTGTCGACATCGTACTTGTTGAGGGCTAACCTCTCTTCAATGGTCATCGGGCTCATAGCGAACTCCTGGCTGACAGACCGTCACGAAGCAGTTGCCAGATGGAGACCCGGCCTTTCATTTCCTGCCTGGCCAGTTGCCACAACTTCTTCTTCGGCTTACCGTCTACGCGAAAGACCTCTTCTGCCAGCTTGCATGCCAGCTCGGGGTAGGTCTGGTAGAGGCGCTGGTTCTCCAGGAAGCGCGGGGCTTCTCGGAAGGTCTTCAGGTCCTGGAGGACAAAGCTATCTGCCAGGAGCTTCTCATAGACTGAGAGCGACTCCTTGCTGAAGTCGTTCCTCTCTTTGGCCTTCAAAACGGTCTCGGCTGCAGCTATTCCCGATGCCACCGCGAAGTTGATCCCTTCCAGCGCCCGACCTGTGGCCAGCACCAGCGCGGCAGCGTCGCCCGCCACCAGAAGCCCGTCCGTGAACAGCCGTGGCACCATCCGCAGGCCGCCAGCGGGCACCAGGTGGGCTGAGTACTCCACCGTGGTACCCCCTCTTATATACTCCCGCACCGTCGGATGCTCCTTGAAACTCTCCAGGAGGTCAACGCTCTTGAGATTGCTCTCCATCAGCGCCTTTAGTTGCACCACCACACCCAGGGAGAGGCTCTCTTTGTTGGTGTAGAGAAAACCACCGCCGTGTACGCCCCTGGTGCAGAAGCCCAGGAAGTGAATAGCGGCGCCGCTGTCGCTCGTTAGACCGAACCTCTCCTCGATAGCCTCACGGGGCAACCCGATCACCTCTTTCACGCCCTGGTTGACGTTCTCCGGGGACAGGTTGACGCGGAGACCAGCCTTGGTGGCCATGGTGGAGTTCACGCCGTCGGCGGCGATGACTGCATCGGCGCGGAACTCGTCTCCACCCGCCGTTATGCCCACCACTCTCTGTCCCTGCCACAGTAGGTCGTCGGCCCGAAGCCCGGCAGCCACTATGCCACCGGCTTCCTCGACCTTGTTGGCGAGCCATCGGTCGAACCTCGACCGCAGGACAGTGTAGCCGTTGCGATCACCAGAACCTGCCATGTTGAAATCAAGGGACACAGACGATCTATCTGAGAGGAGGCAGATGACGTGGCGCCCAATCGCCCTTTCCACGGGGATATCCCCAGGAGCGCCTGGGAACAAGCTGTCCAGTACAGGGCCGTAGATCACGCCGCCGGTCATGTTCTTGGCACCGGGGAACTTGCCCCGCTCCACCACCAGTACTTCCAGTCCCGCCCTGGCCAGTTTGCAAGCAGTAGCGCAGCCCGCGGGTCCGGCGCCTACAACGATAGCATCGAACTTGTCGCTCATAGCTTCCTGGGCGCGATTGCCTCTTAGTATAAATGTGATGGAGTCACCACCGCAACCTTGTCGCCGCCTGTGGAGTTGCCAACGTGTGGTGGACGCAACACGGGTGGCCGGGGTCAGGTGCCTGTCGGGTCGCGTACCTGATACCCACCTGAGTGCAGGAGACCTCTTCCGGGTCGACGTGAGCGTTGTGGGGGTGGGAGGCGATGGTCGAGCCTGGAAGGCTGTCGTACAGGCGCGGGGGCATACCGGGGCATACCCGAAGATGACCGCTTCGTGCCTGGTGGTCGATCAGACCGTCTGTCAGCTAACGCGGAGTCCTTCGACCCGCTTCTTCAGCCCTTGGACAATATCTTCCGACAGTTTGCGCCCGTTGCGGCAGACCAGCCATGCCAAAACCCCCGAGGCTTCCCCGCCAGCGGTAATCCTGGCCCCACTGCCGGCCGGTTCCAGCGTGTAGTAGCGTGTCAGCCGGGTGCAGAGCACTCTCCCCTGCATGACTACACGCCTCTTGGGAACGAACTCGATGACGGTCATGTGGAGCGTCACCGGGAGGATGGCCTTCACCCTTATCCGAAACTGCGAACCGACCGCAAGCGGGCCGTCAGAGACCTTTTTGACCTCTCTTATGGAAGGTACCCACGAGGGCCATTGCTCAGGATCGTTGACAGCCATCCAGACGGTCTCTGGAGAAGCGTCCACGGTGGCAGCGCGATCGAATCTCATGCTGTTCTATGCGGAGCCTCGGCTTTCTCAGCCCAGGCAGCAGACCCATGCAATATTAGCAGATCAGAAGACGGGTTTGAACCCACGGCAGCCCCGTGTTTGACAGTTGGCTTCGAATTCGGATATCCTATGAGTGCAATTCCCTGTATTAGGAGGATTACATGGCTGGACCGAAAACAGGCACTATGGAAGAGATACGAGCATTGCAGGGCAAGAAGGCGGAAGAGTCGATGCAGATCGACAGGCACATGATCCGCCTTCTTTGTGATTGCATTGGAGACCACAGTCCCAGGTGGAAGGACACCGCCCCGCCGGCAATGATTATCACCGCCATGGTCAGTGGTGGAGCGATGTCGCTAGGTATCCCCATACCCTACAAGCGGAGTGTGGCTGCCGGTGCGGACTGGGACTTCTTCAAGCCGATCAAGGCCGGCGACACGCTCTACACCACCCACGAGTTCTACGAGGTCCAGGACAAGTCCAGCGAAAAGGGGCCCAGGGCCCTTATGGTCTACAAGTCAACCCACAAGAACCAGAACGGTGAGCTTGTAGCAATAAGCACGAACACCATCATGAGCTACTAATGAAGGAGGGCGTAGTACACATGGGCCAGCAGCTATTCTACGAAGACGTTACCGAGGGTGCGGATCTCCCTGTGATGGAGAAGCAGCCCACTACCCAGACGCTGGTGCGCTGGGCGGGAGCTTCGGGCGACTACTTCGAACTCCACTATGACAAGGACTTTGCTCAGTCCATGGGCTTTCCCGGACCGATCGTTCACGGCAGGCTGGAAGCAGCCTTCCTGAGCCAGATGCTCACCGACTGGATTGGCGACAAGGGCGAGCTAAGGAGACTGAGCGTTCAGTACAGAGGCAACGCTTTCCCCGGGCAAACACTGAAGCTTGGCGGCAAGGTCATCAGGAAATACCAGGAGGGTGGTGAGAACCTGGTAGAGTGCCAGGTATGGGTAGAGAACCCCGAGGGCAAGCAGATCACCCCAGGTACGGCTGTGGTTGCCCTGCCCTCCAAGAGCTAGACGAGCTGGAAGAGACCAAAGGGTGGGGGAGAGACTAAGAGGCAGGAATGCCGTAGTCACGGGCGCTGGTAGGGGAGTCGGCAGAGCGGTGGCTTTGGCTCTGGCCGAGGAAGGCGCCAATGTTGTTGTCTGTGACCTGGGTGGGACTGCGGATGGGTCGGGGGCGGACGCATCACCCGCAGACAGCACAGCGGAGGAGTGTCGCCGGCTGGGTGTAAGAGCGGTACCCCACTACGGGGATGTGTCTAGCTTCACTGCTGCGGAGGACATGGTCCGCACCTGCATTGACAGCTTCGGCAGGATCGACATCCTTTGCAATATAGCTGGCATTCTCAGGCCCAGGATGATCTTCAACATGTCAGAGGACGAGTGGGACCGAGTGCTGGCTGTTCATCTCAAGGGCACCTGGAACCTGTGTCGGCATGCGTGCGTCGCAATGAGGCAGCAGAGATACGGGCGCATCATCAACTGCACCTCCGAGGCTTATGCCGGCACCGTGGGGCACACCAACTACGCTGCCGCCAAGGGGGGCATAGTCAGCCTGACCTATGCTATTGCCCGGGAGATGGGCAGGTATGGGGTAACCTGCAACGCCTTCGCCCCGCGGGCGCGGACCAGGTTAAGTTGGGGCGACGATTCGCTCACGGATGGCCTCCAGAAGAGGATCGAGGCGGGGCTCATAACCGAGGAACGGCTGAAGGGTATGGAGGAGACCCGGAAGGAAGGCGCCGACCCGGAGTACTTTGCTCCCTTCATTGCCTACCTGGCCAGCGATGCTGCGGCTGACATAAATGGTTGCGTCTTTGTAGCATCGCGGTCAACCATAGGCATCTGGAATCACCCTGAGATAGTGAGAAAGCTGACCAGGGACTGGGATATAGCAGAAAGGTGGAGTATCGACGAGCTTGAGAGGCTTGTACCACAGGAACTGCTAGTCGACTACGTCAACCCAGCACCGCCCAGGGACTAAGGCTGAAGTGGGTCCTTGGGTATGGGAGGGGCACCGGGAGATGACCCTGCAGGCAGCAAGAGCGGCTGCTTGGGAGACATCGGCTGTGAAGCTCCTCTACCAGATGGGAGCAGCAGTTGGGTGCTTCAGAAGACAAACGAAGGAGTAAGGAGGACCAAATATGGCTGACAGGTTAAAGGGTCGAAACGCAGTAGTGACTGGCGGTGGCAGAGGAATCGGGAAGGCCGTGGCCCTGGCGCTGGCTGAAGAGGGCGCCAACGTGGTGGTCTGCGACATCGGAGGAGCTGTGGACGGCTCGGGGGTGGACAAGACTCCGGCCGATGAAGTGGTTGAGGAGTGCAAGAAGCTTGGAGTCAAGGCGATCGCTCAGTGCGGCGATGTGTCCAAGTTTGCTGATGCGGAGGCTGCAGTCAAGGCTTGTGTCGACAACTTCGGCAGGATCGACATCGTGTGCAACATCGCCGGGATCGACAGGCCGAAGATGATCTGGAATATGTCCGAGGAGGAGTGGGACCAGGTGGTGGCAGTCCATCTCAAGGGCACTTTCAATTTCATCAGGAATGCTGCTCCACTGATGAGGGAGCAGAGGTACGGCAGAATAATAAACACGGTCTCCGAGGCCTTTACCGGTGGGCCGAGCCACCTCAACTATGCGGCAGCCAAAGGCGGAATCGCTACCCTGACCTATGGTGCAGCCCGTGAGTTGGGGAGGTATGGAGTAACGTGCAATGCCATTTGTCCTCGGGCATGGACAAGGATGACCGCCGATGACAAGGTGATCGAAGGCATCAAGAAAAGGATCGCTGCTGGGCTTATGCCGGCAGACCAGCTTGACCGCATGATGAACGAACTGGCCGATCCTTCGTATTTTGCCGCCTTCGTGGCCTACCTGGCCAGCGATGAGGCCGCGAATGTGAACGGCCAGATATTCTTTGTGTCGGGTACCGAGTTGGGACACTGGACCCAGCCGGTGGTAGAGAACAAGGTGACCAGGGACTGGAAAAAGGAAGGCCCGTGGCGGTTTGATGAGCTTGTCAAGCTCGTACCGGAGAAGCTGCTCGTCGGGTACGTCAACCCGGCGCCACCCCAGCCGGAGGAGAAGAAATAGCGAGTAGCTCAACTGTGAAGGAGGTTCAGCAATGGCTGATAGACTGAAAGGCAAGAATGCAGTGGTAACAGGTGCCGGAAGCGGTATCGGCAAAGCAGTGGCCCTGGCCCTGGCGGCCGAGGGGGCCAATGTTGTAGCTTGTGACCTGGGAGGATCGACCGACGGGAAGGGGGCCAGCGCCGAGCCCGCCAATGAAACGGCTGAGGAGTGCAAGAAGCTCGGCGTGCAAGCCGTGCCCGCGTTCGGTGATGTGAGCGACTTCAAGGCCGCCGAGGGCATGATACAGGCCTGCGTCGACAACTTCGGCAGGATAGACATTCTGTGCAACGTTGCCGGTATCGACAGGGCCAGAATGATCTGGAACATGTCTGAGGAGGAGTGGGACCAGGTCATCGCGGTCCACCTCAAGGGCACCTTCAACATGTCAAAGCATGCTTGCGTCAAGATGAGGCAGCAGAGATACGGCAGGATAGTCAACACTATATCCGAGGCGTGGGTCGGGACCGTCGGCCATGTGAACTACGGTGCGGCCAAAGGCGGCATTGCCAGCTTGACCTATGCCATCGCCTGGGAGATGGGGAGGTATGGCGTAACCTGCAATGCCATCTGCCCCAGGGCAGCTACCAGGATGACCATGGGTCCCGAAGTGCTGGAGGGATACAAGAAGAGAGTAGAGTCTGGACTGTGGAGCCAGGAGCGATACGAGGAAGTAACTCACGTTGCTACACCAGACTACCTGGCAGTCATCCCTGCCTTCCTTTGCAGCGATGAGGCTGCGCACATAAACGGGTGCATATTCGGCGCAGCCGGGGCCTTCTTCTCCTACTGGGCGCCGGCGCACGAGTCGGTCATCTTCGGCAGGGACTGGGACAAGTACGGGCCATGGACGTGGGAAGAGGTAGCCAAGTGCGTGCCTACCCTGCTGAAAGGCTATGTCAACCCGGCTCCTCCCGAGGAGGAGAAAAAGAAGTAGTCGCCTCGTGGCGCCGGACGCTACATCTGGTTGTGATGCGAAGGTGGGCCGCCTCTCTTAGAGAGGCGGCCCACCCGGTCTTCCCGGTCAGTTGACCTCTAAGCGACGCTGGCGCTGCCCAACACCAGATAGGCTAACCTTCGCTTGAAGTACCTTTGGCAACGGAAGTGACGCCCTCTCTTGTAATATCCATGCGAATGAAGCGGTGATTGCCTCTGATAACGCTCCCACAGGGGACAAAACCGCATTTCTGGAAGCACTTCTGAGCCCTGACGTTATCTTCGAGGGTGTGAAGGTAGACCCGTTTCAGGTTGTTCTTCTGGAACACGTAGTCCAGGAGTGTGGCCACCGCATCGCTGCCATAGCCCTTGTCCCAATAGTCACGATCCCCAATGAGTATGCCCAGCTCCGCTTCACCTTTGAAGGTGTCCATGTTGTAGCAACTGCAATTGCCGATGTGCTTGCCCTCCAGCGTATCGATAGCGTAGCGGTGCTCCGTGGGATCGGTATACCTCAGTTCCTCGGAGTAGCTCGCCAGATACACAGAGTAGGGAAGGTTCAGGGGAGCGGTAGCGTCCAGGTAGGCTAGCTCTGGATCCCTTTTCCAGTGGTAGTCATTCCAGGCATCTTCGAGCCGCTTCCTTCGAAGGATCACCTTCTTCCCCCTGATAGTGAACATCTATGTCTTGCTCCCCACTGTCAGCTTCTGGCAGCAAAGCGCCGGGGTGAAGACTGCCCCAACCCACCTGCCGTGCCGCCCGATGCCGACTAGGTTGCCCAGTGCCTGGTACACGTTGCCGGACACTACTGTGTCCTTTACCCGGCCGACGATTTCCCCGGTCTCCACCTTGTAACCGAGAAGGACATTGCCGCTGAAGTCGCCGCCCAGAACATTGGTCTGGCTTGCTCCCATGAGCTGCTCCACTATCAGGCCCTCCTTCATTTCCTGCACCAGCTCTTCGAAGGTGGGCTCGCCCGTTTCGAAGACCAGGCTGCTTATCGAAGGCCCTGGCAGAACTGTACCGCTACCCCTCTCACCATTCCCGGTGCTCTGGGTTCCTGCCAGACCGGCTGTTTGCAAGTCGTAGAGGAACTCTCCCACCACGCCGTTGCTTATGAGATAGGTTGCCCGGCTGGGCACTCCTTCATCATCGCAGGGGCGGCTCCGGGGCCGCTGAGCCACGGTGGCGTCGTCCTTCAGGGATAGCCTCTGGTCGAAGACCTTTTCCCCCCGCCTGTGCCCCAGGGGAGAGGCGCCCTGTAAGACTACTCTCCCATTGAAAGCTGAAGCCAGAGGTGCAATCAGGGCGCTGACCACGCCCTGAGGCGTGAAGATCACCGGCATGTGACCGCTGGAGACAGAGGCCTGCCGCTTTGCCAGGTCTAACTGCCTGGTTACTGTGGCCACGACGGTAGCTGTGTCCTCGATGAGATGGGACGAGCTTTCCCCGTCGCCTACGAACAGCACGTCGGTGTCTCGAATGAGATTGCCCTCAAGGGCCAGCCCGAAGTAGCTTCGCTGAAATCCTGCTTGTCCGCCGCGCGAGTTGAGTATGCGGAGCGTTGTCACGCTCCTGGTCACGCTGGCCTCGCAGAGAAGGTCCGGCGTGTGCTCTCGCACCCTGGATATCAATGCCTCGCCGAGCTCGATCATTCGCTCTACGGGGAAAGCCTCCACAGCCGGGTCGTACACATTGACCTGGGGGTAAGTCTGCTGGGAGGGCAACTCGAATCTGGCCGTGGCGCCGAATTGCGACACCTCCACTGCGCGCTCCACCAGCGAGACTCTGTCATCCAACCTGGTCGAGGTTGCCAGGCCGATCCTTCCGTGGCGCACGATGCGGAGGGCTACGGACATTCCGCTGCGGGTCTGTACCTGCTTGAGGCGATTGGCCTCAAACACGACCGGTGTCTCCTCGTAGGAGACGAGGAAGACCTCCGCTTCTTGCGCCACTTTTGTGGCCAGAGAAAGTAGTTCGTCCATCTTTGAACTCTCTGGAATTCGCCTAGAGCCTGACGACGGGTCTGCCTGCACCGGTCACTACCTGCCCCCTATGAGGCAACGCTGAATACGAATGTGAGGACTGCCATTGGAGACAGGAAGCGGTGACTGACCTCCCTTGCCGCAACCACCACCCTGGTTCATGTCGAGGTCACTCCCGATGGCATCTATGTTCTTCAGGGTGGTGAAGACGTTGCCCGTCAGTACCACAGGGCGCAATAGCTCGGCTACCCTACCGTTGCGGATCATGTAGGCCTCGCCAGCAGAGAAGGTGAACATCTCCATGCTGGTGGTCCCGCCGTACCAGTTCTTGGCATAGATTCCTTCCTTAACGTCGGCGATAATCTCCTGGAACGAGAGTCCTTGCGGCTCGATGTAGGTGTTCGTCATGCGCACGATGGGAGGGTAGCGGTAGTCCACTGCCCTGGCGTTTCCGGTGGTTGGTTCTCCCATCTTCGCCGCAGTCTCGCGAGAGTGCAGCCTGCCCACCAGCACTCCCTCCTTGATGAGGTAGGTAGTGGTGGCAGGCACGCCTTCATCGTCGTACTTGTAGCTACCTCTCAGACCGGGAACCGCAGCGCCGTCAACAATGTTCAGATGCTGGGCGGCGAACCGCCGTCCCAGGACCATTATCTCCTTCAGCCGCTCGTTCTCGTAGGTGAAGTCGGCTTCCGACAGATGTCCGAAGGCCTCGTGAGTGAATACCCCGGCGAGGACCGGGTCCAGGACCACACAGTATTCCCCTGCCTTTGCCTGTGGCGCGGCCAGGAGATCGACCGCCCGCTGGGCCGTCTCCTTCACCTGCTGGTGGAGCCCCTCTATCTGGCCGAAGTCCCCTCTGCTTCCCAGGCTCAGCCCAGCTTGCTGAACATCTCCGCCGTCCCTGGCCACCACGGTGACGCGCAAGGAAATGTCACTGTGGCCCTGTTCGATGTAGCTGCCTTCTGAGTTGGCGAAGACGACTCGCCTGTGTTTGTCCGCGTAGCCAAGTACAGAGGTCTCAACCTTTGGGGTGCTCCAGATAACCTCGTTGTACTCGTCAAGAAGACGCTTCTTGTCAGCTAGCGCCAGGAAGCGGCAGTCCTTAGCAGCCACTTCCTCTACGCGGTCTACGACCGGGGGCACCGGGGCAAGGTGGCTTGTGTCCTTGCCCACCAGGTTGGCCTGCCTCACGGCTAGGGCGACCTTCTCCCGAAGATCGCCTGGCTCATTGAAGCTGACGAAGCCCCAGCCTCCATTGACCAGCGCCCGGACGTTGCCGCCGGAGCTACTGGGCTGGCTGATGTCCTCCAGGTCCCTTCCGCGATAGTGTATGCGGGTAGCCGTGCTCTCCTCGAGGCGGATGTCAACGTAGTCAGCATGGTGAGACTGCAGCGCTTCGGCAATCTGATCTCTATACAAGCCTGACCTCCAGGGTTGATTGGTCACTCGCAAGACCCACGTTGGCTCAGGGGACACCATCACAAGCGGGGCAGATCAATGAATAGTCTATTAGTCGGGAGCCGCCGTTGTCAATTCGGCTGGCCTGGTCTTGCCGGAGGTGCGGCACAAACGTTTAGGGGATTCTGAGGTTACTTCAGGGTTGGACATAGCCAGAGCCAGTATGCGAGCCTATCCCGCGAGACCCCGATGCCACCAGGCGAACGCAGGAACGCATGCCTGAGGATGGGACTGCCAGGCACAGGGCTAGCGGTCGAGGGAATCTGGGTCGCCAGTCAAACAGGCGCTTAGCGGCGTGTGGCGGGTTTCGGTGGCTTATCCTTTCTGCCGCTGGCGGAAGCCCCTGATGTAGCGGGTGGCATTGGGGTCGCGGCCCAGCGACAGGTCGGCGGCCAGCACGGCTGCGCGCACCTTGGCAGCGTCGACCACGGGGCAGTTCAGCCCGGCGGCAATGGCAATGGCCAGGAAGACGCTGTTGAGCAGCTCGCGGTCGGGCATGCCGAAGGAGATGTTGCTCACCCCCAGCGTTATGTTTGCGCCCAGCTCTGCCTTGACCTTGCGGATGGTCTCAATGGTGGTCATGCCTGCGGTGGCGTCTGCGCCGACGGTCAGGGCCAGGCAGTCTATTATAACGTCCTCTCTGGGAATGCCTACCGATTCGGCCTTCTCCACGATCTTCTGTGCCACGGCCAGCCGCTTGTCGGCGGTAGGTGGAATGCCTTTTTCATCCATGGTCAGACCGATGACAGCCGCGCCGTACTGCTTCACCACTGGCAGCACGCTCGCCAACGAGCGTTCCTCGCCGTTCACCGAGTTGACCAGTGCCTTGCCCTGGTAGACCTGGAGGGCGGCTTCAAGTGCCTTGACGTTGCTACTGTCGATGCAGATCGGGGCTGCAACCACCTCCATCACCGCCTGGACCGCCTGTGGCAGCAGGGTCACCTCATCCAGGCCCGGCACCCCGACATTGACGTCCAGTATGTCCGCCCCAGCTTTAACCTGGGCAGTGGCCTCCTCGCGCACCAGGGTCAGGTCACCCTCCTGGAGCGCGGCTGTGAGCTTCTTCTTGCCCGTCGGGTTAATGCGCTCGCCGATGAGCACTGTTGGCCGCTGGTCACCAATTGTGACCTGCTTGCTGGCGGACGATACCATTGTTTCCATCAAGCTCACCTCCTTGTGTACCCTTCTATCCTATCTGCGTGGCTTTGATAAAAGTGTCGTGGAACTGGGGAGCAGTGGTCAGTTCGATGTACTGGATACGCCGGGCCATGGCCTGTGCCTCCGACCGCTTTCCCATGGATGTGAGGACAAGCCTGGCGCCCGTGCCGGCGGCATTCCCCACCTGGTGGAAGCGGTCCAGGGGAAGGGGAGGCAGCATGCCCACTGTCACTGCGCTGGAAACGTCGATGTAGCTGCCGAAAGCCCCGGCGATGACTACCTCTTCGATATCTTGCTCGGAGCACCCTGTTGATTCCAGAAGCACGTTGATGCCGGTGCGAATGGCCCCTTTGGCCAGTTGCAGCTCTCGTATGTCTCCTTGAGTGATGCAGATGGCTGGTCGACCATCGCGCTCCTCTTCGCTGACCAACACGAACTCACGCTGTCCCGCCCTGGAACGAACGCGCGGGTGGTCGCCCAGCCTGCCGCTCTTGTCCAGCACCCCGGCCAGGTAAAGCTGGGCCATGGCGTCGAGGATGCCGGAGCCACATAGGCCGACGGGCGGCTGGCCGCCGATGGTCTGGTACTCGATGCTGTTGTCCACCAGCCGCAGCCGCTCGATAGCCCCTGGAGCGGCCCTCATGCCGTCCTTGATGTGGGCCCCCTCAAAGGCCGGGCCGGAGGCACAGGATACACTGGCGATCTCGCCGTTCCTGACCAGAGCGACTTCAGTGTTCGTGCCGATATCCAGCGCCAGCACCAGGCCGTTGCGGCGAGGCATATCTGTGGCCAGCAGCATGGCCACGTGGTCACCGCCGACAAAGCCGGCGATATTGGGTGGCGTGTGGAGATAGGCGCCGGGAGCGAGGTGGAGTCCCACGTCTCGCACCTTGGTGTCCATTGGGCCGCTTACCGCGGGCACAAACGGGGACCGGCCAAGTTGGTCGACCGGCAAACGCAGCAGAAGGTGGTGCATAGCAGTGTTGCCCACCACCACAGCTTCAACGATGTTCTCGGGTCTGGCTTCTATCATGGCGCAGAGGTCGGCGGCCAGCCGGTCGATTGCCTCCACCACCAGCTTCTGGGCCCCGGTATCTCCCGATGGCGACCTGCTGACGCGGGAGAGCCGGGCGATGACGTCCTCGCCGTATGATATCTGTGGGTTCATAATGCCCTGGGCTGCCAGCGTCTCCCCGCTGCCCAGGTCGACCAGGTATCCCGCTATCTTGGTGGTGCCGAGATCTATGGCCAGACCGAGTTGGGCGCTCGCTGGGGGGAGGACTGCCACTACCTCGGCGCCTCGCACCGATAGTTGGGCCTTCCAGTCCCAGGAGCGGAGGAGGGGGGAAAGGCCCCGCAGTACCTCGGTGTCGACGGAGCGGCAGCTTACCCCGCGTTGCTGGTTCAGGGCCTGAACCATGCGCTCGGCGTCAGCGCGCAGGTCTGAGAGCGAGGGGGGAGACATTTCGATGTTGTAGGCACGCACGGGCGGGTTGGGTGTCACCTTGACCTGCTGGCCTTCTACCTGCGTGCGTTGGGGCGCCGTGAGGGACTCGGCGGGTACATGCACTGTGCAATCGCCAAGGGGGTACGCCTGACAGGCAAGGCGATAGCCGTTCGCCAGCTCTTCGGGTGTAAGGTGCTCCTGCTCGCTGGCGGTCGGGGATGATGCCTTCCCGGACAGGACCTGTATCTTGCAGCGGTGGCAGGTGCCCCTGCCACCGCACAGGCTCACGAGTTCTATGCCGAGGCGGTGTGCCGCTTCCAGCAGGCTCTCATCTGATGGGCACTCCCCTCGGCGGCCGATAGGCTCGAATTCGACGTGGTACTGCTTAGTCTTCACTCTCCCCGATCGTTTGTCTCGACCATGTCAGGCCGCTTGAGCTTCAGGATGCCGCTCCGGCAAGCTGCCCGACCGGTGCTGCAACTACTCCCTCACAATCTCATGTAAGGGTACTCCACATCCTTGAGCAGTGGCAAGTTGGCCAGTGCCGCGGTCGAGCTTGGGTGATGGCGTCGCCTGTGCTCGTGCGCTTCGCGGTCAAGAAGCGATTCGGCGGGAACGAGGTGGTGAGCCAGAGTCGGTCAGCCGTAGTTCTTGCCCGTCTCGATCATGGCACGGAAGTTCTCGGGTTTGCAGTCGGGTGGTGTGGCGCAGCCGGTGCCCAGGATTAGGCCGCCCCCTGCCCCCACCTCGTCGATCAGCCTCTTGCAGTAGGCTTCCACCTCTTCGGGTTTGCCCAGCGAGAGAAGTGAAGCAGGGACGTCACCGTGAATGCAGAGGTGGTCGCGGAGCACCTGCTTGGCCAGGAAGATGTCCGTGGTGCTGTCCAGCCCCACCACCGCCGAGCCTCTGGGCAGCCTCTTGAAGTAGGGCAGGTTCTTGTCCCAGCAGGTGTCCAGGTGGAATACGGTGACGATTCCCTCAGACCAGAAGGCATCGACGATCTCCTCCGTGTAGGGCCACCAGAACCGCTCGAAGACGGCGAGCGGATAGTAGAAGGCGGAGGCCCGCTCGTCGGTGAACAGACAGGTGTCTATGCCGGAACCCTTGGCGATGGCGATGTTCTTGGGGATCAGTTCCTTGGTTATCTGCTTGATGGTGCGCTCCACCGGCTCCGGGTTGTAGTAGAGGTCCTGGGTGAAAGCGACCATGGAACGCATGAGCGACAGCCGGAAGAAAGGGTGAAAGTCGCTGGCCAGTATCAGGGGCCGCATGTCGTACTTCTTCAGCTCCGCGTCGAACTCCGGCCACATGGTCAGCACATTGGTGACCTCTCTCTGGACGTCGTCAGGAGTGAGGTCGGTGATGCGCCACAGGTAGTCTTCGTAGTAGAAGGCGTCTATGCCCATCTCACAGATCCGGTCGTAGTCCTCGGGCTTCATGAACTCCTCTTCCACGAGCTGGAACATGTAGCCGTCCGGCAGGTCTCTGCCGGGGATCCTCATCTTCATGGGGTAGATGTTGGTCACCTGCTGCTGTAGCGGGGTGATGGGGCCGCCGTGCATGCTGTCCCACCCACCGAACTTGCTCAGCACCTTGCGGTATGCCTCGATGGCTTTCTGGTTGCTCCCGGCCACCTCAGCCAGGGTCATGCCAGCCAGGTGCGCCGCCGGCTCGGCGGTGACCAGCGGCACCACCGGAACGCGGTCGGGCTGCTCCAGCCTGATGGCTGCCCAAAGCCTTTCGTTGGTCGTCATACTCTCCTGTGCCATCGTCATCTACCCCCTACGACGTTCAAGCAGTAGTTGACGCCCTCCATAGCGTCCAGGGTCTGGAAGTCAGCACCAACATAGTCTTTGACAATGGGGGTGGTTACCCCTCCTCCGATCATCAGCTTGAGGCCGTTCCTCAGCCCTGCCTGCTGGAGCAGGTCGGCGGCCTCTTTCATGCTGGCGAAGGCGGTGGTGATAAGTGCGGAGAAACCGACGAACTCGGGCCTGATCTCCTTGACCTTCTCCAGCACCAGGGGCGGAGGCACATCGACTCCGAGGTCGTGCACCTCGAAGCCCTGGGCCTGGAGCAGCGTGGCCAGGATGTTCTTGCCCAGGTCGTGGATGTCGCCTTTGAGGGTGGCGAGAACGACTTTGGCCCGAAGCTGGGAGGAGTGGGACTTGGCCAGGTGGGGTTGCAGGATGGCCACAGCTCCCTTGAAGATCTCGGCGGACAGCAGCAGTTCGGCCAGGAAGTAGTCCCCCTGCTGGAGAAGGTCGCCCACGGCGGTCATGCCCTGACGGCAGTCTTCGAGTATCCCAAGGGGGTCTTCGCCTGCTTCGATCCGTTGGGTCACCATTCCCAGGACTTCGTCTCGCTCAAGCTTGACCAGGGCCGCGACAAGTTCCTCTTTCATCTCGGCTCCTTTCCTGCCTGTGATGCCGCTGGCCACCCTTCTTCATGCGCGGCTGGCGAAGGGCGCGCCTATGGCTTTACCAGCACCTTTATTGCGTCGTCAGAATTGAGTTGAGCGTTGAAGGCCTCTCTGACCTGGTTCAGGGGAAACCGGTGGGTTATCAGGTCTGTTGTTCGTACCTGGCCTGCCCGCATCAGGTCGAGGGCCATGTCCCACCGCTGGCCGCCGCAGCCCCGCAGGGTCACGTTCCTGAACTGGAACATCAGGCTCATCAGCTCGGGGCTCAGTTGCAGGTCCTGCTCAAACATCCCTACCTGCATTATCCTGCCGTAGGCGCGGACCATGTGCCCTGCCTGGCGAAAGGCAGCGGGTGCCCCTGAGCACTCGAAGACCACGTCGGCCATCTGCTGTGCGGTTGCTTCTCTGACCGCTTCCACCGGGTCCTTCTCTCTGGGGTTTAT
>Ga0180300_10000318_pt1 | contig 20634 bp, 23 predicted proteins | sample GuaBasSediGuay15_FD_121798 | JGI IMG/M metagenome (GOLD analysis project Ga0180300, IMG submission 121798) | Subseafloor sediment microbial communities from Guaymas Basin, Gulf of California, Mexico - Guay15, Core 4569-2, 21-24 cm | ecosystem: Environmental > Aquatic > Marine > Hydrothermal...
ACCCAATGGCCGACGGTGCCGGATCTTCGACAGTTCCGGACGGGAGGTGAAGCCGGAGTCGATCAGGCCGGGCATCTACTTCATCCAGGTTGATGGTCGGATCGAGCAGAAGGTGATAAAGGTAATCGCAACCCAATGATTTCCACCATCGACTGAGGCAATGACTGGAAAGCCCTGCTTGAGATAAGTCTCGATATCAGCCCGGCTCATACCTGAGTAGCGGTCAACCTCGATATTCTCAATCCCGTTATCGGCCAGGATCCTCTCCAACCCCTTCCTCAAATCACTGGGATATACCGCTATTCCGCAGCCAACAACCCTTGTATCAGCGTCTTCCTCGCTATAGAATAGGGTATAGTCGTAAACACCGGGCGCCTTCATCACCGTTTTGAGGATCCGCTTTATGGTCCCATTTTCTCTTTTGGGCCGAACCACCAGGCAGGTTGGGAAGGCTACCGATAGTCATAGACCTCGGCATCGCAGGACCGCTTAATCGTCTTCGCTTCAACCCCGATAAGGATAAAAATGAAGACCATAAGGGTCGAAAAAAACATTATAGATTGATCGCCTTCTCTCCATCTTTTCCTGGAATGATTTACCCATATCGGTTCTGTCCCGACTTCCGTGCCTGCCTGCGCGCTGGCAGAAAGGCACTTGAGTGCTGCTACTAATATCGGTGTCTTCCGATACCCCCTGATCCGCCGAAATCGCTTCTCAACCTCAATACTAATTAGGGGTGGGGTCAGATACCTGAATCTCAACAGTCAATGGGACATTCTCATCAGGGGTGGTGGTAGAGTTGGGGTTATTTATCACTCCGGTGATGTCTTATGATATCTCCGGTTACCGTGTAGACCGACTCCTCGGCGATATTTGTCGCCAGATCAGCGATCCGCTCTAAGTCTCGTGCGACAAGGATGAGTTTTAACGCCCGTTCGATTGTGGATGGGTCACCGATCATATAGGTGAGTAGTTCCCGGACGATCTGATCATAGAGTCCATCCACCACTTCATCCTTCCGGCAGACCCTGATTGCTAAATTTTCATCTCCCTGTGAGAAGGCATCGAGGCTCTCCTTTAACATCACTCCGGCAATCTCGGCCATCCTGGGGAGATCTATCAGTGGCTTCACCATAGGCCTGGGCAGTAGATACATTGCATGTTCTGCAATGTTTACCGCATGGTCACCAATCCTCTCTAAATCGTTGTTTATCTTTATTACCGCCATGATCGTGCGGAGATACGAGGCCTCTGGTTGATATCGAGCCAGGATGGTAAGGGCAAGGTCCTCGATCTCTACCTCCCTCTCATTTACCCTGATTTCGTCCCTCTCTAAGATTTCGGTAATTATGCTCTCATCCCTCTCCAGGAGAGCTTTTATGCTCTTTGACACCATCTCTTCTACCTGACTGGCCTGGAGCAGGAGCTTCTCCTTCAGCTCGGTCAGTCTCTCTTCGAACATCCCTCCTCCTATCCGATCCTTCCGGTAAGATAGTTCTCAGTCCTTTGATCCCGAGGGCTTTTGAAAATTCGGTCGGTGGGACCAAATTCTACAAGCTCCCCAAGCATGAGGAAGGCGGTATAGTCGGCAACTCTTGCGGCCTGCTGGAGATTGTGGGTCACAATTACTATGGTGTAGTCCTTTTTCAAAACTTCCAGAAGTTTTTCGATCTTTGCAGTGGCAATGGGGTCTAAGGAGGCACAGGGTTCATCAAAGAGCAGGATATCTGGTTTAACCGCGATCGCTCGGGCGATGCATAACCGCTGCTGCTGTCCACCTGAGAGTTCGAGGGCTGGCCCGTGGAGCCTCTCTTTCACCTCATCATAGAGGTGAGCATCCCTGAGTGCCTGCTCAACTTTCGTATACAGCATATTTTTATCTCTCAAGCCATGGATTTTAAGCCCGTAAGCCACATTCTCGAATATCGACTTAGGAAACGGGTTCGGTTTCTGGAAGACCATCCCGACCTTCTTCCGCAACTCGTAGACATCGACCGACCGGGCGTAGATATCCTGACCATCGATGATAACCTTTCCGGTCAACCTCGCCCCATCGATAAGATCATTCATTCTATTGAGACACCGCAACAGGGTGGATTTACCACAGCCTGAAGGCCCCATTATTGCGGTGATCATCTTAGCCGGGATTGAGAAGTTTATGTTCTTTAATACCAGTTTCTTCCCATACCAGAAGTTCAGATTGATAATCGTTATCTTATCTTTTACCACCGTTTCTTCCTCCTTCCCCGGAACCTGATCATTATGGCGCCAAAGTTGATCGCCAAGACCAACAGTAGAAGAACTAAGGCCGTGCCATAGGCTATGGGGATCTGGTATTCTGGCTTTGTCCCCTCGGTCATCAGCGCATAGATATGGTAGGGGAGTGCCATTACCTCATCTAAGAACGACCGGGGTAGCCCTCTCCGGTAGAAAGTCGCCGCAGTGAAAATGATCGGGGCGGTCTCACCGGCAGCCCGACCGATACCAAGGATGACGCCGGTAAGAATCCCCGGTAGTGCGGTTGGTAGAACCACATTTTTTATCGTAGTCAGCCTGTCCGCTCCTAAGGCAAAAGACGCCTCACGGAAATCAGCCGGGACCGCCCTTATCGCCTCCTCGCTCACCCTTATTATGGTGGGGAGGATGAGGACCCCCAGGGTGAGAGAGCCGGACAGGACCGAGACCCCCAGGCCAAAAAGTTTTACAAATACCGCAAGACCAAAGAGGCCAAACACAACTGACGGGACACCGGACAGAGTGTTTACGCCGGTTCTTATTATCCGCACCATCCTCCTATCGCCGGCATATTCGACCAGATAGACTGCACTCAACACCCCGAGTGGCAGGGCAAAAAGCACCGCCCCCGAAGCAAGGAGGAAGCTACCGACCAGGGCTGGAAATATCCCTCCCCTTGTCATATCCGCCCTTGGTGACTCAATCAGGAAGGAGATACTCATCACCTCTGCTCCATTTACAATTATGTAGACGATGAGAAATAGGAGACAGCCGAGGGTCGTGACGATGCACAAGACGATCAGCGAGAGCCAGAGGAATTCTAATACCCTCCTCACCTCCGTATCCTCTCGGCCAGTACCGAAAGGCTTAGAGTCACCAGGAAAAGGATGAGTCCGATACCGAAGAGGGCATGGTAGTGGGGGCTCCCCATCGGCGTCTCACCCATCTCCGCCGCGATGGTGGCGGTCATGGTTCGAACCGGTTCAAGCAGGGATTTCGGGATCACTGCGGCACCACCAGCAACCATCAGAACGGTCATCGTCTCTCCGATCATCCTTCCGCTCCCCAGGATGATGGCGGTAATAATCCCTGACCTTGCGGCCGGGATGACCACCTTGGTAATGGTCTCCCATTTCGTTGCCCCCAGGGCCAGGGATGCCTCTCTGATGCTCTGAGGGACTGCGGTAATGGCGTCCTCGGCAATGCTCGCGATCGTTGGCAGAGCCATAATCCCGAGAATGATAGCGGCGGTGAGTCCGGTGAGTCCAACCGGGATCTGAAAGAGCCGCTGAATGAGGGGGGAAAGGAATACGAGACCGAAGAAGCCGTAGATGACCGAAGGTATTCCGGAAAGCATCTCGATGAAGGGTTTGATCGACTCCCTCACCCTTGAAGGGGCAATCTCGGAGAGATAGATGGCACATCCTAACCCCAAAGGGAGAGAGACGGTTAGTGCGCCTACAGTGATTAGGAACGAACCGAGGATTAGAGGGAGAATGCCAAATTCTGGTGGTTCATCAACCGGATACCAGTTCTGACCCAGGATGAAATGGAACAGGGGGACCTTCCTGAAGATGGGCAGACTTTCCGTAATGAGGACAGCAACTATGCTGAAGAGCAATACCCAGGTCAAGAGTGCAATTGGTAGTAACAGCCTTTCAATTATCCCCCTCCTCACTTCCGTTACCTCACCGGCAGATATCCGGTCTCCTTAACAATCTTCTGACCGCTCGGACTCAGGATGAAATCTATAAACCGTTTGGCAAGACCCCTTGGTTTCCCATTCGTATACAGAAAGAGAGGCCGGGCCAGTCGGTATTTACCCGAGGATATCGTCTCGGCATCAGGCATAACCCCATCTACTTTAAGGGCCTTCAGATGGGGGGAGAGATAACCAAGTCCAATATACCCAATCGCACCTGGTGTCTGGGCCACGGTCTGGGCTACCGCCTTGTTAGAGGCAAGCATCAGGGCATCCGCTCTTACCCGCTTACCCTTCAGAACCATTTTTTTGAATACCTCGAAGGTGCCAGATGCGACATCCCTTGAGATGACCACGATCGTCCCCCCTTCACCACCAACATCCTTCCAGCTGTTGATCTTCCCGGTATAGATCTCTCTAAGTGTCTCGGTCGAGATCGAGGTTATCGGGTTGGCCGGGTGGACAACTATTACCAATCCATCCCTTGCGATGACAGTTTCACAGGGGTTTATACCATCTGCCCTTGCCCTCTTTATCTCCTTTGTCTTCATCGGTCTTGAAGCCATCGCGATATCGCAGATGCCGTCGATGAGCGCGGCGATCCCCACCCCGGAACCACCCCCCCTCACCGTAATATCCACCTCGGGGTGTTTGGCCATAAACTCCTCGGCCGCGGCCTGAATTATCGGGAAGACGGTGGTTGAGCCGGTGAGGGTGAGATCTGCCCCGGTTGTGGGTAGCCAGGCCAGTGTCAGGATTATGGTCAGGCCAAGAATCCCTTTCATCTCTCCTCCTTTCTATAAGGGTTTTGTGACGAACTCCCAGCGGAGCTGTGCCATTACGGCATCTTCTGGGCCCTGGTCAGGATCTTCATAAATCGTCCGCACCCAGTTTACCTGGAGGACCACCCCGATCTTCCCTTTCTTTCCGCGCAGGAGATGCCAGTTGAACCCACCGGTAGCTCTGATACTGGCATCTCCGATCTCCTCAACATCCTCATCCCATCTATCCAGTCTGGCGATGAGATCGATATCAATCCCGGTGAGCTCTCTCAGTCGCAAGGCCGGCATCACCATAAAACCAGAACCTCTGGTCGTATTACCCTCGGGCCCCAGCTCTGCACCGAGATACTCAGCCCAGATGGTTAACGGTCCGATCACTACCCGAGCGATACCGGCATGAAGCAATCTCCGATCATACTCGGGACCGGATCGCTCGAACAGGGCCGAACCACCGATGGTGATGCCGGGGATGGGGATGACCCTCAGATTTACTAAGAGGGCTGGGGCTAGATTGACCAGGCTCTTATATTTCTTATACCCTTCTCCATTGACAACCTGAATTGCATACTCGCCATACCCTTTCGGGATATTACCGTTAAGCGATATTCCGTAATCCGCACTGGCAATAACCTTCTCTTTATCTTCCAGACACTTCTGAATTGTGGGATATTTCCAGTCGTAGATGAGACCGAAGTAAGATTTCTGGAGCCCGATTGTAAGTTTGGCATCCCTTATCAGACCCTTGAAATTCAAATAACCGTATTTCAACTTCAATCCGGCACCAGCAGGATATTTATCGGTAGAGTAGATATCCACATTGACTCTTGAATCGATCCTGTCGGTAAACCGGTGATTCCAGCGTAGATACCCGCGCTCAAGACCGAACCTGCTCTCTCTTAGCTCGTCCGTCTCCATTTCGGCAGTATAACGGAACCAGGTATAGGCACCGATGTTGCTCTCCCCAGGTGCCAGACCGGCAAGGAGCAACCGTGTCGATACCACCGCGATTACCACGATTCTCGCCATCATCACCTCCTTTCACCAATATTCTACCAGGAAGTATTAATTGGTGATGAAGCCGATGTTAATTTTTGGTTACGGGAGGGTGATGATGAAGGTTGTCCCCTCAGCCAGACTGCTCTCCACTTCGATTTTGCCCCGGTGGAGTTGAACGATGTGTTTCACTATCGATAAGCCCAGACCGGTCCCCCCCAGTTTTCTCGACCTGGCCTTATCGACGGTATAGAACCTCTCGAATATCCGGGGGAGATGTTCTTCCGGTATTCCGATACCGGTATCAGCGACCTTTATTATCACCCCACCATCGGCAGGGGAGGCCACTATCGTTATCTCCCCCTCTTCGGTATACTTCAATGCGTTGTCGAGAAGATTAATCAATAATTGCTGTAAGAGGAAAGGATCAGCCTTTACAACCAGATCCCTGGGGATCGAGATTTTAAGTTCCAACCCTTTTCTTTTTATCCGCTCATTATACATTACCGAGATGTCGGAGACGAGCTGAGCCAGATCTACCTCTTCTATCTCAAGCATCTCCCTGTGTCTTTCCAATCTTGCCAGAAGCAGGAGATCGGCGACAATGTTTATCAACCGATCGGTATGCCGCTTGATAATGGCTAAAAAGCGGCGCTGCTTCGAGGGTATCTCTCGCTCTAAGGTCTCAACGAACCCCTTTATTGCGGTCAGCGGCGTTCGCAGTTCATGGGAAACATTGGCGACAAAATCGGCCTTTATCTTCTCGACCTGTTTAATTCTGGTAACATCGTGGATTACGACCACAACGCCACCATCCGGCAAGGGGGCACTGTTGGCGATAAATATCTTACCCGCCACTTCAATCTCTCTGGTCCTTGGTTCTTCCTTATCAATCACCGCCTCGATAAGCCTGTTAAACTCGACATTCCTTAACGCTTCCCAGAAGTATTTGCCGACCGGATTCTCAGTCAGACCACATAGTTCATTGAAGTTTTCATTGGCCAGAAGAATCTTCTTGTCGGAATCCAACACGACCAGCCCCTCTCTTATTGATGTGAGGATGGTGTGAACCTTCTCCCTCTCCATCTCGATCTCTGAAAATAATCTCCCCAGATCCTGGGCCATCCGGTTCAGGGCGATGGATAGCTGGGCCAGCTCATCGCCCCCCTCAAGATGCAACCTGCTTCCAAAATTACCCCTTGCGATATCCTGAGTGACTTTTATCATCCGGCTTATGGGTCTTGTCAGTGATCGAGAGGAGAAGAGGGCCAGAACGAGGGCAAAGATGGTTATGATTATCGTAATATAGAGTATCCTGCTATTCAGCGATCGGAGGAGGATATTCACCTCTCTTAATGAGAGGCTGGTCCGGATCACCCATGAGCATCTGCCATCTTCCTCCACCGGGATGGCGACATAGAGCATATCCTCTCCCATCGTGGCACTGAACCGGATGGATTTACCGGCTCCACTTTGTAGTGCCTGGATGATCTCCGGTCTATCTGCGTGGTTCTCCATTTTCTCGGGATCTGCTCTCGAATCTCCCAGGACCCAACCACCGATCCCGATCACTGTGATCCTGATCTCCATCCTCTTACCCAGAGCATCCACGATACTATCAATCTCTCTGCTATCCTCCGACCGCAAAGATGGTAGCAGACGATCTTTTATCGCCTCGGCTTCGGCCTTAAGGTTTTTCTGCAAAACTGTGAGATAGTGGACCCGTATCTGCCGATTGACCAGAAGAGCGAGGAGAGGCGAGGTGATGGCGACAATCAGGCAATAGCAGAGGAAATGCTTGATAGTCAATCTCATTCCAGTTTGTAGCCCATCCCAGGCACCGATCTTATATATCTACCTTCCGCTCCCAGCTTTTTCCTCAACCTTGCAATATGGACATCCACCGTCCTTTCCAATACCATCTTATCATAACCCCACAGCTGATGGAGGATCTGTCTTCGGGTGAAGATCCGGCCCCGACCCCTTGCCAGGATTTCGAGAATCCGGAACTCGGTGGTGGTCAAAGCTACCTTCTTATTCCCAACTCTCACCTCGAATCTGGCCGGGTCTATGGTCAGCTCCCTTATTCTCACCAGCGGTGGCTTCTCCTCTTTCCGCTTATACCTCCTCAGCACCGCCTTCACCCGGGCGATCAGCTCTCGAATACTGAACGGTTTGACCAGATAGTCATCTGCGCCCATCTCCAGTCCCACCACCCGGTCCACCTCTTCTCCTTTAGCGGTAAGCATGATAATCGGAACTGATGAGGTATTTTCATCAGCCTTCAGCCTTCTGCATACCTCTAAACCATCGATGCCGGGGAGCATAAGGTCGAGGATTATCAGGTCAGGTGGATTTTTCCTGACAAAAAACAGGAAACTCTCACCATCTTCAAACCCTTTCACCTCAAAACCCTCTTTTTTCAAGTTATGTGATACCAGCTCCAAAATATCAGGTTCATCATCGACGATAGCAATAAGAGACCGCATGATACAAAGGTTATGCATCGATCTCTTCCGGTCAAGTGTTCAAATGTTGGGGAAGATCGAGATAAATCGCTTTCGAAGTTGCTCTACACATCACCCCCCACCCGACCTCCCCCATATTTGTTTATGGCTCACGGCTGATATCAACCTGTTCGAGACCGTCCCATAGCACCAAGTCCACAGCCGATCTCCAACCCTCAATCCGACATTCCGGTAATTACCGGATTGACGGAATGAAATTTGAGGGCCAATGCTCCCGGATGGGTTAGCTTCAGATGATCAAAGCGATAGTTTCTGATTTTTGGGGTGACCCACTGAATTTTCGAGACACTCTGAAGGCTGGGGTACAGGTCAGGACGGCTTTCTTAATAACTCCCTCGAAATTGGAACAGTGACGTCAATGCAGCGATTCGGCAACTTAAAAAATCAATCGCTCAGATGCCCTGACTGTAACTAAATTCTTTCGTTCCGATATCAGCTGAGCAAATTCGCAATCGCATCAGATATCTCACTTGGCCACTTTTCTGACATGTATATAATCCCGCATTATTCACATACCTGAAGAAAAATGTAGAAGATTCAATCGAAGCTGGGAAGCCTCTACAGAAGTATTGTTCCGATGGGATCATGACTCGACAAATGAAAGCAGAAAAACAGAGTGTAAATTTTCCCATGTCAGGAGAGGCATTACCCCATGTTGTTAGAAAATGGTATGAATAATGCGGGATAATATACCAGACCAGTGGGAACTGGATAGTCTTAACGCCTTAGAGCGCTCCATGCTTTAAGCCGCCTCAATCTCAAGCCGCCCCTGCGGCAAAGATTCAGTCAGCTCCACTGGTCTTGGTCATTGCGGCTGAATTCTATTATTGGGAGGAAGACTATCCTCTCTCGTTTCCAACCTGACCTGGTTAGCTAAGCCTTAGCTACCCATCCTCACCCTAAGATCACCGGGAGCCGGAGGAGGTATTTCCTTATCAGGTTTTTGATCTTTCCAGTAACTTCTTTACCCATAAACTCAGACTATCAACCCGGATTATTCATACTAATCTTAAATAACTTGACCCAAAGCCTCTAACGAAGAGAAGCTATTACGCATGTGCTTACCTTTCGAGAGAAAAGAGCAGTCACTTCTGCGGATCTATAGGATTATTACCGCTTTACTTCGCACCGCCTGCTCACCATCCGGGGGTAGCTTGACATTGTTGTTGCCGGCCGGTAGCAATCGGCACCAGAATCATCTGAAAATCCAGTATATACAAAGATATATCTTTCACCTTATCGTGGAAGTCGATAAAATCATCCCGTAATTCACCCTCAGGTGGAATGCCGAACACAATCAGGGCATAATCCTTAACTCATCGACATCCGTCCACTGTAACCACTTTCTAAGCCATTCAGCCACATTTCGGATGAGGTTCTTATACCTCCTTTGTCCTTGATGTTTTGACCGCCTGATAGCCCAGCCGGCAAAAATAAGTGAGTAGAATTCCTTGAAGGATTGGGAAGAGGATGTAGTAGGGTGGGTCTTTGGGAATCCCCGCTATGATATATGCAACGGACAGGGTTATCACAGCAAAGACCATCGGATGAGCAGTTGTCCCGGCAAGAGTCATCGCCCCCGGTAATTCTGCCACCAGTTTGTGGGCAAGCTGGATAAGAATCAAAGCAGCCGCGGCCTGAACCTCGATCGGTAATCCCTTTGATTCAGTCATAACTCCTCCTTTACCTCCATCGCTCTTTCTTAAAACCGAAAAGCTTATCTATCGGCCAGCTGAGAAGCCTCCGTTTAAGTTTTTCCTTGGCTGATTCAAATCTTTCTTTCTCTTCCGCCGTTGCGGTCTTCTCAAACTTCACCTTCTTTCTTAAATCGAAATACCTCTCGGGTCCCCCTGGAAATACCTCCTCTTTTAGCCAGATCTTGATCCGCTCCTTGGTAGGTTTTCGGGCAATTATGAAGACCCAATTATCCTTGGAGATATTTGCGATATCTGTTCCCTCGGGCAACCCAAGCTTAAAATCTCCTCTTGTTTTCGCTCGTGTGATGAACTCAAAGGCATCCTGAGAACCCTGGCCAGGGAAGGCACTGATTATCTTGAAGTCTTCCCTCCTCGGTATCTCATCTTCCCAGAGCTGTGATACGGCGAGCTGAATTGCTCTGAAGCCAACAATCAGGCAGGGGCATATATCCCCGTGATACTTCCCCACATCCTCGATAGATATATGAAGTAGATTCTCCCCATCGTAGACCGAGATAGGGGTTAACACATCTTCACCCCACGCAATCGTTACTCCCAGTATCAAAGTCATTACCACCACAGCTATCTTCATTTTCGAAAATCCCATGATATCCTCCTTTCCTTTGTCGCAGGCAATTCCATCCCTGCCTTTATAAGCCAGGGTCCGTAGTGCAGAATTTTTGTTGGGCCCATCTTGTGATGCACCTTCCCCTTCTCAATACACATGGGCTTCAATACAGCTCAAAATTTACCCGTGTAGCCATAAATCCTCCGGAGTGTGGGCAGATGCGATCGCCGGCAAAATGATCAGTAAACCGATCATTATTTTTTCTTTCTCCATCAGAGCCTGAGGGTTAAACCCACTTTATATATCGCTCGATCTTCGCCCGAGTATTTATCCTCATATTCTTTCCCAAAGAGGTTGTTTATCGTAAGAAACAGAGCAACCTTCTTGAACAATAGCTGACTAATCTTCAGATGGGTCAAGAAGTATGAAGGTAATTCCTTTTCATTATCCTGATCCTCGAACCTTTTGCCGACATATTCCTCGATTAGAGTCAGATTAAGCCCGAGTTTTTTGTTAAAATAGCTTAGTTCCCCATTTATTCGATGCCGGGGCGTGTAGGTAAGTTCTTTCTTGGTCTCCTTATCTTCGGTTTTTAAGAAGGTGTATCTTACCGCACCGATGAGGCCTTCGATAAAGATCTTAGTCTTTATCTCTGTTTCTACTCCTTGGATAAGAGCACTTCCAATATTCCGGTAGGAATAGACCGAATCGGGCACAGCCCAATAGCCCTGGATCATATCCTTGAGGTCGTGCCTGAAAAGCGTTATTTTGCCATAGAGGTTGACCTTAAGTTGGGTCTCTAACTCCAGTTCATAGCCGGTTGATGATTCGGGTCTAAGATCGGGGTTCCCTTCTATCCAGAATCCCCATCCACCGTGTCCATGCCAGGTCCTCCGGTAAAGATCTTTGAATGTCGGTGCCTTGAATGCATCCCCGACTGATGCTCGAAGAAGAAGTCGATCGGAGAACTTATATAAGAGTGCGACCTTGGGGTTGAAGTTTAAGCCCCAGATCGAATGGGCATCAAGACGACCGGCGACCAGCAGAGTCAGCGGATGGAAATGTAATTCATCCTGGAAATAAGGGCTCCCCATATATTGAGTCTTCGCATCGGGTAAATCACCGCCTTCGATTCTCTCGAGTAGACCTTCGGCCCCAAGTGTCAAAAGGTGTCTTTTGAGCATTTTCCCACTCCATTGTATCTCGCCACGATTCTTCTCCTCATCCGTGACCGTAGCAATCAGCGAACCTCCGATATTGGTCTCATCGTGGTACTCCGCCCGATACACCTTCAACCTGAGTTTAGAGAGATTTGGTAGGCCAATCTTCCCATCGGCACCGAGATCAAATCTCTTCCCTTTTCTGAGCGAGAGGTCTTCATGATAATAACCACCTCTGAAGATCAGGCTATTCTGAAGGTCACTTTCCCAACCAAATTTCGCAAAGATGTTTTCGGCATTATACCAGCTTCGCCTCTTCTCTTTTCCCTTGGTTCTGTTTCCGTAAGCCGAGATCAAATATCCAAATTTCCCAGCGCTTGCCCCATGGGTCAAAGCAAGGGTCTTGGCGCTGTAACTACCATAAGAGAGAGTCGCATTGAGAAAAGGTTTGTTTGGTAATGACCTGGTAATCACATTGCAGACCCCGCCAATCGCATCACTCCCGTAGAGGACAGAAGAGGGGCCCTTTACCACCTCAATCCTTTCTACAACATTGGCGGGAATCTGAGTCAGGGGATAACGACCCCAGACCCTCTCTCCATCCAGGAGGATCAGTGTATATCCCGAAGGCAGACCCTGAATTCGAAGCCCGTCGCCAGCCATTGGAGCAAAGCTCGTATTGAATTCGATCCCGGTTAGATTTCTGATTGCCTCTCCAGCATCGAGTGCATTATACTTATTGATCTCCTCTTTACTCACAACCATAGATGGGATCGGCAGATCATCCCGCAGGTGCGTTGTCTTTGTGGCAGTTGCTATAATCTCATCCATGAGAATCGGAGATTCCTTAAGCTTAAAATCGACAATGACCTTCTGATCAGGTATTACCTCTATCAGCTGAGTCTCTTTTCCGTAACCAACCCTGGAGGCTACGAGTTCGTATTTCCCGGGAGGAATCCCGGTGATAACATACCTTCCGGCCAGATCGGTTACAGTGCCCAGGCCGGTCTTGGAGAGAAGAATATTGGCAGCGACAAGCGGCTCTCCGGTATCGATATCGATAACCTTCCCCATGATGATCCCCCACGGTCCTGCTCCGGCGAGTTTTGATAGAGCGAAGAGAAAAACCACCATCGGGAGATTGAACCTTATCATATCCCTTAGAGTAGCCAATTACTCGCCAAGGTTGCGACTCCCATCGGGCTGATATGAGTATCTGAAGGTGATGAATCCGCTATGACCTTCCTGATCATAGTAATCCAGGAGTTTTATCTTCGCATACTTACCATCAGCTGTTTTGATTACAAAAACCGTATCCTTGGCAGTAATCGTCGGTGGCATCCCTCCGGACATGTTGAACCATTCCATCAGTTCGGGATTCATGCTGACCGTATCTTCGTGTGGACTTCCCGGCATCCAGATCACCATGGTATCTACCACATAACCCTCTTCCGGAGCCTCGATAAGGGAATCGAATTCTATCGCACCCATGTTTATAGCTCCACCACTCCCCGGGCCGCTTGTGCCGGAGTTCGTCCTGATCTTGAGCCGCTGGAAACCGAGATCCCAGCCATGCGAGCTTTCGGGATTAGCAACCGAAACAGATCCGGCTTCTGAGAAACTGAAATATGCCCATTCTTCGTAGCTTGAGGCGTTTATCGTATAGGTGCCGCTCTCGGGTGGATTTAGCTCCTCCTCTTTTTGACAGTAGAAAAACCCGAGGGCAAGAAGCACGGTGATCGGGGTTACTTTCTTAAACATCTTGCCTCCCTTCATTCTGCAAAGACCCAGGGGCCGGGCAAAAGTCGCCAGCCCCAGATGTACTCCAATACGGACCATGCCACCAGTAGCAGGGCCAGGGCATAGGCCATATTTTCATTATCTCCTTTCGATCCCTTCATCCGGAAACCAAAGAACACAGCCAATGAGAGAAAAATGGCCGCACCTAAATATGTGCTCCAATGATCTCTACCAAGGAGTTCAAACTGATTGATCATAATCGCGTGCAAGAACCATATCCCGCCAAAGTGGCCCAAGGAAAACATCACCCCTGTTGGGAGATATCTCTTGACACCAAACGATACCAAAAGAAAGACTACCAAAATCGGAAACATCCGCCAGTTTGCTATCTCCAGAATGCCCAGGTGTTCGAATACCTCACCGAAAACTGCCCAAAGAAAAAGTCCGGAGAAGATCCCATAGTAGTTTCTTTTACGTTCATCTTCGATAGTTATTGATTTAAGGAGAAAAGCAATCCCCATTGTGAGAAATACCAATGCCGCAACAATTGTCGCGATGATGTTCATCCGATAGACCGCAACCAGTGCCATATAGGCGCAAGCGAAGATCAACAACACAAACAGAAGAGTTTTTAATCCCTTCTTACCCATATCGCCCCGAGATGGATTCAAGTCAACATACCCGATCTTCCCTGTGGGTCAGTTTGCCAGTCAGATAAAGGGAAACAGCCTCTTCGATATCCTTGACATCGGTACAAATCACCTTCAGCCCGAAGCCCTGCATATCGGTGTATGCGCCAAGACCCATTCTTCCAGCGATGAGAACATCGCAATCCTTGATCGCATCAAAGATCTTCTGATGCCTCTCTGATGCCCTCGGTCCAAAGCCATGCCTTCCCTTCTCATCGGTTGGAGGATGTGTCTCTTCACCAGCGAATTCCTTGTGTCCTATTTTTTTCCTCGTCTCCCTATTTACCACCTTGTCGCCTTCTATGGTTACCACCATAAAGTATGGTGCACCACCGAGATGTTCACTTATCGTTGTTTTGTCCTCGGTTACGATCGCGATCTTCATCCTTTCCTCCTTTCATCAGAATTTTATCCTTCCACAAACGGTTGGCATAAAAACGGGAGCAAAGGCGGCCTTATCCGCATAAGGTATCCTGACACCGAGGTCAATGGATCCCGCCTCCTCATCACCAGATGGTTGCCAGCGAAACTTTGCTACCATCCCGTGGGAATATGTTTCGCTGTCCTCAAGTTCGCTTCCGTCTCTGTCTTTGTTACCTCTGGCGATCCAACCCTGTGGGCCAGCGACTATGGCGAATTTTCCAAACTCATAGCCGATGAAGCTACGATATCCAAACCTATCTCCCAGATCCCAGCCCGACCTGGAAAGGCCATCTATCTCTTTAACCTTTCCCCTGTATTGATACCATACATCCCCACACAGAAAGAGGTTTTCGGTAAAGTGAGGATGAGAGAGAATCACAACTTTGAAATCATCTGTTCCGCTTCCTATACCGTTTTTTATCTTCTCATCCGAACTGATAGAGGGCTTGTAACTGAAGGCAAGGAAAAGGCCATCCTTCCAATCAAAACCCCACAGACCAGGGGATTTTGAATATACCAGATATTTGGCCGAGAGCCAGAGATCTTCAAGGCCATCATCCCTGACCTCCTTCCATACGGTCTTTTTCGCTTCCTTCGACCAGACCTGCCTCTTCAGATCCTTCATCACATACGGAAGAAAGATCCCCACACCCAACCTATCAACGATCCCATACTCCAATCCCATAGCAACTCCGGTCTTCCTCAGGTGCCAGTCATCGGGCAAATCCACCATTTTGTCATAATCTTCCGGGTATGGCGAATCCTTGTGGAGTGCCTTCCATACTTCATCAGAGTAGCATCTTTGGGCCTGGAGATATACTACTTTACTCCGAATCTTGAATTTGCCCTTGCCGACATCATGAGGACAGCCTACAGTCTCTTCCGCCAGGACATTCTCAATGGCTGAAAGGATGAGAATGCCCAGAATCATAATCAATGCATGCTCTTTCATCCCACCTCCTTTTCTGAATCTCCCAACTTTCTTGAAAATTTTTTCAAAACAGCCCTCCTATCTGATAGATAAGCACCGCGACTATCCAACCCAAGATCAGGGAGTAACCTACTGCAAGGCCGGTCCATTTCCAGTTCGTCTCTCTCTTTATTGTTGCTATCGCCGCAATACAGGGGATATAAATCAGAGACATAACCATAAAGGCATAGGCAGAAAGCGGGGTAAAATATTGCAAAAGTGCGGATCTCAAACCCGCCTCTTCAACGCCATAGAGTGTTCCCAGGGTGCCGACGACAACCTCTTTGGCCACCACCCCAAAGAACAGGGCTACCCCCGCCTGCCAGAATCCAAAACCGGCCGGCGAGAGGACTGGGGCCAGGGCTGACCCGAGCCTGCCGATCAGACTCTCCTCCGATGCATACTCAACACCAACTGGGAGAGATGCCAGAAGCCATATCAAGATTACGCCAGCAAAGATTATCGTCCCGGCTTTTTTCAAGAATAGACTGCCCCGCTCCCACATGTGGATGATCACCCCTTTTACCATCGGTAGTCGATAAGGTGGCAACTCCATGATCAGGGGTGCGACCTCGTGCCTGAAGAAGATGGTCTTAAAGATCCTTGCGACGACGACCGCCAAAATGATTCCCAAAAGATAGAGTGAGAAGATGATCGAGCCCTGATTTTTCGAAAAGAAGGCACCAGCGAACAGGGTATAGATTGGGAGTCTTGCCGAACAGGACATCAGGGGATTGACCAGGATCGTCAGGATCCGATCCTTCCGGGATTCCAAGGTCCTGGTCGCCATGATCCCCGGGATGTTACAACCAAAACCTAAGATGAGGGGGATGAATGACTTTCCATGGAGTCCTAAGGCATGCATAAATCGATCCATGACAAAGGCTGCCCTGGCCATATAGCCGGAGTCCTCAAGGATCGCGATGGCCAGAAAGAGGAGCATAATATTGGGCAAGAATACCAAGACCGAACCCACCCCAGCGATGATGCCATCTGAGATCAGTGAAGAGAGCCATCCCGGAGCGTTGAGCACGGTCAGTCCACTCGCTGCCGCCGTTCCCAACCATCCAAAAAAGGAGTCGATAAGATCGGCCAGCGGTGTTCCGAGAGCGAATACGAACTGGAAGGTAAGCCACATCAAGGCCAAAAAGATCGGTATTCCCAAAAATTTGTTGGTCACCACGCTGTCGATCCGATCCGAGAGCTCAAGCCTTTCTTCAATGCCCAATCTCTTCTCGCTGCATTCCCTTACCAGCCCCTTTAAAAAACCGTATCTCCTTTCAACCATCGCGGTCTCAAGGTCGTAACCAAGATTTCTCTCCAAACTGGCTGTCGTCTTTAAAACCGCCTCCTCGATCCCGCTTCCCTCGGGTAGTTTTTTGACTTTCTCTAATATCTCAGCATCCCCTTCAAGAAGTTTTACGATGAGCCAGCGCAGAGGATATTCTTTTGGCAGACCTTTATTCTTTAAGGTATCTGATAAACGTTCAATTGCGGCTTCGATATCCGGGTCATAATCGATCTGAAACGGACCGGGCCTCTTAGGCGGAGCGACGATCGCCTTTTTCAAATCCTCGATACCATCTCCTTTATTGGCAACGGTCTTTACCACCGGGATGCCGAGAACACGGGAGAGCTTTTCGGTATCGATGCTGATCCCTTTAGCCTCAACAAGATCCATCATGTTAAGGTCGAGAATAACATTCACTCTTAGCTCAAGGAGTTGGGCAACCAGATAGAGATTTCGCTCGAGGTTAGAGGCATCGATAACTGCCACCACAACATCCGGAGTTTCTTTGATCAAGAAATCCCGGGCGATCCGCTCATCTAAGGAATAGGCGGTCAAGCCATATATTCCCGGTAAATCTACAACATCGACTTCACAACCACCATAGCTAAATTTACCCTCTTTTCGTTCGACGGTCACACCGGGCCAGTTCCCAACATGCTGACGAGATCCGGTAAGACTGTTGAAGACCGTGGTCTTCCCAGAATTTGGATTTCCAGCCAGCGCGATCTTAATTCTCTTCATCGGAGGATCCTCACCCATATCTTATTGGCCATGCCAAATCCAAGCCCAAGCCTTATCCCCTCTCTGGCGATGATCAGAGGACCTCTTCCGATATTGGAAATTACATCTATTACTGTTCCGGGATAAAATCCCATAGTAGCCAATCTCATTATGAGACCCCGGCCCGCTCTTATCTCTACTATCTCCACCCTCCTTCCTGGTTCTACCGCACTGAGCGGTAACATTCACTCGATTACCTCGATCGTAATTGCTGATGCTTCCTCTTTCCGCAATGAAAGATGATAGCCCTTGACTAATATATCCACCGGGTCACCAAGGGGTGCAGTCTTCTCGATCTTAATCTCAGCACCGGGGACAATTCCCATATCGAGGAGTCTCCTCTTTACCTCTGAGGTTAAGATCTTTACCACTCTACCCTTCTGTCCCACCTTGAGTTTGTTGAGCGTTGTGATCTGCTTCATCTTACCTCCACTCCCCCATCTCTTACCACAGGATTCTGGCCTCCTGCCCGTTTTCAGAAAATGGTAGAAGTGGCTAAGCCACAACGGCTCTCCATCTGGTGAGGTCTCTATGAACTCGATAAATTTCACGATCCTCTCAAGGGTCTTCTTATCAATATAATGCTCAATCTTGCAGGCATCCTTTGTTGCTATCCCTAAATCGACACCCAAGATCTCATGGAAGAATTTGGTCAAGACCTTATGCCTGTGATAAATATTCCTGGCAATCCCGACACCCTTATCGGTAAGATCGACATAACCATACCGCTCGTGGACTACCAGACCTCGATCAGCCAGTATCTTCATAGCACCGATTACTGAGGCCGCTTTTACCCCCAGGTGTTTTACGATATCCTTGATCCTGACCACCCTCTTTTTCTGACCTATCACCCATATCGCCTCGAGGTAGTCCTCAAGGCTTGGCGTCAACGCCATCATCGCATCCTCCTTTTAGGCAAGACAATCATTGTTAGGCTACCCTAATATTATACCGGAGAATCCGGTTTTGTCAAGACCCCTTTCGAAATTTTTAAAATTATAAAGCTTCGAAACGGCGAAGGGGGTTACTCCTCTCCCCCAGGTCTTCCAATCTCCCTTTTTATCTCCTCAATCACGCTCCGATTATAAATTTCCTTCCTGCCACCCTTCCTGATTGAAAATACAGTAAATACCTTCCCCCCGAAATCTGCCTCAAATTTCTCATGTGTCTTCCTTAGCCATTCCTTCCACCTGTAAATCTCCGGTGTCTGTTCGTAAGTTACTGGCTTGATTTGAAGACCGATGTATTTTTCTCCAACCTGAATATAAAAATCCACATTGTAAAGTCTATCCCATTCATCAGGGGCAGGTCTTATCTCAACCCCCAGTTCTCGCTGTAATCGGCCATATATTGTTTTTATCTCTGTTTGATAACCCTGGTAGGTTCGATTGACCACAAGATTACGAATATACTGGATACAATCTATCTCCGCCACTTCCTCGATCTCGGCCTGGATAACTTCGGTAATCTTCACATATAATTTTCTTCCCAGATCTTCAATATACTCCTCAGGAGATAAAGAAATCCCTCTCTGCCTGAGAAAATCGCCGAGTTTCCGGTAATAAAATTGTTCCCAATCTCCAATTTTCTTCGGGCCGCATTCTCAAATCCATTGAGATACCGGACCGACGCTACTCTTCTTGTTTAAACCCCATCGGTTTGTTGCCATATTTAAAATCCACTCCTTCGCCATTTAATGTCGCTCTAATTCCAGAAACCTCGCTTTATATTTATATTCTTCTTCTCTATCGGCAGAAGCCAGGTGAGATTTAATCAAATAAGCATTCACAAATATTCTGTTTTTCAAATAGACATAAGCACTGACGGTATTCTTATTCAGGACGGAGCCATCGTCAAATTTGAGGTAAACCTCCTTCTTCAGAATACGGTTCCGCAAGTATTCCAAGGCTTCTTCCTTTTTAGTTATCTTCACCCCCTCTGAATTTAACAAGCAGGCCGGTATTTAATTTAAGGGTCTGCTCATCTATGATAGCAACCACCCGGTAAAGCCTGTCATTCTTAAATTTGAATTTCTTTGGATCGATTTTCGGCCGGGCATCCTTAATTTCGGGCACATAGTCGACCTCATCCACTTCTATTGATCCCGGTCGTTTTACTATCTCGATGTCCCGTCTGAATTGCTGCGGATTTTGCTTCAGGCCGAGTTTCTTTCTGATCACCGCCAGGAACTTCTCATTTATCTCATATCCTACTGCATTTCTATTTAGATTTAGAGCCACTTTTACCGTGGTCCCGCTCCCGAGAAAGGGATCAAGGACAGCATCACCCATAAATGTATACATTTTTATCAACCGCTTCGGTAATTCTTCGGGAAACATTGCTTCATGTTCTATCTGTCTTGCACCACCGAAATACCAGTGCCCCGAGAAATACTCCTTCCATTCTTCCTTGCTCAATCTGGATTTCTCCTTGATCTCTTTCGAGACCCTTTCACTCCTCCCCGGTTTTTTGAAGATGAGGATGAATTCATAGTCAATCTCAATCATCCCGTTGGGAGGATAAGGGTAGGAGCCCATTATATTTGCTCCACCGGTGGTATTCATTGTGGTCTTCTTCTGCCAGATTATTGAGCCCATATAATCAAAACCGATATCCTCGCACTGGGCCACAAGCTCCGCATGCAGGGGTATAACCTTATATCTGCCATAAATAATGGAACGGGCGAATTGGTCCCCTATATTCAAGCATAATCTCCGTCCTGGCTTAAGCACCCGATGGCATTCTCTCCAGACCCGGTATAGATCTTTCAGGTATTCATGCAGGCTCTGTCCATACCCGATCTGCCCCGGGACACCATAATCCTTAATGTGCCAGTAAGGAGGCGAAGTGACGACCAGATCGATACTGTTATCCCCGACCTCGGTCATTCTTCGGCTATCGCCGATTATTATCCTTGCCCGGTAGGTCATCAGTTATAAACCGGGAGAGAAGGAATAAAAGACAATGCCTCCCCTGTTACCCTCACATATATCCTTAGCCATCAGCATCTTCAGACAATCCGCAGGTAGTATGAACGACCTCTCATATCTCCACGGTTCGAAAAGAAGATTCAGAT
>Ga0180300_10000319_pt1 | contig 20610 bp, 18 predicted proteins | sample GuaBasSediGuay15_FD_121798 | JGI IMG/M metagenome (GOLD analysis project Ga0180300, IMG submission 121798) | Subseafloor sediment microbial communities from Guaymas Basin, Gulf of California, Mexico - Guay15, Core 4569-2, 21-24 cm | ecosystem: Environmental > Aquatic > Marine > Hydrothermal...
CCCCACAAAAATCATTTTAAGAGGATAAGTATGCCCGATGCCTTTGTCAACTCTGGAATCGATTAAAATCGAACTCCCTCCTTAATTTTAAGGCAAAATAGAGAACTTCATTCGGCAGACCTGGGTTGCAACGACACGGGCTTGACTAAAAATCTCTGATAAATAAAATTAGCTATGTCAAGTGTACCATGTAACCTTCCAAAGGTTTTGTGGATATCGGTTATAATGCTCCTTATTACTTGCGGAGAGAAAAAAGGGGGTAATCACCCCCCTCGGATCGATATGGTAAGGATCAATCCAGAAGTAATTCATACCCTCGATAGGGTGATCCTTAATCCGGTAGTTTCTGACCCTGATGGAGATGAGGTGACCATAAGTTACCAGTGGCGTTTAAATGGTTCCCCAATCCTAACAGCAAAATCTTCAACCCTTTCGGTTGAGCTCAGAAAGGGAGATCGGATCGAAGTTGAGTTAACTCCTGATGATGGTAAAACTAAAGGAAAGATTTATCGTGTTGGCCCATTGATTGTGAAAAATTCCCCTCCCCAAATTATTGAATATACTCTTTCCCCCATCAATTTAACATCAGATACCACCCTAGCATTATCGGTAAAAACTGAAGACATTGATGGCGATCGAGTGGAGGTGACAGTAGATTGGGAGCTTAATGGTAATATCGTCGACGATCTGAAAAATCATTATCAAATTTCCCCTCCAAATTTCAGGAGAGGAGATAAGATCGTTTGTATTCTTACCGCTACTGATGGCGAAGATTTCCATAGGGTTAGATCGACTGAAATTGAAGTCAAAAACGCCCCTCCTAAATTCGTGGATTTTAACTCAGCTTATCAGAATGGAAAGATCACCGTCCAGGTGACAGGATCAGATCCCGATGGAGACCCCATAATCTTAGAACTCGTCTCCGGTCCCGCTACTACAAAAATAGACCGAAAAAATCTCAGGTTAACCTGGGAGGTTCCTGAGACACTTAGAGATGCTTACACCGACACTCTTCTCCTTAAACTCTCTGATCCTTTCGGTGGCAACTCTGAGGTTAAGCTCCCAATTACAATAAGTTACTAATACACGATCACCGTCGTTCTTGCCGGTTGAGAAGCGTAACGGTGGAAAGCAGTGATATTGGTAACTCCGGGAGTCTTGCCGATAAGTTTTACTTTTGCATTACCCGCAACATCGGTAATTGCATATCCAGCGGTAAGACTATCTTTATCTGCATTAAAGAAGATGGTATCTCCTGAAATCGGATATCCGCTTAAGTCGGTGAGGTTTCCCGTAATCGTAGCTTCACCACCGACCGGAATGCTCTCCGGATCTACTGAAACCGAAACATAGGTTTCTTTCAGCATATAGAGTCCAAAGTCACCGCTTATTGTATCTTCTTTGCCATGACCGTAGGCATCTTCGATAGTAAAGAAAACCTTGGCCTTGGCGCCACTCTGCCCCGTCTCTTTCAAGTAGTCGGTTACATCGCTAATCGGAATTCCCAAGTTGAGGATATAAGTTGTTTCGGGAGCTGATGTATCCACTCTTCCTCTGATGAAAAAATTTAACTCGATCGGCTCGGTTCTGGTACCGATCTGATTATCCTGAGAATCGTAGAATTCGTAAAATGCGGAACTGATGTATCCATCGACAGAATTCAGTGGGACGAAGGCTGCTGTATCGATGTAGACTGTGCGAGTAGAATAATATATATATCGAGCGAGTGGGGTGAAACGCAACAGTCGAACATCAGGGGCCGGATAATGCTCTTCGAGAAAATCACAGGCCACAATGGCGAAAACAATTATCGGGACTATCAAGGCCAATCTCTTCATCACAACCTCCAGACGATGAGAGTAGCGGGGGCTGGATTTGAACCAGCGACCTTTGGGTTATGAGCCCAATGAGCTACCAGACTGCTCCACCCCGCGATCATGATAGAAATTCTACTGGATTCTCTCATTATGTCAATATTTTTAATCGGAATCCAATAATACCTCTTGGGATGAGGATTTATAAAGAAAGACCTTGACAAATCCCCATCATACCTATAAAATTCAGCATCCTTGATGTCTCAAGAAAGGAGGTGAGCTGAATGACTAAGGCAGAACTGGTAGAAAGGATCGCCAAGAAGGCGAAGATAACAAAACGCCAGGCTGCCCTCGCTGTGGACACCTTCATCGATGGTGTTACCGCAGCACTCAAGAAGGGCCAGAAGGTATCCTTAGTCGGATTTGGGACTTTCTCGGTTGCCCGGAGGAAGGGAAGGACCGGATTTAACCCCAGGACCAGAAAGCCGATTAAGATTCCGGCCAAGAGGGTACCGAGATTCCGTCCCGGTAAGGCCCTTAAAGACGCAGTCGGCCGATAGTTTGATGGGGGGCGCCAGCCCCCCTAAATTTTTACTCCCTGCGCAACCAGAAGAAAAAAATGGGAAGTAAGAGAGAGAGGATACTGTAGCTTGCGATTTTGAACCCTCCCCAAAGTTGATCGTAAATGATACCGCCCAAGGCTGGTCCAACGACCGCCCCCAGATTTGTTGCCATATTGAGAAATCCAATACTCATACCTACCCCGCTCTTTTGAGCGGTTGCATAAGAGCGGGCGATGGGGATAAATCCGGTGACAGTAACCCTGGTCAGGAACCAGAAGAGAAGTGATAGCGAAGCGATTCTTTGAAAAGGGAATCCAAGCCCAGCAACAACACAAGGGATAATAATAAAAAGAAGTGCCGGCTTAACTCCATACCGATCGGCAATAAAAGAGAAGAGATAAGTGGTAACCAATATCACCAGATCCATAATCAGAAGAATGGCGACGATATCGACTGGTCTGATTGAAAATTGCTCGTTAAAATAGAGGATGGCAATCGATTGGAGTGAAAGAAGTCCACCCATAATAAAAGCAATCGGTAGGATGGGGTCAAAATGGAATCCACCGGCATCCTTCGGTTCCATCTCCTTCTCCTTTCCTTTAAGGAACCAGCTTTCCAGAAAACCCCCCATCAAAAGAATTGCCGCAAAAAGAAAGACCAATCGGTATCGCTCATGGGCGGAATAACCCAATCTCGTGCCGATCATGAGAATACCGATTAAAATCCCACGGCTTAAGAGCATACCAATCCTTCCCGTGATCTGATAGATCGATAGTGCCCGAGTCCGATATCCTCGCTCTGAAAATCCACCCACCATTATCTGTGCCGAAGGCCAGATCATTCCTGAACAGATCCCCTGACCAACACGGATCAGAAGGATCCCTAAATAACTCTTTACGGAGAGGAAAAAGAAGGTGAGGATCACCACCAATCCAAAACCGATCCTGATCAATTTTCTACTACTGTAGCCAAGATCGATCAACTTACCACTACCGATTGAAACAAAAGCCCGGGCAATCATAAAACCTGATGTGAGAAGACCAATTTCGAATCCAGTGGCACCAAAGGCACGTGTAAAAATGGGGAGGATAGGCCGAAAGAGGCTCCCTCCGATCATACCGATACCTGCCAGTCCGTAGAGAAGCAGGAGTTCTCGGCTAAAGAGCATCTATGTTAAGGACCGGGATGGAAAATCCGGCCAGGCTCCCGGATCCTCCTGATCAACCTCCTCAGCCGTTGTTCAAACTCATCCTGAAAGATAACAAATTTCACCCGTTGCTCCAAACTGAGGAGCTGCTCGATCCTATCTTTAAGTTCTCCTTCTTTTTTAATAAACTCTATCCTCATCTTCTTTAGTTGGGAGAGCTTCTCCCTTAACAATTTCTCATCCGGTTCGGTCTTAAGAATAATCCGCAACTCCTCAATCATGCGCCGCTTCTTACGATGAAAATCAAAACGCAACCTTTCCAATTCTCTCACCATTGGGATGATCTTAGCGATCTGCTCATCATCTAATTCTAACAATTGGGTCAATTCCGCAATCTTGATCGAAGTTATGGTCCGAAGATGCTCCTCTTCAATCTGTCCAAACAGAATTGGTAGAAGAAAGATTATCATTTTAACCCCTTTCGCAACCCATCGATGACCTGATGAAACTCATCCTGATTTAGATCCAATACCATGGCGTAAGGGTCACCATCGATCTCAACCTCAATGTCGGGATATTCATAATAATAACTACTCAAAACATCATAATCGATGAAAGGATTGGTAATCTCCCCAGTCCTGGTGAAAAGGGAGAGGATGATGATCAGCACCACAACCGGAATCAAAAATGGCCAGCGGGGTGAAGGTTTCACTTTTCGCATCACGCGGTGATAGATGAGACTATAATCAGGAACCGGTATCTCTTCGTTATCAAGGAGTCTGAGGATCTTCCTTTCTTCTCTCATAGATACCCCTTCAGTTCCTCCCGCAACTTACGAATCGCATAATGATAGCTCGATTTTGCCGCCCCTTCGCTGATATCGAGCAGTCTACCGATCTCACGAAACTTATAGCCATCCTGGTGCATTATAAAGACCATCCGCTGGCGCGGTGGTAAGGATGAAATCGCGCGATCTATCGCCATCCTGAGCTCCAGATCAGGAGGTGGCGGCCTCGGAATCGCCACCGGTTTTCGCTCTTTTCGCTTGAAGGATAGGCAGTGGTTAACCACCAGTCGATAGAACCAGGTGTAGAAGGCCGACCGACCGTTGAAACTACCCGCCTTACGATAGAGCTTAATAAACACCTCCTGGCATAAGTCCTGGGCATCATCGTAGTTGCGGGTATAACGGTAACAGATGGAGAATACCCGCTCCCGATAACGGCGGAAAATTTCCGCAAAAGCCGATTCTTTTCCGGCCGCGATTTTCCGGACCAGTTCCTCATCGGACATCCTTCAAAATTTAGACGCTTAGAAGACCAGTAAGGTTCAAACCGCCTCGGCCTCCGTCTTCTTCTCCTCTTCCACCAGCTCTAAATACTGATAGCGTCTCAGTCCGGTACCGGCCGGGATTAGCTTACCAACCAGAACATTCTCCTTCAGACCCTCTAAATAGTCGATCTTACCTTCCATCGCCGCCTCAGAAAGGACCCTGGTCGTCTCCTGGAAAGAGGCAGCCGAGAAGAAGGAATCGGTGGAGAGGGAGGCCCGGGTAATACCAAGCAGAATATTATGATAGGTTGCTGGTTTACGCCCCTCCGCCACCGCCTTCTCATTCTCCCTCATGAGAGCGCGTTTATCAACGATCTCCCCCGCAACAAATGCCGTGCCACCGGGATCCTCAATCTTCACCCGCTGGAGCATCTGACGGACGATCACCTCAAAGTGTTTGTCGTCGATCTTAACATCCTGGATTCGATAAACTTCTTTGATCTCGTTAACCAGAAATTCCATCACCGCCATCGTCCCTTTTACCCTTAAAATGTCATGGGGATCGATCGAACCGCCACAAAGAGGATCTCCAGCTTTGACCATCTGATTCTCGGTCACCTTAAGATATTTGGTATAAGGGATCTTATAGGTTTTCGATTCACCGGTCTCAGGTATCACCTTAACTTCCCAATAATCCTTCTCCTCTCGGATCTGGACCACACCATCGATCTCCGAGATTATTGCTGGATCCTTCACCCGCTTACACTCAAAGAGTTCCTCAACTCTGGGTAGACCACCGGTAATGTCCTTACTCTTGGTTATATCCTCCGGTATTTTGGCAATAAGATCACCCGGTTCCACCCTATCCCCCTCCTTAACCATAAGATAGGCACCGGTAGGGAGAGAGAACCGCTCGATCACCTTTCCTCTCTCATCGAGGATATGAACCCATGGGAAGACCGACCGTTTCCGATCCTCAACGATCACCCTCTGTTTACGCTCTGAGAACTCATCAACATAGTCCTCCCTCATCGTCACACCCTGGATCACGTTGTGATACTTCACTCTCCCCTCTTTACTGCAGATGATCGGAGTTGAGTAGGGATCCCATTCGAACACGGTATCACCAACCTGGACCTCACCCCCCTCCTTGACGAAGATCCTCGCTCCCAAGGGGATATTGTAGTGATACTTACGAGAATCAGAAGAGAGGACCAATCTTCCCGAGGCATTAAGGGCGATGGTAGTTCCATCCTTCCTCACCACCGATTTTAAATTTTCAAACTTGACCTTCCCGCTGATGGTCGCCTGTTTCTGAGTTGTCTCGGCAATCCGAGCTGCAGCACCACCACCATGGAAGGTCTTCAGGGTTAGCTGGGTTCCAGGCTCACCGATCGACTGGGCCGCAATGATACCGACCGCCTCCCCAATCTCTACCATCCGACCGGTGGCAAGATTCCGGCCATAACACCTGGCACAAATCCCCGAAGGTGCTTCACAGGTGAGAACTGAACGGACCATCACCCGTTCAATCCCGAGATTCTCGATCTCCAATGCCGCCTCATCGGTAATCTCCTCATTCGCCTTGACAATCACCTCACCAGAAACCGGATCAACAATATCCTCGAGGGCAACCCTTCCCCGGATTCGGGTTGAGAGGGGCTCAATCACCTTTTCACCTTCTTTGAGGGTAGTGATTGGTCTGCCCAGGATTGTACCGCAATCTTCCATCGTAATAATGATATTCTGAGCCACATCAACCAACCTTCGGGTAAGATAGCCCGCATCGGCCGTCTTGAGGGCGGTATCAGCCAGGCCTTTTCGTTGACCATGGGTTGAGATGAAGTACTCGAGGACTGAGAGTCCCTCCTTACAGGAACTCTTGATCGGTGTCTCAATAATCTCCTGACCGGTCAATCTCCGCTGGGGACGGGACATGAGACCCCTTAGACCGGAGATCTGAGCCGCCTGGAGTGAGGAACCTCGGGCCCCGGAGGTGACCATCATATGGATCGGATTGAAACCATTCTTATCCTTGCTCAGTATCTCCATTAACCGGTCTTCAATCGCAACGGTGGCCAAGTGCCAGGTATCGATCACCTTATTATAACGTTCGGTCTCGGTGAGGATTCCAGCCCGTGCTGCTTTGTTATACTTATCAACCTCAATCTGGGCCTCCCGCCAGATCTTATCCTTCTCCTTGGGCACAATCATATCGTCGATACCAATTGTGAGCCCCGAAGTTGTGGCGTAGTCGAACCCTAACTTCTTGAGCTCATCCAGCATCTCAACCGTCCTCATCGTCCCATACCGATTGAGACATTCGCTGATGAGGTTGGCCAGGCTCTTCTTATCAAAGCACTCGTTCCGGAATCTCATCCCCTCGGGAAGGATCTGGTTGAAGATCACCCGGCCCGGGGTCGTGGTGATGATCTTCTTTCCAAAATAGTACCTGATCGGGGTATGGAGCTTGACCACCCCTTGATCCAAGGCATAAAGGACCTCCTCATGGGAGGCAAAACTCTTAACCGGCTCCCCAGGCACCTCCTTGGTGAGATAGTGAATACCGATGACCATATCCTGGGTCGGGGTTGTAAGTGGACCACCATGGGCCGGAGAACGGATGTTGTTGATCGAGAACATGAGCATATAGGTTTCGGTGATCGCCTCGGGTGAGAGGGGAACATGGACCGACATGGTATCACCATCAAAATCGGCATTATAGGGGACACAGACCAGAGGGTGGATGGCAATGGCGCGACCCTCAATCAGAACCGGCTCAAAGGCCTGGATCGAGACCCGGTGGAGGGTTGGGGCACGGTTTAGTAATACTGGATGATGTTTGGTGATCTCCTCCAAGGTCTCGAAAACCTCAGAAGAGCCCATCTTCACCAGTCCTCGGGCCTGCTTCTCTGATTCGACAAAACCTTTCTCCTCCAGCTTCCGCATGACAATCGGCCGGAAGAGTTCCAAGGCCATCTCCTTGGGTAGACCACACTGATGGAGCTTCAGCTCCGGTCCAACCACAATAACGGAACGGCCCGAGTAGTCGACACGTTTTCCCAGAAGGTTCCGGCGAAACCGCCCCTGCTTACCCCTGAGTGAATCGGCCAAGGACTTGAGCGGACGGTTACCCCGTCCCCGGATCGGTCTCCTCCGCCGGGCATTATCGAAGAGGGCATCGACCGCATCCTGGAGCATCCGTTTCTCATTCCTCAAGATCACCTCCGGGGTCTTGATCGCAAGCAGGTTCTTGAGCCGATTATTTCTGGTGATTACCCTCTTGTAGAGATCGTTGAGGTCCGATGTTGCATATCTCCCCCCTTCCAAGGAGACGAGCGGTCTCAGATCGGGAGGGATGACCGGGAGGCGGGTGAGGATCATCCATTCTGGACGGTTACCCGAGAGCCGGAAGGCCTCGACAACCTTCAGCTTCTTAAGCAGGGCAAGCTTACGGGATGAGATCTCCTCCTTCTGCAGGAGGACCCTCAGTTCGGTGGAGAGTTTATCGAGATCAAGTTCGGTCAAAAGCTCCTTGATTGCCTCTGCCCCCATCCCGGCTCGAAACCCCTCATACTTCTCCACCGCATACTGGTGTTCCTCATCGGGAAGGAGATCATACTTCCGATAGGGAGAGGTGCCGGGATCGATCACGATCCAGAGTTCGAAGTTCAAAACCGCCTCAAGCTTCTCGATCGTAAGATCTAAGAGGAGGCCGATTTTGGAGGGGGGGATCTTGTAATAGAAAACGTGGGCAACCGGGACTGCGAGATCGATATGCCCCATCCGTTCCCTTCTCACCGAAGAAGAGGTCACCTCGACACCGCACCGATCACAGATCGTCCCCTTGTATTTGGGACGTTTGTACCTCCCACAACTACACTCGTAATCCTTGACCGGTCCAAAGATACGCTCACAGAAGAGCCCATCCCGCTCCGGCTTCTGAGTCCGATAGTTGATCGTATCCGGCCTGGTCACCTCACCATGAGACCAGGAGAGGATCGTCTCCGGTGAGGCCAGTTTGATCTGGATATGATCAAAATCGAGGAAGCTTAACTCATTCAAGCCCTCTAAGGGCTTAAGATCACCTTTCAACCCCTCGATCATTTCTTCTCCTTACCTAAGATAACATCAAAACCTAATCCCTGGAGCTCCTTGAGCATGACGGTGAATGAGGCCGGAACCCTGGGACGAGGTGGATTCTCTCCCCGAATCATCGCCTCATATAATTCCGCCCTCCCATCGACATCATCCGACTTCACCGTCAACATCTCCTGGAGTGTGTGGCTGGCGCCATAGGCCTCCAAGGCCCAGACCTCCATCTCACCCAATCGTTGTCCGCCCAGCTGGGCCTTACCACCCAAGGGCTGTTGGGTAATTAGGGAGTAGGGACCGGTGGAACGGGCATGGATCTTATCGTCGGCAAGATGGATGAGCTTGAGCATATACATATACCCCACAGCAATTGGGTAATCGAAGGGCTCACCGGTCCGGCCATCGTAGAGGATCGTCTTACCATCCTCGGGCAGGCCACACCGCTTCAACTCCTCCTTTATCTCCTCGATCGTTGCCCCCTCAAAGACCGGAGAGATTGCCTGGAACCCTCCTACTTTACATGCCCAGCCGAGGGCACACTCCAGAATCTGACCGACATTCATCCGGGATGGCACCCCCAAGGGGTTCAATACCATATCGACCGGTGTTCCATCAGCAAGGAAAGGCATATCCTCAACCGGCATCACCTTGGCAATTACGCCTTTATTGCCGTGTCGACCCGCAACCTTATCACCCACAGAAATCTTCCTCTTCTGGGCAATAAAGACCCGGATGATCTTCAAAACACCATGCGGTAACTCATCCCCACGGGAGATCTTCTCCAGTTCCATCCGATAGGTCTCTTTTATCTCATTCAGTTTGATCTGGAACTCGCCAATCAGCTTTCTCACCTTCTGATCCAGTCTCTCGTCCTCGACATACTTCCCCTGGGCGGTGAGGAGATCGGCCTCAAGATTCTCAAACGACCTTTCCGACAGAACCGTTCCGGTCTTGAAGACTACGATCCCATCTTCATCACGGATGGTGCTGGCGACCTTTCTGCCTTTCAAAAGCTGAGCCAAAAGTGTGTTCCGTTCTTTGAGGAAGGCATCGCGGAGGAGGTGATACCGCTGTTCCGCATTCGCCTTTCTTTCCTCCTCAATCTTTATGGCCAGGGGGTCACCGGTCTTCCTGGTCAGGATCTCATGACCGATCACAACCCCATAGACACCGGGGTCAACACGGAGGGATGTATCTCGAACATTGGTCGCCTTCTCAGCAAATATTGCCTTGAGTAGCCTCTCCTCAGGGGTCAGTTCCGTCTCCCCCTTGGGAGTAATCTTCCCCACCAGAATATCATCTGGACCGACCTCTGCCCCGACATAGATGATCCCGTGTTCGTCAAGATTCTTGAGTCTCTCTTCACTCAGACCGGGGATATCGCGGGTAATCTCCTCCGGACCAAGCTTCGTCTCCCTGACCTCACATTCGAAGGAGAGGATATGGATTGAAGTATAAACATCATCCTTCACCAGACGTTCGCTGATCACAACCGCATCTTCGAAATTGTATCCCCTCATCGGCATAAAGGCGACCAGGACATTCTTTCCCAGGGCGAGTTCTCCCCGGTGGGTGGCATAGCCATCGGCCAGAAGAGTCCCTTTCTTCACTTTATCACCTGGTCGGACAACCGGACGTTGATTGATGCAGGTATTCTGATTGGAGCGGACAAACTTTTTGAGTTCATGGTTGATCCTCCGGCCATCGTGTTTCCTGATCACAATGTGGGCCGCATCTACCGATTCAACGACACCCGATTCCTGGGCAATAAGCAGGACACCGGAATCATGGGCAATCTTCTTCTCCATCCCGGTGGCCACAAGGGGTGGTTCGGTGATAAGAAGGGGGACTGCCTGACGCTGCATATTGGAGCCCATAAGAGCCCGATTGGCATCATCGTGTTCTAAGAATGGAATCAGGGAGGCCGCTGGTGAGACCACCTGCTTGGGTGAAACATCCATGAAGTCAACCTCATGGGCGGGGACGATCGGAAAATCACCTTTCCGGCGACAGAGGGCCTCTTTGGCCTTGATCCTACCATTGCTATCGATTGGGGTATTGGCCTGAGCAATGGTATAATTATCCTCCTCATCAGCACGGAGATAAACAATCTCACCGGTAACCTTCCCACCCTTTACTTTCCAATAGGGACTGGTGATGAAACCAAGCCGATCGACCTTGGCATAGTTGGCCAGGGTAGAGATGAGGCCAATATTGGGACCTTCTGGTGTCTCAATCGGACAGAGCCGACCGTAGTGGGTATAGTGGACATCCCTCACCTCGAATCCCGCAGTTTCCCGGGTTAGACCTCCGGGTCCAAGTGCTGAGAGTCGCCGTTTGTGGGTAAGCTCAGAAAGGGGGTTGGTCTGTTCCATAAACTGAGAGAGCTGATTGGTGGTGAAGAACCGGGTGATAAGGATGGAAACCAGCCTCGGATTGGTGAGCTCCTGTGGGGTAAGCAGTTCTTCCTCAAGGAGTGAGGCCCTCTCCTTGATATTCTGAACCAACTGGAGGATCGCCATCCGGAACTGGTTGGTGAGCATCTCACCGACCCTCCGGACCCGCCGATTACCGAGATGATCGATATCATCAGCGGCTATCAACCCTTCGGTATAGTCGATCAGACCCCGATAGGTATCGACGATATCCTCGGGGGTAAGTCGGGTCTGAGTGAGCGGCTGATCTTTCTTCAGTTTGAGATTGAATTTAAACCTCCCCACCTCACCAAGTAAGAAGCGGTCGGGGTTGAAGAGGAGGGAGTGGAGAAATGACTCTCCCAGCTCTGGCGTCGGTGGTGGCATCGAACGGAGGGTAGTATAGATCCGCCTGATCCCATCCTCCTTAGAAGTAGAACGGTCCCGTTTCAAGGTGGCAAGGACGATCTCCAGTCCCCGGCTTCCCCTTTCGATAAGCTCAATCTCTTTTATCTTCCGTTCTTTAAGGACATCGACGGTGGTGGAGGTGATCTCGTCACCAACCTCGACTAAGGTGACATCCTCATCCTTGATTTCCTCGGCCGCATAGTGGCCAATCGCCTTCTCAACCGGCAAACTTTTCGGTTCGTAAAATAGACGGATGATCTCCTGGTCGGTCTCATAACCGAGGGCACGAAGGAAGGTGAAACCATTTATCCTTCTTCTCCGATCGAGGATGGCATTGATGACCTGGTTATCAACACGAAACTCGAGCCACTGTCCGCGTTCCGGGATGATCATCGCCCCTGGCTTACCTTTCTCGGTGGAAAAATAGAGGCCGGGGGAACGATGGAGCTGATTGACCACAACCCGTTCGACACCGTTTACGATGAAGGTCCCCCGCTTGGTGATGAGGGGAATATCACACAGGTAGATCTCCTGCTCGATCGCCTCCTTCAGAGCATCCTTTTCGGTGGCGACCAGACGCAGCTTAACCTTGAGCGGGATCGAATAGGTAGCACCTTTCTCCGCAGCATCTTCAGGGGTATATTGGACCATACCGAATTCATGACCATGGTATTCGAGGGTGTAACGGTTATGGAGTCCAGTTACGGGAAAGGCCTCCTTGAAGACCTGGGTGATCCCCTTCTCAAGAAACTCCCGGAAAGACTCTAATTGAACCTCTAAGAGGTGGGGAATCTCAAACCTGGTCCCGATCTTAGAAAAGTCCTTCACTTTCATGTCAGTTCTACCGTTGCCCCGGCTTCCTCTAACTTGGCCTTGATCTCCATGGCCTCCTCTTTGGCTACACCCTCTTTCACCTTACTCGGGAGATTGTCAATTAATGCCTTCACCTCTTTGAGTCCCAAACCGGTGATCTCCCGCAAGGCCTTGAGGACCTGGATCTTCTTATCCCCTGTGGCAGTAATCGAGATATCGAATTCCGTCTTCTCCTCCTTCGCTTCACCCTCAGCCGGAGCACCAGCTGGAGCTGGGGCCTGATAAACCGGCTGGGCTGAAACACCGAATTTCTCCTCAAGCGCCTTCACCAATTCTGCAAGCTCCAACACGGTCAACCCTTCAATCGCCTTGATGATGTCATCAACTGACGACTTTTTCTTGGGTGTCATCGCTCCTCCTCTTTTTTACCTCATTAAGAACCACCACCAGCCCACCAAGGAGCTGGTTAAGGATAAAACCTAATTTAATAATGGGATTGGCCAAAACACCAACCAGCCTTCCCTCACTCTCCTTTCTGGTCGGAAGAGAACAGAGGGTCTTGAGCCGATCCTGAACAAAGACCTCGCCCTCAATGAGGGCACCCTTAATTCGGAAGGAAGGGAAATCATCCTCGAGCTTACTTAGGATCCGAGCCGGACCATAACCATCGCTAAGGCCAACCGCAAGACCGATTGGGCCCCTAAGCAATTCTTCGATCGGAGCCAAATTCAACCCGATCTCTTTAAGCGCAAGTTTTAACAGACGATTCTTCACCACCATATAATCGATATCCTCCTCCCGCAATCTTCGACGGAGATCGGTCATTGCGGCAACATTGAGACCGGTAAAGTCGGTAAAGTAGAAACCCTTCCCTTCCTTTATCCTCTCCTTGATCCTCTTGAGATAGTCAATATTCCTCTGGTTAGGCATTATAGCACCTTCCGCATCCGCTGATTGAGATCTCCAAGATCGAGCTTGATCCCTGGTCCCATTGTTGATGAGATGGTAACACCCTTCACATACTGACCTTTTAAACCGGCCGGTTTTAGCCGGAAGATCTCCTTAACAAAGGTGATTGCATTCTCGATCAGCTTCTCGTCATCGAAGCTCACCTTACCGATTGGGGCGTGGATATTCCCCGTCTTATCAACCCGGAAATCGACCCGACCACGTTTTAACTCCTCAATGATCTCCTTGACATTGAAGGTGACGGTTCCAGTTTTTGGTGTTGGCATTAACTTCCTGGGTCCCAGTATCCGGCCCAATTTACCAACCATGGGCATTACATCTGGAGTTGCTACTACGGCATCAAAATCAAACCAGCCCTCGCTGACCTTCTTTATTAGATCCTCACATCCGACATAATCGGCTCCCGCCTCCTTGGCCTCCTTCTCCTTCTCCCCTTTAGTAAAGACCAAGATCTTCCTCTCCTTACCCGTCCCATGGGGGAGGGATACCGAACCTCGTACCATCTGATCCTGCTTTCTGGGATCAACCCCCAATCTCAATGCGATCTCTACCGTCTCATCAAATTTGGCACTGGCCATCCTCTTGACCATTTCGATCGCCTCATCTAAGGGATAGGTCTGTTTCTTATCGAAATTTTCCAGCAGGGCCTGATAGCGTCTTGATCGTCTCATCACTCCACCTCGATTCCCATACTCTTAGCGGTTCCTTCGATAATCTTCATTGCGGCCTCTAAGGAGCTGGCATTGAGATCCTTCATCTTCCGTTCTGCAATTCTCTTGATATCCTCCCTTGTCACCTTTCCAACCTTGAGTCGATTCGGCTCTCCCGAACCCTTAGCAATGTTCGCGGCCTGTTTCAAGAGCACCGAAGCGGGTGGACTTTTAATAATGAAGGTGAAACTCCGATCCTTATAGATGGTAATAACTGCCGGCACAATGATCCCACCCATATTTTTGGTCTTCTCGTTGAAGACCTTACAGAATTCCATAATATTGACCCCATGCTGACCGAGGGCTGGCCCTACAGGTGGTGCTGGAGTAGCCTGCCCGGCCGGGATCTGGAGTTTCACCTGGGCAATCACTTCCTTCTTGGCCATGATCCCCCTTAAAAACTCTTCACCTGATCAAAGGAGAACTCGACTGGTGTCGTCCTTCCGAAGATGGTGACTAAGACCTTGACCCGGGCCCGATCCGGAAATATCTCATCGACGATGCCGATGAAATCGGTAAACGGACCCTCAGTAATCTTAACCCGATCACCTTTATGAAAGGGAATCAGCGAGACGATGCGATCGCGGCTCCGTTCGAGTTGTTCCATCAACTCTTCAACTTCCTTCTTAGAGAGAGGTGTTGGTTTCCGCCTGGGTCCCAGAAAATGGGTCACCCCTGGGATTGATGTCACCAGACTGAGCGTCTTTTGATTTGCATTCATCTCAACAATGATATAGCCAGGATAGATCCTCCGCTCCTCAACCACCTTCTTACCTTCCTTAATCCGGGCAATATGTTCCTGAGGAATAATGATCTCACCAAACTGATCCTCACATCCTTCGCTCTTGATCTTCTCTAAGAGCATCTTCTTTACCTTGGCTTCATGGCCGGTGTAGGTATGGACAACATAGAACTTCATACTAACGACTGATGAGTGCAACCAGGCCATGGGCGTAGATGTAGTCGAGAATACCAATAATAATCGCAACGATGATGGAGAATATGATCACAACCGCGGTGGATCCGACCAGTTCCTTCTTTGCCGGCCAGCTCACCTTCTTCATCTCGAAATAGATGTCCTGAAAATAACGCTTCAGCTTGCTGATCAAATCCTGATCCAGGCCTGGAGGGATTCGAACCCCCATCCCCCGGATTTGGAGTCCGGTGCTCTATCCGTTCGAGCTACAGGCCTATTTAACTTCCTTATGAACGGTATGATGGCGACACCGAGGACAGTATTTCCTGAGCTCTAACCGTCCGGTATTCTTCTTCCGGTTCTTGGTGGTGGTATAATTCCTCGACTTACACTCGGTGCAACCGAGTGTGACAACCACTCTCAACTCCCCTCCTATTCGATGATCTCAGTAACTACACCGGCACCAACCGTCCGACCGCCCTCGCGGATAGCAAACCTCATCCCTTTCTCGATCGCGACCGGGGTAATCAGTTCCACTTCGAGGTTGATATTATCGCCCGGCATCACCATTTCCACTCCCTCGGGGAGTTTGATCGTTCCCGTGACATCGGTCGTCCGCAGATAGAATTGGGGCCGGTATCCGGTGAAGAAGGGGGTATGTCGACCGCCCTCTTCCTTCTTTAACACATAGACCTCGGCCTTGAATTTTGAGTGGGGATGAATCGAACCCGGCTGAGCCACCACCATTCCACGATAGACCGAATCCTTATCGACGCCCCGGAGGAGGATACCGATATTGTCACCGGCCTCTGCTTCATCAAGGACCTTCCGGAACATCTCCAGACTGGTGGCAACCGTCTTGATGTGCTCGCCGAAACCGATTACTTCGACCTCGGTTCCCGGTTTGATCTTACCCCTTTCGACTCGTCCCGTAACAACGGTACCCCGGCCGGTGATCGAAAAGATGTCCTCGATCGCCATCAGGAATGGTTTGTCGACCTCCCGTTGCGGCTGAGGAATGTATTCATCAACCGCCTTCAAAAGCTTGTGAATGGATCCACACCATTCGCAATCCTCTTTGCCACAGCCGCACTGAAGTGCCTTCAGGGCACTGCCCCGGATGACCGGGGTGTCATCACCGGGGAATTCATACTTGGTTAGAATCTCCCTGGTCTCAAGCTCCGTAACATCAAGAAGTTCGGGATCATCAACGAGATCGACTTTGTTGACGTAGACCACAATTGAAGGGACATTCACCTGTCGGGCCAGCAGAACATGCTCTTTGGTCTGGGGCATGGGACCATCATCGGCGGCAACGACCAGGATCGCCCCCTCCATCTGGGCGGCACCCGTGATCATGTTTTTGATATAGTCGACATGACCCGGACAGTCGATATGGGCGTAGTGCCGCTTTTCGGTCTCGTATTCGATATGGGCGAGCTGGATCGTTATCCCCCGCTCCCTCTCCTCCGGGGCCTTATCGATATCCTCGAAGGGAACAAACTTGTTGATCTCGGGGGAGATGCCCGATTTGGAAAGGACCATCGTGATCGCCGAGGTGAGAGTCGATTTCCCATGGTCAACATGGCCGATCGTCCCTATGTTGATATGGGGCTTAGTTCGCTCAAACTTCGGTTTGGCCATCGCACCTCCTTGGGCCCAATCCTTTAGCCCACGGCCGGAATCGAACCGGCGACCCCGTCCTTACCAAGGACGTGCTCTACCGACTGAGCTACATGGGCAGAAAAATAGAATAAGTATCTTAATAATTTTGGCAAATCTGTCAACCCTGTAAATAAAAAATTTCTTCACCCCCCTGATTGACAGCCGAGAGCCATCGATTAATATTAGCTTATGCGGATTCTTCTTCTCTACCCATATTATCCGGAGACATTCTGGGGATTTCAGTATGCATTAAAGTTTATCTCCAAGAAGGCCTCCTCTCCTCCCTTAGGTCTACTCACCGTCGCCGCGATGTTGCCCAGGGATTGGGAACTAAGGCTGATCGATCTCAATGTCCAGAGGTTGAAAGCAGAGGATCTCGAGTGGGCTGATTATGTCTTCATAAGTGGTATGGCGATCCAGCGAGACTCGGCCCGCCAGGTTATCGCCAGATGTAAGCAGATTAAAAAGCCGGTTGTGGCTGGAGGCCCACTCTTCACCACCGAGTATGACAATTTCCCCGAGGTCGACCACTTCGTCCTTGGTGAGGCCGAAGAGATCATGGATCAGCTCGTTGAAGATCTTGAGAAGCGTAACCTTAAGCCCTTCTATCGCGCCTCCCGCTTTCCCGATCTTACCCGCTCACCGATACCGCGTTGGGATCTGGTCGATCAGAGAAAATATGCGGTGATGTGTGTCCAGTATTCGAGAGGTTGTCCATTTAACTGTGAATTCTGTGATATTACCGTCCTGAATGGCCCTCGTCCCCGGACCAAGACCAGGGAACAGATGATTGCCGAACTTGATGCCCTCTATCGCTGGGGATGGCGGGATTCGGTCTTTATCGTCGACGATAACTTTATCGGTAATAAGAGGAAGTTGAAACAGGAGGTCCTGCCCGCCATTGCGGAGTGGATGAGGGCCCACCGCTATCCCTTTACCTTCTCAACCCAACTTTCGATCGATCTGGCCGATGATGAGGAGCTGATGGAACTGATGGTCCGGGCCGGTTTTCAAACCGTTTTTGTCGGGATTGAGACTCCTCATGAGGAGAGCCTGTATGAATGTTCTAAATATCAGAATATTCATCGCGATCTCCTGGAGAGCGTCAAAAAGATCCAGTCCCATGGTCTTGAGACCCAGGGTGGGTTTATTCTCGGTTTTGATCACGATCCTCCCACCATCTTCGACCGGCTGATCGAATTTATCCAGGAGAGTCGGATTGTTGCGGCCATGGTTGGCCTTCTGAATGCCCCCCGGGGATCAAGGCTCTATCAGCGCCTGGTGAAGGAGAATCGCTTGATAAAGAGCACCTCGGGCGACAATACCGATTTTACTCTAAACTTCATTCCCAAGATGAACTGGAAGGTGCTCTTGGATGGCTATAAAAGGGTCCTCTCCACCATCTATTCACCCGCACAATACTATGACCGGCTCAAGGACTTCCTCGCCAACTTCTCACCTCCCAGATTGAGACCCCCCTATCTCCGTTTCCATCACATCAAGGCATTCCTCCGTTCGATCTGGCATCTGGGTATCCTGGGCGAGGAGCGGTTCCACTACTGGCGTCTTTTCCTCTGGTCTCTCTTCAAGAAACCATTCAGTTTCCCCTCCATGCTCTCCTTCGCCATCCAGGGCTACCACTTCCGGAGGATCTTCTCCAAATATATCCGAAATTTAACTTCTCCCTTTGCTTAGTTTAGCCTCCAACCGAGAACTGGAAAAGCACCGAGCATAATCGCCATCCCGGTCGTCCTTCTTGGTGCCGGGGTTGGTGGCTGGCAGTATGTGAATAGTCCGCGGGGTGTATTAGCCCATGACATGAGTATCGGTAAATACAAAAATGTCCTTTTATCTTTATGTCGCGGATAACTCAGCGCAGTTGTATCGCTCCACCAATCTCGGAGCAAGCTGGGATTCGATCATTGCAGACTTTACCGACCATCCCACCTGTGTCGTAACCCATAAGGATAACGGCTGGATTGTCTTCATCGGGAGATGGGACCCGGAGAACATCGTGATGAAGTCGGTTGGGAGCCGAAGGACGAAGGCATCACCAACGATAGCCCCAACTGCTTTGCCATGTATCCGGAGGACAATGATGGTGGTATCGATGAGATCTTCAAGACCACCAATGGGGGCGCCGACTGGTCGGTCCTTAGCTCAGGACTGCCGGCCGACAACACCATCAATGATCTTGCCATCACCACCACCCCCACCAAAGGGATAAAGCTTCTGGCGGCAACTGATGATGGTGTCTACTACCCAAGGCCATCGGGGTTGTCAGCACCAATGAGCTCTATATTGCGGGAGAAGGATATAAAGGGAAGGGATTTATCAGATCAGTCACAATGATATATCATTCTTATCTGATCATTCTGCCCGGAGGATCGTGGTCGGTCCGGATGGGCGGGTATATGGTTGCACCTCGGGTCTTACACCCCCGAGGTGTCACCTCGGGGGTGTAACTTCGATGAGATCTCCCATCCCTCAAGAGGGAATCCAGCAGTTTCCTTCCCTCGATAGAGGTAAACTTCACTCTTCTCCCCTCCCTCGATGTGGCTCCCCTTCTTCTCCCCTCCCTCGATGGGAGGGGCTGGGGGAGGGTGAAAAACCGTTGACAGGGAGGAGGTATGATGATTAGACTGATATTGATGTATAGAAAGGGGATAATACTCCTTACTGCCTACTGCATAGTGCTTAGTGCTCTCTCCGCCGATCCACCGGGCTGGGGTCCGGATGTCAGGCTGGTATTTTTGCCTGGTGGGGGGCTAAATCCTCGGGCTGACTGCTGGGGTGATACGGTCCATCTGGTCTGGAAGCAGGAATATGGCCACATTGAGGTCTTCTACAAGCGTTCTACCGATGCTGGTAATACCTGGTCGGATGATGTTCTTTTAAGCATTGAGGATGAGATCAGATCGACCATGCCTGACATTGCGGTCAAGGGGGATACGGTGGTGGTGGCTTGGAATGAATATAATCAGGCAATGGTATGTTACCGCGTAAGTGAAGATGGCGGCGAAACATTTGGACCTATTGATAGTATTGTAGGACCGGGATTAGCCTACCCTTCCCTAGCAATAGTAGGAGATACTATCTATATGTCAATTCGTAATACGGCAAGCAATCCCGGGATAATGTTCACTTGTAGTAAAGATGGAGGAGTTACTTGGGATTCACTAAGACAGTTATATAACGATGCCTTTCAGCCCTCCCGCATCTCGGTGTCCTGGCCAGATGTTCATATCGTGTTTACGGCGGATGATCCTGATTCGGGCAATACTGAGGTCTTCTATATCGGTTCTCACGATGGTGGCCGGACCTGGGATGATGCAATTATTATCTCTCATCGGGATGGAATCCATTCCCCCAGGCCCTTCAACACCTCCTGGCCCGGAGGGACCGCAGCGAGTTGGTATGACTACAAGTATTCACCCTATCCCTGGACCGGGGACATCTTTGTCCGGCGGCGGAACAAGTTTGGCGAGTGGTTGGAGATCGATTCTTTAACCACGGCTCATCGGGCGGTCTGGTCGGACATCCTGGCGGAGCGGACTCATCTCCATGTCGTCTGGGAGGACAGTCGTCATGGACCGAGTGACAACTTTGAGATCTACTATCGGGAGTCACCGGATCTGGGTATCACCTGGTATCCGGAGGTGAGGCTGACCAATGCCCGGTATCATTCACGCAGGCCCTCTCTGGCCTGTGGGGGCAGGTATCTGCACTGTTTTTGGGCTGATGCCCGTGATGATACTATCTATCCACCTGGTATCGTGACTCAGATTTACTACAAACGCAAAGATCTTTCGATCTCGACTCCG
>Ga0180300_10000320_pt1 | contig 20609 bp, 17 predicted proteins | sample GuaBasSediGuay15_FD_121798 | JGI IMG/M metagenome (GOLD analysis project Ga0180300, IMG submission 121798) | Subseafloor sediment microbial communities from Guaymas Basin, Gulf of California, Mexico - Guay15, Core 4569-2, 21-24 cm | ecosystem: Environmental > Aquatic > Marine > Hydrothermal...
ACCTGATCTGGAGGGCTGCAAGGATAATAGTGGATGTGAAACTTCAGAGGAAGGAGATGACATTCGATGAGGCGGTTGAGTTCCTTATAAGGCATACAGGAATGGAAAGAGATGCAGCGATCTCCGAGGTACGATGGTACACCATGAGACCCTCTTATCCACTTTCCTATCTGCTGGGAAAGCACCTGATACTAGAGCTGAAGGAAGAACTTGCAAAAAAGCTGGGGAAGAAGTTCGACCTGAAGAAGTTCCACGATACAATGCTTTACGCTGGAAGTTTACCCTTCAAGTACATGAAAGAACTCGTTATAGAGAGACTGGTCCACAGCTAACCTTTGCAAGCTTTACCTAATCATCCTCTTTCTCAACATGTTGGCTAACAGCTCAAGCGTCCGGTTAACCTCTATTAGCGTCTCTTCCATGGCTTTGCTATCCTCTCCAGTATATGAACTGCCCTCTATTGAGTTAATGAGTTGTTTAACGTGTTCAAGGCCCCTTCTCTCCTCGCTAAGCTCGGTCCCTAGGAACTCCTCCAGTCCCCTTAAAACCTCTTCGAAAGCTGCTGCTTTTTGCCTAGCCACCTCAATGCTCACTCCAACTGGCGTCAGTGCTCCTGCAAGGACGAGGCTATCTCCTGACATGGTGATGTCCCCAACTTCCTTCACGATCCTCTCAACTACCCACTTCCTCCACCTTGGAGGAACGAACTCAAGCTCACCTATTGAAACAGAGCCCCTCTCCCTTACTAAAGAGAGAATTCTCCTCCTCCATATAGGATAAAGCCTCAACAAATCTTGAAGTACTTCTTCCATGGCTCTTGCTCCTCTTACAAGCTCCTTTACCCTCTTTGTGATGTCCTGAACTTTCTTCTCAAGCGGAATGTCTGATTCCAATATCTCTGCAAGCTTCTGGATCTGGCGTTTGACCCTTTGTGATTTCCTCGAATCCTCTGGGATCTTCTCAAGCTCCTTAATAGCCTTGCTAAGTTCGACCAAAAGCTTGATCTCTTTCAAAACGGACTCCGCCTTTTGAACGAGGCTATCCAGCTCAGCGCTTTCAAGAATCGACTCGATTCCCGAAACGGAACTTAAGTCCTTCTTCAGGGATTCAACTGTATTTGAGAAGTAGCTCGTCCCTATCAGCGAATCAAGCTTTGGAACCTCCTCTTCAACCTCCTTTAATGCCTTGAAGAGCTCTATTCTCTTCTCCAAAAGTGAGCTTATGCTTTCAGATTGGGCTAATAGCTGAGATAGCTCCTTCTCTAGCTCTTTTGCTGAGGATATGGCCTCATCATAGCATTCTGGTCCAGCTTTCTTGCACTTATCCCTTATCCTCGATATAAGCACGTCCTTCCAGCTAAGGTATTCTTCTATGAAAGATAGCTTCAATCCAGCCTGAGAAGCCTTTTCTGAGACTTTCTCCAATTCCTCGAATCTCTGCTTTATCTTCCCTAGATTCTCCTCGAGCTCCTCTTTCTTCTGGAATAAGATGATGCAATCTGCTTCTAGCTCATCTAACCTTGATGTGAGCCTAGGAAGGTTTTCTATGTAAAATGTCAGGGTTTCCGGAGTAATTTCTCCGCTAATAACCGACTTTAGGCCCTTTTCAATTCTTATGAGCTCGTCTCTAAGCCCTATTGGCTCAAGGCCCAACCTATCCATCTTATCAAGTAAAGAGCTGCATTTCTCCATCATGTTTTTCGTTTTGGCCTTTAGAGCTTCTGCGGCAGCTTGCGAAACTTCTTGCATCGCATTATTTATTTCTTCAATCAATTTCACGAATCTCTGCTCATACTGCTCAATTGTCGAGCTCAGAAACATCTTTCTGTTGAACAGGATCTTCCTGTTGTAGTATTCGTCCTCTACCATTGAGCTGAGGAGGTGTTGAAGCATCAACTCCAATCTGGAGGCAGGATCTTCGGACCCAAACACGGTTGGATCGAGTTGCTTGACGGTTTGTGCGAATTTCTTCAGGTTGTCACGGGCAGAAAGGGCCTTCTCAACAAGCTCTAGCAATCCATCTTTCTTTAGGTTCTTCAAAAAAGATTCTACCCTCTTTTCATCGTGTCCTCGCTCAACAAGGTACTCAAAGAGGTCTATTCTATCCTGTGGTTCGCTCAATCTGAAGAGAAGTGTGGCGTATGAGGATAAAAAATTATAGTTGAAAAATGTTGGGAAAGAGTGGGAAATGTGTTAACACAGAAATCTAACTTGAGGTAACCTTGGTCAAAGCAACCTTTAATTTTGGAGAGGGACCTTTGTTTTTGTCCCTTCGAAGGGCTAGGGGGCATCAGATGAAGAAGGTAAAAATATACGTGACAGGGCCCTTTCAAGCAGGAAAGAGCTCCATAATCCACAGGCTTGATCCAGAGTCCCTAAGCATAGATTATGAGAAGAGAGAGTTCTCAACAACTGTCGGTTTTGACCTAGGGATACTTTTCTGGAATGTTGACAGGGGTGAGATACTGACTAGGTCGGAATACGAATCAAAGTTCTCGGAATACGTGTACGACGAGGTTTGGGAGATAGTGCTAATGGGGACTCCAGGCCAGAAGAGGTTTGCGCCTGTTAGGGAGATACTTGCAAAAGGAGCGGCTGGAGTCCTGCTGGTAATCGACAGCACAAAAATAGGCCAAGTAGGCGTAGCTCTTGCAATTTACGAGGAAGTTAGGGCGTTTTTGGGCGACGATGCACCAATGGTCATACTGGCAAACAAGCAGGACTTGGATTCTGCGGCCGACATAGAGCTGATAAGAAGCATAATGAAGATCAATCCATCGCAGCTTTACGGGACATCAGCGGTCGACGGTACAAACGTTAAGGAAGCATTAATATCTCTTCTGAGCATGATAAGAAAGAGAGAATTTGAAAAAGCCCTCAAAACAAGGGAAGAATTAAGCACAGATAGGCCTTTCATGTAAAACTCTAAGATCCTCTTCAATATTGATTTTTTCCTTAGAGGAATCCTCTTGATCTTATAATAAGCCTCATTGAGGTAAAACTTAAAAGATTGCGTCTATTTTTAGAATTGAGGTGGTTGAGTGTCTACTAGATTGGAAAAAATCGAAGAAAAGCTGAGAGAACTTGAAACTGCCGTTCCAAATATAGAGGGAAGTGCGGTTATTAGTCTTGATGGTCTAGTGATGGCCAGTAGGTTTAGGTCCGATGTCTCCGAAGAAAGGGTGGCAGCAATGAGTTCAGCTTTGCTCAGCATAGCCGAGAGGATAAATGAGGAGCTTGGTAGAGGTGACTTCCAAAGAGCCCTTGTAACTGGTAGCGACGGATTCATAGTTTTGAACCCAGCTGGTCCCGATGCCTTGATAGCCTGCATCTGCTCAAAGGAAGCAAAGCTAGGTATGGTCTTCTACGAACTGGACAAGCTCTCTAAAGAATTGGCTCAAATAATATCTGGACCCTAGCGGTTTGATTTTCTTATGGAATATCGCTCTTGCTTATAGAGAGGGTTATTAATGATTTGTGAGGCCTTTATTTCAGTGTTAATTAGTTTTTCAAGAGATCGGAGCATGAACTATGTCCTCTATCTGGATCCTTTTCTGATAGCTGCTATAGCGATTCTTTCAATCATCGCTTTAGTTAGAAGCATGGCAATTAGGAAATATGGGAGAAGAGGAGTAGAATCTGTGTCGTGGGCCAGATTAGCTGCTTGGATCGGGATCGCTTGTGGTTATCTGCTTCTTATTGCCCGATTTTTGCTTAGATAAATCATGTTATAACTAAAATTCAGAAAAACTTTTGAATAAACGAGAGAACTTACACCACATGTCTTCTGAAGGAGTGGTCAGAACTGGCATCTCCTTGCCAAAGAAGCTCCTTGACAGGCTCGATGAGCTAAGGCGCAACCTAGGAATAGAGAGCAGGTCAAAAGCCATCCAAGAGGCGATAAATGCCTTCATATCCGAGAGAACTTGGCTGCTAGGAAAGGAAGAAGCCGTGATTGCGGGAAGTGTAACGATATTCTACACACATGGGAAAGGAGACGTTGAAAGAAGGCTTGTTGAACTTCAGCACTTCTTTTTAGACCTGATAAGATCCACAACTCACGTACACGTGACGGAGGATAAGTGCATGGAGGTCATTCTTGTGGTTGGAAGCGTGAAGAAGTTAAGAGATTTGGTTTCATACATAGAGACGCTTAAGGCGGTGGAGGAGGTGAGGACCTCCCTGCACATCGTGTGACTGCAAGTTTATGATTGAAACGGATACGATTGTAAAATCAGCATGGCTGACAGTGAACAAGAGATCTGCGTTGCTACATCAGGAAGCATCCTTGAAGCCTTTAGGCTTAACAAGAAAGAAATAGCATTCCTTCTAATTATTTACGCCTTGGGAGTTATCTTAAGGCTAGTTCCAAGGCTGGAGATAGACAGTCATCTGCTTACATTTCAGGGAGACGTTTGGTATAGGGTTTGCATGGCCCAGTACATAAAGGATCACTGGACCCTCCCTGAACCAGACATAAGGTACAGGCCCTATGGTTACGTTCCCATGTGGTACCCGCCCTTATCACCCATCTTACTTGCCATAGGGAGTTGGATAACTGGTCTAGATATCCCTACAATCTGCTCAAGGGTCCTCCCATTTTTCGAGGCTCTCTCACCCCTAACGATGTACTTCCTCGGTAGAATGCTTTACGATAAGGTAACTGGGGCAGTTTCCACTTTTATGGTCGCTTTTACCCCCTCATTCATATATTTCACAGGAATAGCGGATCCCCAGTCCTTTACCGCCTTCATAATTCCAGTGATAATGACGATATGGGTGCTACAAGCAAGGGATCCTGATAAGAAAAAGCTCATCATAACAGGCCTTTTACTTACAATAAACTTCTTCATGCATCTATCTTACTTTTTGGTGCTCTGGGAGATGGTAATGATAAGCCTAGCCCTCTTTCTACAGGGAAAGGCTCAAAGGAGGATCTTTAAGGACCTGCTCCTTGTGATTGGAATGTCGCAGCTCCTCACCTCCCCTTGGTGGCTGCCCAGAAACCTTTACTGGTGGTGGATAAGGGCTCTGGTTACTTCAAGCGGGCTCTACCCTCTTGTATCTCACATAAGCTACTACGGCATGTTTGCTTGGGTAATAGGCGCTTTCTCCCTTCTGCTTCTGGCAATTAAGAACCCTAAAAGACACCTCTTCGTTTTACTTTGGTCAATCCCAACCCTAATTGAGTCAAACAACGAGATAATACTTTCAGCCCTTGGTTTAGGAAGGCTTGCGTGGGAGACCATAGCCAAGCCATTAGAGGGTTTTAGGTTCTTCCCTTTTCTGGCACAACCCTTTTCAATGGCAACTGCCGTAGCCTCTGTCGGTCCTCTTAGAAATAGGAAGGTTGAGGACAGGAGGCTGCTTTGTTTCATAACCGCCGTCCTATTGCTTGGACAGGGAGCCAATCTCTATTACTACAGATTACCCCTAAGGTTTCAGCTATCTGGATTGATAATAGAGGAATACGAGGCCGCTCTCTGGTTTAGAAACAACACTGGACCTAAAGCAAGGATAGCTGCCGACTATTACAGGGCTCAGATGTTTGCTGGCGTTTGTGGAGGCAAGGCCTTGATCGGAGGAGTATTTCCCTTAAGAAACGTGGATTATCCCTACATAAAGGCTCCCGGAAGAGTTCAAAACGACCTCTATATTTTATACAGCACGAACAGCCCTTTGGTGGCTTACAACATAGCTAAGCGTTATAATCTTACCCATATCTTTTATTCTACGAACATGGAGCTTTACGGCAACTTGCTTTCCTCATATAAGCCTGCCTATGAATTCGGAGTCGATGTCAACAAGGAGAAATTCGAGGACAAATCCTTCTTCGAGATAATATATAGGAGAAACGCTACCTTCGGAGAGGTGTGGATAATAAGAGTTTGCGGAATTCCAGAGGACTCCTAAAGAGTTTCTGATCAGCTCAAGAAGGTGAGAGCGATGTACATGTTGAGAACATGCGCAATTTTATCTACGGAAAATCTAATTTACTGTACATCAACATTAACGGGTGTCTAATCATGAAAGGAGATGAGAAGTCATCGGTAGACAGTTTTTTGGACAAAAGAAACGTAATAGCCGTTGTAGGGGCGACAATAAACAAGAAAAAGTTCGGATACAAAGTCTACAAGGCTGTTAAGGAATCTGGTTTCAAAGTTTATCCTGTTAACCCGAAATACGACAGGATAGACGGTGACAGATGCTATGCTTCCCTAAAGGAAATTCCAGAGAGGCCAGATGTCGTTATAACGGTAGTTCCACCAAAGGTTACGGAAGAGGTCGTAAGGCAATGCAAGGAGCTAGGGATCAGTAGGGTGTGGATGCAACCTGGATCGGAATCGGAAGGGGCAATCTCTTATTGCGAGAGAAACGGCATAAAAGTAGTTCATCATGCCTGCTTTGTAGTAGATGGCCTAAGAGGGACCTTTGACGAGGGAATATTCGCTCCGAAGTGGGAACTTCCAAAATAAATCTTCATGCTCTGACCGAAGATCTTATCTCCTGATAGACTTCCTTTATCGTCTCTTGATACTTAGCCCTCCCCTCTTCTATCATGGACATTTTCTCCTCAAGAGCTCTCGTTCTATCCTCACTAATTAGATTCGGATACTTCCTAGTTAGAAAGTCATACACCATGATCCCCAACTTTGTGGGTATCAATTTTCCATTCTTTTCCATCACATATCTTCTCATAAGGAGCTTTTGTAGGATTACAGCGTAGGTAGATGGCCTTCCTACCCCCCTTTCCCTCATTGTTGCGATGACTTCTCCTTGAGTGTAGAGAGGAACCTTTGGGATCCTTTTATGCTTAATTCTCACCAAAATCTCTCCAGACTTTAGAGGCCTCTCAATCCTAAACCTGTATGGATAGATCATAGTCCAGCCAGGAGCCGTTGCCTCTACGTACCTCTCTAGATCAGACGATGCTCCCGCTATTATGACCTTAATCCTTTGCTTCTTTAACCTAGCATTCTCGCTCATTGAAGCCATGAATCTCCTGAATATCAGGTCATATAGCCTCATATGGTCCCTTTTGAGTTCTACTTGAGGCTTAAGAATACCTTCTCTCATGTATCTGATGAGATCGTCTACAGTCATGGGCTTAGTGGGACGTATGCACTCGTGAGCGCCTTCTCCTTCCCAAACCCTCGGCCTGAATTTTTCACCAAGGAAAACTCTTGCAACCCTCAGCCCTGCCTCGGATACTCTATAGCTGTCAGTTCTATGGTAGGTTATAAGACCGGCTTCAAAGAGGTTCTGAGCAAGGCTCATTGTTTCTGAAGCCCCAAACTTAAGAATCCTGTTGGCTTCCTTCAGCATCTCATCAGTGGTGAATGGAGGCGGCGGAGGAACGTTGACATATTCCTCAGCAACAACTTTGACATAGGCCTTGGCTTCACCTGGCTTGCCCACCTTTCCTTCAATTCTAAAATGTATTCCGTCTCCCTCAATCAGTGTGATATCCTCTCTCTTGAGGTGTTCTTTGTATCTCTGGATTATCCAGCCGAGAGTAGGTGTTTGAGCTCTTCCAGCGGAGAGATTTCTGTTCTTGAATACTCTCTGAAGAATCTGGCTTAGCTCAAAGCCTATCCATCTGTCCTCTATTCTTCTAACAATTTGCGCCTTTACTCTATTTTCTGAGATATCTCTAAGCTCAGAGAGAGCCTTAATTATAGCAGATCTGGTGACCTCGTGGAATTCTGCCCTAAAAACATCCTTGGAAAAGGGCCTAATGAGCGAAGCTATGTCCCAAGCTATCTTCTCTCCCTCCACATCAGGATCTGTGCCTATGATGACCCTCTCATTTTCAAATGCAAGCCTTCTAAGCACTCGAAGAGTGCGCTTGGAATCCAAGATGTTGCTTGAACCGCAAACAGGACAATTTTCTCCCTCTGTAAACTGATATCCACACACCTGACATCTCTTCAAGGTGCAGTAAACTGGCACAAAGAGATCATCCTCAACCAGCACTCCATGATACCCTTCCTTGGTGGACAGATCTACAACGTGACCTCCGGTCGCAACTATTGTCACTAGCTGATTGCCTGTTGAAAAATCGTAGGCTGGTAGTCCCTCTATGTTCCGTCTACTTGGCCTACCAAAGAAGCTGGCGATTGTTCTTGCCTTATTTGGACTCTCAACTATGAAAAGGAGGGTTTTAGGCATCATTTCAGGAGGAACTTTCTTCCCCTTCAGTTCACGAATCCTCTTTCTGTGTGAATCAATCTCTTCTTTCAGAGATTCCAAGTTGACTTGGTCGATTGGCTTGAATTCTATGTCAAAAATACTAGCCCTCTTAACAAATGCGTTTAAAAGAGAGCCTTCTTCGATCAGGAAGGCTGCTCCCTTAGACAGACCACCTGGGAAGAGTCTTGACGTTCTTCCTGAGCCTTGAATGTAGGTCCTTATGTCGGGTAGTAGTACCTTGATCCCATCTTCGTACCTTACCACCACATCCCCTAAACCTGAGAGTTTCTCCCAAAATTCGCTGTTAGACAGAATTTGGGATAAAAGATCCTTGGCTCTAGCAAGATCTTCCTCAACAAAACGTCCACTCCTAAGTTTAAGCGATAAGAGCTTGGATTCCCTACCCAACAAGGGAGCTATGGTCGAAAGAACTGTGCCGATAGCTCTAGGGCTGACTTCTTCCAGTTTCTCCAAAGAAAACTCGAAATGAGGGGCTCCATAAAAGACAGCATATCTAATCCTCTCAGGAAGGTCTAATCCCCTAACTAATACTCCATATGGTTTAGCAGCTCCTACGAGAGCATCTAACTCTCCAGAAGCAAAGGCCTGAATGCTTGTCTCCTTGGAGCCTGAAACTTCCTCAGCTCTAAGTCCAGCTGACTCTAAGGCATCGATAACCTCATCTACCAACTCAAGCTTTGGAACGTAGACAAGAAGGCCTCCTCCCATCATTTGAGCTATTTTAGATAGGATTTCCTTGCTTTTATCTGGAACTTCTATGTCCTCTACGTTTCTTAGGACTCCTTCCCTCAAAACCCCTATGTCAAATCCAAGGAGCCTCCTGAACAGAATAGCCCTCCTACCAGGTCTGGCTGTTGCTGAAGATAGCATTATAACGCCTTTAGGTAGACCTTTCCTCTCTATTTTCACTGCTCTTAGAGCCGACTCCACGACTTCATGGGGAAAACCAAGCAGGACAAGAACTCTATCGACGTTCTTTGAGTTCTTCAAGAGAGAATCCACATCATCAACGAATATGAAGGAGAACGTGTTGCTTGCAAGAATATCAGATCTTCTTGCTAAAAACTGAGATGTTATGATAAGTACATCGAAATTCCCCTCTTTGATCGTCTCTAAGAGCCTCTCCCTTTCCCTTACCTTCCTAATCCCGCCATAAGCAACTATTCTAGGTTCGAGACCACCTTTCTTGGCATAGGCGTTAGCCCTCTCCTCTGCCTGTCTGACAAGGAGGACAGTCGGAACAACGACTAAGCTCTTCCCCCAGCCTTTACTAGAGTAAAAAAGGGACATAATTATGCCGAAAACTGTCTTCCCGATACCTGTCGGAGCAATTGCAGCGAAGCTTTGTTGTTGCAACACCCTTTTGGCCCAAGATCGTTGGGCCTCCCAAAGTTCAAATCCCGTGCATCTCTCAAAAAAGGAACAAAACTCATCGCACAAGCTGATGAGATCACCAAGTTCCTTCTCAGGCGAGCACCTTTCATCTGGTTTGTGGGTAACTAAGTCGAGGCTGTAACCAGGACAAAGCTTCTTGTAGACTGCAGGTATCATTCTCGCAAGCAAGTATACCTTCGTCATAAAAATTTGGACTTAAATTGCCTCATCACCCCAGGATGATGAAATCCTCTCTACGACGCCATCTCTCATCTCTACCTTCGTGTCAGCATACCTGAGCACATCTTCTTGGTGACTAATCACGATCACCTGCTTGAAGGACTTCTTCAGGTTCCTTGCCATGAGTTCCATTATCTTCTCCCTTCTCTCCGAGTCGCTAGATGCGAGGACTTCGTCTAGAAACAAGAATTCTGGATGAGCTCCTCTAACACTCGGGACAAGGGACAGGGTGAAAGCAAGACGCATGGAGAGAAGAATTTGATCCTGAGTCCCTCCACTGAACGAGCGAAGCTCCTTGTACTCCCCAGCACTCGAGTCGTATACAAACACATCGTAACCCTCGTTTACCGCAACTGCAAGGTACCTGTTTAACGTTATCACAGGAAGAATAGTTGACATCCCTTCACTTACTGCTGGAATGACAGCCTTTCTTGATGTCTCAGCAGACTCCTCTAGTAACTTGATCGCGTATTTTACGGTATTGAGCTTTCTCTCAAGCTCCTTGACTTTTTTCTGCTGCTCCTCAATTTTCTCCTCTATTCCAGCATTTCTCTCCAGATACTCCCTTATACTAACGAGCCTATCCTCCAGCTGCTTTAATTGGCCCTTTCTATTCCCTAGTTCTTGTGTCCACCTCCTAAATTCAATCTCAATCTCCTTCAAGATTGCTGGAGAGAATTCGGGAACGTCTGGAGGCAATTCAGGTTCAAGCAATGATTCTAAAGAGGTTCTGATCCCATCAATTTCCTCTACAAGCGTACTTCTCTCTTGCTCAAGCTGCTCAATTTCTCTATCAATTCTCTCCTCTTCTTCGAGGAACTTATTGATCTCACGGTATTTCTCAGCCGCTGTTCCAAGTTCTCTTGCCTCTTCAAGGAGGTCAGCTCTTTCCTTTCTTAGCTGTCCCGCCCTAGCATGTAGTTGAACGCCATAAAGTGCTATAACGAGTCCTATCGATAGGACAGCAAGGTACTTTATTCCTAACATTATGATCAGAGGGATTCCGACTAAGGATACAATTATTCCAAGAAATTCAAAAGGTCTTGCTTTTCTTTCGGAATTTTGAGCTTCTCTTTCCTTCGAATCTGCTAGTTCTTTGATCTTTTGTAGCTTCAAGGAAGCATCTTTAAACTTCCTTCTAAGCTCGATTTCACCTCTTATTTCAGATAATCTGCGTCTCTTTTCTTCAATTCTATGATCTATGGTTTCTAGTCTTTTTGAACTAGATCTTAGCTCAGTTTCAAATTGTTGTTTCATATTGACATATTCCTGGAACTTCCTAAGTGCAGTCAGCTTGGAGTTGAGTCTTTTGACCATGCTTTCTGCGTGGGCTATCGAGCTTTCTTCTTCTTCAGGTCCTTTTAAAGCCTGAATTTTGAGGATAACCTCATCTAGCTCTTTCTTTCTGTTCTTATACTCAGTTAGTTTTGCTTTCAAACGTTCGAGTTCTTCTCTTGCTCTTCTAAGCTCCCCAGGTGTTTTAACAGCTCCTTCAAGGCGCTTTCTCTCTTCGTTAAGCTCTTCAATAGCTTTATCAAAGCTCTCTCGCATCATTATCTTGTCTATCAATTCTCTCCTATCTTTCCTAGTCTTCTCCTTTATTCTGGCCAAGTCTTTTTGCATGACAAAGATCGTGCTTCTTGCCTCCTCTGGACCCATTCCTCCAAGCATGTTCGAAATCTCAGCGTCAACAGCCATTTTTCCACTAGCTATAAGCTCTCTTCTATTTTCTTTTAGCTTAAAGAGCCTTGCAGTGCTTCTTGTTCCTCTAGCACCCCTTTCAATCGTTCTTACAACTTCATACTCTTCGCCTTCGGATTCGAAACCAAGCCTCAGGAGAGCTTTGGTCCTCCCGTATGCCAAATAATCCTCAAGCTTGGATTCGGTTTCCATAGTCCTGCCGAATAGCGAAAAGAACACGGCCTCCATTACGCTAGTCTTACCGCTTTCATTTGGACCTCTTATCCCTATGATGCCTTCAGAGAAATCTATTCTGAACGAACCCTGACTTCCTCTAAGATGTTTGAAGCCACTTGCCTCTAAGTAGGTTAGTTTCACCACCCACCAGCCTCCCTGAGGGCATCAACAGCTAACCTGTAGGCATCATCAATCAGTTTTCTTCTATCCTCAGACTCTTCCTTGCTGATGGCTTCCTCGTATATCTTATCTAGCATCCTAATGGGGCTGGCCAGACTTATCTTGGGGGCTGAAAACGCATCTGGATACTCGAATTCCTCCTCAAGCTTTAGATCAAAGAAAAGCTCTCTTGCCCTTGCAAGGATCTGATCCTTAGCATATGTGGTTCTAATCTCAGGAAGCATAGCTCCCCTGAGCTTAAGCCTGACAATTGCTTCTCTTGGTACTTCTGAGGATGTTTTCTCAAGCAAAGATATGATCGTCCCGGTGAGGTTCTCGTTGCCCGAGATCCCATATTCAATCGTCACCATTGGCTTTGTGGGAAGATCAACCTGTTCTACCCCTTTTACTCCGTTTCTATCCGCTTCGATGATCGTAAAGCCCTTTTTCTCATTTTCCTCGGAGAAAGAAAGCCTTTCTATCGTTCCAACGTAGCATATAGTAGGATTCCCCCACTGAACGGTGTGGGCATGTAGGTGACCTGCTACCACGAGGTCAACTTCCTTTGGTATGCTAGTCCTTCTTATGACGTGTCTTTCCCTTCCTGGAGGGGCAAAACCCTCGATGACGTCATGAATCATAAGGATGTTCAGATCTGCATCGAATTCTCCCAAAGTTCTGATGTTTCTCAAGGGATCGATTCCTTCCTCTATGATAAAGGGGTTAAACCCTATTCCACCCAGCGCCACAGAGATGCCGTCAATTTCGAATTTATCCACTTCTATAACATCTATCCTATCGAACAACCTCAGAAGTCCAGCTCTGGAGTAAACGTGGAGAGGAGTAGGCATCCTTCTTGTTTTAGGTCTATCGTGGTGACCTGGCACCGCATAAACCCTAACTCCGGCTTTGTTTAACGCTCTAAGCTCCTCTGCGAACTTGACCAAAGTTAGGAGTCTGGGTCTTACTCTATCAAAAACGTCTCCCGGTAGTAGAAAGAGGTCTGCCTCCTTTTCCAATGCGTATTCGACAGCTCTTTTGAAGTTCTCCTGAAAGTCCCTTCTCCTTTCTTCCTGTGAACTGGGGGCCATCCAGCTAAAAACAGGATCTAGATGGGACTCTAAGGCAACTATAAGCATTGTGAGAGCCTCCTATCCCTTATCCCATTCGTCTCCTCTAGGCATGTCAACATCCTCAAATCCTTCTATCTCGGCCTCCTCCTTGGCTGCTTTCAACCTCTGTACAACGTCGATGTCCGCCCCTCCCTCTTTAGATCTCCTTCTCTTAATCTTCACTGTAACTGGAACCCTGGTGAACTCTCCAACGAGGACAGCCTCTCCAACATTTAGGCCAGGGAGATCACGCAGGAGTTCCTCGCTAACCCTCTCTGCAGCAGACCTCACAGCTTCCTGATCTTTCGGATTTACCATTGAAAGTATTATCTGGTTCTGACACATGCTCAGGCTATCTGGATCTATTTTACAAGGTCTCTGGCTTATTAACACAAGATAGATTCCGAACTTCCTTCCCTCGCTCGCTATAACGTTTACTATCCTCTTGGAGTGGGTCTGTCGATCGGCTGGAACAATCTTGTGGGCTTCTTCTAAGACCAGAAATACGGGATATCTAAACTTGCCGCTTGAAACAGCCCAGTAAATGTCTGAAAGGACTTTGGTAGCGGTGAAATCAAAGGCGTATCCGGTAACACCGGATAGGTCTATGACGGAAACGTGCCAAGGCCTAAGGATGTCATGCCAAGGAGTTGTGCTCTCTCCAAAAATAGGCAATCCTAGGAGCCTTTGCCTTACTCTTTCTGCAGCAGAAGAAGCTGCCAAACGTAATCTATTGTCTTCTTCCTCTTCAGCCATAATATTCAGCTTTTCCACCAGGTCAGATGCAGTATAGCTTCCTCTATTCTCCTTAAGGAAATCAATGGCCTTGGAAATAGCTCTTCTTATATGAACTGATGTTTGAGGAATATCTAACATGCTAAACAAGTCTTCAGGCTCCAGGTCTGAGAACCTTATGGTGAACTCATTGACCTCAGCCAGTATTTGTGATGGAGAGTACCTTCCAGTACTTCCTGGGTTTCTAAAGATAGTAACCCTTTCTACGTACTCCATAGGTCTGCCATCTTGGGTTTGCCCAAGGAAGACGTAATCAGCATGCGGGTCTAGTATCACGATGGTTGCTCCTTTTTCCATCAGACCTTCGATAAGGACAGCCGCTGTGTTGCTCTTGCCAGCGCCGGTTGCCGCGAGTATTGCTAGGTGTCTCCTCAACCCTTGAACTGAAATGGAGACAGGAACCTCTGGCCTGGTTATGAGGCTACCCAGCTCTATGCTTGCCTCTCCATAGGAGAAGAACTTCTTTAGGAGGTCTGAGGGAGCTCTGTAAACCAATTTCCCTGGAACAATCGCTCTTCTCGGTATTTTCACATTCCCATCATCCGATAGGTATCCTAGCACTCTGGCCTGAGCGTACGCTACCCTTCTATCAACTCCCATGTCAGCGATCCTCTCAACCGCTTGATGATCCGTTGTAGGTTGTAGCACCATGCTAGCACTGACTGGCTTTTCTACCTGAGCTAAGACAAAGACCCTTTCCATACCCTGAGATGTCCTCTCATAGGACTCAACTATGATGTACTCCCACCTCTCCGGCGGGCCTATAGAAGGATCGCAGGAGAATATGAAGCTGGTGGGGGTGGCCTCCCCCACTATCCTTCCAAGGACGTCAAGCTCAGATAATCGAAACACGCCTCTCACCTCTGGTGTGCAACTCCATCCACCCTAACCTGTTCCACAACAAGGGCTCGTAGATCTCAGCAAAAGCCTTCCTACTAATCTTAACCATCCTGTCGACGTCTGCAAGCCAAACATTATGATTTTCTGGGTTTGCATACCCTTTAATCAACGTAGCCATGATCTTTGAGAAGAGGGATTTGTCATAGTCATATGTTCGCAGGGCATGAACCCCTTCAAAGTCTCCGACTCTGAAATCCAGTTCAAAAACCCAAGCAGGAATGTCGACTCTGACGGGCTGATCCATCTCTGCAAACTTACAGCAGGTTGTTACTATGGCTGGTAGCTCCAATATGAGATTTATCGCTCTTTTCACATCCTTTCCAGCTTTAAGTGGATCTTCAGCTTTCCTTGTCGCTCTTCTAGCGATGTCTTCAGGCTTGGCCTGAAGTTCGAGGAAAAGAGCCCTGCTTGTAGGGGTATAAGGTCCAACTAACAATGGCTCTGAAAATCCCTTCTCCTCTATACAGCTCATTATCACAGCGAAATCGCTTCTCTCTATCAGTATTTCAGAAGCTATCTCCAAAATCTTCCTGAGTTTTCCACCATACTTCTCATTAAGTTCGAGCAGCAAAGTCATAGAAACCTTGGGATCTGATTCCAGCGCTCCAACTGCTGTACTTATCATTATCTGGTCATCCTCTTCTATCAAACCTGAGATCCGCTCTAACTCCTCGTCAAAAAGCTGAAACAAGACCATCTTTCTAAGGGGATAGGCTCTGCTGTCTTTTGAAATCCCAACTACGGGTATTTTCCTCTCCCTGCACATCTCAAATAGTTGGAAAAGAGCATTTGCATACTGAACAGCCAGTTCAGCAGGAATTCTACCTAAATTGTAGACAGAAGCCAGCTCTCTTGCTATCAGGGATCCGTCGATTAAAACTAGAAATTCCCCGCTAGTTTCTTCTATTACCTTTCTCAGGGCCTCATGTTCTAAGGTCTCTCCCATCCTGGAGATTACATCCCTGGCTTCCATGGAACCCAGCAAAGGCCTTAGATCGAGAATTCTCTCCTCTTTCTGCCTTCCTTCTGGACCATATAGCACAGCAGCTGCTCTTGCTAATAGTATTGAGATTCCAGGAGCGTATTCTTTGCTTAAAAAGCTGGAATCGGATGCCAGGACATTTTTAAATGGTTCTGCAGATTGAAAATCGCCAAAATCCCACCAAAGAGACCTAAATCTTTCCTCGATATCTTTACTAATTGAGCTTAATTCCCCCTTACCAAAAGCAGCCTCGATTTCCTTTCTCCTTCTCTCAACTGCCTCAGCAAATAAATCTAAGAACCTTGGCAATCTACTCCCTATTATGTTGTTGATGCTCTTAATAATCTCCCTGTGACTACTTGCCTCTCCAACCTTCAGAGAAAACTTAAGTGCTCTCTGCCTTTTTGAAGACGAATTCGCAGTAAGGATCTCCCATTGCGATGCATTTTACCTCATTAGATTCCAATTCGACTCCTAAGAATTCAGAGAAAAGTCCTTCTAAATATCCTCTTATGAAATGGCATCTAGGTTTACTGCTTCTTCCCTCAAAGGCGGCGGACTCATACAAATCGTAGATACGGACTCTTATGAATTTTTTATCAAGATCCGCGTCCAATAGTTCTGCTATTCCCCAACCAGCGGCCTGAAGCGATCTAAGGTCCTCTTCCAAGAACTCTCTTGTTATCTTTTTAGAACGAAATATCCTGCCGCTTATTTCTCCTCTAGTCTTTCCTAGAAAGTACAAGAAGGCTTCTCCTCCAGTCCCGTATTTTTCGTGAATCTCCTTTATGAAGAAAGAGAGGCCATTCCTATCGTCCAGGATCATCCTCTGCCTTCCTGAGTCTACGGTAATTGGATAACATAGATTGTTGAATATTTTGTCTTTAACTGGGCTTCTCCTAATTTTGTAATCATCAATTTCTCCCTCCTCCTTCAAAGTTGAGAATAATTCGTTGAGATCGCTACTTGCTTTGTTAGCTTTCAGGAAACAGGCCAAATATACGAAATCTTCGCGCAGAGTTAAGTTAAGCGAGACCGGCTCAAATCCCTTTTCAGAGCACCTTGACATGATAGAAGCAAGTCTCCTAGCGAGATCATCTCTCTTCAATCTAATTGCTGTTTCAACAATCCTTTCTGCGGGAGAAAGCATAAAAAACACGTCTATGGGATAGAAATCTCCCTCCGTTTTGTTGACCCTTTCCCTCAACGATTATCATAAGTACTTGGTGTGAATGTATAAAAAACCTTAATTTTGGGAGGATAAATTAAGAAGATCTCATTAACTCAATTATTCGCTCAAGAACTTCTATCCTGCTTTTTCTTCCATCTGCCATGGCCTTTAACACCTGTTTAACTCCAAGTCTATCCTTAAGTATGAAGGAGAAGGCTATCAAATTCATCATCATCAAGTACTCCGGTCCAGAGAAGCTCACGTGCCACTTAATTGAGTTGAGAATTTCTCTCCTTCCAACAGCTCCCTTTTCTATTTTGTTCATTATATCCTCGTATCTACTCAATGCCTCAATCAGCTTTGACCCAACAATGGCCTCACAACCTTCTATGCCTTCTTTAAGCGAGGGAGCCAACAATTTGGCAATATGACGGAGGAGCTCCTTCCTCACGTTGGAGTCCTTTGCGAGGAAATTGAAAGCTAGCCTTATCTCCTCCTCATCCGATATTCTTGAAAGTACCGAGTAAAAACTGCCCATCTTCTCCTCCAAGTAGCTGATGCACAGTATTGTCCTAGCCAGATCAAAAGAGCCTTGTTCCTTCATATAATCAAGATAATCCTTGACTAGCCTAATTTAAAAATGAAGCGTACGATTGGGAACGAACAAATCGCAATTTAGAGTTCCTTCACATTATCCAAATGGAGTTGTTTTTAAGCTAGTTTGAGAACATGCAAGCGGCCAATCTTCGACCTAGGGTGACAGAATACAACGCAGGACTTGCATCCTAGGTTCAAGGAAGAGAGGTAGCTCTAAATGATTGCTGCATGCGGTACAGATTGTAGGACGTGCATCATGAAAACGAGAGAAATTTGTGAGGGATGCGGGCCCGGGAACTCAGAATGGGCCCAAAATAGACTTAAAATGCTTGAAAAGAGGGGGAGAATATGCCCTGTTTTGGAATGTGCAGTAAGAAGAGGCGTGGCTCGTTGTGACAGGGACTGCGAGTCATATCCCTGCAGGATTCATCGAGAGATTTTCCCCTACTCACAAGAGTATGTCGACTTAATGAGAGAGGATGAAACGCACTAGGGTTTGAGTAAAAGTACTTGTTTATATCCTATTCCTGTCTAAGTGGTGGGTGGATCAGAGATGGATGGAAATAGCCTGACTTCGATTGCAAAGGAAAATCCTAGTGAATTTGTCCTGTTAGCAGTTTCTCTTTCCCTAAAAAATACTTGGGGACCCACTGCTAACGTTGCTCTTTACAGTTCTGGCAAAGAATTGGGAAAATCTTTGAACTTAGACTTTAGAAATGTTGGCAGCCTAGAAGAAGCCTTCAGCGAGATTGAAAAAGCTCTTAATAACGCATGGAAGGGAAGATTAGATGGAGACAAGCTAATATTTGAAGAATGCGTTCTTAGAGAGCTCTACAGAAGAGGAGGGATACAGTCCAGCGAGCCTCTGCCGACATGCTACTTTCACATGGGATTTTGCGCAGGCATGTTAGAGAAGATACTTAGTAAGAAAGTTAACCTCAAAGTTTTGTCAAAAGGCCCTCTTTCTTGCGTAGAACAAATTATAATCGAAGAATGAGCTCATCTAATGGAGTGAGCTACTTTGAGACTTGGTTTAACCATAGAAGTAACCCGCGAAGCCTCTTCTCTAGGAGCTAGGATCGTTTATGCAACCATAGAAGGGGTATCTGTTTCTAAAGGCAATCCAGGTATTGAGAGATACTTATCTGAGGTTGTATCTCAAATCAGGAAAAGATATGCACTGGAATCTTTAAAGGAAAACCCAGTCATAAGAGCCTATAGGGACTTCTTCTGGAGGATAGGAATAGATCCCACTAAGACTAGGCCTAGTTCAGAAGCGCTGATAAGAAGGATCCTAAAGGGAAGACCTGTTCCGCGGATAAACAATGTTGTCGATAGCGGTAATCTAGCGAGCATAATCACACTAGTTCCAATAGGTCTCTATGATGTTGCAAAAATAAACGGGAAGCTTTTATTGAGGATGGCAAAAGAAGGGGAAAAGTTCGAGCCCATAGGATCCAAAGAGGAGGAGTTGACAGGAAAAGAACCTGTGCTTGCGGATGAAAGGAAGGTGATCCATCTCTATCCTCATAGGGATTCAGAAAGAACTAAGATAGATGAAAACACAAAGGAGGTACTTGTGGTAGCTTGTGGTGTTCCTAAGGTAGAGTCAAGCCTTCTGCTGGAAGCCACAAATCTAACGCTTGAGTTGATCACCCAGTTTGCAGGTGGAAAAATTGGCCAAGAGCCTTCATGGGCTCCAAAATCTTAATAGGTGTTTCTAAGAACTTCATTCACTCGAGAAAAAACTCCATATTCTTCTGTATTCTGGGTTTAGACAAGTTTTTACGCCTTTACAGGTCCTGAAGAATAGATGAAATCTAGAAGACTAGTGGAAATGGTTTACAGCGGACTTGAATCCCAAAGAGTGCCGGTGCATTTTGAGACTGTTGAGAAGCGCCAAGAAGCGGCTTTGGGAGACGTGCTCTTGGGCCACGCTTGGGTCCCTAGATGGAGCAATTTCTTTGATGAAGGAGGTCCCTTTAGAAGGGGGAACGAGGATCTAACAAAATGGGTTAGGGAGCTAGACATAGAGGAAGGCTATGATTGGCCTCCTATAGATGATATAGTTCAGGAGACCCTTATTGAATTCAAAAAGTCTGTTGAGGACCTAACAAACCTAGATAAATTCATTGTACTTGAGGTAATAGGACCAACTGAGCAGAGTGAATACTTTCTTTGTCCTCCAAGACCTCCAAGTGGATTTAATTTGGACCTAGCTTATCACACGTTTGATTTTGGGGTTCTAACCGTTATAGCAAAAGAAAAGGCCAAGAAACTCTATGATAAGGTGGCAAACTATGTGCTTGAGTTAATCAAGGCGGGGACTGAACTTGATTGGGTTGATGCTGTACGGGTAGCAGATGATGCATTCACCTACGGAGGTCCGATATATCCTGAATGGTTCATGAAGGAGTTATATATGCCTTGGCATAGGAAGTTTACGGACGAGATACACCGAAAAGGCAAGTACGCAATACTACACACAGATGGAAATGTCCTTGCGCGTAATTACATCAATGTTCTCTCAGAGATGTACGATGGTCTCCATCCACTGGATCTAGCAAAGAAGGGTACTGTTATAGATGCAATGCGGTGGATAAATGAGGTGATAAAGGCAAGAGAGGCCCTTAAAGTGGGAACGGTGTTCCATACAGGCATACCCATAGATCTAATAATGCTAGATGACATTTCTGCATCGGATGTTGTGCAGGTAGTATCTGCTTTTCTGAATAAACACGGGAGAAAAAACCTTGTTCTTAGCGTGACCCATAGACCTTATCCTAAGAGGAACTTTCTGGAGGATCTAGTATTTGAAAAGGTGAAGGCCATCAGAAGACTTGTAGGATTACATGATTTAGATATCAAAAACGGGGTTTTCCGATCAGATAGATCAGAATAGTATTTGTGGAAGCTAGGAGATGAGTTTATACGTAAGATCTATGGAACATGGGCTTAACTTTTAGTTTTATTAGGAGAAAACCTCTTAAAGGCACATAAAGCGAGTTAGAACCAGACTACCAATTTTAACAAGGAGCATAAGGCTTATAATGGTGGAGATACAAGAAGTGATCATGCCCCGGTAGCTCAGCTGGCAGAGCAGCGGTCTTGTAAACCGCAGGTCGCGGGTTCGAGTCCCGCCCGGGGCT
>Ga0180300_10000321_pt1 | contig 20583 bp, 11 predicted proteins | sample GuaBasSediGuay15_FD_121798 | JGI IMG/M metagenome (GOLD analysis project Ga0180300, IMG submission 121798) | Subseafloor sediment microbial communities from Guaymas Basin, Gulf of California, Mexico - Guay15, Core 4569-2, 21-24 cm | ecosystem: Environmental > Aquatic > Marine > Hydrothermal...
TCTTCGTCTAAAATGCCGTCATTATCGTCATCCTCATCGCAAACATCACCAATGCCGTCTTGGTCATTATCTTCCTGTGATGGGTTTGGTATTAGTGGACAGTTATCGTCTCCATCCAAGATGCCGTCATTATCATCATCTGCATCACAGACATCTCCCATGCCATCGCCATCATTGTCCTCTTGTCCAGGGTTGTAAATTAATGGGCAGTTGTCATCCTCATCTAAAACGCTATCGTTATCATCATCTGCATCGCAGACATCTCCGATGCCGTCATTATCATTATCCTCTTGGCTTGGATTGTAGATCAGTGGGCAATTATCGTCTCCATCTAAAATATCATCATTATCGTCATCCTCATCGCATGCATCGCCCAAGCCATCTGAATCTGTATCAAGCTGGTCTGGGTTATAGGTGAGTGGACAGTTATCGTCTCCATCTAGGATGCCGTCATTGTCATCGTCATCGTCACAAACATCACCTATGCCATCTTGGTCATTGTCTTCTTGACTTGGGTTTGGTGTGAACGGACAGTTATCTGAGCCGTCTAAAATGCCATCGTTATCGTCATCCTCATCGCAAACATCACCAATGCCGTCTTGGTCGTTGTCCTCTTGACCGGGGTTGGGTATGAATGGGCAATTATCGTCTCCATCTAAAATGCCATCATTATCATCATCTGCATCGCACACATCTCCAAGACCATCGCCATCATTGTCCTCTTGAGCAGGGTTGTAGATGAATGGGCAGTTATCATCTGCATCAGGGATGCCGTCATTGTCATCGTCATCGTCACAAACATCACCTATGCCATCACCATCCATATCTGCCTGGTCTGGGTTTGGGGTTAATGGACAGTTGTCATCTCCATCTAAAATGCCGTCATTATCATCATCCTCATCGCACACATCTCCAAGACCATCTTGGTCATTGTCTTCTTGTGCAGGATTGTAAATTAATGGGCAGTTATCTTCTTCATCCAAAACTCCATCATTGTCATCATCTGCATCACACACATCTCCCAAACCATCTCCATCATTGTCCTCTTGAGCAGGGTTGTAGATTAATGGGCAGTTGTCATCCTCATCCAAAATGCCGTCGTTATCATCATCGTCATCACACGCATCACCCAAACCATCACCATCAGTGTCAAGCTGGTCTGGGTTATAGGTGAGTGGACAGTTATCGTCTCCATCCAAAATGCCATCATTGTCATCATCTGCATCACAAACATCTCCAATGCCGTCATTATCATTATCCTCTTGCGCTGGGTTGTAAATTAATGGGCAATTGTCTGAGCCATCCAAAACACCATCATTGTCATCATCTGCATCGCACACATCTCCCAAACCATCTCCATCATTGTCCTCTTGAGCAGGGTTGTAGATTAATGGGCAGTTGTCATCCTCATTCAAAATGCCATCGTTGTCTATATCTTCATCACATGCATCACCTATGCCATCTCCATCTGTATCCCCTTGATCCTGGTTTGGTGTGAATGGACAATTGTCATCCTCATCTAGAATGCTGTCATTATCGTCATCTGCATCACAAACGTCGCCCAAACCGTCATTATCATTATCCTCTTGTCCAGGATTGTAGATTAATGGGCAGTTATCATCCTCATCTAGGATGCTATCATTATCATCATCATCGTCACAGGCATCACCCAAACCATCACTGTCAGTATCAAGCTGGTCTGGATTGTATGTGAGTGGGCAGTTATCATCTTCATCCAAAATGCCATCATTGTCATCGTCATCATCACAGGCATCACCTATGCCGTCTTGGTCATTATCTTCCTGTTCAGGGTTGTAAATTAATGGACAGTTGTCGTCTTCATCTGGGATGCCGTCATTATCGTCATCTTCATCGCACCAATCACCCATGCCATCTCCATCATTGTCCTCTTGTTCAGGGTTGTAGATTAATGGGCAATTGTCGTCTTCATCTGGGATGCTGTCATTATCATCGTCATCATCAACACAATCTGCCAAACCGTCTGAATCTGTGTCAGCAAAGCCCTCGTCCACAGAGCCATCACAATTGTCATCTATACCATTACAAACCTCAGTTGCCCCTGGGTTGACCTCGGGCTCTGTATCATCACAATCGCCATCAGTGACTGCAGTGTAATTCCCTTCAGGATTACACAAGCACCTGCTTGTTTGAGTACCATAAGTATCACCATCAGAATCATAATAATACACAGTGCAATCCTCTGCACCCTCTTCATCCACAAGACCATCACAGTTGTCATCTATACCATTACACAATTCAGGTGCTCCTGGATACACATTTGGGTTGGAATCATCACAATCCTCAGTTGAGTCATAGCCATCTCCATCTGCATCAACTGCTAGCACTGTAAATGCTATGACCTGGCTTTGCGAGACACTACCAGTGGTGTCATTAGCCCATACATAGTACTCCACAGCATCAAGGGCATTGAAGCTGCCAAGTGTGGCTTCCCAAACTACCCCATTTGTCATCTCGATGCTTGAGAAAGCACCATTATTAACCCTGTAGAATACCTTTGCTGTATCCACACCCAAGTTGTCAGTAATCTCAGCTGACACACTCACAATGCTCGTTTCATTTGGTTGCTGGGGTGTGTGTTGCACATTGGATATGGTTGGAGGTATCACACAATTGAGCTCCACGTCATCATTGCCGAAGGGCTCGAAAACACCACTAACCTCGCCCACGCAATCAGGGGATGAAAGTGTAAATGTATCACCGGTATTAAACCCTGGTTGATCCCCGGTATCGTACTTACCCTGGCCCTTTTCAAACTCTGGTATGGCTAAATCATCCACCAAACCAGAATAAACATAGCCAGTGTTAACCCCGTCAGTTACAAGCACTGAATAGCGAGTACCCTGAGGGGCAATGATGCCATCAATAGTAATCCTGCCTCTAACATAATTGGCATCGAGGTCAGGTGTGTACGTACCTTGAGAAATCTCAAGTGTAGTGAATTGCTTCAAAGAGGAATTGATGCAGTTTTGAGAAGCGTCGCATGACTCAATCTTGTAGTAATAGGTTGTGCTGGGTATTAAGCCATTTATGGTTACAACATGCGAAGTGGTTAAATCCAAGCTGGTAGTAGTGAAGCTACCCAGTTCAGTGGTTGTACCATAGTAAACTTTAGATGTGGCTGGCTCGTCTGTCTCCCAATATATTGTTGCACTGTACTTGCCTGGTGTTACCGAGTCTGAGATGATTGTTGGTGGATTCGTGTCCTCTGGAACCTGCTCTGCCACAGTCACTGTTGTCTCACCGAGAATGTCCTGGATGTCGCCCCCTTCAAACCCATAAATGCCTGAGAAGGTGTAAACCCCCTCTGTTTCTGGGGCAACCACTGTGTATGTGTAGGTTGTGTCTTGGGCATCAGATATAACAACCCACGATATGTACCTACCATCTTGGCTCAGTGTGCCCCCACCCAAGTCACTCACACTAAAACCCTCTGGTAGGTTTTCAGTTATTGCATAGTAGCTTTCCGAACCAGTAACATCTACCGTGAGTGTGACATCCAAATTACCAAGCGGCTCAACTGTTTGGGTTGAGAACGACCTGGTAACTGTTGACGCAGCAACTATCTGTGCTGTCATTAAAAATAAAATTAATATTGGTATTATTCTTGCCTTCATCATTACCCCCCTTGACATATTGGATTGGCTTTCCATAGAGCGATTGCTGAGAGCAATCTCTCCATACCTATCCCGATTGGGTCTGCCTTCCACAGACCTATGTAAGCAAGCAGTTCCGACATGCTCACACACCCATCGTGATTGGTATCAGCATCATGATACTCCTCTGCCTCATTCGGTGCCTCAAATGATGGCTGCGAAAAGACTACAAAATCGTTTGAGTCTGTATCTGTGTCATACCCGTCATACCTGCGTCCAGTGGTGTTACCCATTGGTGCAAGTGGTGCATTATCACCTGTATTGCCGTCATCGTAAATACCGTAAGCCACCCTATCCACTAACACCCCTGAACAGAAGAGTTTGATTTCATCACCCTCATTATCGAGGATGCCTAAATTTGATACAATACCGTATGAATTTGAAGGGATTATTCCAGATAGTGGGACAACAAACCCCCCGCTCTCAGTTATGTAGCAGTCATTCACACTCTCTTCTGTGGCAAGAGGGTTGAACAACTCAATCCATTCGTTGCCCGGGGAGCGTGAATGCGCTAGGAATTCATTGATAACAAGATTCTCAACATCTTGGACTTCCACATTAACTGTTTGTGTATCGTTTCCATTAGTGGAATCATAAACCACAAACCTTACCTCGTGAGTGCCAGAGTCTTCATAATTTGGTTGCCACTCAGTGGCATTAGTGTTTGAAACCAAAACCCCATCCACATAAATAGCATAAGAAGTTATATCGTTGTCTGCGTCTGTTGCAGAGAAACCCAGTATTGCAATCTCACCCTCATTCAACTGTGTGGGCGCAGTAACTGTGGTTATTTGTGGGGCATGTGGTGTAAACTCAACCCTGAGATATGGGGTGTTGGAGGGGTTCTCTTTTGACATGAATATCCTATAATTGTAATCCTTTGACTCATCACTGACCTTCAAGAGCAGGGAGATTGTGTTATCTGAGCTAATTAGAGCATCTCTAACAGCCGCAGTAATATTGAACTCTATTAGCCCCGAGTAGGGAGGATTAGTCTCAAATGTTATGGGCTCTCCAACAAAACCTGGCGCACTGTTCCATGTCACACTCTCCTCCTCCCACGTTGCCTCGACACTGTGTACACTAATCACAGGTATACCAGAGCCACCAATAGAGTAGAGCACAAGCCAAGCATTGTCTAAGTCTAACTCTTGGAGAGTGGAGAGGTTAAACTTGAGATAACTTCGCATCGCACTGCTTGTGTATTTACCAACCTTAAGCTGTCTTGCATCTCCATAATTATTGTCTGCATTTGTAGCGTTTTCCACTCTCGCATCCTCCATTACTGCTATGTGCAACTCTGCGGCTTGAGCTAGTCCAACTCTCAAACATGAGAGTAGTACCAAGGCTAATACTAACCAGTATCTCATTTTAAGGCTCATGTTCCCAAACCGTTGCCTGTGTAACCTTGAAAAAGTACCCATGCCCTGGCTCTATCTGGAACTCTAAGGGGTAAAACCACCAATAGGTGGGTGGATTATTGGCATAGAACCTGGCAATATTATAGCTTCCCACATTATTCAACCCAAGCACCTCTGTAATTGGATGCTCTGTGGCATCCCCTGGAATCACCTCAGATAATGGCTTTGGCTGTAGTGATGTGTATCCAACCAGATTAATCCCCTCACTCAATTGTACGCTTTGGGGTGAAGTTGCAGGTGTGCCCACTAAGGTAAATGTGTAATCTGTGTTTGATTTGAAGAAATACCCTCGACCGTTCTCCAGTGCAGTGAGACCGTTATCGCTCCTCCAATAGAGTGGTGGGTTATCTATATCAAACACTGCTGTTGTGTATGTACCACCATCATAGCCCACAATCTCATAAACAGGGTGGAAGGAGCCATCTTGATGCATGACTTCTGGAATGGAGTTGTCAAATGGTATAAGTGGCAAAGACACCAAGTTTACACCCTCAACGAGGGGGATGTCAAACTTACCAACAGTGTATTGGTTGGTTTCTTCATTCCCATAAGCATCCTCTGCCCTCACTATGTAAAACCTCTGTGAAACATCTGGGGCAGTGGCGTCCTCCCAGGATAAATCTGATGTGGTCGCGAATGGCTCACTAAAGTCAAACCCATCTGGTGTTTGAGCAATGTAAATATTGTAATGGTCAACAGGCTCACCCTCAGGAGCAGACCAATTGAGCAGTATGTGGTTGTTGCTGTTTATCACAAACCCCTTGAGGTTCAATGGTGCCCCGGGTGGGGTGAAGTCCAGTGTGGTAAGGTTACCAATATCACTCCACCTACAATTGTCTGAGGGGTCGCAAACCTGGAACTGGAAGTAGTATGTGGTGTGTTCACTCAGCGGCCCGACACCGAGGTTGTGGGTTGTGTAATAGCCCAAATCATAGGCAATCTGTGACAGATCATCTGGCGACAACCCAAAGTAATAGTAAGCGATTGCTGGCTCGTCTGTGGTGGCAACAACAGTTGCACTATCGTTTGTCACCTCTGTTATCTCGATGCTTAGGAAGCTGGGCGGGGTTAAATCAAGGGTTGTGAAGTTGTAAACCCCCACTGTTCTGCAGTAGCCATGTGAATTGCATGAGGTGATATTGAAGTAATATGATGTTACTGGGCTCAAACCAGTTAGCACAATGTTATGCTCTGTAACCAGGTTTGTATCTTCATACACCTCACCCAAGCCAAGAGTGGTGCCGTAATCTATGCGTGAGGTGGCACTGTCATCAGTTTGCCAGGTTATCCTTGCTGCTGTTTCAGTAACCTCCTCAACCACCACATCTCCAATAATCATTGGTGGTGATGTGTCTGTTAGGAGCCACTCAACAGAGTTCTCAAACAATTGCTTTGCCTGTGGAGTCCAGAACTCTGTTTCAAAAATACCAAAGAATACTCCCTTCTCGTTTGCGTACACACCGTCCCGTAGTTTTGTACCCTTTTCTGCAGTTGCAATCACAGCATCAAGGGAGTTAATGATTGTTGAAACAACTGTATCTAGCTTTGGTGCCTTATCAAACCTGTACAAATAATTAACAGGTATATTAGCTCCGTTGTATTTTGCTTGAGTATATATTGTAATGTTGACAGGCAAACCCTGGGTTATTATGTGTCCTGGGCGTTGGTTTATTACTATGATTGGTTGGCTGCTGGCATACTGGGAGCCTCTCTTTGACCAGTGAAAATCATCAATGTTCCAAGTGTTGAGGATTAATGTTTTGACATCATTAACTGGTATCTCGCCTGGGTTGTTAAATATCTCATCATTCACCACAATGAACAGGTATTGACTCCAATCCACGCCATCAAGCTCTGAGCTCTCCAGTACAGTCACAGTGAACCCCATCTCTTCAAGGGTGTCAACAATTGTCTGCTCAATCCTTAGTGGGTTGCGGGTTATGTATGCAACAGGACCAGTATCATAAGCCGCTGCAATGTCGCTCACCATTAGCAATACTAAAAAAGAGAAAAACCAAATGAGATTTTTGTTTATCATTTTCACCAAACCTTCCTCAGTATAAAGTAAGATATAATCCCCCCCACTAACACCACAACCAGAACTGTAACTATCGCAACAACCGGATTTGGCGTTTTGGAACCAACAGTTTGATAGTGCTGAGGTTGTGTGGGTGTTCTTGGTGCTGGGGTTACATTACCTTCCTCAACTTGAGCCGTTTCATTGTCTTGGGTCGGTTGCTCCTGCACTCTCACAGACTCGTTCTCAGGCGTTTCGGTCTCCTCTTCACCTGTGTATCCACTCGTAACAATTATTACTCTTGAAGTTAGCCCAACTGGACTGTCTCTAATATTGGGGTCATCTGGCTTGAATAACACGAATATCTTACCATCATACTTTCCCTCTCGTGTGAGTGTAATTGTGAATGGCACATCCACTTGTTCATCTGGCTGGAGTTTGTACTCTGTCGTGGGCATGTTAATAATCTGAGCGAGTGTGTCATCTGGTGTCAGCGTAACCGTAACTGGATACTCATTCACATTCTTTATTAGAATGGACTTCTGTATGCGTGTAACTTCCCCTGGTGTTATGTCTGGCCTAAGAATCATCTTTGCGTTGCCTATTGTGGCTGACAAAGCCAAGACACTTTCAACTGAAGCCATGAATAAAATCGCAACTAAGAGTAGTTTTGTTAATCTCAATTTAACCCCCCAACAGATTTTTTTCTTTTTAGTAGTATTAATTGATTACTACTATTTGATAGCAGTAAACATAAATTATTTAAAAACATTATTGTACTAAAGAACACAGTTCTCTCGAGGAGAAAATGTTACTACTAAATAAAGATTAAATCACAGTAAAGGCTCTTTGTACAGGGTTTGCTTGGTTGCCTGCATAGTCCACAGCATAGATTGTTATGTTGTGGGGTGTTGTTATATCTCGTGTGAATGGCAACCCTCTGTGAGTATAATATGTGCAGCCCCTGCACAGAGTCCTCTCTCTTAGGTCATATGCATCAATGTAATACAAGCGTGCCACCCTTTCACTCAACCTCACTCTAAAAGGAACACGCCTTGTGTAGATTCCCCATTGTTCTGGAAGTGTAACATCAATCTGTGGGGCTGTTGTGTCCACTTTAAGCTTTCTTGTTCTTGACCTGGCAATGTTCCCTGCCCAGTCCTCTAATTCAAACCAGTATTCTAATATGCTATTATCGTAGTCATCCAAGTTGGGTATGTTGAATGTGCAGCTCATCCTAGTTCCTGAGGGGCAATCCAATCTTGTCATACTCTCCGTGCCATAATGCAGGGTTACACTTTTTAGGGCCTCTTCTGTGTATGTAACTCTGAACTCGCCTGTAGCATAACCACGATATGGCTCTATCCTGCGAATTCTTGGCGGTTTGCTGTCTATTGCAAACCCTATTTGCTCTGTAGCAGAATTGCCTGCTTTATCTGTGGCACGCACGCTTAGTATGTGAAATCCATCCCTCAAAGTTTTCCACCCAAAGTAATCGGTGCATCCTGAGCACAAACGTCTGTAGCCACTACCATCAACTGCATATTCCAAAAGTGCGGGCTCATTGTTTAGTATGTCAACACTAAGGTAAACCCGCCTTGAGTTTAGCAATGCCCCATTTGTGGGAGAAGTAATATTCGGTTGGGGTGCTGTGTTATCCACATACACACTCTTTGTGCTGGACCTAGCTATGTTAACCCCATCATCAAGCTCAAAATAGTACTGGATTGTTTGACCGTCATAACCAGAGAGGTCTAAATGCAATGAGCATTGCTTTGCTCTGCCAGGCAAGCAACTTGAAAGCACCTCAGTTTGCTCAACTCCAGTGCTAGATGGTGTCCACTTTAGCCTAACCTCTTGGAGATTGGACTCTGTGTACTTAATGCCAAACTCTGTGCCTTGCACATATGTGCCATCCCTTGGCCAGGTTTTATGTACCCTCGGCTTCTTAGAGTCGATGTAGAACTCTGTTTCTGCAGTACCAACATTGCCGGCATAATCCTCTGCCTCAACCCTGAGCGTGTTGTTGCCTTCAAAGAAGGTAACCCCTTTCTTAACATAATCACAATCTCTGCATAGCACTATAGCCCTACCACTATTCCTTATCGCCCTTATCCTCTTCACTCGCTCATCAGTCTCGACCTCCACCATAAGCCGTCTTGTGTCATACTTAGTATACTCTGGTAGTATTATCTTAACCCCAGGTATTGCGGTGTCTAAAGTGAAGTTCCATTCTAGCTCTGCTTGATTGCCCAGCATATCTTCCACATACACCTTGATTGTGTGAACCCCATCATCTGAGCCATCACTTGCAAAAGAGTTCATTTGATAAACCACTGAGTTGGCACCTATGTTGCAATCCTGGGTTTTTTCCACACCATCCAACCACAACCTAACACTCTGCTGGTTTATGCCCGAGTAGCGGTCACTGTACCTTGCCTCTATCCTCGGGCTTGTGTCGCCTGTAACACTCCCATCCCTTGGGCTTATCTCCCTTATTCTTGGTCCTGTCCAATCAATAGAGAACCTCCTTGTTTCTGGTGTCTGGCTTGCCCCCCATTCGTCTGTTGCTCTTGCTTCAACCTCACAATATCCGTAGCCTTGGTATGGGCAATCCTTTGGTGAGCCATCTTCGTTCCAACCCACAGTAATGAGCACATCTGAGTTGCACTCTCTCGGTGTCCAATCTCTAGTAACCTCCCACTCCCCTATATGCTTAGCGAGCACCCTATACTCGCATGTTATGCTATCACCATCAGCATCTGTATCTTCTATAGTGACACTAAAATCTGTACTGTGCCATGAGTTCTCTGCTGGGGCTGTGATGGATGTAACTGGTGGTTCATTGGGTATAAGGGGCCTTGGGTCTTGCTCGTCTGGAATGCCATCATTATCGTCATCATCATCAACACAATCTGCCGTGCCATCTGAATCTGTATCAGTAAACCCCTCATCAACCACACCATTGCAATTGTCATCCACACCATTACACTTCTCTATTGCCCCGGGGTTGATTGAGGCATTTGTATCATCGCACTCATTGTCGCACTCAATATCATACCCATCACCATCATTGTCCGTCTCCTGTGTGTCGTATGCATCACAGGAGTTGTGTGTACATGTACAGACACTCAAGCAAGAGTTTGCCACATCATGATAATCCCTGTAGGTACCATCGTAGCAACCATCAAGGTAATCGCACTCTGTGGCTTGGCAGTCATCATCACTCTCGCACTCTGCCCCGCACTCTGCTATGCTGCAGGTGTGGGTTATGCTTGAGTTGCCAGTTGTACACTCATCATTTACCTCATCGCATGTGCTGGTAAATGCAGGTCTGTAGTCAAGTGTGAACTCGTTGCCATCTGGATAATATGTACAAGTATTGACCTCTGCTAGGTCATTAACAGAGCAATCTGGAGGTGTGCCGGGCTGACAATCAAGTACAGCATCGCAATACTCTGCACCGTTACACCACAAGCCATCATCGCATACAGAATCGTCTGGTTGATTCAAGCACTTATCATTTGCTTCGTCACAGCTATCCAGCGTACACCCAATACCATCATCACAGTCAACTGGTGGGCCAATATTCACGCAGTTGCCGTCAGCATCACATTCGTCTGCACCATTACACCACAAGCCATCATCGCAAGGTTCGCCAAATGTTGAACAGGGAGTCCAAGTACCTGCTTCACATACCTTGGTACCCTCACAAGCCCCTGAGCCACAGGCAACTGTTGCACCATCACAATCTGGGTCCTCACAGTCTGCAAACCCATCGTAGTCATTGTCAAAGCCATCATCACAATTACCAATTGCTTGGGATTCCTCAGTGCCTTCAAGGGTCATATCCTCATTAGCCCACCAGGGATCATAGTCAACGTTACCCTCAACCTTATCTCCAGAGCCAGGGGAGTGGCTTGGCCCATCTGGAGCCCCCCACCAATTGTGCTCAGCATTGAGTGTGGGGTTTGTATCAAAATTACGTACTCCAAAATATATATTCCCAGAGATTTTGTTGTTGGAGAGATAATTAGTTTGACTGGGGGCCCTTCCATCAGAATATTGGGCCACCCCATAATCATTCCCATATATATTATTCATTGTTACATTATTGTAATATGCATTGTTAAGATAAATCCCCTGGCCAAAGGGGAATGTTGGTGAATAGTTCCATCTGTGATTGTAAATCTCATTATCAATTATATCATTGTTATCTGCAAATGAGAGTTGAATGCCGTAAGCAGAATTGTCTGGTCCCTGTGCATAAGTGTTGAGTCCATTATTGTATATTTTGTTTCCCTCAATCCTATTATTTTCAGAAAGGATTGAATCATCGTAAGATCCGCCCAAGTATATGCCTTGCCTATCGTTACTGTATATCTCATTGTTCAATATCGAGTTATTATCAAAATCATCAATAATAGAGGCTCCAGGCCCGGACCAGAACATTATACCCGCTCCCTCGTATCCATTAACATTATAGTTGTGATGTATAGAACAATTACTTATTGTGGTCCCATCTGTATCTGAGGAGGATATGCCGTTTGTACCATTAGTAAGCTCAAATCTACTAACAATGACAGCGTCCGCAGATATGGTAATACAAGGACCTAGCCTAGAACCATCTATTTTTGGCCTAGAACCACCCGAAAGGTTAACTGGTTTATTTATGACTACATTCTCATAGTAGGTGCCCTCGCTAACCTTAATTATTGTATTATCTGTGGCTGAATCTATTGCTGGCTGAATTGCCTCATAGTGTTCCTCTGTTATATCCCAGTCCAACTTGAATAGTGCTATTTCACCATCTCCAAGTTGAGTGCCTTCCTTTTCTGTTGTGTAAAAGAGATAGGCATTGGTTCCATCAGACAAGCCAACTGGCCAAAAGTCCCACCATTTTGTGCTGCCATAACCTCCACTCGTTACAGGGGTTGCTGTTGTCCATGTTGCGCCTGTTAAGCCATCTGTGGATTTTGTAATCATAATGTGTTGTTCGTCTGTAACGTCATCGTATGGTGCAGACAGCACATACAAAGCTCCAAGGTGCACAAAAATATAAGGGTCGTAGAAGCCCTCTAAGTTGTCCACATCTGTGCCAGTGTCCCAGGTTGCACCGTCATCTGTTGAGCGATAAAGCCTTATTGGATTATTAGCAGTGTCACTTATGCTAACCACATACAATGTACCACCTGACTTTGTGATTGCAGGCTGGTTGTCTGTTGAAATCTGCACAGGTGTAGTCCATGTAGCTCCATTGTCTGTGGACTTTGAAAAATAAGAATTACCGTCTGTGCCCTCCCAAACCATATAGATTGTGGAGCCATCATAATATGTGCGGACATGTCCACCAGTTATTGTGCCAGACACAGGCACAATCTGTGTTGGGCCAGACCATTGATAGGTTGTGGGGTTATAGGTATATTTGTAAAAATTCTTGTCTGTGCCATCCTGTCCAGAACTCACAATAACAAGAATCGAGCCGTCTGAGAACACTATACCAGAAGCAACACGCTGACTAAACCCCGCTGGTCTGTTTGTATAGCTTACTCCTATCTGCTGCTCAGGAGCAGATGCCAAAGCCTCTGGCGAGGAGGCTGTTTTGTAAAAAACAGAATAGGCATCTGAATCTGGGTCGTAGCTAGAAACACCACGGATGCCAATGCCAGAGTCTGCCTTTGTGTAAAAGAGCCAATAATTTGAGCCATCAAAGAAAGGTGCAGGATTGCGGTCATATTTTGGGTGGTTTGTCAAGTAGGTCGGCTTACTCACATGGACTGTAGCAAGAACAAGCTGACTGCTCAAAATCACTAGAAGTATTACAAACAAAGTTTTTTTCATTTTAGCACCCCCTCTTTTTTAGTTGAATTGTTTGTATGAGTATCTATCCAAGGCAATATTGTAAACCCCAAAGCGGTCTGAGAGCACAGTTATGCTACCATCCACCACGAGCACAGCCACTTGGGCTTTAAACCTCTCGCTCTTGCGCTCCCCTGTTCTCACATACCTCCATATAGGGTAGCCACGGTTTGTATAGCCAGTTATCACCCGCTTGGTTTTTTGGGTTGTTCTGTAACTAATATCAGCAGGTATGTTGAGGAACAACCAATCCTGTTCAAGGAAGCACCCATCCTTAACCCTAATCCTAATCCTAAGGTAAACCTTCTCCTCTTGATTTTCACCAACAAAGTTGAGTGTCAAGCTGCCGCGGCAGAGCCCATCTGCCTTTCTCAAATTGGCAACTAACCTTGATCTTGCCCCAGAATCAAATGTTGTGTCGTCTATATGGAGCACACCACCATGCCCCCTCATACTCACTCGAGTGTTTATTGAAACCGAAGAGCTGTGAGAGAGAGGTAAGAAAAGGAATAAAAGTAAAACCCAAAATAGAGTATAGGCTAGTCTTGAGTGTGTTACCATCTAATAATTCTTATGAGATAAGGGTATATAAATGTTGTTAGACACTACCCGATTACGAATTTTCAACTCTGAAGCCAATTTGCTGTTCTTCAAAATTCCCAGCCATATCATTCGCCCTTATTCTCAAACTGTATTCACCGTAATTAAAGTACCTTGAGCCATGGTATTCTGTACATTTAGAGCACAGGGTCTTCCATTGTGGGTTTGGAGAGTTGTCATTTATGTACATCAGATTGCAGGGTTCATCCATAAATATGTCAAAGTTTATCCTTCTGTCTGTGTACACATCTCCATCCAGAGGTGAATTCACCTGCATGCTTGGTTGCCTACCATCAAGGGTTATACCAATTGTTTTCTTTTGGGTGTCCTCAAGCCCAGATATGTCCCTGATTGAGAAATAGTAATAAAGCTGCCCCTCTAGTTGCTCTCTGGGTATGACCTCTGCCAAATCTATACTGCAAAGTTGGTTCTTGCCACCCGGGCAATTTGGCTTTGTTAACTGCTCAAACACACCCTCTGGGTTTTGGCTGTAATGCAGCACAACCTCCACAGGGTTATCCTCAGTGTACCACACAAAGAATACACCATTGCCAAACGCACGCTCCCTAGGCGCTGAGCCCCTTATCTTGGGTCTTGTGCTGTCAACAGTAAACTCTATTGTGTGATTGTCTTGGTTGCCTGCCTTGTCTGTTGCTCTGATAACAACCCTATGGAAACCATCCTTGAATGTAACTTGCTTTTCATAAGCAGAGCAACCCTTGCACAGTGTCTTCCACCTTGGTCTCCTATCCTCAAGGTCCTTGTACTCAAGCAAAACATCCTCGCTTGTGCTGAGGTTGAACATAATCCTTTTGGTGTTGTATAAATCCTGGTTTGGTTGATGTATGGTCAGCACTGGTGGTATTGTGTCAACCAAAGCAACAGCGTGCCTTGACTCTGCAACAGAGCCGGCAATATCCTCAACTGTAAAGTAAAACTCAACCTCGCCTTGGGGTAGCCCCCCAACTAGGAAAACACACTCCTGTTTTGAACCAGCTGGGCAACTGCTGCTGGGTACCACATTAAAACTCTGCCCAGAGTCAGTGCTGTAATACAGCGTTACTGTTTCTGGATTTTCTTCATTGTAAATAACGCTAAACTCACCATTGCAGTACTCACCATTCCTTGGTTCTGTAGCGACAATTTTTGGCGGTTTTGAATCAACATAGAACTCGCGCTCAACACTCGCTGTGTTGCCTGCTGCGTCTGTGGCGGTTATTGTAATGCTATGGTAACCGTCCTTGAATGTCTGCGAGCCCTCGTAGCTCATGCAGTTCTTGCATAGTGTTTTCCACTTGGGTCTTGATAGTGTGTGGTCCAAATAAGCCACTACGCTTTCTTCATTTGTCTCTAGGTCAAATGGAACCTTTGTTGTATCGAAAACATGTGCGTATGGATTTGGTGGAGACGCCACATTTAACTCTGGCGGTATTGTGTCAATGATAATGTCTATTGGTTGGGTAAAGATTGTTTGGGCTCTGTCTGTAACCCCAAACTTGTAGGTGAGTGTGCCCTGAGCGAGGGGCTCGGTAACGACAAACACACATTCCTCATTTTGCCCTGGTGGGCAATCTGCTTTGGTCATTGCCTCGAAGTCAGTAGATGCCGCATCCTTGTAATAGAGGGTTATGCTCACAAGGTTGTCCTCTGAGTACTGGATGCTGAACTGACCGTTGCCATAGGCATCCCTCGGAGGCAGGGTTCTCCTGATTCTCGGTGCAATAGAGTCAACATAAAAGGTAACATTCTTCTTGGCAGTGTTCCCTTTCTTGTCGATCGCTCTAATAGTGAGGGTGTGTTCGCCATCTTTAAATGTTCTTGTGCCCTGATAACCAGAGCACTTTTGTGGGCAAAGGCGTACCCAACCATAGCGCTCTCTCCCCACTTCCATATAATCTAATAGGTAAGCCACCTCGTCCAGTGTAATGTCGAATGGCACGCTCCTTGACTCATAAGCATGCCCCTCAACAGGTTTGCTGATTGTGATTGTGGGTGGTTGGAAGTCTGTGTTATCGTCAGTGTCACAAGAGCAGCCAGGCAAGCCATAGCACTTGTACCACGCTGCCTGGTAGTTGTTGTCATCCACACACAACATACAGCATGTGTGCTCGCACATCCAACCAGACGCTAGTGTCTCACCCTCCCTAAGACAGGCATAATGATAACCTGCAGAAGCAGTCGAAACACCTAAAACTAGGAAAAGTAAGAATATGAACGCTAAGGTGAGTTTTGATTTGAGCATATTGATCACAGGTGAGCATGAAAAATCAAAAGTATAAAAAAAATAAAATGGGTTTCAAGCTTAGATTGCCTCTCCCCAGAAGTATATCTGACCGTCTGAGAAGTCGCCGTTGCATGGCTCTGGCAAGTTCAGCCTGAATGTTAGCGCCATCTCTGCACCAGGTGCTAAAATGTTTGCTGTGTAGTATGGTCCCACTTGCTGCACCTGTAGTATCTCTGCAACATCGTAAAGAGTTGGGTCCCAGTGGTCGCCGTATGTTATACCAACATAGCCCTCAGCGTCGCTTCTGGGGTCCTGTGCAGTGCTGTAAGCACCGTTCACTGCATAGTAAGCGAAGTTCTTCAATGAAAGCTGGTTCGTTGTTGGACACTTGGCGCCTGAACTGTATGGGTCATAGAAGTCAGTCCCTGTTATGAACATGTCCAGCATCACGCCAGAACCTGCGTCAGCGTCATTACCCACAAGTAGGGTGTCAGAGTAGGCAGTTGTGCCAGGCCTGACAACACCAAAGTCAACTGTGCCATCAATGCTCAAGGCAATAACTGGGTTGAAGAACCAGTACTCGTTCTCGTCAAATGTGCTTGACAAACCATCGAGGTCCTCAACCTCTGCAGTCACCCAGTACTCACCATACATTGAGTCAGCTGGCTCAACTGTCAGTGTGCAGGTGTAGTATGCCATGATATTATCTTCTGGTGCATACTCAAGCTCTTCTTCACCTATCCTAGCGTTACACTTTTTCTTGATTTCTTCATCTTTTACTAGGACATGGTCAAGCACACAGTTTGCCTCTATGTCATTACCTTCGCCTTGCACAGAACCAATGGTCACAAACACATCGCTGATTTTCTCAATGCCGTTCTTGTCCATCACAAGAACCTTCCACTTTATCTTCTCGCCCTCAAAGGCGTAGTTGTTGATTCTCTCAACAAGCTTCTCACCGCCATCGCTCACTCTACCTGTCTGCACATTGTCGTCCTTCACTTTTCTAGCATCGCACAACCAAATTAGTGGCTTGAAGTCTTCTGTCTCCATTGTCACTCCTATTCCTGTGCCGACACTTGTAGCCAATGCCGCTGGTACAAGCAGCAGAGCTGCCAACACCAAGGCAAAAACTCTCTTCATTTTTTCCTACCTCCGTTTTTGTTTTTTTTGTACCAGCCATATGCGAATATTCGTGCGCCAGGTAATATGTCAGAGCTGGTACTGACTAGCATAATTGCCAAGTTCCCCCCAGCTGCACTCATAATATTCGCATATGAACATGAAAGCTATACCTGTATGATAACAATATAGTATGACTAGTTATTTAACCCCCCAACAAATATTCTAACCACCAAAACGGGTAAACTCTTTTTTATTATTATATCATAACAACTAAATGTTTTCATTTATTTATGACTAACTTATTTATATATTTTGTTATAGTGAAAAATATAGAAAGGAAAACACAAAAAGACCACTTTAAAGTTGTTAAAAAGAATACTCAAATGTAATCTTTACCCTCTCTGTGAGGTCACTAACAGGGGTAATTGGCAGCTCAACAGAAACGCTCTTATTACCCAATTGCTTCCCAAAGTTGAGTGCAAAGTAGTGTTTGTGACCATTATCCAAGGCAACCCAATCAAGCCCAACATAGCTTGGGTTCTCATTGCCAAAGCTAAGAGTGAACCCAAAGCGGTTCTCTTCTGGGTTTAAAACCTCGGTATTAGACTTCAAAAGGGGGATATCTTTTGCAAATGCAATCAAATGAAAATCAAGTGTATTTGAGTTTGGAAGCTTGTAGGTTGAACCAAAGGAGAACCTGCATATCTTGTATTCTAGGGGTTGCATGTTGAAAAAGAGTTTGTAATCCAAATAGTTAACCCAATCAAACTCATCCATGCTATCATACTCCCTCAGATCCCATCCAACCACAGCCCGTGGTTTTGACTCTGCCTCAAACGGAACAGAGCCACCAAAATACAAACCAAAAGCCATATTGCTTGTTCTGCTCCCAGATATCAAAGTGAAGGGCGTAAAAGATTGCCAACCAAACTCCATCTCAAGGTTTGACACCCTCGCTGTCAGATTCGTTCTATTAGAAGGAAACCACTCTACCTCACTTGGTGGAATGCCAAAACCAGAAGTGCTAAAAAGTGCAACAGCTGTTAACCCAACCAACCCCCTCTTGAGTTTTTCTCCAACGCGTTTAAGCCTCATTGCCGAAAAATAAATACAATTGCCTTATAAATCTTTCGTTATTGTTTTCACTGCTTAGTGGTTTACCCTGTGAATCTGAGGGCTATTTTGTCACCAGGTTTAATGGTGTATGCCTTGATACCCATATTGGCTGGCTTGCCATTCACAAAGATGTGCCAGTAGTAGTCTCCAGAATCGCACACACCGTCTAGGCATTTTAACCTGCCTGAGTAGGTTATATTATGCTTAACTCTTAGCAATTGCTCAAGGGTTACGCCAGAGGCATTGTAAAGCTCCTTGTGTGCATTACCAAAGAGCTCAATCCTCAATTCCACTAAATCACTGCCTTGCTCTGGGGTTGGTGCCCGGTAGTTTAAACCCCCTAACAGTACCATCAAGCCGAGCAAGAGTGCCAGCAACCCGAGAAATAAACCCCTTCTCATGAAAACCCCCAAAGTCCCTCATTTTCCTACCCACAACAGGCATAAGCAATGCAAAAGAGATGTTTGAAATAACATGCACAACTATAAAGTAACCTGCTGTGAAAAAAGCAAGGAGGATGTTGCCACCAAAAAAGATACCTGAGAAAAGATTCATTATCAACTCAAAAACAATAGTGGCGGCCAGCATACACCCAATTGCCTCAATATACCTCATCCTTTTTGAGATTAATCCACCAAGCAAACCAGCAATCCCAAATGAGATGGCTTGAAATGGTGTCCAGGGTCCCTGACCGCCAAACACCAGGAAATTGGAGACATATAGCGTGGTGGCTCCAACCATAAAGCCACGTATGCTACCAAATAGCCACCCTGCAAGCACTGCAAAAAAGGTCACTGGCTCAACACTCGGTATGAATTGCATTGCAGCCCTCAACCCTGCCCCGAGCATAACAAACATACTCATGAACAACAACTCCCGCAGCCTTATAATCTGTAATTGCTGTTGGAGCAGTAGCTGCAGCAACTTCTGCTTGCTGTTTGCTTTTTTCTTTAGCAGTAGTTGGAGTTTCATTTTCTCAAGACAAACACAAACACTATCATTAGCAAGACAACAATGCCACCCAGCACACCCACCAAAATCCAGGGTGATTTCTCTTGGGTAACCGGGGGTGCTATGTAAGCACCAGTTGGTGTTCTATTCGCCTGGGTTTGTTCTGCTGGCACTGTGGTGGTTGTTTGTTCTTGGATTACAGCTGGTGTTTGTTTTGAGCCCTCTGGCTTAACCCCAAACACCAATCTCCTGTTGAAAATATAGCTATTGAACCTATCATAGCCCTTTACATTCAAAAAGCCACGATAATGACCTGCACTCATGTATGGAAACTCAAATTCTAGTGTAACCTCTTCTGTTTCGTCAGGTTGTATAGAAAAGTCCCCCTTATAACTCCCATCTTTCAATCTTAGTGTGACCTCACCATGCACCTCCTGGTCCTCACCATCAAACTCTTCTCCTAAAATATCATTCTTCAAGCGCACATGCAAGCGCATTAACTCCCCAGGCTTACCAAGGATTATTGAATCATTTGTCAGCTCAACTATGCCCTCGCTTGTCTCCACATACACATCCCTCAAAATAAGCATATTAACGGGGCATGCATCATAGAAAGCCACAGCTTTGGGGCTTGATTTTGGCATGAATGACTCATCATATGGGTAATACCCAAAATAAACAAAATAACCCTTACCATCTATTCTGTAATCAGTAATCCCCACAGGTGATAACTCTGTGGCTTTACCCTCATTGTAGTAGAACCACCAACTAATATGCTCTGTGTAGTCCCCTGCCAAGCCGTTTATGCTATCAAGAAACCTACCGCCGTAGCTATACTCTGCTGTGAACTTACTCATTTCAAGTGCCTCTTTGGCTGTGGCACCCAGTGGAACATCAACGCAGTCACTCTCAAGCCCATATGGAAACTCAACAAACACTCCCACCCTCTCACTATAAACAACTGGCACTACCAAAACCAGTACAATCAACGCCAGGTAATATTTTCCGGGGTTCATTGGATACAGCATCCAATAGTAAAATATATATACTATTTAAAGGTTTTGTTGGTGAAATGCAAAGGTCCCAAGCCAAGTTCTATAGCTGTGATGTTCTGAATGTTTTCCTCAGAATCAAGCCAATCAAATCGAGGGCAAGGATGGCTCTGGAGACTGGTTTGGGTGAGGGGAGCGTGAGGAGTGTATTGGCTATACTCAAAGAGAAGGGGCTCATTGAATCAGCAAAGCAGGGGCATTACCTCACAGAAGTTGGCGAGGAGTGGTACACTAAGCTGAAGCGTGCTTTGGTAATGAAGGACTCAATAAAGGTGAGTGGAATTAAAAGCAATAGTATTGTGTGCTTACACCTAAGGCCACCAACAACACCCAAACCGAGTTATATGCTAAGGGACATTGCAGTTAGGTGGGGTGCATCTGGTGCATTGATATTCTACTACACTGGACAAGAGCTAGTGTTGCCTCCATCCAAGACCCCAGACTATGGGGAAGATTACTCCGCACTGAAAAAAACTTTTGATTTAAAGAGGGGTGACTATGTTATTGTGGTGTGGGGTAGCAA
>Ga0180300_10000322_pt1 | contig 20541 bp, 42 predicted proteins | sample GuaBasSediGuay15_FD_121798 | JGI IMG/M metagenome (GOLD analysis project Ga0180300, IMG submission 121798) | Subseafloor sediment microbial communities from Guaymas Basin, Gulf of California, Mexico - Guay15, Core 4569-2, 21-24 cm | ecosystem: Environmental > Aquatic > Marine > Hydrothermal...
AAAAGACGACCATTCCTGTTAGAGGAGGACTGATATGCAATTCCCCATTCCCCGCCTTATATAATTTATTATTATTAGTTATATTTATTATATTATTATATATTTTATTATTATACGTACTGTGTAGGACAAACTTTATTCTTTTTAAGGCACATATCTTGGATACAGGAATAGAGACAATTGAGTAGTCTTTATTAAGAATCAACATGATCTTCTTATCCTCAATACAAAACGTTAAAGGAAGAGAGACATTATTGATAGTCAACTTTCTTCTATAATAATAAACCCTTCCTAAAAATCTAAAGGAGTAAGGAAGATAGGTTTTATCGACAATCTCCAGTGAAGGACTATCTCTTGCAAAGAAGAACCTAAGTGATCTCGAAAAGAACGGTATTAATCTCATTTATTTGTTCTCCATCACAAACTCGTGCACCTTTCGTCTTATCTCCTTCCAACTTTCTCCAGATCTATTCATCTCTTCCTGAAAGAGTCAAGTATGAAACTGCTAATTCATACACTTCTCTTTCATTCTTTATCTCACTACTCGAATAGACCAATATCAATCCTTTTAGAGGATAAGTTTGTGTGAAGTCATAAAGGTACGGATATTTCCAATTTTCAAACGGGGAAAGGGTTAGTATTAAATAACGAGTGATATCAACGTAGCTTGGAGGAAAATTGTTATGCGCAGAAGTCGAATGAGGATTGACAACATAATAAACGTTCTCTGGAAATCCTTTTAGTGATGATGAATATTCTGCATTAACAACGTTTCTAAACTCAAAGCTATGAAGATGAAATGGCACATATCTTCCTTTCAAGATGAAGATACACGCAGCTCGTTTATCTTTATCGATTAAACCAATTGGCAGTTCGGGATCGGACTGATCTAATTCGAACTTAAATTGAAGACGGTGGGATGGAAAATCGAGAGATGTATCGGTAGTAAACTCTTTCAATATCCCACTAATTTTATAGGTTTCCATTGTATTACCTCACAATGGTTAAATAGGCTATTCCTAAGTTGATCAGATCCTCTTCAATCTCTTCTTCACAACTCAAGACTATTCCTTCGAATCCCCATAGCGAGAAAAGTCCTTTGATTTCAAGATCTTTATAGTTTAGAGGGGATCTGATCACTAATTCTTCTATCAATCTACTATACTCTTCAAATTGTTTCTTTTGGAGTGGTGAAAATTCGATCCAGATGCTATATGGAAAGTGTGCAATTCCATTATGTTTGAAGCGTATAGAAGTTATTTTTCCTATTAATACTTTTTCGTTTGATAATGTAAATATTAGATAAGAGGGGACGGGTTGAGAAAGAATGTCTCTTAATTGTCTAAGGAAAGCTCTTGACACACTCCAATTTATCGAGAACGTTTGTTTTGAATCATCCTTTCTCACTAAGACTCTAAATTCTGAAATTCGTAGAATATTCATATTAAGACTCCTCCATCAAGAAATAGATAAGCTGATCCGATTTCTTTTATCTCGTTAGGATTTGCTTTTCTGTGAGACTTTAAAACTAATCCACATACGTGCCAAAACTGTTGCTTATTAAGAATGTTCTCCATTTCCGTATAGTCTATGACGTCTAACATAGAACACTTTAGGTTTATTAAGTAATACTCTTTTGATGATACTCTTGTCCATACATCTTCAAGACGGCACAAATAGAAACTGTGTGTAGAAGGTACCGCGAAGGGATGTATTAAAGAAAATAGAAAATAATGAAGGTATTTCTTGTTATTGAGATCACTACTTATATCTAAGAGAGTTTCAAATTCACTCTTAGAGAGGATTGGTACATCAAAAGAAATTTCTTGTTTCCAAAACTTTCCTGTTTCTACTAAAGCACTCCAGCCTTTCTTTGTTCGAAACTCGAAGACTACTTCTATTTTCCCCCTTTCTTTTTCTTTTTCTTTCTTAAAAATGTTAAACATACTAATTGAGAGTTATTCAAGATTTTCTTTGAGTCTTTTAAGCACAATTTGTTTTCCTAATCTTCGAGCATACACATAGAGTTCTGAAGTCTTTACTTTCTCATCTTGTAATCCCTCTTTTATACACTCTAAGCCTCCGCAATACTGGGGTTTATCAAGGCAATCAATTAGAGTCTTTTCTCGATTGGTAATCCATATTCTCGTTTCGTTTATGAAGCCACTCTGTAAGCCAAACATTTCATTTGTGTGAATAATCCAAAAATCTAATCCAAGTAGCTTGAGTTTCTTGCCCCTCTTCGGGGTTTGAATGAATACTGTATTCGGGATTTGACTGGTTAGACCCCAATAGCTCAGAGCGCTCCAATAAGCTATCGCATAAGGCTGAACAATCGAAGACGCTAAAATGTATTCATGTTCAGTATACTTCCCTTTCTCTGCACCCAAAGGAATTATCATGTACTTACCTCTATAAATTCGTTCTATCCATCCTGCTTTCTCAAGCTCTTGAAGGAACCTCACTATTTTCTTTCTGTTTCTCGACTCATCAAGTTCGACTGCATCTTCGATCGAAAAGACGGTTTTGTTACTTCTGACTAATTCATCTAATAATTTAATTCTTTTCATTTAAAACTAAATAGGTGTATCCCAAACTCTTAGCGTCTTCGGGGTTGGTCCCTTGGAGGATTATTCCGTGTACTGTTTCCCATAGTATTCCTTCCCATAGACCAAGGAGTCTTTCCATTATTTTATATTCGTTTTGGTTTAAAATAGTTCCTTCCAAGTCTGCTGTGAGTAGTGTTTTCTTCCTCCTTACTATGTGAATATCATCCAAGTGACAAATAAAAAGGTGAACATCTCCTCTTCTTATGTTAAATATGAGATAGTAAATAGATTTTTTAAGTTTTCTTTTTATCTTCCAGAGTAAATCTCTTTCTGTTTGGCTTATTACGATAGTTATTGCTACTCCCCGAATTTTATTTCTGTTTAAGCCTACTTCCCCATCGAATCTTACGAACTCAAATTCGATCATATCTTGTTATCCTCATTTAGGAGTAGATAAGCACACCCCAAATTTTTAATGTCTTCAAGGTTATCTTCTTCTGTCTTAAGTAGCAATCCTTTCAGGTCCCACGCTTCAACCTTCCATTCTCTTCTGTGATTCCGAGAAGTTTCGGCTATACCAAACGCTGACTGCGACATCGTAGCAGCCATCACCTCTTCCATGTAATTGCAACCTGAAAAGTAAATCGAACGCATTGATTTAGTCAGGTCCTCATGTTCTTTTTCTTCCATCTCAAGTGTTAACTCGATGATTGCTAATGGATCCAACACGGAGTATCTCGGTTGGGATAATATATTCCCCTTTACTAATTTTCCAACGAAACAATTTTCTTTAAAAAGAAACACTAAATAGTAATTATCGATGCCAAACGTAGCTTCATTTATAACTTCCCTTGTATTGTGAAGAAATTTACTGTTGTACTTGTGAATAAAAAATGATATATTAAGATAACTCGTATCCTCTTTTATGTATGATTTTAGTAACGCTCTCCATGAGGATATGAATAAAGAGTTCATTTTACAAGCCTTTCCCCAGCAATGTATATCAATTGTCTCATTCATTTCAGATAAGTAATATAACCCACCATGAGTCTCTTAATGTCTTCTAACGTTTCATTCTCCTTTTTCTTGATGACTATGCCCGTGAATGAGAACATGTTTGATCGCATCCATCCTTTCTGAATTCTTCGTGTGATTGAATCCCACCACTTTCCTATTCCAGTAGCTTCAGAGGAAAAGAAATACGAAGAGGCAGTAAATTTAAACATTGCAAGTAATCTCATAAATTTGTCTCGGTCACAAGACGCGAGGAACAATCTTATGATAGCATCGTCCTCGTCAGGATATACTTTACACATTTGGAGAGAAGAACTTAGTATTTGAAAGAGCAAGATATGATTTTTAAATCCGTCTGAGACTTCAAGACATAAATACGCATCTGCTGAAGATTTACTAAGATCTTTAATTTTTTGTATTATTTCTGGATCAAAAGTCGGAAATGTTAATTCAACATAATTCGGAATACGCTTATCAACGAGGAATACTGCCGTGGCTGTCTTTATGAGAATTACATCATTATTTATTGGTTCAATCGTTTTCATAAGCAGGTAAGATATCCCAATCCTAACCTTCTTAAGTCCTCTAAAGTTTCACTTTGTTTTTTTCTAATGACTACTGCTTTAAAAGGAAAGATGCTTGATCTTACCCATCCTTTTTTAATCTTATACGATATTAATTCCCACCATTTGCCAGTGGAAGTCACTGGTGAAAATAAAGGACTTGAGATAGAAAAGGGGAAACTTTTAATCAATTTGGTGAAATCATCATCATCGAGCGGACTAAGATAAAATCTGACTATGGAATCATCTGTACTGGGATTTATTTCTAAGGGTTGCAGAGTAAAATCTTCTATTTTAAAGAGAAAGTTTAATTCTTTACCTCTCGGATTCTGAAATGCAGAACTCAAATACAAATCTGAGAAGTTTGAGACATTAAGTAAATTTCGTAATTGGTAAATGGTATTTGGATCATTGCACGGAAAACTCAGATCTATATAGTCCCTAAGGTGTTCATTGACAAGGAAGAATGCAACAGAGTTACTCATCTGAATTACGTCCATTTCCTTCGATACAGTTAAATTTACAATAAGGTAAGGTATGCTATCCCTATGTTTTTGATCTCGTTATTCTTTTCTCCTTTAATTTCAAATGCTACTCCTTTGAATTCACTTGTGGCAATAGTCCACTCCTTACTATCGAAGGGATTATGGTGATAAGATAAAGATTTTTCCTCTTCACTGCTAAGAGATATTTTGAATGATAAACTCAATGGCGGAGTAATTAAGCGAGAATAAGACGGATTATAGTGAAAATAGGTCTCCACTCCGTTGCAAATCTTTCCAACGTATATTTTCTTCTTCAACTTAAAAACCAGATATTTATTTTGAGATTCTTTTTTCATGTACTCCTTGAGTTCCTCAAAGTATTCGCTCCATCCCCAAAAATATATCGTGATCAAACCCTCCCGTTTAATTCGATTGATCCTCAGACGTGCTTTATACCCAGATACACGGATCATTATTCTTCTCTCCCTCTACGTTATAGAACTCTCGATATCCTCAGGTGAAAGGACTGTCAATATTCCCCTGCTCACCTCAATCGCTTCTGCCTCTTCGTTTTCACTGTAAAATGTTAAAGTGCCAGTAATCACATCAGAAATTCTAACTTCTCCGTCGAACGAGAATCCACACCGGTCTAAGAGGGATTGTTGACGACTTCTTGTTATGAACATTCTCCATAGACGCCATCGTATACAATCTATAGGAAGAGCAATCATCTTGCGTTTCGTCTTCAGTATAGCCAAAGCTGGTTCGGGATTGAATTGAAAGTGGGGTGGTGGTTTTTGCTTTTTTCCTTTGTTTAATAATTCGTAAATTTGAGATAGAAATTTTTCGGTTATTAAACGATGATAGTCTACAAGATAGAGTTTATCATCACCTTTGAATCTTAACTCCAAATATTCGGTGATAAAAGGGACTATCTTTATCATGCACTTCTTCCCTTTCCTCCTTCGTAAAAGACTGTTCTTCCAAACGGAAGTTTCTGATGTCTATCTCTAAGACTGTCCGGAACCAGCCAAATCACTGGATAATTTGGTACACTATCTGGAGACGTGCCATACGTATCTGTAACGTATATCAAACCCCTAAGCTCTGGATATTTTTCAATCTCTTTAAAGACTGGTCTAAAGTCCGTGCCTCCTCCTCCCTTCCACTCAATCTCATCAAGTTCTTCGGGACTGTGTATCCAGTGTTTTACCTGAACCTTGGCATCACATTGAAGCAGTAATACGTTCAGGTCTCCCTTGAAATATGAGAACAGGAACTGCATACTTGCCTTGAATTCAGAAAGTAGTTCAGTATCTATTGAGCCACTTGTATCAATGGCTACACATATCTGAAGTCTGTTCCTTCCTTTGATTTGGGGATATAGCAACGGCGGATATCGCTTTTTGTGTAATCTTTTCCAATTCCGTTTACTATAACTCCGCTCAAGAACAAAAGAGGAAATAATCTCGCTTATTGGTAAAGGAGGATGAAGTATGTTTAACACTTCTCTTTTTAAAGAGGCTGGTAACGTACCCTGCATGAAAGAACGTAGAAGGGACTGTCTTATCGTCCGCCCTAACGCGTCATTCTCCTTGCTGTGTTTCCATATTTTATGACCTTGAAGACGCTTTTTCCCCTCGGTATTTTTGCCTTTGTTATCTTCTTCTCCCTGTTCGCTTTTAGGTTCTGATTGTCCTCCACTTGCAGACTGTCCACACTGGGATTGTCCTAAAGCACCCTGAAAATTCTTCATGAGTTCTCTATATACTCGCTCAAACGTCTTACCTGTATATTTTTCATCGAATAGAAAAGAAGACGGTAAATGTCCAAACTCCTCTTTAATTATAGCGTTGGTAACATAATCCGCTGCCATATTTGCTACTTCCCATTCTGCGTCATTGGCTGCGATCCTCAGTCTCGAATCCCATACATGAGATAGAAGTATATGAAGATACTCATGGGCTAAGTCGAATGTAAGATCACTTGGAGAAATTCTATCAAGATAATCTTCGTTCAAGTAGAAAGTCTTTCCATCAGTGGCTGCTGCTTCAATTGTCTTTCCTCTAAATTCCTTGCCTATCTCTACTGGTATGGTAAGCACTCCAGACCAAAATGGCTTCTTCTGTAGGAAGAAGAATTTTGCTCGTCTTATTTTCTTGAGACGGTCTTCGTTCATTTTATTCTCTCACTCCATATAATCATCGTAAATGGTTATTGTGTAACGAGCCTCTTTTTGTTTCCAGTGTTGCACCTTCTTGACAAGAGATTGTACATATTTCTTTTTAAACTTTTCCTCATCTCTTTCGTATTCTTCGAGATAATCGTTCTTGCCTATAATTACTGGACAATCATGTTTATTGATTAAATCTAATATTTCGTTTAGATCCCCAAAAGACTCTACGCTCGTATTGCTCAAGTCGCTTGCACTTCGGATTACAAAATTCATTTTCTTCATTTTTCATTCTATAAACATGAAATATAGGAGTAAGAAAGTAATGAAACATGCTATTACTATGTCTTCCATTATTTCATTCTTTATGATTTCTCGTTTTAACTCGTCCATTTCTTTGTTTCCTTTTCCTCTTCACAACTAAGCGAAGATAGCCTTTTTCATAGATTTCCCACTTTACCTCATCGAAAAATTCAAGGTCGTATTTATTTTCATCGTCTATACCAAGATTTAGTTCATCGTCTAAAAAGAAAAAACTTTCTTCCTCAAGCCATCTTCGCAATTTTTTGCTTAATCGCATATATTCGTTCTCATCCATTTCGACGGTTGTTGTATCGTAAATATCCATTTTGATCACCTTGCCTTTAAATGCACATAAATTGCGTATATCAAAATTTATGTTTGTCCACGATAAATTCTATTAGCTTGAGTAAAAAATTTGCGTGAGAAGCAAATATGTGCATCTCACGCTGAATTCTTTGCTTGTTCTATATAGTTTTTCACTCTTTCCCATTCATCCCAGAATAGAAATATATTATCTCCTTCTTCGTAATCTTCTCTCAGTCTTAATCCCTCTTCTTCAATTTCTATTACTATGTCTTCAAATCTCGCGTGTCCTATTATCTTACCTCGTTTCAAGATGGACATTTTCTTCTTGTTTTTCTTCTTCTATGACTTCCTCCTCCCTCTCTCCGTCCATGTCCATAAGTAGACTCCCTATGACTATAAGCATCATGCCGATGGTAAGAGGGAATTCTGTATCGAAATACTGAATTGATAGAACAATTCCCCACGCCAATAAGGCTCTACCCATACACTGAAAGAACGTCATGGTAAAAACTCCCTTAAAATCTTATCCGCAAATTGTTCTACTATCATCCAAAAACTTTCTGGTGAATCAAAGAAAAGAAGATATTTGTACCACTCCTTTTCTTCTCCATAACTCCACGCCTTACGCTTTACTTCTATTGCTTGATCTTTAAGTGAAGAAATTAAAGCTATTGACTTTTCGTCTCTAACTTTCTTAACTCTTAGACTGTTATCCCATAAATGTCCCCTTGCTTCAGTTACGCTATAAGCTATAAACTCGTCGAACGACTTGAATGCTTCGTGTATAAAACCATATCCGTCCCCGAAAAAGGGTATTAGATCGAACCGATATAGATCACCTTGTTTGCCGTGTTCCTTCACAATCAGTGATTTATCACTGATTTCTATGGTGTGATATTTTGTCATTCTCCGTTAAGCAAGGGTAGTATTTCTCTGCCTATGTTTTTCATCAACTCTCTAAAGTTTTCGTCGGAGAGCATCTTTGAGAACATTTCTGAGGGCATTGAGTTCTTGTAATCTACAAGGAACGCTGCTGCTCCCTCAACGAATCCACCATATTCGGGATCCTTTCCCTTCTCCCAAATCGCTCTTACGTATTTAAAGTACGCCTTTGAGTAGCTCATTTGCTTCTTAGAATTCTTCTCTCTACTTATCACGGAAAGAAGAGTTTGTATTGTATAGGTTAGGACGTCAAATTCACTTGGTATATCACTGACGTCTCCTTTCAATATCTTTTGTATGTCTGGAAGTTTATCTCTTAATTCTGTGAAAGCTAAGAACTTGGCTGCTACTGATCCCCCAATCGAACCGGAGAGATCTTCGATGCTTGACAGTCCTTGTTCTAAGAGAAGAGATACTCGTTCCCATCCCCTTCCACAAGTCACTTTCTCTCCTCTGTGCTCTGGCAGTATATACAGGTCTTCGGGATGAGCACTCAAGTAGGCTATAATCTCTGGAGCGATGTGATTTTTCAATGCCCACGCTTTCCATACTTGTATGTCAGGTTCTACGTAGATCTCATGAAGACGTGCTTCAAGTGGTATCTCAAGATCTCCAACTACTGCTCCATGTTCTCTCTTGTTCCCCGTTCCACAAGGAACTATTCCATCTGGTAATGGTGTGTCTCCAATCATTCGGTCATAGAACACTCGATATAACGCCTTCTGCATTTCGTTGGAAGCATGGTTTAACTCATCGAACAATAGGAATCCTTGAGCATCATCTGGATACTTTGCCCACTCTGGTGGAAGCTGAAGAACTAATCCAGAACTTGGATCTGGAACTGTCCAACCTTCCAAATCAGGAGGCTCCAAAGTTAGCAACGATTTGGAAACGCAAAGTACTCCCATCTCTTGAGCAGTTTGTCGTATGATCGAAGACTTCCCCACCCCAGTCGGACCCCAAAGAATAAAAGGAATTCGCTTTTCGTATAATTTCTTAATCCTCTCTTTAGTTTCTCTTAGGTTCATATTCCATACCTCCTTTTAATTTCGTTTATTCTTTTCATTATCGTATCTTCAATTCGTTCTATGGTGATAACCTCTATAATCATTTCATCCGTCGTAGAACGCCCTTTTCTCATCTTTGCTCTGTTTTTCACTTCTCTAATATCATTGTATAGTTCTGCTAATGTTGCTATTGTATACTTTCCTAATGCACGTCCGACTACCTTGTCTAATTGTTTTTCTTCTTCTTCTTTTTTTAGTTCTTCCTTCTTCTTTTTTATTTCGTCTTCTATTATATGTACACCCTCCATTAAACCATCGGACATGTAACTGTACTTCAGTTTGTCTTCTTCGTCTTCTTCGTCACAAGCTTTCTCTTCTAACTCTATGGCTCTTGTTAACAGCTTCAGTCCCAAATCGTTTAATTCTTTTGTCATGTTTCTCACCTATTCTTTTTATTGGAAGAGTATGTGAGTCTTAAATTATGACATATCGCCTCTTCTTTAATCCCTCCGCGTAATTGTTTAGGGCTTCAAGGATAGTTGTATTTTTCAAGAATTCTGATCCCTCGTATCCTTTCTCAAGAATCTGAGGCAAATCTCGTTTCATTCCTTCTATAATAAAACTTCTTAAAAGAAAGAGTTGATGATTAAGAATAGCTGGAGCTTCTTCTATTATCCAAGATGAACAGTAAGCGTCGTAAAGACTCATTGATATCATTTCATTAAAACTCTTTAAAAGATGATAATTAATAAACTTTATTATCTTTCCTGCAACAATCTCGAAGTGTTGCGGGAGGCACTCGGTGGAGGAACATGATAGGAATGAAGAATGAACTGGCAGACGATAATAAATACGTTCCCGTATCTTAGGATCTCTAATTTTTATGCCCCTATTGAGATTAACATAAATTGGAATCGTATGTATGCTTATCTCGCCTAATATATCGTGAATGTAAATTGGAGGAAAATCAGAAATTCTTATAGAGTCCGTTCTCATACGATATAATTCACCGTCCGATGATTCATAATCAAACTCTTGTGTCTTTTCCTTCTCTTCAGCGTATCGTTCCCTAATCCCCTCCAGTATCCACATCGCCAAATAAGGAGTCGCTGAAATATCACTCTTCGCAAGATAGATGATACGATCTACTATATGCCTATTGACAGCCCACTCCGAGTTCGATTCAAACGAAAAGATTTTCAAAAACTCTTGTCTGTACTCATTTAAGTGCCTTCTCTTCCTTCCTCCACGAAAAAAATGAGAATCTATATCTTCTATGATTTTTCTATTTTTTAACAATCGGTCATATAATAAATTAGTGAACTTTAATAAATTGATTGGATTGGAGAGGTACGCTTCTGCGTCTACAATATTCCATGCAGTTGTTTTTACTTTGAATTCTTTTCCAACTTCATTTTCGATTATGAGATCACAAGTCTCCGTGAATTGAATTTCTTTCACGAAACACATCTCGCCCTGTTCAGATAAACGAGACGATGCCACCTGACTTCCAAACAAAGATAGGATATACCACGCAGGTATATCTTCCCATAGTCTTGATACGTTAATTTTCTTCATCGTCATCATCCAGTTCTTCTTCAAGAAATTGAGACTGTTGAAAGATAAACTCTTGAGTTTCCTGCCATTCATTAGGCTTCAGTCTCAATCTAATCATATTGATCATATTTTTTAATTATGGACTTAATCTGATACGAAACTTCCGCAAGACTATCTAACTTGCCCCACCAGTATCTCTCGTCTTCACTCTCTGTGGCACAGTCCTCTGCCCAATCTCTTTCCCCTTTTATGCACACTAATAAGTTTTTCAGTTCTTCGATAATATCTTTTGACATTTCAGATCTAAGTTGTTCATAAGTTCGATTAGGTAAATTTGAACGAAAAAGATTGAGTAGTTCTGTTACATCCTCAGTTATCTCATCATCACTTGGAAAATCTGAAGGAGCCACTTCAATTCTTAGAGGATGACTTGATCTGGCTCCGTGGATTTTTATTGTTTTCATTTTTATATATACCCGTATAGTTTGGCTAAAATTATAGACTTGTTCCCAGATTTATCTGTACTCTTGATTATTCGTTCTTCCCCATCTTCTTCGAAAACAAAAGCACCTCCCCGTGATGTCACATAATTATAGGCTTCCTGTTTATCCTTGAAGGATAGTTTTTTGACTACATCGAGAAACTGTTCCCCTCTGAAATAAGTGCCCTCAACTCTATCACCCTCTTTTCTATCCTTATTTTCTTTCTTTTTCTTGTAGTCTTTTACTTCGTATTTTCCTTTACCTACTTTCACTATTTTTCCTTTCTTCCCCCAACCTGTATCTTGGTTATAGAGGCTACGCCAGTCCCATTTCCATGTGAGATCCGTAAATCTCCGTTTTCCATCTACTCGGAAATTGCCAATCAAGATAGGATCTTTTCTTCGTTCCAACAAAAGCACAAACTTTGATCCTCCGAGCATCTCTTGGAACTCCTTTGATAGCATCATTAGAATTAACTGCCTCTCTGTTAGTCGAAGAGAAGACAAAAACAAGGTAAATTTCGCTGTATCACTAAGTTCATCGTAACTATTCCATGATGAAAACGCTGACATGTGTCCCCTGTGGAATAATATGGCTCTCCTCTTTCCTTTCAGTGTGACTACGAACGGGTGAGTTAGTTTCGGTTTGACCTCCCCAGCACTCGCCATCCTCCAGTGTGACACCACCGGATACTTTCCTTGTACCTCATCAAGAACTTGATATGCACCATCTGGATTCATCAAGCCTTTCATTACGTTCCACTTGTTTCCTTTGAAATACGCAAACCCGAACCCATCAGGATTCAGGTTCCATATCCTCTCGAACTCGTCGTACTCTACTTTTCCGCCCTCTTTAATCACGGCTATTTGACACATCTTATTTCTTCCTCTTTTTTCTAAATAAACACTCTATTGCTCGTTTCAATCGTTCAGGATCTCTTCGAATCATTTTTTGTCTGAAGGTATACGGTAAACCAACAATTATAGTTCTACCGTCCATGAATCTGTTTAAACTCTCAGAATTTATGATCCTCAAGTCACAGTCGATTAGATTTTTCTTCACGATATTATAGCTCTTCGGATCCCCAACGTATACTCTATCACCGTGGAAATATGACACTCCGAAGACTACTATTCTCTCAATTCCTGGTATATCCACTTCAACATCGATCTCCTCTCGTGGGAGATGGTCATCATATCGATTACACACTACTTTCATTGAAACAAACACCTCAGAACTTTTTTCAAGACTTCTGTATCACCTTTGATATATTGCAATCTAAATAAATGTGGTAGTCCGATACCTATTACACCTTCTTCCTTTGCTTCTCGAAAATCCACTTTAACTATTTTTGCATCAGTTGTATTTCTTCTGATGTGATCTGCCCAATCACTCGAAATGAGGATTTCATCTCCATAACTACCGAATACCTCAATTCGTTTAACGTTTTCTAATCCCCTTATTTGCATTTGGAACTCTTTTTTAGGCAAACCCTCAAAATCCCCGATATACGTTACTTTCATAACTTTCTAACTAATCTTCTTTGAATGTCCTCAAATTTAAAAGGATCTTTTATGAATTTCTTTATGAACAGCGTTACCACGAGTAATTGGCGATACGTGGTTATCTTAGGCAATCTGAATTCAACTGTGCCGAGATCGTTGGTCAGTGTGTTGATAAAAAAATACCGCTCGTTTGGATCGTCTTGGTTTGCAAACTCATTTGGATCTCTACCCCACAGGCGTCTATTTGTTACAACATCTTCAAGATACGATTGCGCTCTTTCGATTTTACTCATTTCTTCGGAAGATACTCCCACATGAATGTGCGACGATACGAGATAGGTTTTTAAATAATCTGAGTAATCTTTATATATTGGTCTGAGTGACTGAACAAAAGAACGCCTTGACAAATAAATCGGAGATTTCATTTCACAATCACTCACGGTTGCATCTTCAGTAGGGAGGAATCCCCTGAGTAGCAATCTTGCAAATATCGCAGTTCTAATATGTTTATCCTCTTGACTTGGAGATCGAAACTCGAGTTCGGTACCCCACGTATAATCACTAGTAGCTTTTCGTGTACCTTTTACTTTTTCGTTTCTTGAGGGATAAGGATGGGCACTGTAGAAATGGTTATCACAAATATATCCTATTCCTTTGACGTATGTGGAACACGCTCTCTCTCTTTGACACAATCTGCACTTTTTAACATTAAATCCACGGATTCCGATCATAGAACTATTTTACCTCTCAGTTCCAATTGGGTTACTGGATCAAAGTGTTCCTCTATTTCGTACTTTTCGCTTTTCTTGTACAATTCGTATAATTCCCTAAAATTCTTTCCTGGTTTGTGCAGGTTGCCGTCTGCGTCTCGAAATAGCGTTACTCCGACTCTCCTAAAATATATAAATTTCCCGAGTTTCTCGCCGTTCTTTTTTCGAACCACCAAATTAGATACATTGTTCATTCTTTCCTCACCTCCTGTTTCTTTCCAAACTCAAACGCCTCTCGCTTATCATACGAGAGGACGAAAAACCACGAAGATATATCTATTCCCTCTTCTCCATTATAGGTGTCACTCATTTTTGATCCTCCAAGAATTTAAGAATTTCACTTGATTTGTAAGGAATATATCCTCGATCCTTTAGAGCACTCGATATTGTTTCCTCTATTAGATTTTCTATTTCCTCTTTACCGTCTAATTCGATATAAACGGAATCTTCAACGAAATCCCCGAACCTCTTTAGGAGGGACTGATAAGCTCTCTCCGCTTCGTTCTTGAAAACAGTAAGGCAGTATGGATCACTTGCTGACACAATTATCTCCTTTTCTATTGGTTCTAACTTCGCTCCTCTTAATCTTTTATTTGGTTTTATGAATACTAAACTACTCTTCATATTTACCCACCTTTTCAATTTTCCATCCGCTTTCCACGAAGTCTATTAATGTATATCTCACAGCCGGGCACTCTGGATCCTCTACTATAAACCCCAAGTGATAATCATCTGCATATCCCTCTCCGTCGCTATATTTCTTGAATCGTACTATACCTTCATGCACAATCTTTCCTTTTTCGTTTGTTGCTCTCAGTATGTCCCCAACCTTATATACCTTTCCGTCTATCTCCACTCCATCATCTCTCAGTTTAATTATGTGCATCTTCTTTTCCTCCTACCAACAAACCAACATGTTGAAGTTCTTGCGTAATATCTTGGACTGTGATTTCGAGCCCCTCTTTTCTTATCAATCGCTCAATGATATTTATCATTTCTTCCTCGCATTCAACTTTTGAAGGAAGAACAAAGGCACGAGTTAAGATTTCATTCAATGTATAACTTTGAATATCTTGATAGTTAGAATAATAAACTAAGAATTTACCTATGAGACACGCATTTTCTCTAAGCTGAATTTCCTCTATGTAGCACTTAGAACACCTTGCATACACTTTGTCGTTATTTGATCTTTTCTTTTGTATGAGTTCTTCTTTTCTTTTTCGGAGAGAAGAGTCAAAATATGCTCCTCCGTCACTCAAGTCCTTTCCGCATTTGATACACGTGGTTGTCATATTTCTGACTTTTCGAAGAACTCTAACCATTTGTCCACCCAGTCCCGTTTCTTCTCTTCGGATTTCTTGCTCTTCGACTCTTCCATTGTCTCCTTATTGTACTTCGTCTTCATCTTCCCACAAACCGAATGTATAATTCCACGGTATTTTTATTTCGCTCTCTATCTTAGGGAAGTAAAATCCGTATTTTTTCGCTATTTCTTTGCGTTCCTTTTTATCCTTCGGTATATTGGATACTTTGATAGCAAATACTCCCATATCCATGCAGTCCCAATCGAACTCTTGATACGCCACTATCTCTGCTTCTTTTACCTCTATGAATCCTATACAACCACCCTTGTCGAGTCCTAAAAAGTCCTTAATGAACGCTGCTTCATCTTTCCAAAGTTTGTAAATGCCGTCTCTCACGAATCTCCACGCATAGTCGTGCTCTTTAGCAGTAACTCTCGTTTCTCCTACTCTTGTTTCCACTCCTACTCGATACCAAACGTACTTTCCTTTCTTCAACAATTCCTTCAATCTATTTTCGTCGAACTCCATTTTCACATCGCCTCCTATTAATTATTTCTTTTATTTCCTTTATTTCTTTCCACAAACTTTCTATCTCCTCGTCGATCATTCTCGTGATTTCTCTTTCGGTTACTACTCTCCCTTCTTCGTATTCCTTTGCAATCCTTTCACCTATTTTCATTTTATATCCTCCCAACGAACATATCCTGCATTCTTGAACGCTTGATCTATTATCACTGAAACGTTCTCGTCTTTGATTCCTTCGTATTCACCTTCAACTGAATCTTCGATGAACTCTCCATAACGAGTGATCAATTGTTTGTATATTTCTTCTTCATCTTCACTCGTTACATAACTTCCGAAGGGATCGCTTATCTTCAATATCGTTTTTCTCTCTTCGGGTTTGAGATTTTCGAGATCTTCCAGTATTTTCTTGTTTAACTTTACATAAGCAAATACAGTCCTCATTTTGTCGCATCACCTCCTTTTAATTTACTAATATCGTCCGAGAGTCATTACACGTCCACAGATTGGACAGGGGGGATTTCTCACTGATGATAAAATCTGTATCGTGTCGTGTCTGTTATCACACCAATAAAATTCTTTTTCTTCTTCACTCATGTTCTTTCGCCTCCAATCAAATTCCGCCACCAAACAAGTTCTGGCGTTGCTCATTCACACTATTCAATTTCATGTTTTATTTTACTCACATGCTCGAAACTCGCATAATAGAGATCAATCTTTCTCTCAATAAGGAAGTTTGTAATTTTACAATATTCCCCAATATTGAAAGTTTTGATTTTATCTATTATTTCTTTATCTATGCTAAACTTCTGTTGTATCTTTGGAGTGTTTGGATGATAGTAAGGATTCTCTTCCATGATATCCCAAAGAGTTTGGACAATCTCTTCTCTTATTTCAGCGAGTTCATCTGCGTCAGGGAGCAACTCAAGAAGCCAAGAACAAATGAATATACTGCATGGCAATCTCCGTCCTTCATTTCTCCAACACGCATTCTTAGATTCCCAACACTTATAAAACTTTCCGTTTTCCCGATAGCTTCCACAACACTGCCCTTTACACACAGTCTCACAATATTCCCGAATTCCTGATTTTAGCATGAAGTCTTCTATTATCTCCAGTGCTTCTCTATAAGAATATACTTTTCGTTCCATAGGCATCCCTCAATCTATATTTACTACAAAAAAAAGAAAAAAAGAATTCACTGTTTTGACTTTAGCTCTTCCAATTTTTCCTTTATTTCTTCAATTTCCTTCCTTATTTCTCGTATTTCTATTTCAAGTCGTCCTATTCGATCCTTCAATATTGGGATTATTTTGTACATTTTATTTCCTTATTAGTGCTTCTGTTATATACACTAACATCGGTTTTATTTCCTTGACTATTGTGTTATATTCTCTCTTCGTGACTCTCGCTTCTGGATTTCTCTTTTCTAACAAATCTATGATTTCACCGAGTTTAATGATGGTCTTAATAGCAAACTTTTTTGCTATTCTTGGTTCGGTTAGCCACTCGAAATTGTCTTCCACGATTCATCACCTCCTATTTCTATATATCCTTCATTTAATATAAGACTACAATATCAATCTTCTATATATAAATGAATCTTTATATTTCCAGCCTCCCGCCACTCCTCAATCTTATAATAATATAATATATAAATATATAAAAATAAAGAGAGAAAAAGGAAGGGGACTAAACGTCCTATATTCAATCAATCAATCTAAGCTTATATGTAGGCTCTTAGGCTTGCGTCTGGTTCTACCTGATCCCAGTAGTCCGGATTAAGATATCCGAAGAAGTCAAACTCTGTGCCCCACTCTCTGCATATCTTGCCGGCGTGTATTTTCCCGTTCTCATCTTCGATGGGTCTCAATCGTTTGTTGCTTCTGATCCTATAGACTTTACCTTGTGTATCTTTGACCAAAAAACTCTTTCCTTTAATCCCCAAATATAAGACCACATCGTTTACCTTTGTGTCTTTTAGAGTCTGTAGTAAGCAATACACGGTTATCACCTCCTATTTATTTATCCTCGATGGATTAGAGGAATATCAATCTAAGCTTGATCGGTGCACCCGTGAGGACTTTCATCCTCAAACGGATGCACCAATCTATTTAGGCAGTGGGGCAGGAGCAAAGGAGGGCAGTTAAGGATAAAATATGTTATCTGGATTGTCGTCCGGTAACTGATTAATAATTACAATATTACGCATTAAGGGCATTTCTAACATTGATTTGAGTGCTTTCAATTTTTCTTTGTTATTATAATATTCAGCATATATTATCCCCGCTTCTTCTCCAGCGTTTTCTACTGCTTCATCTAAGAATTTTTCGTTGGTACGCAGTTCATAACTTTCGTATACCTCATTGAGGTCTACGATTTCATGAGGCGTTTCGCGTCCTTGCAATATGACTACTCTTCCCATTTTGCAATCCCTCCGTTTGACATCAATCTGTTAGTGCTAATTTCCATTCGCGTATATTTGCATCAATCTAAAAATGGATAATAGAATCTTAATCTTCTGCCTCTTTTTCGTTCCCTTCTTCTCTCTATTAGAAAGAAGAATAAATAAACAAATAAAGGTATAAAGCATAAGACAAATAGGATAATATAATATGCTACACATAGGGATAGATTGAAGGATGTGCTTAACATTTTATCTCTCACCTATCAAATTTAAGCTATATGCAAATTTATCATGTTAAGATATATGATATATGCTTCATGATGGATATTTTGTTATATCTCATCATTTTGTCTCTCATGTGATTTTTCCCTCACCCTATCCCACCACATTTTGAGTATGTGAGTGGTGAATTACAAAAACCCTAAATTTATCACACATCATAACACAAAGACACCGGTTGGTGTTAAGCTTTATGTTGTTGTGAAGGATTCCTGGATGTGTGTCACTTCTTCATAAAGATGGCTCAGGATAACACATGTTCATACACAGTTGGTATGAATTCACATCACATTTTTATGCCGATCAACATACTTCTTGATTGGCTGGTAACACGGGTTATGTTTGCCCCAGCTTGCCCTCTTACAAAATGCTAAAATGCACACATGTGGACATGATATTTGAATTTTTCTTTAAGGGTTCATGAAGATTTTTTGTTATGAAAAATAGGGTTAAATAGGGGTTTAAACATAGGGTTAATTGGTGATAAAAGAAAATGAACAAAACATCACCAAAGAAGGAAGAAAAAGGAGCTAAAGGAAGTGGCGAGCCTTTAGCACAAAAGAAGAACGCTAAGGTAGAGAAGAAGGAAGAAATAAAGAAGGAGGAAAAAGAGGAAAAAGAGGAAACAAGAGATAGGTACGTCATACAATACAACAAGACAACAGAGGAAGACAATTATGAAACATTGAGGAAAGAGGGAAAGGTATGGATAACTGAGGATAAGGGAAAAGCAGAAGAAATAGCAAATAAGCTAATAGCTAAACATGTAGATATAACAATGGTACGGGTATGCAGAATTAAGAACAACACCTTAATACCAACAATGGAATTAACAGGCAAAGAAGCGATAATAAAGAATAAAGCAGTGTTGCCACCGGAGATGAGAGGGATAATTCAGGATGACCTCCTGAATTATATGGACGAGGGAGAGATAGGAAGCATAAGAAACCTAATCGCAGAATATCTCCGGAAAAAAGCAGAAATAGAAACATTTTCCCGACTGGCGATACAGCGCAGCGCTTTTAAGCGAGATAAAAAGAATATGCAAAAGCTTGAAGAGATAAAACGGGAGTATGAAGCAGCTAAAAAGACCTATGAGGAAGCTAAAGAGATATGGGACAAAGCACGCGAGGAAGCGGAGCAGTTCATTGAGGAAGCTGAAAAGAAATATCCGGCTATCTCCCGATGGCTTCGGGTGGAGATAACCGGTAATGGACGGGTAATAAGGAGGACATCGGGAAGACAAAGAACAGCCGGTGGAAAGAGGGAGGTAATTCTAAGATTCTTAAGGGATCACAAGGGGGAGCGATTCAAGGAAAGCGAGATAAGAAGAAACCTTCAAGAGATAAACAAAGAATATAGCTGGTCTCAGCAGAGCACGTGGGCACCATTGAAAGCATTGAGAGAAGAGGGGATAATCAGTCAAGACGATAAGGGAAGATATTATCTTCCCTGATCTGCTTTCTATAGGAGGGATAGAAGATGGGTGACTGGGAGGATGCTTGGAGCAAAGAGATATTGTATAGCGAGTTAATAGAAGCGAAAGAAAAATTAGAGAAAACCATAAAGATAATGGAGGCGCTGATAAGATGAGGGAAAGCGAAGAGATATTAAGTAAATTGGATAGGGTAATAGCGAAGATAAAAGAGGATGAGGAAAAGCTGCGAGAGATAGCGAGGAAGCTAAAATGTTGATCATCAAAAGAAACCCGTTGCATCCCGAAACTGGAAGCCTATTTCTCCAGTTCAAAGATGGTGAGATAGGCTTCATAAGGATGATCCCAGCCAGCGAAATGAGGGAGATCGAGGAAGGGAAAAGGGAGATAAGGAGAGAGGGATAATTTCATTCCCCTCTAATTTTATTTCGCGTTATCTTTAAATTTTATTTGAATGACCGAAAAGCTTAAGGTTTACCACACCTATATATTAACTGGTGATAGAAAAATGCGAGAAATAGCAATAGCTGTGTATGTAGTAGCTTTTGTATTAGCAATAAGCTATTATGTAGTCATAACAATAGCTTGATTTTTCTTATTTTTTATTATTTTTTGATTTTATAAATTCTTCACATTCTCTCATTATTTTTTCTTAAATTTTATTATTCTGAATTCTTCATAAAAAATTCATAAGATTTATGAAGATTTAAGATTTGTGAATTGTTCATACAATAGCCTCATAAAATCTTAATAATAAAATATTGTTAAAAATTATTAATAAATAAAATTTTCATTCTTTTTTTCTTAATGTTTCATAAGAGTGAAAAAATAAATCTTAAAAAATAAAATTTTATGAAAAATCCCGATTTTCTTCATAAAAAATAAGAATTCATAAGAAATTATAAAAATTTTCTCAATTTTATGCTTCTATTAATAAT
>Ga0180300_10000323_pt1 | contig 20508 bp, 20 predicted proteins | sample GuaBasSediGuay15_FD_121798 | JGI IMG/M metagenome (GOLD analysis project Ga0180300, IMG submission 121798) | Subseafloor sediment microbial communities from Guaymas Basin, Gulf of California, Mexico - Guay15, Core 4569-2, 21-24 cm | ecosystem: Environmental > Aquatic > Marine > Hydrothermal...
GGATAAAAGTGATAACTATTATATTTCTGTTGCAATTCAAGAGAAAGCAGAGTTTCTTGTTAGTGGAGACAATGACATTCTTTCAGTTAAGGAAAAGATTAAGTCAACCTGTAGAATATTATCACCTAAGGAATTTGTTAAAACTCTAAAAAATAGAGAGGGTTAGTTGTTGGAAATTTAATAGAATAAACGATACGCTACTTTAGGTATTTTTTTCCCTTAAGCTCTTTTGGTAGATACTCTATTTTTTTCTCTGGATGGTCATGTGGATATATATAACCTTTACCCCATCCAATTTCTTTAAGCCCCTTCACCGATGGATTCCTGAGATGTAAAGGTACCGGTATGTTTCCATATTTTTTTACATCCTCTAATGCAAGTTTCATCGCTGTTAGAACTTTGTTACTCTTTGGGGCTTTAGAAAGATATAGAACCAATTCCGAAAGAATCAATTTCGCTTCAGGTAGCCCTACTCTTTCCACTGCTTCTGCTCCACTTGTGGCAAGGACAAGGGAAAATGGATCAGAAAGACCTATATCCTCTGACGAGAGGATTATAAGTCTTCTTGTAATAAAGTTTAAGTCTTCCCCACCCTCAATTAATCTCATAAGGTAGTACAAAGAAGCATCAGGGTCTGAACCCCTTATGCTTTTTATTAGAGCTGAGATTAGATTGTAGTGCTCTTCAACTTTATCAAATTTAATCCTTTTTGAGAGAACAAATTTTTGTATCTCTTCCTTTGTAAAAGATTTCTTTATATCTCCCTCTAAAGACTCAAGTATGTTTAGTAGAAACCTTGCATCTCCCCTGGATAATTCTACAATGAAATCCTTTGCTTCTCCATTAAGTTCTATTCCTGTCTCCTTTAGTCCCTTCTCAAGTATACTTTTCATCTCTTCCTCTGAATATGGTGAGAGCTCTATGAGAAAACACCTTGAGAGAAGAGGCGGAACTATGTAGAAGTATGGATTTTCAGTGGTTGCCCCGATAAGGACAATGTCTCTATTCTCTACGAAAGAGAGAAGAAAATCCTGTTCCTTTCTGTTTAATCTATGGATTTCATCTATAAAAAGAATGGTTTCTTTTTTAAAGAATTCCCTTTTCTTCTTTGCTTCCTCTATTATTTTCCTTATGTCCTTTATTCCTACCTCAGCTCCTGACACTCTTATTAGGTCCAGACCACTCTCCTTTTCTATAAGGAGAGCAAGTGTTGTTTTTCCGCTTCCAGGTGGTCCCCATAGAATAAGATGAAAAACATTCCCGCTCCTTATTTTCTCTTTGAAATCCCTTGTTAATACATCTTTGTGTCCCACAAATTCATCAAAAGTTTTTGGTCTTATTCGCATGCTAAGAGGTTTCTTCATAGATCCTCTAAAAATAGATAAAAAGCATCAAGGATTTTAAAATCATTTTTATATAATTTCTCTATATAATTTTTAATGAAATCCCCATCAATTGTTTTAGCTCTCTCCTTTAACTTCTCCCACAGGTTCATGGCGAGTATAGCATCCTCAAGAGCTCTGTGATTCTCATTCCAGGGAATTCCAAAGTTCGAAGCTACACGCCTCAAACTGTGGAATCTTAAACCTGGAAGGAGAAATTTTGATATTATTAATGTATCTGAAACTCTGTTTTTTATTGGCATTCCAAGATACTTTTCAATGAATGGTACATCAAAGTATATGGCATTGTGTCCCACAAGAGGATCGTTTCCGATAAACTCAAAAAATTCATTCATAACTTCCCTCTCTTCCCTTCCATTCCTTAATATTTCTTCATCTGTTAGTCCAGTTATTTTTGATATCTTTGGAGGCAGGGGGATTCTCTGGTTTATTACCACAGAAAATGAAGAGAGTATCTTTCCGTTTTCACTCTTTACGGCTCCAACTTCGATAATTTTATCTAAATCAGGATTCAACCCTGTTGTCTCAAAATCAAAAAACACAATCCTCATTTCTTCTTCCTGTATTCTACTCCTGCTTCCTCAAGAATTCCATCTATTGGAGGAGAAACCTTGATCACTTTCACCAGCACCTCTTTAACTTTGTCTATTGCTAAGATCTCATTCCCAATTTCCTTTGCAAGGGATTCCATAAGGTTAAAATTTTTTCCCTCCACAATTTCTCTTACCAGTTTATAAACATAGGAGTAACTTACCGTATTATCGATATTATCTCCCTTTACTTCGTCTACATAAAATTCCACATCCACTTTGAATCTCTGTCCAAGAATTTTTTCCTCTTTATTAACGCCGTGATAGGCAAAAAATTCCATACCTTTTAAGAATACTTTCATCTTAGTATCCTATCAGCAACTATAGTTGCTCTCTTTATCTCCTTTACATCATGCACTCTTACGATGTCAACTCCTTTTGCAATTGAGGTTACAACGCTTGATATAGTTCCCTCCAATCTTTCTTCAGGTGGTAGAGAGAGAATATCACCTATAAAACTCTTTCTGCTCGTTCCAACAAGAAGGGGATATCCCAGAGTTTTAAATTCAGAAAGCTTTGAGAGTATCTTTATATTCTCCTCTGTTCCTTTTCCAAAGCCTATTCCCGGATCTATTATTATATTATGAGGTTTTATTCCATTCTCAAGGGCAAATTCAATCCTTTCTTTAAGAGAGAAGTACACATCACTCACAACATCCTTATAATACCCCTCTGGAGGAGGTCCACCTCTTCCATCTATAGAATGCATTATTACCACTGGAACATTGTATTTTGCAACGATCTTTGCCATCTCTTTGTCTTTTTTTAACCCCCAGACGTCATTTATCATACTTGCACCAAGGTGAAGTGCCTCTTTTGCTATCTCCCATTTATTTGTATCCACTGAAATAGGGCAATCAATATCTTTAACGAGTTTTCTCAATACAGGAATTACCCTTCTTCTCTCCTCCTCGTAGGATACTTCTTCACTTCCCGGTCTTGTTGACTCTCCTCCTATATCAATTATATCTGCCCCCCATTCTCTGAGGAGACAGGCATAACCCAAAGCATTATCAACAAATCTTTCTTTTGAGTAGAGTCCGTCTCCTGAAAAGGAATCTGGAGTTAAGTTTATTATGCCCATTATATAGGTTCTTTTTCCCCACTCAAAAAGAGTATCCCCTATCCTTGTAGCTTTTACTGGAGTCCTATGTATTATTTTCTCCATCTCCTCTGCGAGATCCTTCAAACCAAAAGGCTGGAGTTTGAGTTTTGGAATCAGTCTGTTGAAGTGATGAACTGTTCCCATAACAATTGCCCTGCACTCATTCTTTCCAAGATAAAATGCATCTCTGGATAAAGCAACTTCTCCTCCAATGGAAAGCATCTCCTGTTTTAGAATATTTGCTGCTCTTACATCTATATTTTCTATCTTCAGAAATCTTATTTTACCCTTATTTTTCATAATAGATATTCCAACTGGATGAACCTCTATCCTTTCGAGCTCTTTCTCTACTTCCCTTTCGTCAAGATGTATTTCCCTTATTCTATATTCCATTTGTTCTTCCTCTTGAGATAAGATACAGAAATTCACTTCTTGTTGAGGCGTATTTTCTAAATGAACCTCTTATTGCTGATGTTACTATTAAACTGCCAGGTTTCTTTATTCCTCTCATTACCATACACAAATGTTCTGCCTCGAGAACCACACCAAGTCCAAGTGGTTCAAGTTCCTCAAATATGATATCTGCAATTTCACTTGTAAGTCTCTCCTGAAGTTGTGGTTTCCTTGCGAGCGTATCTACAACCCTTGCAATTTTTGAAATGCCAACGATTTTCCCGTTTGGTATGTATCCTACATGGGCTTTTCCAAAGAAAGGGAGGAAGTGGTGCTCGCACATTGAAAAGAAAGAGATATTTCTTAAGATAACCATTTCCTGATGTCTTTCCTCCACAAACTGGGATTTTAAGAAGCTTCGTGGATCTGTATATAGTCCTCTAAATATCTCTTCAAACATATCTGCAATTCTTTCTGGAGTCTCTTTAAGTCCTTCTCTGTTGTTATCCTCTCCAATGGCATCAATGATCATCCTCATCGCTTCTATAATTTTTTCTCTGTCAAAATGCATGTTTTACCTCTCCATTCTTTATAAGATATTTTAAATAATTCATTCCAAAGAAGTAAGGTATGAGTTTGTATGTTTTAAGCGAGAGAATCTGAAGATTAGCTGATTTCCCTTTTTCTATACTTCCAGTATTCTCATGGATGGATAGAGCGAAAGCAGGGTTTATGGTAGAAGCATTTATTGCTTCTTCAATGGAAAGACCTTCTCTTATAACAGAAAGAGATAGAACAAGATAAAAGTTTATTGTAGGTGACGTTCCCGGATTGAAGTCTGTTGATATTGCCAGAGGAACGCCACTGTCAGCAATCCGTCTTCCCAATCCTCCCTCTTTTAAAAGAAACATTCTCTCTGTTGGAAATATAATTCCCACTATATCTTTTTTGGCTAGCTCTTTAAGAGATTCTGTATCTGTTTTATCAAGATGAGACACGGAGTTTAGATTCAACTCTATAGCCACTTCAATTCCACCAATAGTGTTAAATTGATCAACATGCATAGAGGTTTTAAATCCAAGTTTTTTTGCTTCAGATAGGAAGGTATATGCTTCTTCCTTTGAAAAGGCATCCTTCTCAACGAATATGTCAACAAAGTCTGAAAGTTCTTCATCCTTTATAAATTTTAGGTTTTCAATAGCTTTCTTAAAATAAGCACTTCTATCAATTCCCTTTGGTTGAAGGTGAAGTAGGAAGGTGGAAATAATATTTTTATTTCTTTTCTTCACTTCTTTTATAATTTTTAATATCCTTATTTCATCCTCAATGTAGAGACCATAGCCACTTTTTATTTCAAAGGTTGAAATACCGTGGGTTTCTCCTTTTTCTATAAAGGAGAGTGCTCTTTCTATGAGTTTAGCGTCTTCAAGGGATTTTGTTGCTCTTACTGTGGAGTATATTCCTCCCCCCTTCCTTTGAATCTCAAGATAACTTACGCCAGATAGTCTCATAAGAAACTCTTCCTCTCTTGTTCCACCGAAAACAAGGTGCGTGTGGGCTTCAACAAAAGAAGGTAAAACAATACTTTCACCAGAAAGATCTATTTCCTTTTCTCCTGAATATACATCCCTTATTCTCTCACTCTCTCCAACATCAACAATCTTTCCATCTTTTATGGCTATACCGCCACCTTTAATGACTTTTAATTCTTTTAAGCTTTCACCTTTTTTCGGCACATTCCCTTCTGGTGTTACTATCTCTGATGCGTTGATTATTAATAAACTGGCATGCTCTCTCATCAGTCACATTTTGAGTATCCACACTTTGGACACGTCCAGCAACCCTCAATACTTATCATTGGAGTTCCACATTCAGGGCATAAAGGTATGTCAAGATTTATCTTAGGTTCCTCTTCACTTTCTTCCTCTGCCTTCTCCTCAACAACTATCTTTTTCTTTTCCTCTTTTCTCATGGAAAGATACTTTTCTATTGCTTTGGCAATAGCGTCTGCACAGGATAGAATTTTATCTCCATCCTGCCATGTTGGATTTGGACACCTGATTCCCTTTAATTGATCAACTATGGAATCTGGGTCAATTCCTGATCTTAAAGCAAGGGATATTAGTCTGGAAATTGCCTCAGTTTGAGATGCTGCACACCCACCAGCCTTCCCAAGAGTTGAAAAGACTTCACATATTCCATTTTCGTCTTCGTTTATAGTTACATACAGGTTGCCACATCCAGTCTTCATCTTTATTGTGGCACCAAAGGTAATTTTAGGTCTTGGTCTTGGTTTTAGTTTCTCTCCTCTTTTCTCTTCCTTTCCTCTTATAAGTACCTGAGTCTCTTTAGATCTATCTCTATATACTGTTATTCCTTTTAAACCAAGTTTATATCCTGTAAGGTATATATTCTTTATTTCGTCAACTTTAGCATCCTGAGGGAGATTTACTGTCTTTGAAACAGCGTTATCTGTGTATCTTTGAAAGGCTCCCTGCATCTTTACGTGCCATTCCCAGTGTATATCATGTGCAGTAACGTATATTCTTTTCATATCTTCTGGAATTTCTTCTATATCCTGAATGCTTCCCTCTTCAATAACTTTATCCATCAACTCTTCTGAATAGAGTCCTCGTTCTTTAAGTTCCCTTTCAAATATTGGATGTATCTCATTCCACTCTCCTATAGCTACCTTTCTCTTAAATGCAAGTGCAAATAAAGGTTCAATTCCAGAAGAACAACCAGCAATTATGCTTATAGATCCAGTTGGGGCAATTGTAGTGATTGTTGCATTCCTGACCTTTCTTTCCTCTTTTTCAAATACGCTTCCCTTCCAGTTGGGGAAAACTCCTCTTTTTTCTGCAAGTTCCTCTGATTTCTTCCAGCCTTCCTTGCTTATAAAACTCATCACATCTTCTGCAACTTTAAGTGCTTCTTCTGAATCGTAAGGAATCCTTAGCTTTATAAGTAGATCATGAAACCCCATCACTCCCAAACCTATTTTTCTGTTACCCTTTGTTTCCCTTTCAATTTCAGGAAGCGGGAATTTATTTACATCAATTACATTGTCAAGAAAATGAACTGCAGTTCTTACAACTTCTCCCAAAGAGTTATAGTCAATCTTTCCATCTACCGCAAACTTGGATACATCAATGGAGCCAAGATTACACGATTCATAAGGTAGAAGAGGCTGCTCACCACAGTCCATGCTTAATATTCCATTGGTTATCCATGTATACTCTGGCGGTGCAGTTATATCAAAAACTTCTTCCTCGCCATCTTCATCTATGCTTATAATTTCCTGATATTCATACTTTTTTAGTGTTGAGTATGTATTTTTATTCCCTGCGAGTTTCTTAAACTTCTCTTTCTTTTTTCCAATAAATCCTATTTTTTCAAAGAATAAGCTCGCTCTTTCTCCAGAGATTAAAATTCTGTAAGTAGAGTTTGTTCTATAGCTTTTTCCTTTTATAGTTTTTGTCTCTTCCCCTTTCTCCTTTGTTAATGTAGATGGGATACCGAGATAGAGTAAAAGAATCTGAACCTGTTTTAGAAGTTTCTTTGAGGAGGAAGAAAGAGCAACCGTGATAGTTCCTTTTGATTCATAAACTGTTCCATCAGAAGAAAATATTCCCCTAAGAAGTGCTTTTATGGATTCTGTATCCTCCCTCAGGAATTTTTTAGGAATCTCCTTTTCTATGCTTTTGGAAGTTTCTATCCCAAAAATTCCTCTTAGCTTCTCTGCAAACTGTTTTACATGAGTATCCACTATAAACTGGTTCTCCCTCTCCATAATGTAGGAGGAGCCGGAGAATCTTTCAAGTATAGGAGAGAGATGATTGACAAGCTCTAAGTCACTTCCCACATGTAAAGATACATGATTTGAATTGCTTAAAGATCCATCTCCAATAAAATATCCAATAAGTTCAAAGAATTCTATATCTTTTGTTTTGTTAGATTTTACCTCTGGATAATTCAAAGGAACAAAAACTCTATCATGAAGTTTTAAGTCCCTCACCTCTTTCCATCCATCCTCTGTCATAAGTTTATGCTCAGGAGTTACTCTAATTTCCAATCCAGATTTCAAAGTAATTTTATATATCTTTTTGACCCCATTATTTATAACTTCCTCTATCTTGTTCCATCCTCTACCATTCCATGCTCTCATTCCCTTCTTAAGGTCCCTTGCTTCAACAAGTCCTTCATCTGTAGCTACAAGAGTATCTCCAACCACACAGGGGTTCGTGGATTCTATATCCCCAACATTGGGTGTCGGATTGTGTTTGTTTATGGTATCTATAAAAATTACGCCTGGATCACCTGTTTTCCAGGCGTGTTCTGCTATTAAATCAAAAACATACTTTGCCCTTAACTTTTTCCAAACTTTCCCATTTCTCGGGTTTATAAGCTCATACTCTTCATCATCAAAGTACCTTCTCATAAATTCATCTGTTATTGCCACAGAAATATTGAAATTGGTAAGAATCCCTTTTTCGTCCTTTGCTGTTATGAATTCAAGGATATCTGGATGATCAACTCTTAAAATGCCCATATTTGCTCCCCTTCTTACCCCTCCCTGTTTTATAGTATCGGTAGCTACATCAAATATCTTCATGAATGATACAGGCCCTGAAGCAACACCCATTGTGCTTTTGACTATATCACCTTTGGGTCTCAATCTTGAGAATGAAAAGCCTGTTCCTCCCCCTGATTGGTGAATTAATGCAGCATGCTTTATCGCATCAAATATTTCTGTGAGGGAGTCTCCAACAGGTAAAACAAAGCAGGCTGAGAGTTGTCCAAGTTCTCTTCCTGCGTTCATGAGTGTTGGAGAGTTGGGAATGAATTTTAGCTCTTCCATTACATTTAGGAATTCATTGTAGGTTTTTTCTATATCAGCTTCCTTATCATAGATCTTATCTGCTTCAGCTATTGTTCTCGCCACACGCTCAAACATATCCTCAGGGCTTTCTATAACTTCCCCTTTCTCATTTTTTTTGAGGTATCTTTTTTCGAGGACAAAAATTGCCTGTTTTGTGAGATTTACTTTACTCATGGCGCCTCCTTAGGATTTTAATGCTCTTTCTTTTAATTTACACCCCACAGATTTTTAAGTCAAATGAAAATTTTTTCTAAAAATAAAAAGGCTTTTTATGTAATAATGGTATAATTAAATTGGAACTGGAGGTGAAGATGGAATTCTGGGATTATCTTACAGATAGTTCAAGACAGGCCTTCTTCTTCGCTCAAGAAGAAGCCCAGAGAATGAACAATAATTATATTGGTACTGAACATATACTGCTTGGACTCTCAAGACTTGGTCAGGGCATTGCCTCCCAGGCTCTATCAATGTTTCATGTAGAGTATGGTCAGGTTGCTTCTAAGGTTAGAGAGATGGTGGCAGGTATTGGAAGTGAGGAGGTTTACTATTCTTCAAAGAAAATAATTCTAACTCCAAGAGTTAAAAGAATTCTGGAACTTGCAAGAATGATTGCCCAGGAAATGGGTGATTACTATGTTGATACAGAACATATCCTTTTAGGAATAATAGAAGAAGGGGAGGGGATGGCTATAAAGATACTTGAGGAGCTTGGTGTTGATCCTGAAAAGTTGAGAGAAGAACTCTATGTGCTTATAGAGGAGAAAAAGTTTGGTTCAGGTAGAAATAAGAGGGAATCTTCTCAGAGGAAGACAAAAACTCCAACCCTTGATCAATTTTCAAGGGATCTAACGCACCTTGCATCCAATGACAAGCTCGACCCTGTAATTGGCAGAGAGAAGGAAATACAAAGGGTAATAGAGATACTGTGTAGAAGAACGAAAAACAATCCTGTACTTATAGGAGATCCCGGTGTAGGTAAGACTGCTATTGTTGAAGGACTTGCTCAAAAGATAGTTAAAGGTGAAATACCAGATTTGCTGAAGAATAAAAGAATTGTTGCCCTTGATCTCTCTTCTCTTGTAGCAGGCACAAAGTATAGAGGTGAGTTTGAGGAGAGAATGAAGAGGGTATTGAATGAGATTAAGAGAGCAAAAGGAGAGATAATTCTCTTTCTTGATGAACTTCACACCCTTGTAGGTGCAGGAAGTGCAGAAGGAGCAATTGATGCATCCAACATATTAAAACCAGCTCTTGCAAGAGGAGAGCTTCAATGCATCGGAGCAACTACTCTAAAAGATTATAGAAAGTACATCGAGAGGGATTCTGCTCTTGAAAGAAGATTCCAGCCAATAATAGTTGAAGAGCCAAGTTTCGATGATACCATTAAAATTCTTAAAGGTTTAAGGCCCAAATATGAAGCTCACCATAAAGTAAAGATACCTGACGAAACCCTTATTGAAGCAGTGAAACTTTCAACAAGGTATATAACGTCAAGATTTCTTCCTGATAAAGCCATAGATTTAATAGATGAGGCGAGTTCAAAGGTTAGACTTCGTTCGAGTGTAACACCCCCGGACATAGTTGAACTCGAGGAGAAGGTGAAGGATATCAAGGATAAGAAGATAAAAGCCATTCAGTCCCAGAGGTTTGAGGAAGCAGCAAAATTAAGAGACAAGGAGCAAAAATTAAGAGCTCTGATTGAAGAAAAGAGAGAGAAGTGGAAAAAGGAAAGGGAAGAGAAATTTCCTGTGGTGAAACCAGAAGATGTGGCTGAAGTAGTTTCCACATGGACAGGTATCCCTGTAACGAGGATAATGGTGAAGGAGAGAGAGAAAATTCTTCATCTTGAGGAAGAACTTCATAAGAGAATAGTAGATCAGGAGGAGGCAATACAGGCTATATCCAAAGCAATAAGAAGGGCAAAGGCCGGTCTTAAAGATCCAGATAAGCCAATTGGTTCATTTCTCTTTCTTGGACCAACAGGTGTTGGAAAGACAGAACTTGCAAGAGCACTTGCGGAGATACTATTTGGAAGTGAGGATTCCCTTGTAAGATTGGACATGAGTGAATATATGGAGAAGTTTTCTGTTTCAAGATTGATTGGTTCTCCTCCAGGATATGTGGGTTACGACGAGGGAGGACAACTCACAGAAGCTGTTAGAAGAAGACCTTATTCAATAATTCTTTTTGATGAGATAGAGAAGGCACATCCAGAGGTTTTCAATATTCTTCTTCAGATTCTTGATTCTGGAAGACTTACAGACTCTCAGGGCCATATTGTAGATTTTAGAAATACCATAATAATACTTACTTCAAACATAGGAACAAACTTTGAGTCCATGAAGAAATTTGGTTTTATCAAAGAGGATGACGAAAACTACACAGAGCTAAAGAATAGAGTTTTTTCTGATCTTAAGAAGACATTCAAGCCAGAACTTTTGAATAGAATTGACGAGGTTATAGTATTTAAACCTCTTACCAAAGAAGAGGTAAAGGAGATACTTGAGATAATGATGAAGAGGGTGAGAAAAGAACTTGATGAGAAAAACATAACTCTTGAACTTACAGAAAGTGCGAAGGATTTTCTTGTGGAGAAAGGATTTGATAAGAAGTTTGGTGCAAGGCCACTCTGGAGAACCATTTTGAGAGAACTTGAAAATCCCCTCTCAGAGAAACTCCTTGAGGGAGTGTTCCAGGAAGGCGACACAATCCTTGTTGATAGAGAGGGAGAGGGGTTAACATTTAAAAAAGTTGAGAAAAAAGAAGTCCTATCAAAGAGTTAGCTATATAGATGCTTTAAAAGAAATAGAAAAAAAGAAAATATTTCCTTTTTATATTCTCCAGGGAAGAGGGAGGTACATAAAAAATCAGATAATTGAAAAATTAAAGGATGCATTAAAGGTTGATTCTATAAGTTTGATAGATGGAAAAGGAAAAGATTTCTTAAGTATTGTGAGGGAGATAAGTTCTCCCTCTTTCTTTTTCTCCTCTACCCTTTTTTATGTTAAAGATGCTGGAAGGATAAAGGGATTTAAGTGGGAAAAAATTAAGAAGGATAATAGAGTTGTTGTGTTTGACGATCTGGAGGAAAAGATTCCCGCTCCCCCGGAAGCATTTTCCGATTTAGTAAGAATTGTTAGAGACATACCGCTTCCAGAAGGAGTTTTAAAAGCCTGGATAAGAAAGAAATTTAAAGAGAACGGAAAAGTGGTAGACGAATCTGGTGTGTACTCCCTTATCTACAATGTAGGGGCTGATCTTGATTATCTTGTAACAGAGATTGAGAAGATTTCCCTATCCATTGATAAGAAAGAAATTACAAAGGAAGATATAGAGAGACACGTTTACCCTATATCATCGACCTCTATTTTCGATATTTCAAACCTCTTCTTTACAGGAAGAAAAGGAAAAACTATTCTCTTTATAGAAGAAATGATAGATAGGGGAGAAAATATAGAGAGGATATTCTACATTCTAATGAATAGAGTAATAAATGTTTTTGATGTCAAAGTCTCTCTTATGCAGGGACTTAAGCCAAAGGAGATTCAAAAAGTTATGAACATCTCTCCCTTTCTCTTTGGCATATATGAAAGAGAAGCAAGAGAGATAGATATTAACAAACTTATGAAGTTACTCTTTTATCTTGAGGATGTGGAAAAAGCTATAAAGATAGGAAAAGGTGATCCACAAACCCTTCTTGAAGTTATTTCTCTAAAGATGTAAGATTCTCCTCAAGTTTTATTATAAATTCTGAGAACCTCTTCATTAACCTACTCTTCTTTCTTGCTGCTGTATTTTTATGAAAGACTCCTTTTGATGTTGCATGGTCAATAAAGGATATCGTCTCTTTCAATCTTTTTTCAGCTTCTTCTCTGTTTTCTGCAAGAAATACAGACTTAATGAGATTTTTTGTTCTTGTCTTATAATATTTATTTCTTATTCTCCTCTTTAAGTTCTTTCTTGCATTCTTTAATGCAGACTTTGTTCTCTTTGCCATATCTTCCTCCTTATAGTTTCCAAAATTTACTCTAAAATTTTAGCACAACAGGTAGGGTTTTCCAAGTTTTTAAGGTTTAAGAATTTAGTAACCTTTACCTTTTCTCTCTTTTATTATAAAATTAGTTAGATTGACTAAGAAGAAATATAGGAGGTAGTGTATGGGAAGAATACAGAAGATAAAAAAGGAGAGAAAACTTAAAGAGAAGGAGAAAATTGAAGGAAAGGAAAGGATAAAGAGCATTATAATAAAATCAATAATAATGTTCATAGTAGCTATCCTTGTTACAGGAGGGATAACTTTTGCCCTCGCTTACAAGGATAGAGGCATTGAAGCAAAGGTTGGTTCCACTGTCGTTAAAAAGGCAGAAATAGAGAAAAGAGTTGAGGCTATAAAGAATCAATATAGAAGCATGGGAATAGATCCCGATGATCCTCAATACAAGTCAATAATAGAACAAATTGTAGAACAGACAAGAAATGATTTAATAAACCAGGCTGTTATTGAAGAATATGCAAAGAGAAACGATGTAAAACCCACCGAAGAAGAGATAAAGAAGGAAGTGGATAGACAAATAGAGAACATAAAGAGTGGATTTGAGTCAGAGGAAGCTTATGAGAAGGCACTTGCCCAATCCAGATTTAAAAATGAGGAAAACCTAAGAAAAGAGATTGAAAAGTATGTAATTCCAGATATTCTTGAAAGAAAGGTGCTTGCACCAGTTTACTCAAAGATAAAAGTAACAGAAGAAGATGCCCTCAAGTACTTCAGCGAAATTACTCAGGTGCATGCAAGACATATTCTTATAAAGGTTCCTGAGGATGCCGATGAGAAAACCGTAGAGGAGAAAAAGAAATTAGCAGAGGAGATAAGAGACAAGATTTTAAATGGTGCAGATTTTGCTGAGATGGCAAAGAAATACTCAGATGATCCTGGAAGTAAAGATAAGGGAGGAGATCTTGGCTGGTTTGGTAGAGGCAAGATGGTGAAAGAGTTTGAGACTGCTGCTTTCTCTCTTAAACCTGGCGAAATAAGTCCTCCTGTAAAAACTAAATATGGTTTTCATATTATTCAGGTTCTTGGAGTAAAGACAAAGGGCGAAGCATACAACAAGCCTGAAAGAGTAAAGGTTAAGCACATTCTCTTAAAAATAGACAAGAACATGACTCCTGAAGATAGAACGAAGAAACAGCAACTTGCAGAAAAGATATACAATGATCTTCTGAATGGCGCAAACTTTGATGAGCTTGCAAAGAAGTATTCTGAGGATGAGGCAACAAAAGATAAAGGTGGAGAACTTGGAGAGGTTGCAAAAGGAGCTAGAGGAGAAGACTGGGACAAGAATGTCTTTGTCCTTAACAAAGGTGAGTTTTCAAAACCTTTCCTTACATCTCAAGGCTATGAGATTGTGTTTGTAGAGGATAAATTTCCCGAAGTCAAAGCAAGGTTCGAGGATGTAAAAGACGATATTATCAAAAACCTTGAGACAAAGAGAAGAAATGAAGCTAAGAGAAAATGGCTCGAAGAGAAGAAGAAAGAGTTTGGAGTAAAAGAGGGGAACCTCTGGGATGAAATTACATCCTATTTAAAGAAGCATTTTCTTGATCCCCTCAAGAATTGGCTCTCTAAAGTTAGAGAGTCAGTTCAGAGGAATTCTGGAGAGAATAATCCATAATGAAGAGACTTCTGGACAAGAAGAAAAAAAAGAAAATTAAAAAAACGCTTTTGAATATTTTTAGGTATGTGAGAATACCGCTTCTCATACTGATAATTATATTAGGTATTTCTCTCTGGATGTTCTCTCAAAGAGACATAGCAGCAACAGTTTTTAATGAGAAAATATATAAGGCAGAAGTTAATGCTGCTGTAAGAAGGAAGATAAAGGATTATGAAGATAAGAATATAAAGCTTTCTCAGGCGGATATTGAAGCTATAAAGAAAAATACAATAAACGAAATGGTGGAGAATCTTCTTCTTGATCACTGGGCAAAAGAGCATGAAATCAGTGTTTCAGACAAAGAGGTTCAGGATGAAATAGAAAGAATGAGGAAAGCAACAGGACTTTCTAAAGATGAAATCTATAAACAAGCACTGAGTAAATTCCAGCTCCTTGAGTCAGATATAGAAACTATAGTGAGGGAAGCTCTTCTCTCAGATAAGGTTTACGCCTCTGTTTTGAAAGACTTAAAAATTACCGATGAAGAGGCGTGGGATTATTTTATAGAAAGAACCAGGTTCTATGCTGGAGCAAGGAGGGTTTCTCACATCTTTTTAGTTATTGACCCAGCTAAGGATAAGCCGGAAGATGTAAAGAAAAAAATAGAGAAACTTGAAGAGATAAGGAATCGCATCCTTAATGGAGAAGATTTTGGAAAACTCGCCCAGGAATTTTCAGATGATGAGTCTACAAAGGATAAAGGAGGAGATCTTGGCTGGTTTAGAAAAGGGACAATTTCCGATTCAGCACTTTCAAAGGCTGTATTCTCAATGGACAAAGGAGATGTGAGTGAAGTAATAAGAGGAAAGTTTGGACTCCATATAGTGAAAATAACAGATGTTGTTCCAGAGAACCTGTCTTCACTCTCAGAGGAAGAAAAGAGGGCATACTTTGAGAAGATTAAAGAGCTTGTAAAGGGAGATATGATGTACACAAAGGCTGAAGAAAGGATTAAAGAGTTTAACAAATCACTATGGGAGATGTATAATAAAGATATAAAGATAGGAAATCCATGGGATAACTTTGTTTCATGGATTAAGACAATAATTAAAAAAATAGAGGGAAAAGGATGAGCAAGAAGGGATGGATTATTTTATTGATAGTTGTTTTGATAATAGTGGGAGGAGCCTTCTATTTTCTTACAGCAAACCACATAGAAGGGCTTGTGTATGACTCCAAAACAGGAAAGGTCTTAAGTGGTGCCATAGTAACAATAAATAAACTTACAAAACTTGAAACAGACGAAGAGGGAAAGTTCAGAGCCTTTGCTCCACCTATGAAGAAGGTAATAACAGTGGAGAAACCCGGATACAAAACATTTGAAGAAGCTTTTCCATCAAAGTTTGGCCTTCAGGTTATAGAGATATCCCTTGAGCCCTTTACATTCAGTGAGCTGGTGGAGGATTTCAAGGAAAGAGTGTCTACCCTTAAAAGTTATAATGCAAAATACTTTATCGAAAGTGAGGTTGATGGTAAAAAGGATACCTTCTCAATACAGCTCTCATACTCCCTTGGAAAAGGAATCCATTTTGTATCTGAGGAGGAAGGAGAAAATACATCATTTACCGAAGTCTATATACTTAAGGACTATGTGTATTTAAGAGACGGAAAGGACAAGGAATTTAAAAAAGTTGAAAAGGAAGAATCAGAGAATATTCCAATTCTGAAACTCTCAGATGTGGTAGACTTTTTCACCATGAAAGCAGAACCTTCTTCTTTCTCGTTCTTGAAGGAAACAACCTTTGGTGATGAGAAGTGTGTTGTATTTAAAATTCAATGGGAAGATGCCTTTTCTGAATCCAGTGGTTTTGTTTATCTTGGCGAAGAGAGTGGAATCATAAGAAAAATATCTGTTGTAGATAAAGGATTTAACGAAGAGGGGAAGACTGTAACTACAAAGGTAAGTTTTGTTGTAGAGGATATAAACAAACCGGTAGAGATAAGCCCGCCCTCTTAATCCATTGCCTGGGAGAAAAGGGTAGGTATTTCTTCGCCTATTCCTATAAGTCTTACAACCTTAAGATCTGTTTCTTCATTTTTGAGGAACTCTTTCACAGTTTCATATATTATTTTTGTTCCCTTTTTCTTTGGAAAACCGAATATCCCACAGCTTACAGCAGGTATGGAGATACTTTCAAGTTTTTTTTCTGTTGCCAACCTGAGAACACTCAAGATAGCTTTCTTTAACTTCCTCTCCTCATCTCCCTCTCCCCATACAGGACCAACTGTATGTATCACATACTTTGATGGAAGGTTTCCAGCAGTTGTTATTACGGCATCTCCAGTGTTTAAAGGTCCATTCTTTTCCACAATTTCGTTACTCTCTTCTTGTATTATGCGGCCTCCGGCTCTTACAATAGCTCCTGCTACGCCGCCACCATGGGATAGATACTTATTTGCAGCATTAACTATTGCATCAACTTCTTCCTTTGTAATATCTCCTCTAACCACCTGAATAATCTTATCCTTTATCTTCTTTTCTTTCAAAATTTTCATGTCTTCCTCCTTCTTTATACTTTCCTAAAATAAATTATAATTTATTTTAAGGAGGATAAAAGTGAAAAAGAAAAAAACATGGAGGGAAAAGTTATTGGATAAAAAGGACCTCCCAAAGGTTGTTGAACTAACGGGGAAATTAAAAGATAAATTTGGTGAAGGGACCATGGTAATTCCAGCTCCCATAGAAGTGGATGAAATTATGAGATTTGTCCCATTTGGAAAACTGATAACAGTTAATGAGATAAGAGAGATTCTTAGAATAAAACATAATACAACAACTGCGTGTCCTTTAACCACCGGTATATTTGTGTGGATTTCAGCAAATGCTGCTGAGGATGATAGAAGAGAGGGAAAGAAAAATATAACTCCATACTGGAGAACTTTGAAGAGTGGAGGTTTTTTAAATCCGAAGTATCCTGGAGGTGATGAGAATCATAAGGTCTTACTTGAAATGGAGGGACATAAGGTTTTAAAAAAGGGTAAAAAATTCTTTGTTAAGGATTATAAAAATAGCGTTGTGGACATTGAGGAAATACTTACAAAACTTAGCCTTTAAAGAAAAAGCTTCTAAGTGGAGTATAAATTGGACCCTTTGGGGTAAGCTTTGATTCAAATAGAATCAATCTATCTATTGTAAACGATGATGTAGTTAGATTTTCTTCCTTTAAAAGCTTTACTTCGCTCTCATTAAGTCCAAATTTCGCCCTTCCAATGGTAAGATGAGGAACAAAGTTTTCCTTTCTTATCTTTAAGAATCTACTAAATTCCGTGTAAAGAGTTGAATATATAGACTTCATTTCGTCGCTTCCCTCTTTTACCCCAATCCACACAACCCTTACCCTTCTTTCATTGGGAAAAAAGGATAAACCGTTTAATCTGACATTGAACTTCTTTAAAAGATGGATTTTGCCATTTATTACAGATTCTATTCTTTCTACCTGTCTTTCTTCCACCTCTCCAAAGAAAAATATGGTGAAGTGAAGATTCTCTTCCTCAACCCACTTTACCCTTGATTTTATTCTTTTTGAGACTTCTTTTACGAAGGAATTCACTCTTTTTCTTACATCTTCCCTTATCGGCAAAGCAAGAAAGGTTCTCATTCATCCCTCCTTTGTTTTTATACTGATTATATAATATTTTCCTTATGGTATAATATGAAGGATAAAATCCTTAAGGAGGACTAACCATGAAAAAACATATTGAAGATTTTATACTTAAAGTATATTCTCTTCATCCTCATTTTTTATTTGTTGTTAATTTTATTATCTTCCTTCTTCTTATCGCCCTTCTAGTACCCTCTTTAAATCAAAATCCTGAATTTATTTTAAGACTGAAGACATTATCTCTAACCCAGACCTATCTTAACAAATTTACTTTTCTTAAAAACCCATTTGTTTATCTTATTTTTTCTATTGTCTTTGGAGCTCTTATATTTCTTGGAAATATCTTTCTATCATGGATTGGAATTCCTCTATTTTACATCTCCTATTTCTTTATTGAAAACATGAAGAGATTCACCTATATCTTTACAGGGAGAGGGACACTGATTGCCCTCAATCTTCCAGAAAAAACAGTTAAGGGGTTTTCAGTTTACTTCTCTACTTTCCCTGCTAACATATTCGAAGCCTTCGGATATTTTATCTCCCTTGCAGCAGGCCTATTTGTGCTTGTCTACTTTGGTGTATTTATGTACAGAACAATAAGGGAAAAATTTCCGAAGATAAAGGCCTTATGGGGCAAGATAAGTACCTTTGTAATTTTTATCCTTATTCCCCATCTTATAATCCTTTTCTTTATATTAAGGGAAGTTTTAAAGGACATGAAGATAATTTCTCTGAGGGGTCCATTTCTTGCAGTAATTCTTGTCTACCTTGTTTCAGTGGGATCCCATTTCTTCTCTTTTGTTGGAAAAGAGGTAAAGAAGGGAAAGGATAAAAAACCATCTGAGTTTCTCTCTGAGGGTTTAACTCTTGGTCTATTTTTTATTCCTATAGGGCTAACCTCCTTACTTATAGGTATAATTTTAAAGAACACACTTTCCTTTAGAATTCTTTTACCTCTGTTTGAGAAGATGAATCCATCTTCCAGCACACTTTTAATTTTAAATATAATAGGAATTATCCTTTATGTTCTATCAATTGTGCTTCCATTCTGGTATGTATTTTACAATGCTAAAAGATGGAGCAAGAAAATCCTTAATGAAAGGAAGGTATCCAGGAAAAAGAGGAGGAAGAAATGATAAAAAGATTGATAATTGTATCTCTTTTACTTGTATTACTCATTTCCTGCTCTGCAGGAACAGAGAGCGAAACCAATAAACCTAAATTGGATACTTCAAATAGAAAAGAAGCACCAGATTTTACACTATCCACCCTTGATGGTGGGGTTATATCTCTATCGGAGCTCAGGGGAAAGGTTGTTCTTTTAGATTTTTGGGCTACATGGTGTGGCCCATGTAGAAGATCAACTCCAATAATAGTTTCAATCTACAATGAATATCATAAAAGGGGCTTTGTAGCCTTAGGTATAAATCTTGACAGAGAAAACGACATGGATAAAGTTGCTCAATATGTTAATGAAAACAATATGGATTACCCAATACTTATAAATGCCTTTAGTGTTGCAGAGGTATATAAAGTTACGGGAATTCCAAGATTTGTTCTTATTGATAAACAGGGAAGGATAGTTATAGAGATAGAAGGACTTGTTCCAGATTTGAAGGCAAAGCTTGAGCAATATATAGAGACACTTCTAACTGAATAAAGGGGGTGATTCAGTTGATTTTAAAAGAGATACTTGAGAGGTACAGCGTTAGAAAGTACCTTGATAAAGATGTGGAGGAGGAGAAATTAAGAGAGGTCCTTGAAGCTGGAAGGCTTGCACCCTCTGCATGCAACTACCAACCATGGAAGTTCATAGTTGTAAGGGATAAAGAGACAAGAAGAAAGATTGCAGAACCAACCACATGGGGTAAATTCATTGCTGAAGCACCTGTCCTTATTGTTGCTTGTAAAGTTAGAGATGGTTTTCCCATGGGTTATTGGTTTGATAGCGCTGTTCTTGATATAGGCATTGCCGTAGACCACATGACCCTTCAGGCAACCCATCTTGGTCTTGGAACATGCTGGATAGGTGATTTTAATGAGAAAATCGTTAAAGAGTTGCTTAAAATTCCAGAAAATGTGAGGGTGGTTACACTTCTCACCCTTGGCTATCCTAAAGAAAAAAAGGTGCCAAAGAAGAGAAGAAAACCATTTGATGAAGTTGTGTCCTTTGAAAAGTTCTAAAAACCTACTAAAATTAGAATATGGGAAAATTTGTTGTTGCCATATGTGGAAATATTGGGGTTGGAAAATCCACACTGGCAAAGATACTTTCTAAGAAATGGAACTTCTCCATTGTTCCTGAACCTCAGGACAGGAACCCCTTTTTAAAAAATTTCTATAAGGATCCAAAGAGATGGGCACTCCACTCACAGCTCTTTTTCCTTCTCTCTCGCCTTAAAATTCTTGAGATTATCGAAAAGAGCTCAGATTCCTTTATAATAGACAGAACCATCTATGAAGATGCAGAAATCTTTGCTAAACTTGTTCTAACAAAAAGAGAGTATAATTTATATAAAGAAGTTTATAATAGAGTAATAAAGGATTTTCCTTCACCCCATCTTCTTATATATCTTTATGCTCCAGTTAAGGTTTTAAAAAAGAGGATAGAGATGAGGGGGAGAGTTTATGAAAAGAGTATTAAAACAAGTTATTTGAAGAGATTAAATGAAGCCTATGAGAAATGGATAGAAGGCTTTAATTTATGTCCAGTTTACAGACTGAATACAGAGGAGTTTGATTTGAACAATCTATTTTCAAATCTCTCAAAGGTTATAGATGATATTGAGAAATTTTTCTGGGAAGGAAGAAAGAGATGA
>Ga0180300_10000324_pt1 | contig 20486 bp, 22 predicted proteins | sample GuaBasSediGuay15_FD_121798 | JGI IMG/M metagenome (GOLD analysis project Ga0180300, IMG submission 121798) | Subseafloor sediment microbial communities from Guaymas Basin, Gulf of California, Mexico - Guay15, Core 4569-2, 21-24 cm | ecosystem: Environmental > Aquatic > Marine > Hydrothermal...
ACGACCCTGTATTGTGTACTACGCAGACTCTCTCTTATGAGTCCAAGCCTCCTAGCCAGCGCAAGTGGGATGTGCACCTCTGGTTCGGGAGTCTCATACCCACTATTTACTAGAGCGACGGTATCCATGACCACATTTCCATGTTTTATTTCAATCCTTACGCGTACGCCCACCGCGTTTCACCATATCAGCTCTTACAAACTTTCCAAATCTGCGTTTTATGCGTCTGACCATTATTGCGGGCGATACGAACTTTCCGAATTTACGCATATAACCACCGTGTTATACTTTCCACAATTTGACATTAATTTTTGCCGTTTCGGAGTTATGAGGTAGGTACCTCGCGGGCAGCGTTAGAGTTCTTTCGAGGAAGGACCTCATCGAGACTTCCAGACCGATACCCCATGAGATCTAGGCAGACATACCGAAATCCGAGCTTTCTCAACTGCTCGGCGATTTCGTCCATTATCCTTTCATCAAAGAACTTCCTACGCGCGGACTTCTCCACTTCTATTCTTGCGATCGCTCCGTGGTAGCGAACCCTCACGACCCCAACGTTCAGTCTTCTTTTTATGATTCTCTCCGCCTTGTCGACTATCCTCAACTTTTCGAGGGTTATGACCTCGCCGTAGGGAAAACGGGTTGCTAGACATGTAGTTGAGGGTTTTTCCGCAACTGATAACCCGAGAATTCTCGCCATTTCCCTTATTTGATCCTTACTCACCTCAAATTCGAGGAAGGGCGCCCAAATGTTTTCCTCGATGATCGCCTTGAGCCCGGGTCTGTAACCAGCAAGGTCGCTCACGTTAGTTCCATCCGCGATGACCGAGATTCCCATTTCTGATGCTATGCGCTTTATCAGACCATAACGATGTTTTTTACAAATGTAGCACCTATTGGGCGGATTCTTCGAAAAATCCGGCAAGTTAAGCTCGTTCAATTCCACAATCCTGTGACGGATTCCTATTTCGCGCGCAACCCTAATCGCGTCTTCTAACTCTCCGGATGGAAGAAGCGGGGATTTTATAGTAACCGCAATGGCGTTATCACCAAGGGAACGGTGGGCAAGGGCCGCCAGCACCGACGAGTCAACACCGCCCGAGAATGCGACTGCCAATTTGCCCTTTTCTTTCATTTTTCTCGAAATCAGTTCGATGACTTCTTCCGGCCTGCGTTTGCTCATCGGATTTCCCGTCGTAGGGAGTTCACTTCATCAATGGGGAGTTGCATCCTCTGCAGATTTCGTTCTTCAGAAATTCACAGTTTTCGCACATGCTCTTGCACTCCCTCTTCTCATCCACTACCTTGAAGGGGAGATACTCGGGCTTGAACATGCATACGTAGCTGAGGCTCATCCTCTTCACGCCGCGCTTTGACCTTATACACATTTCAACAACGGCATTGAGGGTGTTTGCATCCTCCGCAACCACAATTGCGAAGACGTTGTACGCCCCAGACCCAACCGCGACTATTGGAACTCTAGGGCACTTTTCGAGGCAGTTCATCATCTCGATAGCGTCATTGGCGTTTTCGAGTTCCACACATACCAGCGCCATGAGGAGCCCCAGCATTCGGTAGTTTATATTTGCCTGTATTTTCATGTAGTTGTCCCTGAGAAGCTTGAGCAACCTCTCTCTTACTGTCGGATGGGTGAGACCAACCTTCTTTGCGAGGTCGACGAGGCTCATTCTACCGTCTCTCTGGAGCTCCATAATTATTTTCCTGTCGATTCCGTCGATCTGACGTGACATTCGTTCCACCTTCCGACATACAGATGGTAGGAGGTGCTTATATACTATGCTTCTTGGTGTAGGAAACCGCCGGGTGTTAACCTTTGGGGTTGTTGTAAGAAGGAAATTAACATAAGGGGGAGGTGGTGAGTTTTCACACCCCCCATCAGAAGGTTTGGGCGCTCAGGGGATTTAAATGTACATAAGTATGCTGTTCCATGGAGATTTCGGCGAGAAGGTACTGGGAAACCTGATAAACTATGACCGCTTTTGCACGTCATGCGGCGACGGTTGTGAGTCTTGTCGGTCGGTGCTACCCAGTTTTGCGGATAGAATAGTTACGGTGTTCGAAGCACCGGATCCGAAGTCTCTCCCGCCATTCGTAGATGATAGCGAGAAATATCTCCCGGATGAGATTCCCCAGGTCGATATCATGCTCGCAATAGACATACATCCCGACCTGCTCCTCGCCTTACCAAAGAAACTTGCAGATGCCGGAGTGAAAGCCTTAATAGTCCCCATAGAAAGGCCTAGTATCCCGCCGGGGCTTGCTCGTCAGGTTATGAGCGAGTGCGAGGAGTTGGGTGTGGAGTGTGCATTCCCTAAACCTTTTTGCACCCTCGACCCTCTCAACTCTCCCCCTACAATAGCGAGATTCTGCCACGAGTTCAGGATAGGGAAACCCCTGCTTATGATCAGCACAAAAAAGGACCCCACCGGAAGGGTTTCGATAGCCAGTGCAACCGTTCTGAGGAGCGCACCCTGCGGTTCTACTTGGTATATTGCTCAGCAACTCAAGGGAGTCGAGGTGGATCCCGAAAAACTCAGGGCCGCCATTTCAAAGGCGCATCATTCGTATCCGTGCACAGCAAGCATGGACAAGGACCCCGAGACCGATGAACCGTTTCTTCACATTGGGGGATTTATGGCGATGGAGGCTGTCTTCACGGCACTGAACATTCCCCTACCAGCGGATATAGAGGAAATACTTCAGCGTATTAGAAAGAAAGGAAGAGGTCTGTGATTTTCCTCATTTTGCCATTTTCTCCTTCTCTTCCAAGTACCTCAGAACGTGGTCCAGAATCTCCTTCTTTACAACTTCCTCGGGGCGTGAATTGTCGACCACGACGAAGCGAGATATGTTCGCGTACCTCTCGGCAATCTCCAGAAACTTCCTCCTGACCCTCTCTAGGAACTCTGGGTCTTCGAATCTCGTCATCGCCCTGCCAATGCCCTCTATCCGCTTCAGGGCAACATCCACCGGAACATCCAGTATTATTACGAACTCGGGAACCTTTATCGAGCGGTTGACGCCCCATATGAAGGCCTCACTCACACCACGAGCGGACTGGTACGCGATGCTCGAAAATATGCTCCTATCGCTGACAACGATCTTGTTTTGCTCCAATGCGGGCAGAATTTCCTCCGTCTGCAGTATTATCCTGTCGGCGGCAAATATGTAAACCTCTGCATCTGGGTCTATCCGATGCTTGTAGAGAAACTCCTTTATCGCGTCCACCCACGGCTCCTTAACGTAGATCACGTCATAATCCCGCCTCTTCAGCTCCTCAACGAGCCACTTCGAGTAGTATGTTTTTCCCGAGCCGTCGATCCCCTCGAACGCAATGTACGTTCCGCCCTTTATCAGGTGCGGTTTTCTATCTGGGAGCCTGACCTGCGTATACTCCGTGCTGAGTACAGTTCTGCAGTGGGGACAAAGCTTTTCGATAAGAATGGAGTCGAGAAATGTTGGTATCAGCCTGATATCGGGCTTTACGTATTTCATACAATGCGGGCAGAAGACTTCCTCCACCTTCTCTTTCAATTGCCTTGCGAGCGCTTCCAGTGCATGCCATGACTGACCCACAGGGATCACCGTCATGGGAATCGATGTGAAAGTCTTCTCCCCTTAAGTTTTAAAAAGCTCCTTTAACCTTTTTATGAAAGTCTTCACATCCTTTATCGAGAGCTTAACCTCCCGAGGAGGCATCCAATTTTCGTAAAAGTTCTGATGAAGCGCGTTGGCAGTCCTCCACAAATGTCTTAGTTCGTCATCTCCGAGTTTTTCAGCTAGTATGTCCATGTATTTCCAGAGATCTGCATGGCTTCTCAGTTCCTTACCTTCCTTCGCAGCTAGCGCCTTAAGCATTTGAGAGGAAGCACCCCATGCCTTTTCAGACGCCTGGACATAGTCCCCCTTTGCCAGAAATTCTTCCGCTTCTTTCAGGTATTTTTCGCACAATTTTAGGTGAAGTTCGGCTTTGGCCTGAGGATCCGTTATTCCAAGTTGCCTGAATATGGCTTCGCCGACTAGTTCCTCTAAGGACTTATCTTCGGCCTCTGCTAATCTTTTGAGTTTCTTAAAGGCCTCAGCGGGCAGGAGAATCGTGATGGCCTCCAAATCGTTCACCACGGATATTAACTTGTTTTGAGGCTATAAAGTTGATATTGGGTACTTTTAAGAGTGCTTTTTAAGGGTCTCAGATGATGAGATTTTTTTTTGCCAGCGAATGTTATCCTTAGATTGCCTTTGCAAGCAATCGAAGCGTTGGAGATGGAGCAAGAGCATCTACAAAAATTTATGTGACTCCGGCTTGTATAGGACTTACCAATACGTGGTGGTATTCATGTTGTCTGAAAGTCTGAAGGGAGATTTTCCGCTGCTTTCTAGGGTGAACTACTTGAATACTGCGAGTATAGGCATAGTTCCGAGGCCTGTGATTGAGAAAGTGCGGGGACTCTCGCTCGAGTTGTGCTCGGGTGGAACGTGTGCGCTGGATGAGGAGAAGGAGACGATGATCTATGAGGGGTTGAGGAAGGAAGGGGCAAAGTTGCTCGGGTGCGATGTTGACGAGGTTGCGATATTCAACAGTGTGACCGAGGCTATGAACGCGATTGCATGGAGTCTTGATTTTAGCGGGGGGAATGTTGTTTCCACGGAGGTGGAGTTTCCCAGTGTTACCTATCCGTGGATGCGGTTGTCGAAGGAGAGGAGGTTCGAAGTGAGGCTTGTGAGGGGTAGGAACTGGTACGTTTCGCTGGATGATCTGCTTTCGAGTATAGATGAGAATACAAAGGTTGTTGCGATAAGCCACGTGGAGTATCTTACCGGTCAGTTACACAATCTTCGGGAGATCTCCTCGCAGGCGCATGATGTGGGGGCGATAGTGGTGGTTGATGGGATTCAGGCGGCGGGTTATGTTCCGGTGGATGTTAGGAGGCTGGGTGTGGACGTTTATATCACCGGGAGTTACAAGTGGCTCATTGCTCCTTTCGGTGCAACGGTTGCGTTCATATCGAGGGAGCTGTATGAGCGTTTAGAGCCCGCGATTGTGGGGTGGCGTTCTACTGAGAGGCCGTTTGATTTTGATGCTAGGAGGATAGAGTATGCGGGGTCTGCGCGGAAGTTCGAGTACAGCACGAGCGCGTATGATGTGAAGGTGGGGCTTGCGGAGTCCATAAGGTATCTGAGGAGGATAGGGATCGAGAGGATCTATGAGCATGATATGAAGCTTGTGGACGTGTTCTTTGAGGAGTTGCAGAACGTTAACGGTGTGGAGATAATAACGCCTAGTGATAGGAGGGAGCACGGATCGATAGTTACTCTGAGGGTTGACGGGAGGAAGATGGACGCCGTTGTTAGGAGGTTGCGTTCTGCGGATAGGCCGGTGGAGTTCAGCATAAGGCAGGGGATGTTGAGGTTTTCCCCGCACCTTTACAACTCGGAGGATGACGTTATACAGGCTGTGGACCTGATTAAGGAGGTCATGCGGGAGTAGTTTCCCCTTTTTGTTTTTCATCGAGATATCGGGATATTTCTTCCAGGGTTAGTATTTTCACGTTTAGTTCGTCGGCGAGAGATTGCACGGATGGTGATGGGGTTTTTCCGGAGATCATGAAGAGTTTTTGCTCTCCTTTGATGTTCAGGAGGTTTGCTTTTTGTAGGAGTTTCGTGATGTCGTTTTTGCTCACGTCTCCCCATTTGAATTCGCCGATCCACACCTCGTTTCTTTTGATTCCGACGAAGTCTATTTCGTTTCCTTTTCTGTCCCACCACGCACCGAATCTTAGGAAGGTTCCGAAGATGTCGGAGCGGACGATGATGTCGCGCATTGCGTCTTCGAACACGGGGGAGACGAACTGGGGGAGATCGTCCATGATTCTTCTCACGAGTTCGACTGTGCTTCCGGTTTCGATGATGTGTCTGTGGGGGAAGACGTAGGTTGTCCAGAACCTGTAGAAGGGGTCCGATATTTTGTATCTGCCGAGTTTGCTGCGCCACGGTTCATCGGTTGCGGGAACCTCGCGCCTTATGAGGTCCATTTCTTCGAGAACTCTCAGGTACTGGGGGAGGCTTGTTGCCTTTATGCCTATGTAGTTTGCTATTTCGACGAGGGTGGTCTTACCCTTTGCTATTGACAGTAGGATAGAGAGATAGCGTTCCGGCGTGCGGGTTTCCTGGGACAGTATAAGGTAGGGTTCGTGGAAGAGGTACGACGTGGGGTCAAGTATCTTCCTCACGTTTTCCTCGAGCGAGGCCTTAGGGTCTATGAAGATGAAGTGTGAGGGAGTTCCGCCGAAGATCGCGAAGAGTTCTATTTTTCTCTTTTCCGGTACTCCTGCTAGGATTTGGCGGAACTTCATGTAGCTGAGGGGTTCGAGGTGGATTATGCGGGAGACCCTCCCGTAAAGGGGTGCCGAGTACGACAGCGTTTCTTTGAACATCATTCCGACGGATGATCCGCACAGTACGAGTTTTACCTTTGTGCGTGAGAGTTTGAGATCCCAGACGCCCTGGAGTATCGAGGAGGCGGCGGGCACCGCATCCACTATTCGTGGAAATTCATCCAGTATTATGAGGATCTTCTGCTCGGCGAGTTTTAGTATGTAGTTTAGGAAGTCCTCGAACGTTGGGAACCTGAAGTAGGAGGGCAGAGATAGTTGGTTTGCAATGGACTCGGCGATTATGCTCCACTCTCCCTCCGGGATCGAAATGTATATGTGCCGGTCGACAGTTTTCGAGAACTCCACGAGCAGCCTGGTCTTCCCGATACCCCTCCTTCCATAGACAACGCAGATACCCGCTTTGTCCTCCCTCCAGAAGTCCCGCAGTATTTCCAGTTCTTCCTCCCGGTCGTAGAACTTCAGTTCCTCGTTCATAATTATTATCATGATAATTATTATCATATAAATAATTTCACTGAGGTTGTAAGGTTAAGCAAGATTCCTATAGTGGGGGGCAGAAACGTATAGTGTTGCATTTGTTGCCCCCATGCACCTTTGCAACCTCAAAACCCTTATAAAGGACGGTTCCGTTATGTCAAATGGCTCCGCCCGGGATGTGGGATGGGTGGTAAGAGGGAGGGGAAGCCCGAAAGGGCGGAGCGAGGGGCCAGATGGATGTGCGGAGTACCGTTCCCCGCGAAGGCCCGTCGATGAACCCCGAGACGGGAAGGCTCTCCGCTACACACGCATCGAATGCAACAAAAGTGGCGGAGAGTCAGAACGGTTTATCAATTCCCTGATCTTTTAAACCCTTGATACGGCTTCTATGAAATTTGCATCTTCTCAGTCAGTCTTACCAGTACATCAATGAGTCATCTCTTGCTTGCATCCAGTATCTGAATCTGTACAAGCCTTTCTTTTTCATCATAGCCTAAGACGATGTCGTTGTCGAGGAGTTCGTCCCTTATGACGTGCGGCGCATCTACTAGATTTATCGTCAGTATGTCCGCCTTAGGGTCATACTCTACCGCATTACTTTTACTCATCGTTAAGTGACCCCTCTGCAATGGAGACCGAACCTCACGTCCCAGATTTAAAATCGCAATTAAACTTTAAGTTTCTCTTCCTAACAGTTTATAGGGTGCTAGAGGAGAGTAGATAAGTTATAAGGAGGCGAGTTTTGCAGAGGTATATGAAAATGATCGTCAGTTACGATCCTGAAATCGATGTACTATACCTTCATTTTAAAGATGGGGCGACAAAGGAGGTTATTGAGGCCGGAGAAGATGTGATAATCGAACTCGATGAAAACGGAGAGATTATGGGAATCGAAATATGGAGAGCATCGGAGAGGGGACTTTTAAGGCAATTAGAAAGCGTTTTGATGCTTGCAAAGTCACGTGATATATCTGCTACAGCGACACAATGAGATACACATAGATTTGCTCCAGTTCTGGCACGCAATATTCTAATATAGTACGTCTGAAACTTTCCGAGGAAACGGCACTTCTCGTCTAGTCCCTCATTTCCGCCACTTCTCGTCACGCGGTGAAACGCACACTGGCAGGACGGCCGCATATAAATCGAGAAGGAGTTTCAGAAGTACTAAAAGCATACGGGCATTACATTGTCTGCAAGCAATCAGTTTATCAAGGATGCCCTCCTTACCTCATACGAGGGGATGATGGCCCAAGGCATGATGCCCGCTGAGGCGACCCTGACAGTAAAGAGCCATATCGTTAAGAGATATTTTACATGTGGTCGACATCACAGAGGGTAATTCAAGGGGCCGATGTGCGGCTGAGCGGGGCCTGACCCATCATTCCATTCATATTTTGAACTCTCTTAGCAAGTTTTCAATCCTTCTGCGGTCCTTAGATCTTTCCATGGCTATCCTAATTATATTTGCGATATTATCGGCTAAAAGTATCAAAGGACGGTAGAACTTCTGAGACTTATCTCCCTCTCTAATTACCAATTTTGTCCTATATTTACCCTTAAAAATGGGAAAGAATTCGTCATCGACGATCAATACTATCGACCTTTCAGCCAACCCATTTACCTTTTTCATCAAGGAATTTGAGTCGAAAAGGACATCTAAGGAGTGTATTAGATGCTTTATTCTCCTAAATCTCCTAATAAATGCATGCATATACATGCTTTTCCTTTTAGAACTCAGTTCCCTGAAATGCTTTATCCATTCGCGTATTTTTGAGTACAACTGGGAATATTTCCCCTCCTCCACTGTTATGACGACAAATATCTTTTTACGACACCTTGTTCTACAACCAATAAGGATTTCATCCGCCAAACCTCGATAAATGGGTAATATTTTTGTTTTCGCTCTTGTTCTTAAACTACTTGATTTGTTGCCGGGATCCCTCTATATAATACCGATTGGGGCCCACTTTTGGCACACAAGATTTTTATCAAAAATCGAAAACATCAGTATCTGAATTTTCTCTACTTTTGTTGATCACGTGTTATACTGCATTCGAGGAAAGTAATACATTCATCGTACGATTCGAAGACTTTATTTGATGGTTTTTCGATGTAAAGTAGGGGCGATTTTGTGGGTATAAGGGATCTCCTCAGGATTTTGTGGTTTCTGACGATACTGGCGCTGATGGTGTTTTACCTTTTGATACTTCCATTCATCATGGTGCTGGTGACCGCGTCGGGCGTGCTGATATGGTTTGTGACGTGTTCCGTTGTTTTATCGGAGAAAGGGTTCAGATTTCTGTTTAAGCTGCTGAGGGTTGTGGTGCCCGGTCCATCTGTTAATCTTGCGGATACCGGTGGCTCGTTTTTGCTCAAGCAGCAGGTGAAGGAGTATAGCTGGATGAATGCGATTTTCAGGGAGGGAGTTACGCGGTCGGTTATTCCGATGTTGTTTCTTTTCGGCATTTTGAACACCATACTGAGCAGGATGGTGGAGGCAGGTATTATCAAGAATTTATTCAAGATTGTGGAAGTTCCGATACTTATGATAATAATCGTGCTTGCTCCGGTTTTTGTTGCAATCGTTCCGGTGATATGGGCGCTGATTGACAGCGGCTGGTACATTTATGACAAGAGTAGGAATAAGATCATAAGTGTCGGGGATCATCTGCTGATCTACATGCGCGGGTTTGCGAGCATGGGTGTGCTTTTGGGGCTACTGGTCATGCTGTTCACGAGGTTTTCGGTGGAGGAGGCGATTTTCTTCGTGGTGAATACATTGCTCCTTGGCGGGTTCCGATATATCTGACGACGGTGGTGCATCTCAAGTTTTTCAACGCGAGGTTTGCGAGGAGGGTCCACTCGTACCTTGTGAAGATGGGAGTTCCGTACGCGACGGTGCACGTTGTCGTGGAACAGCCGATTGTATACGAACAGCAGCAACATTTCCGGATGGCATAAGTTTCTATGTGTGGCCCGCCATTGAACATACGAGTGATGTTCGATGAAGATAGGTATGAGTGATAGCGTCTGCAGTGTCTGTAAGAGACGCAGTGCTGTATTTACCGATAGGGTTTCGGGGATTTCGCTGTGCGGTCCCTGCTTTATCAAGGGATTTGAGAGAAGAGTTCAGCGCACCATTTCGAAATATGACATGTTCAGGGAGGATGATCGAATAGCAGTTGCGGTTTCGGGCGGAAAGGACAGTAATGTTCTTCTATACGTGTTGAACAAGATAGAGCAGAACTTCCCCAAGTCGGAAGTCATCGCGATCACGGTCGATGAGGGAATTAGCGGATACCGCGATGTGTGCATAAAATTCGCGACAAGACTATCGAAAAAACTGGGAGTCGAGCACGTGATGGTTTCTTTCAAAGAGATGTTCGGAATTTCGCTGGATGAAGTTGTGGATCTCTGCCGAAAAATAGGGGTGAGGCCGTGCACGGTGTGCGGAGTTCTCAGGAGAAAGGCGCTGAACGTCACCGCGAGAGAGTTGGGCGCCGACAAATTGGCAACCGCACATAACCTGGATGATGAGGTAGAGACGATATTCATGAATGTGATAAAGGGGGATTTTGAAAGGTTGTTCAGGGTTAAGAGGGTTCAGGAGAAGACTCACGAGAAGTTCGTGCCAAGGGTCAAGCCTCTCTGTGAGATTTCATCGAGGGAGATAATACTCTATGCGCAGCTAAGGGGAATAGAGTACTACCCGGAGCCATGCCCCTACAGAGGGGATGTTCTCAGGGGGGAGGTGAGAAGGATACTTAACGATTTGGAGAGGAGGATCCCCTCCGTGAAGTACTCCATTCTGAGGTTCCATGACCGGCTCCTAAGGATGGCGGATTCCCTCGGTTGGGAGCCGGGTGAGCAGCCGGTGAGGGAGTGTGAGATCTGCGGCGAGCCCTCCTCCGGAAGCATATGTAAGGCTTGCGAACTTCTCCGAAGAATGGGAGTTTTAAGTTAAGTCTACGAATTTTAGGGGAGTGTGATTGTATGAAGCGTGTGATGGTGACGGGGTGTGGGGGTCCCGCAGGTGTCAATTTTGTGCTGTCATTGAGGGATGCGCCCGAGAAGTTTTACATTGTGGGGACGGATGCAAGCCTATGGCACACTAAGTTGAACAGGCATGTGGACAAGATGTATTTGGTGCCGCGCTGTACAGATCCGGCCTACGTGGATGCGCTTAACGAGATAATCGAGCGGGAGAAGATAGAATTCGTGCACCCGCAACCGGACGTCGAAGTTCTTGCGATTTCGGAGAACAGGGAGAAGATAAATGCGATCATCTTTCTGCCAAGCAGGAGGACAATAAGGATCTGTCAGGATAAGTTTGAGAGTGCCAGGATATGGGATAAGAAGGGAATTCCGGTTGCGAAAACGATTAAAATCAGGCGTGACCATCTGGAGGAGGACATTCGAAAGGCATTCGAGGAGCTAGGCTCTCCCATATGGATCAGAGCCACCCGCGGCGCCGGGGGACGCGGGAGCACCCTGGCTCGGAATTTTGAAACCGCCTACCACTGGATAATGTACTGGTATTCGCGAGGTGTCGACTGGGAGTTCATAGCGCAGGAGTACCTCCCAGGGAGAAATCTTGCATTTCATAGTGTTTGGAAGGACGGGGAGCTTGTTGTCTCACAAGCTAGAGAGAGGCTGGAGTACATATATCCACACCTCGCTCCCAGCGGGATAACTGGGACTCCAGCCGTCCAGCGCACAATCCACGACGACATGGTTAATGAGGTCGCAACCGAGGCCATACTTGCGATAGACCCGGAACCAAACGGGATATTTTGTGTTGATTTGAAGGAGAATAAAGACGGAGAACCCTGTCCTACCGAAATAAATGCAGGGCGCTTCTTCACCACTAGCTACTTCTTCACATATGCGACCAAAAAGCTCGGGAAGGGATGGATCGGGAACCTCCCGTACATTTATGTTAAGCTTGCCTACGGGGAGAAAATACCACCGCTTCCTAAGTATAACATCTTGCCGCCCGGAATATACTGGGTCCGCCACATAGATGCCGGATGCACGATGGTACTTGAGGAGGAGTGGGAAAAAGTTCCGCGCATCGTTCAATGATTTTTCGCAGCTGCACTATATGTGAAAGACCAGGTCTATTACTATGACGCTGATTGTCATGAGCATTAGCAACACTATCATTCGTGCTGTGTGCATTTTTGCAATCTCTTTTTCCGTGTATTCCTTCGGTGCGATCTTCAGGACAAGCGGCGCGACCAGTGCGCCTATAAGGAGGCCAAATACGTTCTCCAGCGTTAATATCAGCGATCCTAGGAACATGATAGGGTTTAGTATACCGAGGGATATTCCTGCAACGGCCGCAGAAGGTAAGATTGCCGCCGCTATTGCAACTCCGACCAGCATTTCGGGGACTCCCCAGACTATTGCTAGTATTGCTGCAAAGCCCAGCATTGCGGCCATCAGTACATAAATGAGATTCGGTTTTGTTCTTACAATTATCTCCTCCGTGAGCGGAACTTCGTGTTTCAGAGATACGAAGACGAATGTCATTAAAAACGATGCTAACATCACGACTCCTATGTACGCGAACAGAGATAGTAGAGCCATTATTGAGTTCTTCGTCTTTCCGAGGACGGAGTTTATCGAGAAGCTATATATTGGCCCTAGGATCGGGGCTAAGAGCATGGCTCCTATTATTATCGTGATGTTATTCAGAAGCAACCCTACCAGTGAAACTAGTCCTGCAAGTGCGACGAGAACAACTTTCATTTTGTCGAGTGCGGTGTACTTGTCTGCGATCAGTAGGAGTTTCTCGAGGGGAGTCCGTACCCTCATATTCTTCGTCATGTCGGCCTTTTTGGCCCCCTTCGCGACCATTGCCTCAATGTCCGTTATTATGAGCATGTCCTTTAGATACCTGAAGTCCATGTAGGACTTGAGTTTGTGAATTATGTCATCGACCTTTTCGTCGGGTATTAACATATCGATGCGGTAGACGACGTTCTCTCCCGATGCCATTCTCTGGTAGTAGAAGCGGATGCCCCACAACTCTAGGAGATTCTTTGCCCTCTCAAAACTGTCCTTTGTGAGATAAAGTTCTATCTTCTTCATATTCTCTCCCTCACTCGATAGCTTCTACCAAAAAGAGCGCGAGGCGCGCGAAACGCCTCAAGAAATAGATCATTGTAAATCATCCCCTAAACTTGGCGATTTACCACCGCTTCTTTTCTTTTTTCGAAATTTTTGTCCGTATTATTATGAAGGAGTGCATTTTTCTATCAGCCGGCCGTGCCGTGGTAGTAGTGTTATGGAGGGTGGTTATTACAATAAAAATTTTCCTCTCCGGTAATTGATGTTCTCACGTGAGGCGCCTTCTCTCGTAAACTTCGGCCTAATATTTCGTTTTAAACCGTTAAATGAGCAACAACACATTCAGCAGCAGAAACAATCCCATGCATATCAAGAAAAGTGAAAAATCGAGCCTCTCGGCGAGTTTCGTTATAAATTTTATGCCTATTAGTGAGGCCACATACGCCGTCATACATGCAGTGACCAGCCCACCCATGTCGATTTCTGTCGCAAAAAGCGTGCCCGCCGACGCCATTAACGCCTCGAAGCTTACCGCACATATTATGATCGGCGGGGCACACAGGAATGACACCTTTACGGCAACTTCTTTGTCAAATTTCCTTGCGAGCATCGCTGTTATCGTTACCCCGGATCTGCTGACCCCTGGGATCACCGACAGCCCCTGAATCAGACCAAATATTATGCTGTCTAATACGTTTATCTCGTCATATCCGCGCAGTGCCGGAGGTCTCTTGAAACTTCTCATGAAGCCCCCTGTAGCTATCATTGCGCAACCAACCATTCCGAGTGCGATGAGTGCCGAAACTCTCATTTCGCCGAAGAACTTGCATAATAGCAGGAAGAGAGGCACGGCGGAAATCGCAGAGAACAGTGTTGCGACGAGTATAAATGAAAGCATCCTTTTGGAAGAATTTCTGTGCCTGCGAAGCACCGATCTTGCCATGGAATGATAGTCCTTGAAGTAATATGTGATTGCAGCGAGTGCGGAAGATAGGTGTATTGCTATTGAGAGGAGGAGGGCTGAGAGGGGCTCCTCTCCGAGCACCACAAGGAATAGGAAGAGGAAGGCCTCGCTACTTACCGGTATCCACTCGAGAAACCCTTGAATTAGACCTAGGAGTATATACGTAAGCAGATCCATTGGTGCCACCACTACCGCTTGGCACTAAGGCTTCAGGTTCCAAAAAATATTTTGCCTCCGAAGGTGAGAATGCGCTGTGGTAACTCCATGGGACGTGGTAAAAATGGATAAGGATTCGAAGCCCACCCTCCTAGTCGGAGCATCACGTGTGAAAATAACCCCTGAGCAGGATGTCCCCCTCGCGGGAACGGGGTTCAGAAGGTACAGCACCGGGGTAAATGATGACCTTTGGGCGCGCACAGTTGTAATAAGCAATAACGTGGACACGGTGGTCATAACGTCGGTAGATCTGTGGGGAATCCCATATGATGATGTCAGAATGCTAAAAAGTCAAATAAACGACATGTTTGGCATTCCTGAGGACCATATATTCATTTGTGCAACGCATACACACTCTGCTCCCGATATCATTGGGTTCTTCGGTGGAACCTTTGATTCCTATATTCGGATGAAGTACATCGGCATGCTGAGAGAGAAAATCATTGAGAGCGTTTTGGACGCGCTAAAAAACATGAAGGAGGCGCAGGGGTATGTGGCGGTCGGAAGGGTTGAGAACATGACTGTAAACAGGAGAAGAAAGGGCGGGGAGGTCGATAACTCTCTCACCGTGTTGCAGTTTTCCAGTGATGACGAAAATATAGCAACCGTGATAAATTTCGCATCACATCCCACAATTACGGACGCCGGAACAAAAATATCTGCCGATTTTCCCGGATTTCTATGTAATAAAGTTGAGGAGGAGTTGGGAGGTGTTTCCATATTCCTAAATGGCGCACAGGGGGATGTTGAGCCCCTTGTACAGCGAGAGGGCGAGAGGGCGGCCATCTACGGTATTGCTCATGAGTATGGTGAGAGACTTGCGGAGTGCGTGGTCAATATTCTCGGTTCTAAGACATCACTGGAGGAGGGACGGCTAAGAGTGTATTCGGGGTCGCTTAAGATACCGCTAGGGAACCCCAACCTGAAGCAAATGTTCACAGAGGGGGTTGTCAGGCGATTTACCGTCAGAGTAAGGAATTTTTTGGGCGTGGAAACGGAGGTTTCGATAGTTGATCTGAGCGGCGTCCTGGCAATCATGCTTCCCGGGGAGATTTTCGCGAGGACGGGACTTGAGTTAAAATCAAAAGTCCAAGGAAATTGCATTGTTGTCTGTCCGGTGAACGACATGCTCGGCTACTTCGTGCCCGAGGACGAGTACAATGAACGTCTATATGAGGAGAACATGTGCATAAGCAAATATGCAAAGACAATGATCACCGGCGCCGTGCTGGGGCTGCTATCCAAGGTCAAGGGGGATAAAGTTGGGTGATATTTTCATAGGTGTGGGTGCGTTGATTTTCGACGACGAGGGTAGGGTTTTGCTTGTAAAACACAGCTATGAAAGTTTTTGGAAGGGAAAGTGGATACTGCCGGGTGGCAGGCTCCATTTCGGCGAGAAACTGGAGGAGTGCGCGAGGCGCGAGGTTTTGGAGGAGACGGGGCTCAGTGTGCGCATTCTTCGCCACCTGATAACATTTGACAGAATCGTCAGGGAGGGAGATAGGGTTACACTCCACGTAATTTACATAGTGTTTACTGCGAGGGTGATTGGGGGAGTTGTGTCTCCGAGTTCGGAGTTGTCGGATGCGCGGTGGTTCACATCTGAGGAAATCAGAAGCCGAGTTGATGAGATGCATCCCGATACGGTCGTCATATTGAGGGCAGCGGGGCTCCTGTAGGTGGGGCGGATGAGTCGGATCTTAGAGATAAACGTTGTGCGTAAGAATTGGTTGAAGGTTCCGTTTAAGATGGCCATAGTGTACCCCAATGTGTACCGCGTTGGCATGACCTCTCTTGCGGTGCACATCGTATACTCCCTTGCAAATATGAGGAACGATGTGTTGTGCGAGCGCGCCTTTCTGCCATATACGGAACCGCTAATTGTAAATTCTCTGGAGTCGCACCAATCTCTGAAGAACTTCGATCTAGTCGCATTTTCGCTCCAATACGAAACCGATTACATCAACATGCTCAGGATCTTGAGGTCGTCAGGCATTCCATTAAAATCTGAGGAGAGGGGAGAAAATGACCCTATAATTGCCGCCGGAGGACCATGCGTTTGGGAGAATCCGGAACCAATTGCGGAGTTTGTGGACGTCTTTGCGATCGGGGATGCGGAGATCCTGCTTGACGATCTACTGAATGCATGCACCTATTACCATAAGGAGGATGCTCTGAGGGAACTTTCCGAAATGGAGGGTTTTTACGTTCCAAAGTTCTCTTCCGGTGTTATTAGAAGGAGAATTGCGACGAACCTAGATGATTACCCGTACCCGGTAGCGCAAATAATTCCGCAGGTTGAGGAGGATAGCAAGTTCTGCCCGATATTTGGGAAATCCTTTCTGCTTGAAGTTTCAAGGGGTTGCGTGCGGGGTTGCCGGTTCTGCCTCATAGGGTTTCAGAACAGGCCATTCAGGACTCGCAGCCTTGGTCGCATAAGGGAACTTATTGAGGTCGGAATTGATGCGACGGGAGTGAGAAACGTGGTTCTGATAGGTGCTGCCGTCTTCGATCACCGTAATTTCAAGGACATCTGCTGGGAAGTTGTGAATAGAGGTTATGGACTATCCGTGCCCTCACTCAGGGTCGACTCCTTCGATGAGGACATCGCCTTGGCTCTTTCTGAGGGGGGCCAGAGAACCGTTACTTTCGCGCCCGAGGCGGGCACCTATAGATTGAGAGAGTTCATAAATAAGCCGTTCACCGAGGAGCAGATATTACAGGCGTGCTCAGTTGCGAGAGTGTGCGGCATCAAAAATGTAAAGTTGTACTTTATGGTAGGCCTTCCCAGCGAAACGATGGACGATATTGTTGAGATAGCGAAGTTGGTTGAAAAGGTAAAGAAGTTGGGATTTCCACCCGATGCCGTTCGGGTAAGCGTGACCCCCTTTATTCCCAAGCCTCATACACCCTTTCAGTGGATGCCACAGATGCCACTGAGGGAGTTGAGGAGGAGAATTGAAAGACTGAGGAGGGAACTTTCGCTTGTGGGGATAAGGAATTTTGAGTTTGTGGACCCGCGGTGGGCAAAAATACAGGCCGCCTTGTCATTGGGGGATAGAAGGCTCGGAAAGTTGCTCGAATTGATCGCGACGAGGGATGTTGATTGGAGGTCTGGGCAGAAGATTACGGGGATCGATTTATCTGAGTATACCGATCGGCCACGGGACCCCGATTCCCCCCTCCCCTGGGACCACATAGACGTAGGGATTCCCAAGACTTTGCTTTTGCGCGAGTTCGAGAGGGCTTGTGAGTTCTTGAAGGAATCTTCCCCTGAGAAATAACCTTACATCCGATCCATCGTTGTTCCATGACCGGAAGTACATTTAAAAGTTTTAGAAACTCAGAACTCCTAGGTGATGCTATGCCCACGATTGAGGTTTCCGAGGAGGTCATGGCGGCAATTCAAAAGATCTTAGAGGATCAGAGGTACAATTCCCTCGAGGAGGTTTTGATGGATGCAATCGCGCTCCTGATAGAGGATCTGTATTCGGAGGTTAAGCGCAAGGAGGACATCCCGAAGGAGGTCCTGGATTTTCTGACAACGGTTGTCGCCAGACACTATGGGGGGACCGGCAACTGCCCATGTAGGGTCTGTAAGTTTTACCGGCGACTTTGATGATCCCTCCTCCTGTGGGCGCTTAGTATTTCCATCAGCCAGTTGACAAGCGAAATTAGTGGGGGGCATCCCGGAAGAAATCTTCCTAGGTGACTGTACTCCTGAGCACAATCCCCCACCACGAGCACATTTCCCTCAACACTTTCCGGCACGTAGGGAGATCTTCCGACAATCACAGACAGTTTCCCGATCCTTTCGAGCAAGTTACGGACCCTCAGCTCCTCAAGGATCACTCCCACCGGATCCAGGCACCCTATGCATGCCCCTCCCGCGTATATTTCCACGCCCTCGAATCTCCCGTAAAGCCCCATAATTGGGCGCTTTATGTGCCTACGGACGGATGCGATGCTTTCGCCTACGATTTCTATCTTTTCGAGATCTCCCACACCTATACCCTCCCTCCACGCGACCCTGATCATCTCCACCTCCTCGGGATCGACCCCAACAACACTTGCGGATACTGCGTCTACCGCCACCACGTCTTCACCACCTATTACGATGTTAAGCGGGATTGGTGTACCGAGTACGGGACCCTGACCTTCCATTGCAATTATTCCGTCCATTATCGTCAAATCCGGCCTTATTACCCTCATTAGGTCGGCAAGCGCGATATTGAGGTCGCACCTATGGATCTTCACCCTATCCTCTCTCCTCAGTAGGCCCATCAGGTTCTTCATTCCCAGTGACAGGAGAGTGAATGTGTTTGTTTTCAGTTTCGGGATATTCACGAAGAAGTCGCATTCTAGGAGAATTCTTGGAAGTTTTACCTCTTTAAGTCTCTTTCCACCGGGTATTGGGACGACCACGTGCTCCATCTTGTCGAGTCTCACTAGGTCCACGCCCGTCTCTCTTGCCACTGCGGCTATTCCGCTTCTTTCGAGGGTCAGATCGGAGGGTGCTACAAGCCCCTCGCCCTCCCCCAGTATTATTTTCTCGGCACCCATTTCTCTCAGCGCGCCAATTACGGCACGCACAATGAGAGGATGTGTTGTTGCAGCACGATTGGGAGAAAGCGCGGCGCATACATTTGGTTTGAGAAAGATAGTACCTTCCAGCTTTCTGTTAAACTTCAATAACTCTAGGACCTTTCGGATCGCTTGTTCAGAGTCTTCGTATCGCTCGCACCTCACGAGCGCGACTTTCGGCATTTCGACCTCACATCACGACTTTTATGCTTTTCACGAGCAGTTCCTTACCCCCGATGATTTCTGTATCCTCGGAATCGCATTTAGGACAACGTAAGGATAACATGAAGTATGGTGTGTGGTACTCCGGTCCGCGATATTCCACTACGCCCTCGAAGCCGCAGTTATTGCATCTTATTTTAGGAGGTGATGTTTCTATTTTTATTTTCGCGCCGTCCGCTATTGTTTTTTCGAAGAGGAGTTCAAGGCAGAACTTCAGCTGGTCGAGATTAAGGAAAGTGAGCGAGCCAATCAGCAACTCCACTTCTACTACTTTCTTCGCCCTCCTCTCGCTGGCGACGCTTAACACAACCCCGCAGATTTTCTGGGCTGTGGAGAATTCGTGCATTGGATACACCGCCGCGCTACTGGTTTAAAGATACCCACATGCCACTTCCTAAACTTTTCTGTTATGTAGCATTTTGCGAACTTTGGGATCCGACCGTAGAGGATACCTCAGACCGCTAAACGTTCATCACCGGTCAGGTGGTAACCAACTCATCATCGGCAGTCAGTTATTGTTGTTAACGCAATATTACCTTATTGCCTTCTGCCTACCAGATATTCCAGCAACGCCCTTCCATTCACCCCAACTTCAGTTATGGGAAGAGATTTATCAGAACCGCGCAAGTTTACTATAAAAGGGCGGCATGGTGGTTGATAATGCCAAGCTGGGGAAGGGCCTTTGTGGTGGCGATAAAGGTCTTCTTGGTGGGACTCATCTGGGCAATAATCGGGCAAATCATCATATGGATCGGTAGTTCGATGCTAATCGCCGCGCTCATTCCCGAACTCCAGCATGCTCAGAGACCTGAAGAGGTGTTACCATACGTCGGCCAGATGGTCGCAATAATGCTCCCCCTGCTAGTAGTTGGAGCGATAATAACCACGATCGGCGTCTACGCGACCCTCATAAAGTACACGGTAGATGAGGCCGTTAAGGAGTGCAGGTCCATTCAGTCCCAGTACCCCGCATATCAGCCGTACCAGTACACGTATCCCGGTCCCCCGGCTCAGGTTACGGAGGCAAAACCAATAAGGGTATGCCCAGTTTGCAAATCGGCTGTTCCGGAAGATGCCGTGTTTTGTCCAAATTGCGGGGCCAAATTGACGGGCGGTGCAGAAGAAACTACGGGTACGGGAACTCATGGCCACAGTAAGGGCATTTGATGTATCCACAGCTTCCCAGTGCAGATGATGGGCAACCCTGGCAACTTATTGCTCTGGCATATGAGATGTCGAAGCGCGCGCCACATCTTGGGCACGTTATCAAGTTTCTCCCTCTTGCCACGTTCATTCCTCCTTTTATGTCCTTAGCATGCATTAGGATATTACGCTCTTAAGAGATTTAAAAATTCTCAAAGGAAGATCGATATTGACGTAGCAAGTGGGAGCATTATGCCATTAATCGCCACTCCGTACTGTTACTTGACACCATTATTCACAACTCTCACATTAGCAAGTGGCGCGACTCACACACTTACCTACACCGTTCTGATTCTCCGCTACTTTTGTTGCAATTGACGCGTGTG
>Ga0180300_10000325_pt1 | contig 20477 bp, 21 predicted proteins | sample GuaBasSediGuay15_FD_121798 | JGI IMG/M metagenome (GOLD analysis project Ga0180300, IMG submission 121798) | Subseafloor sediment microbial communities from Guaymas Basin, Gulf of California, Mexico - Guay15, Core 4569-2, 21-24 cm | ecosystem: Environmental > Aquatic > Marine > Hydrothermal...
CAGTTCCCTGGATGCCTCCAAGAGGGTTGAGGAGATGATCAGGGATGTCTATCGTTCGAGCGATGCGATGTTTGAGACGGTGGATCAGGAAGTAGCCAAGGTGAAGAAAAATCAGGCGATCACTTCCGATTCTCGAAAGCAGTATGAGGTGATTGCCAAGACGGTCAGTCTGACTTCGAACCAGATCAGACAGATCGTCGATTCTACCGGTCGGCAGAGCGAGGAGACGAAGGAGATCGCCCAGCAGGTTGATATCATTACCCAGGTGGCCGAGGAGACGGCATCTTCGACCGAGGAGGTTGCCGCTGCAGTTGAAGAGCTGACCGCTTCTCTTCAGGAACTCACCACCGGGGCCAACGATCTGGCCGACCTGGCCAAGGAGTTAAGTGAACTCGGTCGATCGGTATCTTAGATTCGGGGTTGGCGCTGGGATCTTCGCCGTCCCACTTGACCAGGTGATAAAGGTCATTCGCATTGGCAAGTTAGAACCGGTGAGAAGGGGACCAAAATTTCTACTGGGTCAGACCCCGGATAAGATCCCCCTGGTGAGCCTCGGTCGCATCTTCGACTTTCCTCACCGGGCTGACTCTACTCTGGCGATTCTCAGCTATCTCAATGATCAGCGGATTGCTTATCAGATCGATCGGATCGATGGCGTCTTTCGCTATATCGAGGTGACCCCGCTGCCCCGGAGGTTAAAGCTCCCCGGTTTTCTCCGTGGTGTTGTTGTGGGAGCTGAGGAGATGATCCAGATCGTCGACCTCTTCCGTCTCCTCTCAAAAAAACAGCGGGAATCCCTTTTGAGGATGGGGGGATGAATTGAGATCGATGGTGATACCCCTGGCCTTACTTATTGGTTGTCAGGAGCCAAATCCCGTTTTCACCAACATCGTCGGGATCACCAAGGATACCCTCACCATGGAGGGTATAGACTCGATCATCGTTATTCTGAGGGATATCGATCCGGTAGATAGGGTCAACTGGAGACTGAGGAAGGATACCACCGAGAATGAAGGATGGTTCCGGTTCGATTCGGTCTGCTACGGGGATGAGAATTCGGTTACTTACATCATTATCGGTGTCGACTCCTCCGATAATAAGAAGTATCAGACCCGTCAATACAATGTCACCGTTTCAGGCCCTATCGATACCGTCCCGACCATATGGTTGGTGAGAAAGTGAGGTAATCATGAAAGAGCGGAGAAAGAAGGAACGGAGACGGCTTCTCTCCGAAGCCGAATTCCGGAGATTGATTGAGACCGGCAAGACCTCAGAGAAAGATCGGAGATCCTGGAAGGATCGGAGAAAGAAAGGGAAGAAGTAACTCAGTAGGCATTGGAAAGGAGATGGACATTGCCGATATTGACATTCTGGAGGTGGTATTTCTTAGCGATATCCAGGGCGATCTGTGCGTGGGAGTGGGAGGTTCTGGGTAGATCATCCAGTTTGAACTGGGGATAAAATCCTAAGAGACTCCAGGGGATCATCAGATCGATTGAGCTCAGAAGCTTAGCAATACTTTCCAGTTCCCGCTCATCCAGATAGCCGGGAACGAGCAAGGTGCTGACAATGAGGGGTGGTGGATTGGGCCGGAGATGGAACCTTTTTCCGAGCAGACGGATGTTTTCGATCGTGTTCCGATTGGAACTACCACAGAGGGTGTAGTGAATTTCAGGACTATAGGCCTTGAGGTCGATCTTGACACACCCACCACTCTCCAAGGCAAGATCAAAGATCTTTGCCGCCAGCTTGGGATGCATCGATCCATTCGTTTCCCAGCAGATCCTCAAGAAGTCTCGATTCAACCCCTTCGCCCGTCTTGCGATCTCAATCGTCTGCTGCAAAAAAGGTGTTGGATCACCACCAAAGAAACAGACACAGTTGGTGAGTGGATCGATCGCCCTGATGATCTCCTCGGTGGTCACCCTTCTTCTCATCGTCTTAAAATGCCAGTTCTGGCAGAAGAGGCAGTTGAAGGTACAACCCTGATAGAAGATGGCAAGATTCTTATAACCATACTCGGGATGATTTACGGGTGAGAATCTGGGATACCCGGATCCGGTTCCCGCTGGACAGACAAAGGATGCAACACAGTTGGTGGGAAGGGGATCATGATAATAGGAAAGATAGGCCCAGTCCCTTCCAGGCCCATCCTCCCGGACCCGACAGTAGCGGTGGCCCTGATCACCACACTGGTTGACACATTGCCGGCAGATTGTTTTCCCCGAGGGTATCGATTCCGGGAGATTGAATTCCCGTCTCGTCTCCCGATGTATCTGTTCAATCTTTGGTTTGAGTTCCTCAAATCGATTTCGGATACATGAAGCACAAAAACCAATCAGTTTGGAATAGACACGTTCTCTGCCACAGCCCGGGCAGATCATGGATTAAAGAAGAAGGGGATCGGGATAAAGGAGAGGGCAAAGATGGTAAGTGGAATCAGGGCAAAGATGCGGTAGCGGGATGGTAAAGGGGTGATCCGATCCTGGATGAGCGGTTCCCTCATCCCGAGGATGATACTGATAACGAGCCAGATATACCAGCCAATCCAGTGGATACCCAGATAGGCGAGGGCGGCGATCACGAGATAGGAGAGAAACCTCCTGTTCTTAAGCAGGATCGAGTAGGCGATGTGACCACCATCAAGCTGACCCATGGGGATGAGGTTTATTCCGGTGACAAAAAGTCCCACCCATCCGGCAAAGGCCATGGGATGGAGGATGATATCCATACCCTCCGGAATTACGGGATGGGTCAGTCTGCTGATCAGCCAGAAGAGGAGGGAGTTCCCAAATCCAATTGCCCCAGGATAGTTGGCAATCGGTTCCACCCGCGATGATTTCAGGCCGAAATAGATGATCGGGATCGAGACGAGAAAACCGGTCAGGGGTCCAACCAGCCCAATCCAGAAGAGCGCCTTCCGATTCGGTATTACCGAATCCATCTTGATGATCGCCCCCAGGGTTCCAAATAACGAGAGCGGGATCGGGAGAAAATAGGGAAGGGAGGTAAAGACCCGGAAGCGGCGGCTGGTGAAATAGTGGCCCAATTCATGACTGGTAAGGATCGCCATCAAGGGGAGGGAGAAAGGTATCCCGAGCAGGATGTCCTTGGGATCAACCCATGGCATACCGCCATTATACCGGCTACCAACGAACATGGTGGTGAAGACGGTCGCCAGGAAGAGGAGAAGGTTTAGGAGTGGGTTTCTCTTCTTTGGACCCGGTCGCATAGCAATAAGATCGATCACCTCCCTCTCCTCTTCGGTAGTGAAGATCGGGAAGTAGGGGGTCTCGGCGACGACCTCCTTAATCCTCTCAATCGAATGGGCCTTCGGTTCGGTCAGGCTGCCATAGAGCCTGGTGTGGGTTATTCCAGGTGATATCTCATCGATAGTAAACCAGAGGCTGATCTGACTTATCAGTTCTTCCATCTTTTGATCGCAAGTGCTAAATTGAGAAGGTCGGCGGGGGTAATACCGCTGATCCTGGAGGCTTGGGCCAGACTCCTCGGTCTCACCCGTGATAGCTTCTCTCGGGCCTCATTGGTGATGTTGGGGATGAGCTGATAGTCGAAACCTTCTGGGATCAGCTCCTTCTCCATCCTCTCCAGATGCTCAATTGTTCTCCTCTCCCTCTCAATATAACCATCATATTTAATATTAATCTCAACTTTCATTTCCAGTTCTGGATCTTCGATCGGCCGAGGATCGACCGACTTCAGATCACGATACCTGATCTTGGGTCGCTTGAGCAACTTAAAAAGTGCCTGGGGTTGAGGGATTGGGTTTTCGCCTAAGTGATCGAGGATGGGGTTTACCCTCTCCGGTCTCACCCTTGTCGACCTCAACCTACTGAGCTCGGCTTCCAATCTTCTCTCCATCTCGATGATCGGATTGAGTTCCCCCTCCTCAATGATACCGATTCGGGCCGCGATCGGGAGTAGCCGCTCCTCGACATTATCTATCCTCAGCACCAATCGGTGTTCGGCCCGAGAGGTGAACATCCGGTAGGGTTCATCGGTCCCTTTGGTAACCAGATCGTCAATCAGGACTCCAATGTATGCCTCCGACCTTTTGAGAATAAGCGGTTCCTCCCTCATTACCTTCCTTGAGGCATTGATACCGGCAATAAGCCCCTGAGCTGCCGCCTCTTCATATCCAGAGGTGCCATTGATCTGGCCGGCAAGGAAAAGATTCTCAACCAGCTTCGTCTCAAGGGTCGGTTTAAGCTGGATTGGGTTGACAAAATCATACTCTACCGCATAGCCGGGCTGGGCAATTTCCGCCCCTTCCAATCCCCGGATGGTATGGAGGTATTGATACTGAACATCGATGGGAAGCGAGGTGGAGACACCGTTGAGATAATAAAGATCAGAATCGACTCCATCCGGCTCGATGTAGACCTGATGGGAGTCGCGCTGGGGGAATCGGACCACCTTCACCTCAATCGATGGACAGTAGCGGGGTCCGGTGCCGATAATCTTGCCCGAATAGAGCGGGGAGCGGTCGAGATTGGCCCGAATTACCTGATGGGTCTTGGGATTGGTTCGTGTCAGATAGCAAGAGAGCTGGGGTAGAAGAGGCATCTTCGTCTGTCGGGAAAAGAAAGGGGGTGGATCATCTCCATTCTGAACCTCAAGGCCATCAAGATCGACCGAATCTTTATAGACCCGGGGTGAGGTGCCGGTCTTAAGCCTCCCCAAGATAAATCCCAACTTCCTTAACGAATTGGAGAGATCGGTCGCTGGCGGTTCACCATATCTTCCACCCGGTTTCGAATCCATCCCAAAATGGAGGAGGCCGTTTAGGAAAGTGCCCGTGGTAAGAACACAGGTCCTGGTCTCAATCTCAGTGCCATCGGCGAGTTTTACTGCCCTGATCTTGCCCTCGCTGGTTAGAAGATCCACAACCTCACCTTCCACAATCTCAATTCCACTCAGTATTTCCTGGGCCTCCCTCCGATAGATCTTGCGGTCATTCTGTGATCTCGGCGACCATACTGCTGGACCCTTACTCCGATTCAGCATCCGGAACTGGATACCAGAGCGGTCGGCCAGGATCCCCATCACCCCACCAAGACAGTCGATCTCCTTCACCAGATGTCCCTTGGCCAGTCCACCAATAGCTGGATTGCAGGACATCTCTCCGATCCGATCCTTTCGAAGGGTGATCAGTAGACAGTCGAGCCCCAGTCTCTTTCCAATCCAGACCGCCTCGATGCCAGCGTGGCCACCACCGATAACGATGAGGTCTCTCATCAAGATAGTTTATCGCCACGGCGATATCGGTCAAGACTGATTGACGGTGGGATGTTATAAATTAAAATTGTTGTTGATGTTCCCATTTCTTATCCTGGGTTATTCTCTGCTCCTGGCATTTGCCTATGGTTTCCCCCATCAATTATGGTCTTTCTCCGCTATTACTGTCCTTCCCCTCTGGCTCCAACTCCTCTTCTGGACAGCTCTTATCCTCCTCCTCTTTAAGGAAACCACCCGCTGGTTTACCCGTCTCCTCAGCCTTTTTGGAAAGGCCATCTCCCACCGCCAAACCCCCTACCTGATCGGTGCTGGCACCGCCATTTTCTTCCTGATTGTCGGACAAAAGCACTTCCTCTACGGCGATAGTTATCAGTGTTATGGTCTGGTTAAAAGGTTTCCTCAGATTGGTTACCATCCCCGGATCCTCTCAATCGCAGTCTATAAACTATTCTCCTCAATCTCGCCCTTCTCTCTCCATCGGGATCTCCTCATTCTCCATGCTCTTCTGGCTGGACTTTTTGCCTACCTCATCCAGAGGCTCGTCACGCTTCTTTTTGATCGATCGACCGATAGGGCTGCCTTGATCATCGTCCTCCTTTCTGGATCAACCCTCCTTCTCTATAACCATATCGAGTTTTATGCCCTCCCGACCATCTTTCTCATCCTCACTTACTACTACTTCCTCTCGAAGGACTCCTTTCTTTTCCTCATCCCGGCATTACTGGCGGCCCTCTTCCATCCTCTCCTTATCTATCTCTTAGGACTCAGCCTCCTCCGGGACGAGATCGGGCGGAGGTTCCTCTACCCCCTAAGCATTTTCATTCTGATCCTAATAGTTCATCTCAACCTTAACAATCTCGGCATCCTGCTCCGTGATGAGCCAACCTACTTTTTCTCCTCGGGACACTGGCTTCAGATATTCAACCATCTCATCCTTGCCTCTCCCCCTCTCCTCTTTCTTCTTCGAGGTCAAATCAAAACCAGGCTGGCCATCACCTGGGGAGCTATCGTTTCCCTCCTCATCATCTCCCTTCTCAACTTCACTCTGGGTGGAGGTGACTGGGACCTGAGTGGTATGATCCTATTTCCTCTTGCCCTATTGGTGGCCCTATCCTTACCCCGATCCGAGCTACCCCGAATCGGTCTCCTCTCCCTCCTCCTATTCCTTCTGAACAGCGGGATCGGACTCAACCGGACCTGGGAGATCCGTAGTGCAATCTTACATCTCGATCATCAGGGGACCCCTTATCTTAGCCATCAGTTCCCGGGACCCATCCGCCTCACCTATCTCCTCAAGGCTCAGTATCTGGAGACAGATGATCCCTATTATCGAAACTGGGCAATCCGGCTTGGGTGGGAGGCAATCGATCGATTCCCCCACGATGATCGGGGCTACCTCTTCTTGGCCGATCTCATCCCTCCGGGAGGTCTTTCCGAATCGATCATCCGATTGGGACTTAGGAACTCGTCCCATTCCAATCGGCTGGTCAACCTCCTGACCGATTTCTACAAGAGAAAGGGTATCCCCGACCGCCTCCTCCTAACCATTGCCCAGCTCAGGTTGGAGGGTGGGGAAGGGATCATTGGAGTAATTGCTAACCTCAAGAGAATTTTAGAAGGATATAATCATCGAGGACCCTTCTTAAAAGACGGCGTAATTTTTTGGAGGATCTTAGATGATGGGGTTGTAGTCACCGTTAGCCTCCTCCCCAGATCTTCAATGGTTGAAGTCTGGGGGCCAGTCGTTTCTAACCGACCGATTGGGAGTTCCTTTCTCCTTGCCCATAATGAATTGAAGACAACCGGAGTAGCCAAGTTCTATCTCCGTGCCGATACGGTATTCTTGGGCGCAACCTTCCCCCTCTCCGATATCGACCACACAGAGCTGGAATATCTGATCGACTGTGTCCTCACCAATCTCAGCTTCTACCGAACTCTTCTTAAGACAATGAAGATACCAAACTCCCGTTCCGGTCGGTAGCGTTCCCGAACGAATCGAAAGGTGAGTGGAAAATCTTCCATCCTTTTTGGGGTCCCGAAATAGGAGATCTTTTCGATAATGACCAGCTCAACCCGATTTCTCTTAAGGGCTGATAAGACCATTCGATCGATCACTTGATTTTGAGACCGATAATAGGTAAGACCGGGATCGAAGAAGAGGAGAGGCTGGGGTGGTGGTTTGCCAACCATACCATAAAAGATGGTAAAATCGGGAAAGATGAAGAATGGCCTATCTTCCCCCTTTAGATAGTGGTAGAGTCTAATCACATCGCTCCTTTTTACCTGGAGCTGCCAGATCGGTGTTGGCTCTCCCCACCTGAGTGGCCGCCAGGGGCCAATCCCAATCGGGGTGAAGGTAGTGGTATGAGTAAAGATGTCCTGGACATCCCGCCGATAAGCCGAACGCATACCCAAAACCATGAGGATGAGGACGAGGGTAAGGTAAGACCATCGCCATCGCCTGAGGAGATGGGCGATCGTGATCCCGATGATAATCCCAAGATAAGGGAGGCAATTCTCGGGCTGGTTATCGGTGATGAGGGCAAAGAAGTAATGATAGGCGATGAGTCCTGGAATCGGCCATTCCGACCCCTTCACCAGAGAGATGGTTGAGACGATGAGAACCAGAATCCTCAGGGGAGAGCCGATGAGAATCCATCTGACCCTTGCAGGATTGAAGAGGTAACCGATCCGCTCCCATCCGATTGTTCGAGGGATATCGTAGACCGATCGGACGAAACCGGTCCAACTGGAGAAGATCAAAAGCCAGATAGCGAAGATGAGAAGGCCGGTTCCCAATCCAAGGAGGAAGCGATATCGTCTTTTTGCGATCGGGAGCAAGAGGATTAGCATCAAAAGCCCAGCATTCTGCTTGCTCAAGATTGAAAGGGACTGAAAGAGTCCGGCGACAAAGGGAAAGCGATCATCCCATAAGAGGTAGAGGGAGAGGAGAGAGAAGAAGAAACCGGTCTGTTCAAACCATGGGGTTCCAAACTGTGGGTAGAAGAAGATCGATGAAAGGAGTGTCCCCACCGTTACCGCAAGATCATCGCGACAGGCCCTTCTCAAAAGGGAGAACGACACCATGGTGAAGACGAGATTGGAGATGGCGGCGTGAAGGAGATAGGCAAAATAGTTTACACCGAAGATTATGAAAAAAGCGGCCTGAATCCAGAGGACAACCGGTCCGAAAGGTAGACAGAAGTCACGATAAGGGATCTGGCCCCGCAAGAGGCGATAACCGCCATCGAAGACGATCGATTGGTCGCAGGCAAAGAATCCCCTCATTCCGCAAAAGAAGGGGAAGAAGAAGGCAAAGATAAAAAGGAGAAATTTAAGTCGCTTCACTACTCAGATCATCATCCGCATCCTGGCCTCCCGGATCAGCCCCCAGGTGGTAAGGAGCAGGGCACCGGAACCGAAGAGGATGGCACCAATCCGGATGAGCAGACCGAGATAGGGGATGAGACCAAAGAGGAAGAGAAGGATGAAGCCGAGGAGGAAGGCAGGGATTGGATGTGGCATCTCCCTCTGCCATAGCAATCGGATCAGATATTCCCCAACCACCAGTCCGACGATAATCGGTGATAGGAAGATGAGGATGGTGTAGATATAAATACCGAGGAAGGCAAAGGGAAATCCAACCAGGGTGATGAAGAGAATCACCACCAGGACCGGGATCGCGATAAGACTCAAAAAACCCCAACCTAAGGAATGCCAGGGACGGGTAAGAAGGGTGCCGGTGACCTTAACCAGATATTGACGGAGCAGGAGAATCATCACCAGACCGAAGATGATCCGGGCAATGAAGAAGACGATCCGGAAGGAACGGAGGATGGAAGCGATAAGGGGGGTAAAGAAGGGACGCTTCGATGGTGCTGGCTCCCATTTCGTCTCGCCCCCGATGGTGGCACCGGTAGAAATATTAGGCTTTTTTCTGCCCCGAACAATCAGATCGCCATCGATCTTTGCGGTCGAAGTAATCGTTACATCAGAAGCACTGAGGATCATCCGTTGACAACTACCCCCCATTATAATCTTTCCGGCCGATGCCTTTATCATCCCTTCGATCTCGCCGTCGATATCAGCCCCTCCACAAAAAAGGCGCAGATCCTTGCCGATTGTCGCTGCCTCAGCAATTGAGACATTCCCTCCCATGAGGACAACATTGTTGATGATATCACCGGATAGTGTGATGGTGCCACCACCAGCCAGAACGCTTCGCGCGGCAATGACATCGATATCGATATCACCAGCAAAGAGGAAGATAGTTCCATCGACATCCCCGGTAATTTCAACCTTCTGAGCCAGAACCAGCACATCACCATTGACCAATCCTCTAATTTCAACGGTGCGGGCAAAGATGATGATGTCATCATCGATCTCCTCACCTTCCCTAAGCACGATCCGATCACCTCTCTTCACCACCATCCCAAAGAGAAGGTTAATGGTGAGGATCGGAATTAGCAGTCGAGCCATGACTACCCCCTAACATTTTTAAAACCCACTCGGCTTCAGAATCCCGGAGAAATACAATAAGATCAACAACCCAACCAGGATCGGGATGAGGAACCACCACTGAATCTTTCTCTTCCTCCTCAGCCTCCCGATCTTCACCGTGGTCTTATCCCCGCTTCTCATCAAACACCGGATCAGCTGACCCACTACTTCGTCCTGTTTCAAGACCTGGTTTGGCCCTAAGTAGCGGTCGATCGCTCGTCTCATCTCCTCGGCCGATTGATATCGCCTCTTCTCATTACGGCTCATCGCCTTTTCGATAATCCGGGCGAGACGGAGGGAACGGTCATGGGCATGCCAGTAGGGAGAGGGGAATTTCCCTTTCCCGATACTCTCCAGGAGGGCCCGGGTGGTGGATCCTCCGAATGGTCTTTTCCCAGTTACCATCTCATAGAGGACAATACCAACACTATAGATGTCAGATCTTACAGTTGCCCTCTCCCCGAAAGCAACCTCGGGGGCTAAATAGAAAGGTGTTCCCACAATGATGCCGGTTGAGGTGAGATCGGGTGAGGTCGTCCCTTTGGCAATACCGAAATCGGTCAGCTTCACCTTCCCATCGATCGAGATCATCACATTGGAAGGCTTGATATCCCGGTGGATGATTCTCTTCCGGTGGGCATGGATGAGGCCAGAGAGTATCCCTCTGGCGATGAGGGCTGCGGTCTTGGCCGGCAGCGGGCCAAACTTTAATACCTCCTCAAGGCTCATCCCCTCAACATGTTCCATAACCAGATAGTGTTTCCCACCTTCGCTCACATAATCGTAGATATGGATGATATTCTCATGATTGAGTGAAGCGAGGAGTCGGGCCTCATTCTTGAACCTCAGTCTCAGATCCTTACCCTTCTGGATCATCTCTTTAACAACGACGATCCGATTCAGTGAGGGTTGGAGTGCGGTGTAGACCTTGGCCATCCCACCCCGACCGAGTTCTTCAAGGATCTTGTACGCTCCGATCCTGGTCTTATACCTCATAGAGGGTGGTCTGGTCCCGACCCCTCTCTTTCGAGAGGTAGAGCGCCCGATCCGCTGCCCCGATCACCGCCTCCTTAGTCGCTCCATGATCGGGGTAGCCGGCAACCCCGGCACTGATCGTCACCTCAACTCCGGTAATCTCACCGCTCTGGTTCTTTATCGTCCTCCGGATCTCCTCAGCGACCACAACTGCGGTCTGGGCCTCAACGTCCGGGAAGATGATGGCGAACTCCTCACCCCCATAGCGAGAGATGATGTCACTATCCCGACAGGAATTTTTAAGGAGGAAGGCGATTGCCTTTAAGACCTCGTCACCCTTCTGATGGCCGAATCGGTCGTTCACCTTCTTAAAGTGGTCGATATCGATAAGAAGAAGGGAGAACATCTGACCATCCTGGATCAATCGGGCGATTTTCTGTTCAAAAAAACCTCGATTATACACCCCGGTTAAACTATCGAGGTTAACCCGGTCGGAGAGGCGTCGACGGCTTTTCTTTACCATCCGATGGTAACGCTCGAATTCCTTCCTCACATCAATACCTTCGATCCGATCCCGGAGGTTCTGATAGATTACCTCCAGTTTCGATGTCTCCTCCCCCGCCACCTCAAGCCGAGTTTTGGAAGGCGGTGGTTTCTTCAGATCGAAGACCAGTTTATAATCACAGATTTCGATCTCATCACCGGGCTTCAGTCTCGCACACTTAATCTCCCCACCATTTACCCTGGTGCCGTTGGTACTATCCAGATCCTCGAGGTAATAACCTTCCCCTTCTTTCCTCAATCGGGCGTGGTGGCGTGATACCCCGGGGCTGGGGAGGATGAGATCGCAGTCAGTTGCTCGGCCGATGAGATAGCTATCCTTTTCTAAGGGTAAGGATTGGATGACAACCGGACCATCAACAACGATTAAGACCGGCCTTCTCATCATCCAATTTTATCCTTTCCCAGGGCCCAGTCAATCCACTAAGGGGATGGAATAACCGCAATTGGGACAGGTGCTGTCTTTAAGGAAATTCTCCACCCTTCCTATCCTCTTAATGAGTAAGGAATTGCATCGGGGGCAATAGGTATTCTCCCACCGGTGGCCTGGGACATTGCCGAGATAGAGATACCTTATCCCTTCATCCTTGGCCACCTGGAAAAGATCCTCGAGGAGGGAAATTGGAGGGGGTGGCTGATCGTATCGATAGGCCGGGAAGTAACGGGTGAGATGCCAGGGGATATCCGGGCCCAATTCATCAACGATCCTCCGAGCAATCTCCCTGATCATCGACCCCCGATCACTGACCCCGGTTATGATTAAGGTCGTAATCTCTATATGGAGTCCCATTTTGCGAGCGAGTTTAAGATTGCGCCAGATGATCTCCCCATCTGCCTTGAGTAATCGATAGACTTCCTTATTACCTTTGAGATCGAAATTGGCCCCATCCAGGCCAGCCTGGATCAACCTTTTCAGCGCCTCTTCACTCATATACCCATTGGTGACGAAGGTATTGTAGAGACCCCGGTCCCGGGCTAAAGGGAAGAGCTCCAATGACCAGTCGAAGAGGAGGGTAGGTTCATTAAAAGAAACCGATGTCCCCTGACAGTTGGATGATATCGCCAGTTCGACAAACTCCTCCGGTGCGATATAGCGACCATTTCCCTCTTCGGGTGGATATTTGCTTATCTCCCAGTTCTGGCACCACGGGCAGGGGAAGTTGCAGCTATAGGTGCCAGCGGTGAGGGCATAGCTACCAGGATAGAAATGGAAAAGTGGCTTCTTCTCAATCGGATTTCGGGAGAGGGAGGAGATATATCCATAGACGGTGGTATGGATCTTCCCTTCGATGTTCTTCTTCGTTCGACAAAAGCCAAACCCGCCTTCCTTTATCACACATCTTCTTTCGCAGATAAGACAGCGGTCTTTGACGGCAAGAGATGTCGGTCTGATCCTATTCAGGAATATTGGTGAAGATGATCTCGCCACGACGGATCCGGCAGAAGATACGGTCGCGCTGGGTCCCCGAGTAGCGGGAGAGGATGTAGTTGATATAAGAAACCGTCTCTGGAATCTGTGGCACCCCTCTTGCCTCTTCTACCGCCCGGGGTCCGGCATGGTAGGCGGCAAGGGCAAGATCGAGCGTCTTATAGCGATCAAGCAACATCCTCAGATATCTTACGCCCGCTTCGATATTCTCCTCGGGATCGTAGGGGTTCTTAACCCCCAGTTTGCGTGCGGTCTCGGGCATGAGCTGCATCAATCCAATCGCCCCTTTTTTCGATCTCGCCCTGGGATTGAATCCAGACTCCTTCTCAATTACGAGGTTTATCAACTTGGGATCCATATTATATTTACGACAGACCCGATTGATAATGGCCTGATAGCCCTCCTCCTTCTGGGGACAATCCCGTCTTAAGACTGGCTGGGTGGGTAGATTGGTGATAAGAACCTCATCCCCCTTCTTCTCCACCCTGAGCTGACCACCGATCAGGAACAGAACGAAGAACACGATTTAATTATACCAATCAAAAAGGGATCGACAATACTCTAATTCTCGTTAAACTGATGAGGAGGAGGTATAATGGGTTTCATCATCTTGACTGGGGTAGTCACCTGTCAACCGGAGTTGCCCAGGAAGATGATTGAGGAGGGTGAGCAGGAGCCGTGATCATCTATGGCCTAGTTGCCAGTCCCAGGAAGGGGGGGAATACCGACCTTATGGTTGATCATGCCTTACGAGGGGCTGGGGCCGAGGGTAGAAAGATCTACATCCATGAGCTCAAGATCCGCCCCTGCCTTGCCTGTTCCACTCCACCTTCTGGTTACTGTGTAATCGATGATGATATGGAGACCATCTACCAGATCCTTGTTGAGGCCGATGCTATCATCCTCGGCATCCCGGTCTACTATACCTCAGTTCCTGGCCCCTTCAAGAATCTGATCGATCGGTGCAACTGTTTCCGGATTGATAAACAGAAGAAGTGCCTGCTTATTATCGTAAGTGATCAGTCCCGCTGGTTTCGACCGATCATCCGGATGATCGAGATCTGGGGGAGGGATGTAAATCTGACCATCTCCGATCTCATCATCGTCACCAATACCGGAAAGAACCCGGTAACAGATCGACCCTCGATCCTTAAGTACGCTCAGGAGCGGGGGAAGAGGCTTATCGATTGACGCTGATCCTCGGGCTGGTATAATCATATATGATCTCAATTCTGATCTTTTTCCAGATCGGGAGCAGTCAGGGGTTTGAGGAGAATCTCCTCCCCATTGTTGAGACGATTCTCATCCCCAGGGTTACCCCTTATACCCGGGCCAGTCTCGATCTGGCACTCGACTATAGCTATTACCGCTATTTTCCTTATGACGACGACTTCCCCTATCTCCCTGCCCCCTCCATTACCGGTATTTACCGACTCACCGAGGGGAAGACCATAAACCCAATTCTCCGCAATCTTGGTTCCTTCTTTCTTCGTGGCAGGATCGGTTTATATCCCAAGCAGAGCGGAACCGATCGCCATCTCCCTTACTTTAATCTCGGTATCACTCTCGGTCTTCTGGGTGAATCGATCTTCCTCCCCGCTCTCGGGATGAAAATCTCAGGCACCAGGATCAAAAATCTCACCATTCTTCCTGAGGACCCCTATTATCGGATTCGGACTGATTATGTTGATGCGATCGATCTTTCTCTTGAATTACGAAAGCTGATTAGGAGCTGGCAGCTGGCCATCATTCCCACCTATCATCGGGTCTGGCTCCGAGGGTGGTATTTCGGCTATCAACCACCCCAGCCTCCAGAAAGGCTTGGTAGTGGCGAGATAGCCGAATTCCGCTATGATTCCTCCCTTACCAAGATCGGATTCACCTTCGGCCTGATCTGGTCCCGATTTGGTCTCTATCTTTCCCGGAATACCGGCTGGCAGATCTCCCTCACCTATCGGATCGGTGATTAATATCCTCCTCCTCTCCTTCATCTGGCATCCTGGTGCGACCGGTGCCCCGTTTCTTAAGCTTGGTATTGGTGCCCGTCCAGTAGCGATGGGTTCGGCCTTCACCGCAATCGCCGATGATGGCAATGCGATATTCTGGAACCCGGCCGGTCTTGGCCTCTCCAATGACTACCACCTCACCGCCATGGCCATGAATCAACTCTGGTTCGTCAAATATTTCACCTTGGGATCGAAGATCTCCTTGGGTCGATTCGGTGGCCTCGGTTTTGGTGGCGGTTATCTCTACTGCAAAGATACCTATCGGGACGAGTTTGGTAATGAGACCGGCACCTTCACCAATTATGACCTCTTGATTGCTACCGGTTATGGCTTTTCCGTCCAGCGAAGGTTTCATCTCGGCATCACCGGCAAGTTCATCCGATCCCAGCTCGAACGATATTCAGCCAATGGGGTTGCCCTTGATCTGGGGCTCCTCTATCAGCTCTTGAGCTGGTGCTACTTAGGAAGCTCCCTCCTCCACCTTGGAACCCCGAGAAGGTTCATCTCTCAGTGGGAATTCCTCCCCACCAACTACCGGGCCGGGATCGGTATAAAGATTCCGATTCTTATCCATCAGATCACCATCGGCTCTGATCTCTCCCTCTATCCCGATTATGATCCCACCTTCGGGATTGGAGGGGAGCTGGCCATAAGGGGGCTTGAACTTACCCAGGGTGGGAAGTCGAATCTTGCCTTCAGGGCAGGATATCGGACGGGATATCGTGTCGGCGGTATATCTGGATTCTCCTTCGGTATCGGCTTCGAATACGAACTTGCCGATAATCTCTATCTCGGCTTTGATGGTCTGGTTCTTCTCTATGGCTACCTCGGCCAATCAGAAAGGCTATCCTTCTCCCTCCGATATTCGCCAGCGCGGCAAAGGCATCATCGTAGTCGCCGGCGGCGTTCCAGATAAAGAAACCATCTCCACCCCCATCGATCACCCCTTCAATCTCCCTTCTAATATAGTCGGCATCAAAATCGTCGACCAGGTAGTCAAAGCCCTGGATAAAAGGGATGATCAGGGTATTGGGGAGGGAATCCTTTGCCCGCTGCACCGACCGGTAATAGATCTGATAGGGCCGATCCTCACCCGCCTGGAAATCCCGGGCAAAATGTGAGGGGTAGAGCATCGGGGCCAGGATATAGACACCCTTAAAGTCCTCAAGCCGCTGCCCCTCTCGATAAAGCGGCCGCCAGATCGAATAGCCGAAAACACAGAGACCAAACCGTTTGATCCTCCTCCGGGCATAGTCGATAAAACTCCTGATGGTCTGGAACCGATCGCGATCAGCCGAGTACTGGCATCGGGAGAGGTCACCATCCGAGGGAAAACGGACATAATCGAAGAAGACAAGATCGAAGCCGAGCTCGAGGATCTCCTGGGCGATGGCAAGGTTATACTCCCAGACCTTCTTATTGTAAGGATCAACCCAGCCGATCCCGACATTGTCTCTCCACCTTCCCGCGGTATCGAGCACCGCATACTCATCAAAGCGGGAGAGGATATCGTCCCGGAAGACCGAGATCCGGCCAACCAGAAACATCCCCAGTTCGCCCTTCCTCTTCAAAAGATGGTCAAGATCAATAGATGGTCTTACCGCCCCAATCTGCTGGGCAAGTTCCACCTGTGATGGATAGGGGATAATACCATGATCGTCTTTGATATCGATGATCAGTCCATTGATAAGCCCCTCTTCGACCCGGATAAAGATGGAATCGAGATACCTGCGCTGGCTGGCCCGGAATCGGTTAAGATAGACCCCGTAGATCGGCGATAGGGCAATCAGAACAGTGAGGATCATTGCGGCGACAGAAGGTCTTACCGATCATGACCAGCTGGGCATGGAGTTCTTTATAAATGGAGATCCGCTTGGGAAGATTCTCCTCACAGCGGATGCGGAGCTGATCGTAATCTTCATCTCCTGATATGAGGTTGTGACGGGATAAGATCCTCCTTGTGTAGGCGTCGATGACAAATATCCTCTTGTTGAGGGCATAGAGCAGAATCGAATCGGCGGTCTCCGGTCCGATTCCAGGTAGGGCGAGCAACTCCTTACGGAGCATAAAAAGGGGTCGTTGGCGCATCCTGGTGATCGAACCCCGATACTGCTGGATCAGATACCGGACAAAGTTGATAAGCCTCTGGCTCTTAAGCTGATAATAGCCGGCAGGACGGATCAACCTTGGCAGGATCCTCCTCCGCTTCAGAATCAGATGCGGATTGAGTATCCCCGCCTGCTTAAGATTCTCAATCGCCCTCTTCGTATTGAGCCAGTTGGTGTTCTGGGTCAGGATCGCCCCGACCATCACCTCAAATGGGGAATCGGCTGGCCACCAGTTCTGGGGACCGAAGTGGTCAATCGCCCGATTGAGGATCTCTCTTAGCGCCTCGTTAAATTTAACGGACGGAATAGGTGAGGAGATCCCAGACCTTGCCCTCGGCATCAGTAAATGATTCGATCCCGATATCGGGGGCGAGAAGATAGGAGATCTTTCTGAGAATGGTCGAGTCGAGCCAGGTTGATTTCACTTCGATCCGTTCGTCGAGGGTGATGAGATAACGGTCCTGTTCCTCAAGCAGGATCTCACCGGAGAGTCGGTGGAAGAAGCGGACCGTATCCCCCTCGATCAGACCACGATAGGAGAAGGAGTCGGCAAAAGTCCGATGGTCAACAAAGGGGGCGGGAAAGAGGGGGTAGTATCTCGACTCCAAGGTATACTCCACACCGGATGGACCGATTGAGAATTGGGAGAGGCAGCGGACACCATCCTCGTCTTTATGCCAGAACTGGTAGTCGGCGCCAAAAACCACGATATAACAGCTCAAACCTTCGATCGTGGTATCACCCACCACTGCAACCAAGAGCGTATCAGAACCATGGAGATAGGTCCAGCTATTATCCTCCTTGAGGGGGAGGTAGTCGCATTTACTGCGGAGGATGAGATGGTCGGATAGGCAACCGGTCAGGATCAGGATCAGGCTAAGGTATCTCATAACCGAGCTCCAGTCCTATTCCGGTGATCCAGGTCCACCCCTTCCGGTCAGAAAGGAGGTAGAAGTCGAAGGAAGGAAAGATTGTGAATCCGGAGATTGGAAATCGAGGGCCGATACGGAGTGAGCTGAAAAAGCCGAAACCCTTCTCCTGATGAGAGTTGAAGGCCCGGATGATCCTCCCGCCGCCAAGACCGAGCCGGCCGGAAAGAACCCCCTTGCTACCGGTGAGACCGAGATCGAAGAGGAATAGATCGAGCCGATACTCATCCCTGCCGGTGGGCATGAGGCTGAAGCTGAAGTTGATCCCTTTACCAGCGGTCAGGATCAGGGGATGGAAGAGGCCGGTGCTGGTCAGATCCGGATCGGGAAGATAGATCCCGCTGCCGATGGATACTGCGATCGTAAATATTACTACAACCATGCCTTAATATAACGATTATCCTATCCCCGTCAATGGTCGTTACCGCATCCAGATCTGGCGGTCAAGGGAGCGATACTGGATCGCCTCAGCGAGATGTTCGGGCCGGATCAGTTCCGATCCTGCCAGGTCGGCAATCGTCCTTGCCACTTTTAGGATCTTGTCGTGGGCACGGGCCGAGAGGCCGAAGCTATCAATCGCCTGTTTTAATAGTGTTTCCCCCTCCTGATCGATCCGGCAGAACTCCCGGATCTCCTTCGGCCCCATATGGCCGTTGAAGTGGATCTTCTTTTTCTTCTTGAACCGCTCCTCCTGGATCTTCCGGGCCCGATTCACCCTCTTCCTTATCACCTCTGATGGTTCTGTCGGGGCCTGAGCCCGGATCTCTTTATACTCCAAAGGTGGGACCTCGATATGGATATCGATCCGATCGAGGAGCGGTCCTGAGATCTTGGAGAGATATCTCTGGATTGCAAGCGGTGTGCAGGTGCACTCCCGTTTCGGATCGGTGTAGTAACCGCAGGGGCAGGGGTTCATCGCTGCAGCCAGCATGAATCGGGCCGGATAGGTGACCGTCATCTTGGCCCGACCGATTGTGACCGACCCATCCTCTAAGGGCTGTCTTAAAACCTCTAAGACATTCCGATGGAACTCGGGCAGCTCATCCAGGAACAGCACACCATTGTGTGCAAGAGAGACCTCACCCGGTTTCGGGACATGGCCACCACCGATGATCCCGGCATCCGAGATCGTATGGTGAGGCGCACGGAAGGGGCGGGTGGCGATCAGGGCCTTACCCGGCCTCAATGTACCCACCACCGAATGGATCTTGGTCGTCTCCAATGCCTCATCGAGTGTGATCTCGGGAAGGATGGTGGGAAGCCTTCGGGCCAGCATCGTCTTACCCGACCCTGGTGGTCCAATCAGAAGGATATTATGGGCACCCGAGGCGGCAATCTCTAAGGCCCGTTTGGCCTGGAGCTGACCCTTAACATCGGCGAAATCGACCTCATAACGGGCCGCATCCCTGAAGATCTCATCCCGATCGACCTGGGTCGGATGTAACTCCAGCTCCCCGTTTAGGAAACCGAGCACCTGAATCAAGGTCTCAACCCCATAGACCCTGATCCCCTCAACAATCGCCGCCTCCCGGGCATTGGCCTTAGGGAGGATAATCCCATCCAAGCCCGCCTCCTTGGCCGCAATCGCCACCGGTAGCGCACCGCGTATCGGCCTCAGGGTCGCATCTAAGGAAAGCTCACCCAGGATGATGAACCGGTCTAAACCCGCGGTTGAAACCTTACCATCGGCAGCCAGAATCCCGATGGCGATGGGAAGATCAAAAGACGACCCCTCTTTCTTGATATCGGCCGGGGCAAGATTGACCGTTATCTTCTTGGCCGGAAACCTGAAACCGGCATTCTTTACCGCGGCCTGAACCCGATCCTTCGACTCCTTGACCGCCCCTTCAGGGAGGCCGACCGTGGTGAAACCGGGCAGACCCCGGGCAAGATCGACCTCAACATCGACCAGATAGGCATCAATCCCGTAGATGGCTGCGGCCAGGACCTTGGCGAGCACGGAGGATTTTACTCAAGTTTGTGGGAGAGGACAAGAGTTTATATCCCTTTTGACTTGTTAAAACTGGAGCAGCTGGTGGGGGGTGAGGAAGCTCCTCAGCTTTAGCTTCTTAAGTGCTCCCCTTGCCCTGGTGGCGAGAACCGGATCCCGGGATGAGACATAAGGTGAGATGGCATCGCTGATCTTCCGCTTCTCCTCAACACCGAGATCCTTGCCGATCTCGCTCAGGACTTCGATTATCAGGTAGGGGCGGAGCTTGAGCCAGCGGATCAGGGGATCGATCGCCGGTTCCCCAATCCTTTTTAAGGCATCGGCAGCGGTATAACGGACGGTGAAGAACTCATCATCAAGGAGCAGGATCAGATCGGTGACCGGTCCAGGATCCTTGATCCGACCGAGGGCCTCAGCAGCCCTGATCCGGACGATCTCAACCGGATCCTGGATATGCCTCTTAATCCGCTCCACGGCAATCGGATCCCCGATCTTGCCCGCGGTCCGGATCGCCTGGGAGCGAATCCGGAAGTCCTCATGATCGATAAAGGGGAGGACCGATTCGATCAGGGCCGAATCCCCGATCTCGCCGATGAGATAGAGGCCATTCTTGATTACGGTGTCGATATCGGACTTGAGTGCCTCGGCCAGATAGGGCCTCGCCTCCTCCTTCATCTCCCTGCCCAGCCATTTCAATGCCCTCAGCACTAAAGGGGAGTCGGTGTTGATCCTCTCGGTGAAGGCATAGCTGACTGCAGG
>Ga0180300_10000326_pt1 | contig 20456 bp, 24 predicted proteins | sample GuaBasSediGuay15_FD_121798 | JGI IMG/M metagenome (GOLD analysis project Ga0180300, IMG submission 121798) | Subseafloor sediment microbial communities from Guaymas Basin, Gulf of California, Mexico - Guay15, Core 4569-2, 21-24 cm | ecosystem: Environmental > Aquatic > Marine > Hydrothermal...
GTCGAGAATGGGTTGAAGCGGGTTGAGCGGGCTAAGCGCGCAGAGGAGGTCGTGGAGGCCAGCTCTAGCGCGGACAGCATGATACAGCAGCCCAAGTAAGCCTGTTGCCTCAGCTCCTATCACGAGCTGTGCCCCAACCAGCCTAGCACCTCTTGAGGCCACCAGCTTTACGAGAGTATTGGACCAAGGCCCCCAGCCTCTAATCCTAGTGACCGCAGGCCTCATTCCTAGTTGCTCCGCCTCGCGCTGAGTTAAGCCCAGCGATGCGTACACCCTATCCCCGAGACGCGCTGTGAAGTAGCGTGTAACAGCGAGTGATCCAGCCCCTGCTAAGCTTAGGGCACAGGCAATGGCCTGGAGCAATACCTCCTCCTCACTCTCCACGGGGTGTATATGGCCTCCTGACCCGATAACTTCAGTAGCGCACCCGAGCGCCCACACGCTGGTCAGCCCTTGTACGCTACCCGTCTCGTCAACTCTGATGCGGCGGGCTGTTAGACCCAGCTGAGGGTACTGTGGCGCTAAACCCCATGCGTAACTCACGTGGAGTGCACTGCGAGGTGCTTTATCCAGATCGTCGACCAGCTTGACTCCTCGAGCCTTTAAATCCTCTAGCAGCACGCTCAGCATGTCGCTGTCAAAGGGCGCCCCCTCCCAGACTAGAATAGGCTTAATGCCCGCCCTCAACAGGGAGTCTACGAGGGGCAGTGCCGCAGCGCTCCCAAGCACTACTACCTCGCTGAGCCCAGCGCTGAGCAGGTCCTTCAAGGTCTCCGCGTCCTCGGGGGTCTCCAGGCTTAGTACAGCCCTGCCTCTCACCGCCTCACACGAGGGCCAGGCTGATACCACGAGGCGTGGGCTCAAGTAAGCCTTGCCCTCCACTACCAGCTCACCTGGCCTCCTTGCCTCAACGTGATCCCAGGCCACTACTCGCACTAGATCCGCAAGCTCCAACAGAGGCCTGCTGATTAGCTGGGGCGAGTCTATAAGCCCGGCAGAGTAGTAGGGGAGTAGGACGTGTGCATAGCCTAGCAGCTTACTCCTAGCTACTAACAGGACCTCGCCTCTTCTCACGATTTTCCTGTAGATGTGGGCGAGTAGGCATGATGCCGCATCATCGCCCAGTATCACGAGAGCGCGCAAGTCGCGACACCCGTGCCCGAGTGACTGGCTAGCGCATAAACCTATAGCCCTGAGCTGTAAGGAGACTCAGGTGCCTCAGATGCCGAGGGTAGCTGGAGTTCAGCTAGGCATAGTCGGCAAGCCCAACACGGGTAAGACTACATTCTTCGTGGCTGCAACACTCCAAGACGCTCGGATAGCTCCTTACCCCTTCACCACAATAGAGCCTAATGTTGGCATAGGGTACGTGAGGTTCAGGTGTGTGTGTAGGGAGTTTGGAGTTAAGGATGAGCCTGTGAACTCGGCGTGTGTAAATGGGTGGAGATTCGCCCCCATAGAGCTGATAGATGTGGCGGGGCTGGTGCCCGATGCGTGGAGGGGCAGGGGGCTGGGCAACAGGTTCCTCGATCACCTGAGGAGGGCTGATGCACTCATACACGTTATAGACGCATCTGGGTCGACCGACATTGAGGGGAGGCCTGTAGAGCCTGGGTCCCATGACCCACTTGAAGATGTCAAGTTCCTGGAAAGGGAAATAGATATGTGGATTTACGGCATGTTGGAGAAAGATTGGAGGAGGTTTGCGCTGACTGTCGAGGCTACGGGGGCTAAGATAGAGGTCGAGCTCTACAAGCGGCTAAGCGGCCTTGAGGTAAGGGAGGAGGATGTCGCTGAAGCTGTAGGGGCTGCGGGGCTCTACGGCAAGCGCCCCACCTCCTGGAGCAGCGAGGACCTCCTCAGCTTTGTCCGCGAGCTGAGGAGGAGGGCTAAGCCCATGGTGATAGCGGCCAACAAGGCGGATCTTCCCACGGCTAGGCGGAATATTGAGCGGCTGAGGGAGGAGCTCAAGGGTCGCTATGTGGTCATCCCAACATCCGCCGAGGCCGAGCTAGCGCTGAGGAGGGCATCCGCCGCCGGGCTCATACGATACCTGCCTGGGGACTCCGACTTTGAGGTCACCGGGAAGCTCAATGAGAGGCAGGAGAGGGCGCTGGAGTACATAAGGAGGAGGGTCCTGAAAGTGTGGGGTTCGACGGGTGTTCAGGAGGTGTTGAACACCCTGGTCTTCGATGTGCTCGGCTACGTGGCGGTGTTCCCTGTAGCTGACGAGCAGAAGCTCTCTGATAGCAAGGGCAGGGTACTGCCGGAGGTCTACCTCATGAGGAGGGGGTCCACGGCTAGAGACCTAGCCTACGCGATACACACGGAGCTGGGCGAGAAGTTCATCGCGGCTGTGGATGTGAGGACGAGGAGGAGGCTGGGCGCTGATGCCCCTCTCGAGCACAGGAGCGTCATAAGGATTGTAGCTGGGCGCTGACCAGCACGCTTAAAGCACCAGCCCCATATGCTCTCAGGGCTCTAGCGGGGTGTGGCGCGTGAGGTTAGTAGAGCTCAGGGGCGTCAGCTTCAGGTACGCGGGAGGCGATGACTACGCGATAAGAGAGGTGGACTTCTCAGCTGGCAGCGGGGAGTACGTGCTCCTTGTGGGGCCCTCAGGCTGCGGCAAGAGCACGCTCCTCCGCGTCCTCAATGGCTTGATACCCCACTTCTACGAAGGGGAGTTCAGCGGAGAGGCTTATGTAGCTGGCCTAGACGTAAGGGAGACACCTACCCACGTCCTAGCTAGGCACGTGGGGATGGTGTTCCAGGACCCCGAGAACCAACTATTCCTATCCAGCGTTGAGCGTGAGATAGCGTTTGGCCTCGAGAACCTGGGCCTTCCCCGAGCCGAGATCAGGAGGAGAGTTGAGGAAGTGTTAAGATTATTTGGTCTCGAGGAGCTCAGGCACAGGGCGCCCTACGAGCTTAGCGGTGGACAGCAGCAGAAAGTGGCCATAGCATCTGTTATGGCTCTGGAGCCGGAGGTGCTGGTGCTCGATGAGCCCACCGCTAACCTGGATCCCCTTAGCGCACTGGAGGTGCTATCCCTAGTGGCTGAGCTAGCCCGAGAGAAGGGGGTGCTCGTGATCCTCGTAGAGCACAGGCTCGAGCTAGCCCTCAGGTTCGCCACACGCCTCGTGGCAATGGAGAAGGGCCGCATCGTAGCTGATGGAGAGCCTCGAGAAGTGTTAGAACAAGTCAGCCGCCTAGTGGGGTGTCCGCCTGTTGTGATAACGTATAAGCTCCTCAAGTCGAGGGGCCTGGCCCTAGAGGGCCCCCCACTAACGCCGGAGGAGTTCGTAGATAGCTTAGTCCGCGGGTGGGAGGCGTGGAGGCGATAGTGGTGGAGGACGTGTACTTCTCATATGATGGAGTCCCAGCCTTGCGGGGCGTGTCGCTCACGGTCAGGAGTGGAGAGGTCCTCGCCATAATGGGCGAGAATGGCGCTGGGAAGACCACGCTCATAAAGCACTTCAACGGACTCCTCAAGCCTGAGAAGGGTAGGGTCTTAGTATTCGGCATAGATACGCGCGAGGCTAGCGTCGCTCAGCTAGCCAGGCGGGTGGGCGTAGTGTTCCAGAACCCAGATCACCAGTTATTCGCCGAGAGCGTGGAGGAGGAGGTCCTGTTCGCGATGAAGAACATGGGGCTCCCCCTCGATGTGGCGCGCGAACGCTGTGAGCAGGTCCTTAAGCTCATGGGCCTGGAGAAGCATAGGCATAGGTCTCCCTACAGCCTCAGCGTGGGTGAGAGGAAGAGGCTTGCCATAGCCGCGGTCCTCGGCTACGGCCCCGACATAGTAGTCCTCGACGAGCCTACGGCTGGTCAAGACTTCCTCAACAAATGTAAGATAGGGGGCGTGATAGCGGCTCTCAAAGCTGAGGGGAGAGGAATAGTCATAGTCACTCACGATGTGGAATTCGCGGCTCAGGTGGCCGATCGAGTGGCCCTGATGGCGGGAGGGAGGATAGTGCGCGTGGGGCCAGCGCACGAGGTGTTAACGGATGAGGAGGCTATTAGGGAGGTGAGGCTCTTATCGCCGCAGGTCCCATGTACAGCATGCATGCTAAGGGAGAGGGGCATCACGCTGACTAACACCCCCCTCCTGCCTGGTGAACTCTACTTGGAGCTTGTCAGACTGCTGAGGAGGCAAGCTATGCGATGAGGCTAAAAGCCTGTCAAGCCTCAGGATGGCGTCACTATCACCTTCAAGGCGTCCTCGAGCCTCTTATCCGCTACCTCGAAGGCCCTAGCCGCGTCACCGAGGGGGAACCTGTGAGTTATCAGCTTCCTAACATTCACTATGTTTCTCTCCAGCAACTTGAGAGCTGTCGGGAAATCGTGCCAGTATACCCGAGAGCCGATTATGTATAGCTCCTTAGCAACTACCTCCGATACGCGCACCTCAGCGCTGCTACCGGAGAAGCCTGCGACCACTATCCTGCCGTGAGGTCTAGCTGCCCTCACCGCCTGCTGCCAAGTTCCCCGAGCCCCAGCAGCCTCCACTACCACATCAACGCCACGCCCCCCCGTGAGGGATAGGACCTCGCCTGCCACATCTTCTCTCGATGCATCTATCACGTGGTCGGCGCCCACCTCCTCGGCGATCCTCAACCTGTACTCCAGCACATCGCTCACGTAGATCCTCTCAGCACCCACAGCCCTGGCCACTTGGAGGGTGAGGAGGCCTATCGGGCCAGCCCCGAGTATTAGTACGGAGTCCCCAAGCCCTACACCAGCTCTCCTTACTATGTGAACCGCCACTGCTAGCGGCTCCACTAGCGCCCCCTCCTCAAAGCTCACACCGCTGGGCAGCCTGTAGAGCCTGCTGCTGGGGACCTTAACATACTCAGCCATAGCGCCATCCACGTGGACTCCCAGCACCATAAGTCGCCTACATACGTTGTACTCACCCCTCCTACACAGGTCGCAGCCCCCACAGGGAATTAACGGCTCCGCGACGACCCTCTCCCCCCTCTTCTCCCCCTCAGCCACTACTCCTGAGAACTCGTGGCCAGGAACCCTCTCTCCCTTCACGAAGGGATGAACGCCTCGGTATATCAGGAGGTCGGATCCGCAGATGCCGCAAGCCTTCACAGCCACTAGGGCCTCGCCCTCCCGCACCTCAGGCACGCCCCTCTCTACCACCGCGACTTTACGAGGCCCGGCTATCACCACTGCCCTCATCTTCCCCACCAGCGGGCTTGTCCGCTAGCACAGTTGACTGGCTAAGATTTATGTGTAGGCGGCTAGTGAGTCCCGAGGCCCATCGATGGACGAGACTGAGGTGGTTCGGTGAGCAGAGTACTGGACGTATTCAGGTTCAAGAGGAGGGACTCGACAATCCACGCTCTTGATCCCCGCTCCAAGTTTGTGCTCCTCGTGGCGCTCAGTGCGGCATCTCTCATCCTAGCAGATCCCGTGACCCTCCTAGCCCTCCTAGCCCTCGAGGCTGCTATTTTGAGAGCAGCTAGGTGCCTTGGGGACTGGCTTGCATCACTCAGAGGCCTCCTATTGATGCTCGCAGTGATCTTCGCATTAAACTACCTCACGCTGCCGAGTCACAAGCTCTTCACCTCACTTGCGATGACCATGAGGTTCCTAGACTTGGCCACAGCTTTCTCGATATTCTTCCTCACTACGACTCCAGACGAGTTAGCCACAGCGCTCGAAGCCTCAGGCCTCCCCCGCGACTACACGCTAATGTTCACAATGTCGCTCCGCTTTGTGCCGACCTTAGCTAGGGACCTGCAGACGGTGGCCGACGCACTGAAGAGCCGGGGCCTAGAGCTGGAGAAGGGAGGGCTGAGGAAGAGGCTGCGCAACTATGTCTACCTGCTAGTCCCCCTAATAATATACGAGTTGAGGAGGAGCCTAATGGTTGCAGAGGCGCTAGAGGCCAGGGGCTTTGGAGCTGTTAGGAAGGTCGAGCCCTACTACGAGCTAAAGCTCGGCGGGAGGGATTACGCGGTAATAATGTTCAGCTGTGCGCTCATAACATTTCTCGCCTACTTAAGCCTCTCCGGGCATTACGGAGCACTGCTCAATGAGATGCTGGCCCACTGGCCGTAGCATCCTCGCATCACGCGCGCCATAGGGCTTGCTCAGCTCTCGAGAACGCAGCTGAGTGATAGCTGGCAAGCTGGATCCTTGCCAAACTCTTAGGTGAAGATTAACCTTTAAGGTAGCGTGAAGGGGGTGGAGCGCGGCCGAGGGACTAGCTATGGGATGTAGGGTGTTGGTGTGCGACCCCATGCCCCCCGTGTTCAGGGAATTGCTGGAGAAGGAGGGGCTGGAGGTTCATGAGGTAAGGAGCCCTCCCCCACATGTCCTTCGCGAGCTGGTAAGAGGTTACGATGTTCTTGTGGTGAGGAGTTCTACAAGAGTCACAGCAGAGGTCCTCGAGGCTGGCCGAAGGCTGAAGCTAGTGGCGCGGGCTGGGTCAGGGCTTGATAACATAGATGTGGAGGCTGCCGAAGCCCTCGGCATTAAAGTGATCAACGTACCCGAAGCAGTGGCGAACGCTGTGGCTGAGCTCACCATATGCCTCATACTCTCCCTCTTGAGGATGGTGCCCAGAGCGGTGGAATCCCTCAAGGCTGGTGAGTGGGAGAAACACAAGCTCGTGGGACGTGAACTTGAGGGAATGCGTGTAGGAGTCGTGGGACTGGGGGCTGTGGGGAGCTTAGTGGCGCGTAAGCTGAAGGCGCTAGGAGCCCGAGTCATCGGTTACAGGAGGAATAAGAGGCTTCTGCTTGAGTTCTCGAGCAAATATGGCGTAGAGCCCGCTGAGAGCTTAGAAGATCTCCTGAGAAGAAGCGAGCTGGTGACTCTTCATGTGCCCTACAACAGGGAGACACATCACCTACTAAACAGGTACTCCATCCGCGAATTGCCAAGAGGCGCTTACCTCGTTAACACTTCCAGGGCGTGGGTTGTGGAGGGGCAGGCCCTTCTAGAAGCTCTTGAAGAGGGCGCTCTGGAGGGCGCAGCAATTGATGTCCACTATAATGAGCCGCCGCGGGAGGAGTGGGAGTGGAGGCTGATAAGGCACCCGAGGGTGATCGCCACACCCCACATAGGGGCTCAGACTAGGGAGGCGCGGCTCAGGGCGGCTAAGGCGCTCGCGGCTAAGATACTTGAGGAGATCCGCAAGCTTTAAGAGCGCTGCCGCTGCCTAACCAGGGCCATGGGGTACTATAAATACGTGGCTCAGCTATGGAAGAGGCCCAGAGATGGGCCGCTAGCCGAGGTTTACAGGAAGAGAATCATGGAGTGGAGAAGGCAGCCCACGATAGTCAGGGTTGAGAAGCCTACCAGGATTAATAGGGCTAGGGCCCTCGGCTACAAGGCAAAGCCGGGCTTCGTAGTGGTGAGAGTCAGGGTCAGGAAGGGTGGCCTAAACAGACCTAGGCCGCGCTCAGGGAGGAGGCCTAAGAGGATGGGCGTTCTGGGCTATGCGCCTCATAAGAGCGCACAGCTAATAGCTGAAGAGAGAGCTGCCAGGAAGTATCCTAACCTCGTAGTACTGGGCTCGTACTGGGTCGGCGAGGACGGCATGTACAAGTGGTATGAGGTAGTGATGGTCGACCCCCACCACCCCTGCGTGAAGAGCGATCCGGAGAGGAACTGGGTGTGCGGAATTAGGAGGAAGATCAAATACGGTGAGAAGGTAAAGAAGGTGCTAGAGAAGATCAGGCATGAGGGCTAGCCTGGCCAGCTCAATGGAATTTGAGGCGTTCTGCCACGCTACGGAGAACCTAGAGAAAGTTAAGAGGGCGATTCTTAACCTGCTGCCTCAGGAGCTCAGGAAAGCCTATGAAGCCAGGTTTCACGTCGAGCTCCTACAAGGGCATTACGGGAATCCCATAGCCGTGGTAAGGCTGAAGGTTATGAACCGCAGTCACGCGAGCCTCGCACTGCTGGAGATTCTCAGGGCCATGGGGGCAGCCGACATCTCAGCCTTGGACTCAAGCATTCACGCGCGGCTGGATCGCTCTGGCAACCTGTACTTGCGCGTTGATAAGCAGATGGCCTTCCTGGGCCGCGTTAAACTGTATGAGGGCGATGACGTCGTGCGCGTGAAGGTCAAGTTGATGCCTAAGGCCTGTGCAGCGCTTAAATCAGGGGGAGTTAAGGAGATCTTGAAGTGACGCGCCGTTTCTACGACCTGTTAATCGCTTTAGAGGCTTTGGCGGGCGGGGCTCTGAGCAGAGCGCGTGAACTAGGCTTCAGCGGCGTGGGCGCTGCCGTCAGGGTCAGCCGGCTGCTCCACTCGCCTCACCGCGTCTTGGAACTATTGTCTGATGTGAGGAAGCTGGGGGAGGAGGAGGGAGTCGACGTGGTAACTAGGCTGGTCATAGATACCCCACTCCGTGAGGGGCAAGTTAAGGCGTTATTGAGGAGGTGGAGGAGGAGGTTTGAGGTGATCTCAGCCTACTCAGTGGGGAGGAGGCTTACGGCTTTCGCCTGCAGGGATTCAAGGATAGACGTGGTGACACTAATTCCCGGCGCTGAGCTGATGAGGGGTGACCTCATGTACATAAGAACTTTAGAGAAGAGGGTTGAGCTCCTGCTAGCCCCCCTACATGATGAGGAGCTTAGGAGGAGGGCAGAGGTAATGGCCGAGTACGCGAGATTCGTAGAGCTATTGAAGAGGAAGGGCTTGGCGGGCTATGTGGTATTCTCTTCTGGTGCCAGTAGTTCACGCACTCTGCGCGACCCTCGCTCCATGGCAGCTCTGCTGCACGTGCTAGGCCTCAATCATGAGGAGGCTCTTGATGCTGTATCAACTAACCCTCTCAGCCTCGTAAGGGAGAACAGGGATAAGCTGGCTGGCATAGTGCCGGTCAGGGGAGTCAGGGTGCTGGGCAAGGATGAGGAGCTAGGTGAGGAGTAGTGGCATGGGCCGGTGGTTGGCTTGGGCGGCGCTAGGTACATTGTAGCGGTCATCGAGGAACCAGGTGACTTAGCTACACGTATTGTAGAGGTTGTGGTTGAGTTCTTGGGAGTAGCGGGATTAGCTAGAGTTAGGCCAACCATAGTGCGCATCGACGCTGGGAGGCGTGTCGCCGTAGTGAGGGTTGAGAGGGAGGGGCTTTCCCTACTAAGAGCAGCTTTAGCTGCCTATCCAAAGCCAGTCTTGAGGATCGTTAAGGTAACGGGCACCCTGAGGCGGGCGCTAAGGATAGCTGAGAGCCTGAAAACTGGTGAGGAGGCGGGTACACAGAATAGGGGGTGGAGAGCGCCACAGAGTGCGCAGAAGCGTGAGGAAGGCACACAAGAGGGCGGCCCAGAAGGGGAGATGGGCGATACGTAACATGGGCTTTCCGAGAGTTGAGAGCCTTGCACAGGGGTTGGGTATGGGAGTATGGGAGGAGCGGGAGGTTAAAGCTTTAAACTGTACGCCCCTGGGGTAAGTGGGGGTGTTGGATGTTCACTCCACCTGGAGTTGGCTACGACCGCGCGGTTATACTGTTCTCGCCAGATGGCCGCCTATTCCAAGTAGAGTACGCTCACGAGGCGGTCAAGAAGGGGTCAACCACGCTTGGGATAAAGACGCCGGAGGGCGTCGTGCTAGCAGCTGAGAAGAGGCAGCCCTCAAGGCTAGCCGAGAGCGCGGAGAAGATCAAGAAGATAGATGACCACGTGGGGCTGGCATTCTCAGGCCTCTTCGGCGATGCCAGGGTGCTTATAGACGACGCGAGGGTCTACGCTCAGATATACAGGCTGACCTACGGTGAGAGGATTCCGGTTGAGCTGCTGGCTAAGAGAATATGTGACATAAAGCAGGTTTACACTCAGCACGGTGGCGTTAGGCCCTTCGGCGTATCCTTCCTGATAGGCGGCGTCGACAGGCGGGGGCCCCACCTGATAATGACCGACCCCGGCGGCAGTTACATGAGTTATAAGGCTGAGGCGATAGGCGCTAATGCCCAGACGATCCTAGAGTTCTTTGAGCAGGCCTATAGGGAGGATATGGGGCTCGAGGAGGCCATTCTACTGGCCCTGAGAGCGCTGGATAGGGTGATCGAGGGAGGGTTGACGCCAGCTAAGGTCGAATTAGCAGTGGTGAGCGTGAAGGACCAGGTGTTCAGGCTACTAACACAGGATGAGGTAGCAGGCTACCTCGGGAAGCTTGGGCAGCAGTGACAGGCTCTTCACTACTCGCCGGACCGCTTCTCTCACATGTAGGTACGGTATCTGCGGTAAAGGGATATAAGCGAAGCTGTATTCATCAACAGGCAGGGAGTCTCGACTAATTAGGATGATGAGGGTTTCGCGCGGGCGAGGTAAGCCCTATGAGCGGAGGCCCTTGAGCTCTGATGCCTGAAATAGACTCTCCCTGCCAGCCGAGGCAACACAGCTGTCGACAAAGCTGCAGGCGGGACTCGAAGTGATCACCTCCGGCTCACCTCTGTGGCACTGGATCGGGTGGTTAGCCCACTACCACGCTTATTTACCCGTGGTTGCCGGTAAGTAGCTAGTGGATGGCGAGGAGTGTGGGTACCAGGAAGTTCAGGGTGCTGGAGCGTGTTAGCGCTAAGTTATACTGGTGTGAGCAGTGTAATCTCCCGCTGCTCACTAGGCACTGTGGGATCTGCGGGGGTGAAGGGAGGCCCCTCAGGCTGACGCCTCCGGCCGATGCGAGGCCTGCCTTCGGCGTCGAGTATAGGCAGCTTTGGGAATTAATAGAGGAGGAGACGGGGGTGAGAGGGCTCTACCCTAAGCGCAAGGTGGTATTGCTCAACAAGATCCCATACCCCGATGCTGCTGACGAGGTAGTAGTGGACGGCTACGTAATAGGCCATCGCTACTATGACCTCAGCACTGGCAGGTGGAGGTTCAAACCCCTCTACGCTGGTGTCTCGGAAATCTTAAGGAGGAGGGAAGGCTTTTACGCGGTAGTTAACCTGCCCTCTCTGGCTAGGAACTACGAGATACATAGGGATAAAGTTGTGGAGGCGAACCTGCCGCCGAAGGGCTCGCGCCGCTACATAGCTCTGGGGACCACCACCGGCTACGAGGGCGTGGGGATGCTCATCAGGGGAGGGAGGATAAGGGTCTTAAAGTGCTGGAGGGCTAAGCGCTACAGGTGGGGGAGTAAGGACCCGAGCTGGGCTGAGGTCGTTAAAGCCAATGAAGCCAGGCTTAGCCTCCTCGAGCAAGAGGCTATAGAGTTCCTCAGGAGAGTCCATGAAAAGCATGGCCTGCCGCCAGTGGTTTCCTTCAGTGGGGGCAAGGACAGCCTAGTCACTTATCACATAGCTAAGAAGGCGCTGGGGAAGGTCGCTATATTGTTCAATGATACAGGGCTGGAGCTACCAGAGACCCTGAGTTACGTCAAGCAATTCGCTAAGAGGGAGGGAGTTGAGCTGATAGTCGCTGATGCAGGGCTCGCCTTCTGGAGCTCTCTGCGCACTATGGGACCGCCAGCGCGTGATTACAGGTGGTGCTGTAAGGTTGTTAAGCTGGTGCCCATAGCGAAGACAATCCAGGAGCGCTTCAAGGGCGGGGCCCTCAGCATAGTGGGTCAGCGGAGGCTGGAGTCGGCATCTCGAGCTCTGAGCCCTCGAGTCTACAGGAACAGGTGGCTGCCTAACGTCGTGGTCGCGGCGCCCATCGCCTCGTGGACAGCTCTTGAAGTCTGGCTATACATACTTCGAGAGAGGCTCACACCCAACCCCCTCTACTACCTAGGCTTTGACAGGCTTGGTTGCTGGCTGTGCCCAGCCATGGAGGTGGGGGAAATGGAGGCTGTCAAAGCCATCCACCCGGACCTGTGGTCTAGGTGGGAGGAGTACCTGGAGTCCTACGCCAAGGCTCGCTCGTTACCGAGTGAGTGGCTAACTCTGGCCCTGTGGAGATGGCTCATACCACCAGGCGATGTAAGGCGGCTCCTCCGCGAGCAGGAGGCTGCGCTTAGCGCGTTAGAAAGGGGGGTTAGGGTTAAGGTCTGGGAGCGTGCTGGCGGCGTAGCTGTGCGCGTTGAAGCCCCTCTCCACCCCATGGACGCCCGCTCCTTAGCAAATACACTCACAGCGCTCGCAGAGGTCCTAGTGCTCGATGATAAGAGTCTCGAGGTCGGTGGGGCGCGAGTACATATCAGGAGCGTAGAGAATGGGGTTGAAGTGGAGCTCAGGGGTAAGCTCGAGGCTGAAGCCCTCCTCAAGTCGGTGGTGAGGGCGGCATTCTGTATAGGCTGCGGGTCGTGCGAGCTCTGGTGTCCCGAGGAGGCACTGAGGCTCGAGGGGGGCGTCCCGCTGGTGGAGCTTCAGCGCTGTGCACACTGTGGAGTATGTAATAGGGTGTGTCCAGTGGCTGAGTACACTGCTAAACTTATGAGGCTCAGATCTCTTCAAGCTCAGTGAGGCATATCGCGCACTTACCTCGTATCTTCTTGTGGCATATAGGGCAGTACAGCACGTCGCACCTAGGGCACTTGTACATGGTGTCCCCTCGATAGAGCCTCTTACCACAGCGCACGCACCTACCTACCATCAGCAGCTTTGGCACATACGCCATACGCGCCACCTTGACACGTGACCACTAGGTGCGCATTAAAGAACCTTCCGCCAGCCAGCTGGGGGCTCGGCGCGTGCCTTAAATACTCCCGCCATATGGAGGGATGAAGGACCATGCCTAAGAAGAGGAAGAGCAGGGGTCGGCATAAGGGCGGCAAGGGCAAGGAGGCGATGGTGCAGTGTGATGAGTGTGGCGCCCTCCTGCCCAGGTCTAAGGCTGTTAAGATTACTAAGAGGTACGCGCCGATAGACCCTCAGCTGGCTAGAGAGCTGCGCAGTAAGGGTGCTATAATACCCACGTACGAGGTGACGAAGTACCTCTGCATAAGGTGTGCGATATTCCGCGGTATACTTAAGATAAGGCCCGAGGAGGAGAGGAAGAAGAAGGTGCCACTCAGGCCTTGAGTACCTTCTTAAGGCCTCCAGGCTGGGCCTCGCATAGGGCTAGGAGGATATTCCTCGTCAAGGCCTCAACAGCCATCACGAGCCCCGACTTCAGCATTACCGGGCTGGCGTCAGCTGGCAGGATGGACGTAGTAGCGCGCGCCATGATTGCAGCCCTATCCCTCAGGAGCGGGGTGCGGAAAGACGTGCTATTCTGTGCAGTACTGGAGGGCCCTCCAAAGCCCCCCGTGACCATAGAGCTCAGGGGCTGGGAGCTTGAGCGCATGCCCCTTAGCGAGGCGGAAGTAGGCCTTCTCATCCAGAAGCTTCTCAGGGGGGAGACTGTTGGGGGCGCTGCGGTCAGGAGGATCGGCTTTAAGGAGGTGGTATTAGGGCTCCTGGAGCACTTGGGGGTGAGCTGCGTCGTCTACCTCCATGAGCGGGGCATAGACGTGGCGTCGCTGGAGCTGGGGGAGAGGCTGGCGATGATCCTGGGTGATCACAAAGGAGTTGATCCTACAACGGAGGGGTGGCTCAAGTCGCTGGGCGTGAAGTGGGTGAGCCTGGGGCCTACACCTTACTTCACAGAGCACTGTATAACGTACATGAACTACCTGATAGATGGGGGGAGTAGCTAGAGCTTAGGCCTAAGCTCTACTTCAACTCCCAGCCTCCTGGCTATGCGCTCCAACTTCCTACGCGGCTTGCCCACCATGTAGTTGTAGTACTCCTCGCTCACCAGCACTATTACCCTGCCCTCCTCAACTACCTGTATCTCTACTTCGTCATCCGGGAGGTACTTTCTCAAGGCCTTAGCTATCGAGGTCTTTATCCGCTCCTCCCTCGCGCTCTCCCGCTTCTTCACAGGGACCACGAACGTCCTATCGCCGAAGACGTAGAGCTCATACTCAGGCTCGCCTGTCAGGAAGTCCCTAACGACGACTACGGGCCTCGCCAGCTCAGCCTCCCTAAGGCCGTGCGGCACCTTGACGACGGTCGCCAGCTCGTAGACCTTCTTCACCTCTCCATTCTCGATGAATATCACGGTGTCGACTATGGAGGGAATCATGCCCAGCTCTACACGACCCACGAAGCGCTGTATCGCGTCTATTGGGCTCGTAGCGTGAACAACCCCCACCATGCCGACGCCCGCCAGCCTGAGGTCTGCATAGAGCTCGAAGTCCTTCGTATCCCTCATCTCGTCAAAGAATGTGTAGTCAGGCCTGGATAGCAGCAGCACGTCGTGTAGCTCTTCAGACGTGGCGTAACTCTTGGAGTACTGAGTTATCTCGTCGGGTAGCTGCATGTCCCTGGGCGACTCTATCGTCTTAACTACCTTGCCCTTCCTGTAGTAGTACTCGGCCAGCGCTTGAGCGAATGTAGTCTTCCCCATTCCCGGGGCGCCAGCTATCAGTATGCCCTCAGCCTGCTTCTCCAGCCGGCGCAGGAGCTTTGGAGGTAACCTATAGTCCTCGAGGCTGAGCTTGACTAGAGGCCTCACTGCGGTCACCTCGAGACCATCGGAGAATGGGGGCCTCGTGATGACTATCCTGTAGTTCTTTACTTGGAGTATCATCGAGCCAGGCCTCTCACACTCTATGAATGCCCCGTGGTTAGACCTAGCGTACTCCACTATCTCCCTGACTATGTCCTCAAGCTCCTCCCTCCTCATCGGCTCGTCTCTAAGCGTCACGAAGCGCCACTTCCCGGGCTTCCCCATCTTGGCGTAGGGCTTAACTCCCTCCTTCAGGTGGATCGACATCGTGTCATTGGAGAAGAAGCGTTCTAACACGAAGCCGTCGCTACGTGGCGGCTCCAGGTAGAGGACTTCGAGACCTATGCTCCGCGCAGCCTCGGCGTTAATGGGGTCAGATGTGATGAGCACCGCGCCTAGGTCTACCGCGAGTTCACGCACTAGCTCGTCAGGGCTTGAATCCCTGGTCCACCTATAGCCCTCGGGGAGATCCCTGACGTATTCTATGTACAGCTTATCGCTGTTCGAGTCAGCCACCTCCCTGATGCGCTTCAGCTCTCTCAAGCCTACTAGGCCCCTGTTGCTACCCTCTCTCGCCAGTCTCTCGAAGTAGGATACTATCGAGCTGTGTATAACTAGCCTGCCAGCTATTCTGCCAGCTGCCAACGCCTCCTTTAGCGTCCCCGTGACTATGGGGGTGGTATCAGTTATGTACGTCGTCTCCCTCATATCCATGATCGCCTCCTCTTGACAGAAAAGCTTTTAAACTTTCTCCTCCTACCGCGGCGAGAGGAGAGCCGTATAAGCTAGTCGTAATACAAGTGGGCTACCATCGTTTTAGCAGGGACTCATGATTGTTTCGCCCTTATTCAGCCGTGCCGCCCCCTCAATCATGGGTAGCAGGCGTTTTAATCCAGACGTCTACCAGGACTATGAGGGCTTACAGCGCATGGTGGTGGCAGCACTAGCCAAGATGATAAGGTCGACTAAGGGCACGATGCTGACGTTTAACGCGAAGAAGATAGCTGTGATGGCTGGGCTCCCTACCCACCCAGTGGTGTTAACGCTGATTAAGGAGGTCATAGAGCAGATGAGGGCTAGGGGGCTCGTGCGCAGGATCTCCAGGTCCAGTCATGGGGTGAAGTACGCGATAACTAGGGACAGCCCATTCTGGTTGCTCGCCAAGGCGGGTGAGAAGACGCCTATGCTTGAGGTGATAGCCAGGGACTAGGTAATGCGAAGGTTTAACATCTAGCCGCGGCATGGTTTAGCCGCGGCTGGGGGGTGGGCGGCGCTGGAGGTAAGGGGGCGGAGCCCGCTACCCCCAAAGGGGCTTGAGGAACTGATATGCCTCTTAGAGGCTCTTGCGGTAGAAGAGGGGCTCAAGCCCCCCGTAGTTTACCTGCTGATATTCTTCGAACGGGATGAGGAGGTAGAAGAAGGGGAGCTGGTCAAAGTTAGTGATGACGTCCTCATAGGGGAGGGCGTAATAGCTGTCAAGCGCTCCGAGCTCCTGCCACTCGTGGTTGAGAGGCTAGCTCTTGGCTACTACTCGCTAAGCCTATTCAATGAGCTAGGCAGTGTCCCGGTAAGCCGCGCCCAGGCGCTCGTCAGAGGCAGCTTATGGCGCCTCCTGACGCTCCTCTCACGTTAAAAGTAGCTACTCTAGCTGTCGAGGCAGGCAACTACTTTAAGGCTGATATTGCGGTATAATGCGTGGTGAACCTGCACCCCGTGAGCGTGCTTATAGTTACGTTTAAGGCGATCGCGTGTATTGCCACCATCGCAGCCCTCGGTAGGGGGATGAGGGAGTGTAACCCGGTCTACGAGGCAGTCGGCCTGGTTCCTTTTATGATGTTAGTATGGGTAGTGACCGCGTTGAGCGTAATCGCCTGCGAGCTAGGCCACAGGCGTAGTGGGCTCTACGTACTCCTCAGGCCTTATGCTTACTCAATGCTAGTCGGCGCCATCCTAGATGCTGTTCACGACGTTCTTGCCCTCGCTGGGATTGAGAGTCTCCGCCCCCTCCTAACTGATTACCTCCCCCTAACCGCGCTAGCCAGCTACTCGGCTGCACTAGCCTACGTGGTGCTGTGCGATCCTGAGGTTAAAGAATTCATACATTCGCAGTTGCATCAGCACTAGGCATGTCCGATGACTCGGTGAGCTGAGGTGGGCGCTGGGAGTCTTCAAGCCACTCGCCTGCTCTTAACAACTGTGCCAGGACTAGAGGATTTATTGCTCGAGGAGGCAGCCCGCCTACTGCGTACTGTGAAGAGGAGGGAGGTTAGGAGGGGTAGGGTGTTACTAGAGTACAGCCGGCCACTGGAGGCGGGTGAGCTATCTGCTCTTCTATCTCGCTTAGCTCTGGCTGAGAAGGCCTACGTGGTACTCCTCGAGGCCAAGGTTGGGAGCCTTGAGGAGGTGAGTAGAGCTGTGAGGCAAGGCCTCTGCTGCCTCGAGGACCTGTTGAAGCCTCCTGTTTACTTCGCAGTTGAAGCTGCGAGAGTCGGCGAGCATCCCTTCACCTCGCGTGACATAGCCAGGGAAGTGGGCTCGGTTATCCAGGAGTTAAAGCCCTCACCACCAGTCTCTCTTGACGATCCAGATGTACTGCTCTACGCTGAGCTCGTAGGGGATGAATTCAGGCTCTGCGTCGACCTGACACCCTTCATGAGCCTGAAGGATAGAGGGTATAGGGTATACCTGCACCCCTCAGCCTTAAACCCCATAGTAGCTAGAGCCATGTGTAGGATCGCGCGAGTGCAGGAGGGCGACGTAGTAGTGGATCCTATGTGTGGCAGCGGCACCATAATCATAGAGTGCATGCTGGAGGCCCCCAATGCTAGAGGCGTGGGCTGTGATGTAAACCCGGCCCACGTTAGAGGCGCGGCACTGAACGCCCGAGCAGCGGGTATAATGGCTGATTTTGTGGTGGCAGATGTCAAGAGCCTGGCACGCGTCATCCGACCTCCTGTGGACGTTGTAGCTGCTAACCCCCCCTATGGGATCAGGGAGAAGGCTGTGGGAGGGCTAAGGCGGGTCTACGAGTGGCTCTTCGAGGGATCATCTCGAATCTTGGGCGAGGGGGGCAGGCTGGTGATGCTAAGCCCGCTCAGGGGCCTAGTGGAGGAAGCCTGGAGGAGAATTAAGAGGTTAGAGCTCCTTAAACGCAGAGCTGTAGAAGTCGGGGGGCTAAAGGCGTACATATTCCTCTTCGCTAAGCGGTGAGCTAAGCTTTTAAATAGGCGGTTAGGGCTGAGCCCCTGTATGGTCAACGTGAGGTATGTGCCACCCCGCATATTCATAGAGGAGCTGGCCAGGTACCTGAAGGAGAACTTCGAGGAAGTAAGACCACCCGAGTGGGCACTGTATGCTAAGACGGGCAGCCACAAGGAGCGCGTTCCCGATGACCCTGATTGGTGGTATAAGCGGTGCGCGTCGCTGCTCAGGAAGCTCTACCTGTACGGGCCTGTGGGGGTGGAGCGGCTCAGAACCGCTTATGGGGGCCGCAAGGATCTCGGAATGAGGAGAGAGCACTTCAGGAAGGCTGGCGGCTCAGCTATTAGGAAGGCACTTCAGCAGCTCGAGGCAGCTGGGCTAGTGACTAAGGTGGAGGGTAGGGGACGCGCGCTTACGCCCAAGGGCAGGTCGCTGCTGGACAAGCTAGCTTACAGGATATTCAAGCAGATGGCGGTGGAGAGACCCGAGCTGAAAAAGTACATAAGCTGACGCGCCAACTTTAAGGGGGTAGTGCTCATGGAGGGTTACGACGAAGAGCTTGAGGAGATTAAGAGGAGGAAGCTGCTGGAGTACCAGCGTAGGCTAGCTGAGGCAGCGAGAGCTGAGGAGGAGAGAAGGCTTGAGGAGGCTAGGAGGCAGGAAGTTCTGAGGAGGATACTGACGCCCAAGGCCAGGGAGCGGCTAGCGAACCTCAAGATGGTCAGGCCGCAGCTAGTTGAGGCCCTCGAGGCACAGCTGATCCAGCTCGCGTATAGCGGGAGAATAGCCACTCCAATAACTGACGAGGAGCTTAAGAGCATCCTGAGGAGGCTGATGAGCACTCAGAAAGAGATAAGGCTCAGATTTATGAGGAGCTCGCTGGGGTAGGTGGACATGGCTCACTACAAGCCTGCAGCCAAGAAGAGGAGGCTGGCGAGCGCACTCAAGTCAAACTACCAGGTGCCAACATGGGTCATAGTTAAGACGAGGAGGAGGGTCGTGAGGAAGATCAGGAGGAACTGGAGGAGGAGCAGGATGCAGCTGTAATAGGTGGCTACCATGGGTGAGGTAGAGCGTGTATACACGATACCCCTGAGGGATGCCTACACCGCCCCCAGGAAGAAGAGGGCTAAAGTTGCCATGAGGATAGTGCGCGAATTCATTAAGCGCCACATGAAGGTAGAGGTGGTTAAGATCTCGCCTAAGCTGAACGAAATTATATGGTCGAGGAGTGCTGAGAAGCCGCCGCGCAGAGTTAAGGTCAGAGCTAAAGTGGTTGAGGGGGGAGTAGCAGAGGTGGAGCCTGCTGAGGCTGGTGAGTCTTGAGCGTGGAGGTCCTTTACGCGTTCGGGAACCCCAACATAGGAGTCTACGTTGCCATCAGCGACCGCGTGGCGCTGATACCAGCTGATGCACCTGAGAAGGTTGAGCGCGCCTTGAGTAAGAACCTGGGCGTGCGAGTTGTGCGCGCGTCTGTGCAAGACTCTCCCCTTCTAGGGGTTCTCTGCGCCATGAATAGCCACGGAATGATTGTAGGCCGCCTCGTGAGGGAGCGTGAGCTCGAGCTATTGAAGAGAGTCCTCGGCGACGAGATGAATATTGAAGTGCTTGACGTAAAGGAGACGGCGCTGGGAAACCTCGTGCTCGTCAATGATAAGGGTGCTGTGGTAAGCCCGCTGCTCCCGAGGCACGCTGTCTCGAGGATCTCAGATGCACTGGACGTGGAGGCCGTCCAGATGAGGCTAGGCGGATCCTACTTAGTCGGCGCACTAGGCGTTGCAACGAATAAGGGGGTGCTGCTGTGCCCCCTCGCCTCTGATGAGGAGGTGGAGCAAGTGATCGACGTGCTGAAAGTCTCTAAGGGAGGAGTCGGGACTGTGAATAGGGGTAACGTGTTCGTGCGGAGCGGGCTGGTGGCCAATAGCCGAGGAGCGCTAGTGGGCTTCGAAACTACCGGCCCAGAGCTGATGAGGATACAGTCAACCCTTTTCTAAGTCCTCAAGGCTAAGCCTCGACTTGTACTCCTCGAGCACCTCACTAGCTATGGAGTCCAGCGGCTTATAGAGGGCCAGCGGTCTAACTAGGTGAGATACGCTGGCTGATAAGCAGAAGCTGCATATCCCCCTCAGGCCGGCGCTGACATTGCGGCACGTTCTACAGATGGTGAACTCGAGGTGGAACGTTATTCTCCTAACCCCGTGCCTCTCCGCAATTCTCAGGATCCTATTTAGCTGTTCAAATGTCACATAGGACCTAGTCAGTATAGGCCATGCCGACCCTCCTCCCAGCGCCTCCTGGACAGTACCCTCGAGCACTGCTTGCTCTTCCAAGCTTCTCTTAGCTGAGAGGCTGAAGCAGCTGAGGGGGTTAAAGCCCTCAGCGCGCGCCATCCTGTAGAGCCCTTCCTCGGGCAGCACTGCAACTACATCCACTGCCTCGAGGCTCGAGGGTATATGCCTCCAGAACCTCCTAGCTAGCTCAACTAAGCGGGTTAGTGTTAACGTGCCATGATGCATTCTCATAGCTGCCTCAAACCCCGTAAGCGCTAGCTGTGGCTTAAGGACCTCGTACCTCCTAACCATGCCTCTGAGGCTGGAGTCGAGAGAGGGCGTAGGAGCGCTCTCGCATGCCCTCGCGCTCTCCTGAGCGATGAGCTCTAGGAGCTGGAGCGCGTCAACCCCCTTTCTCTCAACTTCGGTGTGAAGAGCGGTGAGAGGGACGCTGAGTCGTAGAGGGAGCACGTAGGCCTCGCCGGGCTCGGGAAGGGGTAGCTCGGCTAGGGAGATGCTTGGGATCTTATCGCCCCGGCTTAGGAGCAGGGGGGTAGGGGAATTTATCACGCGGATCCA
>Ga0180300_10000327_pt1 | contig 20439 bp, 15 predicted proteins | sample GuaBasSediGuay15_FD_121798 | JGI IMG/M metagenome (GOLD analysis project Ga0180300, IMG submission 121798) | Subseafloor sediment microbial communities from Guaymas Basin, Gulf of California, Mexico - Guay15, Core 4569-2, 21-24 cm | ecosystem: Environmental > Aquatic > Marine > Hydrothermal...
AGAAAAGGGAAATTTTTCAAGTAATTTTTAACTCTGTTTTTCTTTTAAAATACTTTCAATTTTAGAGAGTAACTGGTCAAAAGTAAAGGGTTTTCTCAAATAATTCTCAATGCTTTTTAATTTACCATCCTTTTCAACAATATCTGCAGGATATCCTGACATAAAAATAACTTTCAAAGAGGGATTTTTTTCCTTAAGTTTTCTGGAAAGTTGAACCCCATTCATTTCAGGCATCACCACATCTGTAATTAATAAGTCTATACGGTGTTTCTCAGCAATTTCAACTGCAAGCAAGGGTGAATTTGCTGAAAAAACCTTGAAACCTTTTTTTTCTAACAGAGAAGCTATTGCTTTTAATGCCATCTCTTCATCCTCTACAAGCAAAATATTAATTTCATCTGGTTTAAACAGGCTGTATCTCTTTTTGACCACAATTTTTTTATCCACTTTTCCGGAATATCTCGGAAAGTATATTTCAAAGGTGGTTCCCTTTCCCTTCTCACTAAAGACCTTAATATAACCTTTGTTCTGTTTAACAAGTCCGTATACAGTAGAAAGTCCTAACCCTGTGCCCTTCCCTTTTCCCTTTGTTGTAAAAAATGGTTCAAAGATATGGGTTATCGTATCCTCATCCATTCCAATTCCTGTATCCGCGACCGTCAATAAAACATAATCACCTGGATGAAAAAGGGTAATATCTTTCACCCCAATATCCTCAATATTGACGTTTTTCAAGCATATTTTAATCTCACCCTCTTCACCCATTGCATCAATTGCATTCACAACAAGATTCATCAGTATATTTTCAAGATGTGAAGGATCTATTAAAACCTTCCATAGATTTTTATGAGACGAAAATCTGACCTTTATTCTTTCACCTGTTACCTTCCTTAGCATGGGCAGAAGGTTTTTAATCTCTTTATTGAGATTAACAACTTCCGGAGAATGGGGGTGCTTACCAGAGAAGGTTAAAAGTGCCTTTATCATTGTTGAGGCTGAATCTACTGATTTCAATATTTCTTCAATGCATACTCTGGCTTCATTCCAATCTACAGGTGGTTTGAGCTCTTTCAAAAGCTCTGCATTGGAACGCACAACCTGTAATATATTATTAAAATCGTGCGCAATATAAGCAGTCAACCTGCCAATACTTTCAAGTTTCTGGGCCTGATAATACATCTTTCTAAATTCATCCTTTTCCCTTTCAACCTTTTTTTGCTCGGTAATATCATGAACATATGCCAACACATTATCTTTTCTAAAAGGAACGAATTTAACTTTATAAAAATTTTTCCCTTCAGTTGAACGCCATTCAATTTCATAGTGTGTCGTGACGCGCTTTTCCACAGTTGTTTTTATTTTCTCAAGTATCATTGCCGCTTCTTTCTTATCAAGAAATTCCTGTGGTCTTTTACCTGCAATCCGGTATTTATCATCCACATCAGGGGGCGGGAGAACTTCTTTCAGTATCTGTCCATCCTTTGAAAGAAGATAAATATATCCGTAAACATGGGAGATTATTTCAACATAATCGTGTAAACCAAATCCAGTCTCTGTATCCTCCTTCCGTGGTTCAGTGAGTAACATAATGTAACCAAATTTATTCACTGAAGCTCTGGGAGTTAAAGGAAATAGTAAAATTTTTCGCTCCTGACCTTTACGCATATATTTAATTACTTTGCCTTTACGAAGATTTTTTATTAATATTCTGAACTCATCATCTTTGATCTTTCCCCTTTTCCCTAACAAACTTGCAAAGAGAGATTTCCCGGCCAGCTCATTCATTGAAGTTTCAAAAAAAGATAAAAATTTACTGTTGGCTTCTATCACCCTCATTTCCTCATCAACCAAACATACTGGCTCATCAAATGTATGTACCAATAACTGATAATCTTTTTCCTTCATCTCTTTCCATCTAAGATGTAGATAACTATGAACCATAGTTGCCCTTTTCGTTTTCTCTTAATTATTTTAAACACATTTACAAATTTTTCAAGTACCCAGCAAGTGAAGGAAGACCAATTTATCAATTTTTCAAATAGGACAAGTGATAAAATTTAAGATTTATCTTTTTGGGAATTAAAAAGTTATGACTAATGTCAAATTTTTCAACCTAACGTCCCTTCTTTTCACCAATAATAATCAGACCTTTCCCCTCATACCAGTCTGTCTTAAATTCAGCTTTTTTCATCATGGATAGGACATGCCTGGGAGAGGGCATCATGGCATTTCTGAGAGGTCCTTTAAGTGACCTGTGAAACCTGTTTATCCTCTTCCTGTTAATAGAATGGAGTATAACAAGCGCACCTCCTTCCTTTAAAACCCTGCATGCCTCTCTAATGAACTTCTCTTTATCCTCAAAATGGGGAAATGCATTCATTGTTATGAGAAGGTCAACAGAGCCTTCTTTCATTGGAATCTCCTCTGCCCTGCTCTGAATTTTCTGGCAGTGATGGGACAGGGACTTGAGCATCTCATGTGAAAAATCAAGTCCAATTATCCTGGCATCCTTAAAAAAATCCTCCAGTACGGGAAGAAGAACCCCTTTTCCACATCCCACATCCAGTATCATTGAAAAACCCCTTTTCTTCATGAATCTTCTCAGAAGCCTCCTTGCAGCTCTTTCAACCTTCTCTGAATTCTTCCATCTGTCCGCTATTCTATCAAACTCTCTTTTCTGCAATCCTCCTCCTGTTCAGGAGAAAGGTTACAAGGAAAATCACACTTGAGACTATGATAATAACACTCCCTGAAGGCACATTGAAGAGGGCTGAAACAAGTAAACCACATACACATGAAACAACACCAAACAATGCAGAGAGCAGATACATCTGTTCAATTCTCTTTGCTATAAGGCTTGCTGCTGATGAGGGGTTTATAAGGAGACTGAATATCAATAGACCACCAACTGTATTCAGATTCACAGTGACAGTAAAACCTGTGACAAAAAGAAGGAGATAAAAGATTCTGGAAACAGGTATTCCAGCAACATGGGCAACCTTCTTATTGTATATGATTGCCTTAATCTCCATATTGAACTTTAAAAGAAACAACAATACAAAAAAGAAAAACACCGTTATCATGAGTATATCCCATCGGGATAAAGTTAAGATGCTTCCCCATATCAAAGAAAATGCCTCATTCCTTGACCCTTTCATAAATCCAATTCCAAGAAAGGCTATACCCAGGACAAGGGAAAAAATGATACCTATACTGATGTTTGGTTCAATCCTGCTCCTCTCAGAAAGGGGGCCAATGGATAAAGATGCAATAAGGGAAAACACAAAGGCCATAAATACAGGATTAATCCCAAGAAGCATCCCAACAACTCCCCCTGCAAATGCAGCATGGGATAGTGCGACCCCAATAAAAGGAATACCAATTAGAACCACCCATACCCCCACAATTCCCAGGGATGCACCTCCCAGAAGGGCTGCAATAAGCGCATACTGGAAAAACTTATATCCGAAAAGTTCCCACATATTTGCTCAGTTTGTTTTCATCACAACCATACAGCTCGGCAAGCATTCCACTTGTGATTCTGCTCCTTGGGTTATCAAAAAGCACCTCTCCATTTTTTAAACCCACTATTCTTTCCACCCTTTCAGGTAGATAATGCAAAAGATGGGTTACAAATACAATGGTAATACCCAGTTCCTCATGCAGTCTTTGAATCAGCCCATTTATATCAATCTGGGCTGGAGGGTCAAGATTAGCAAGCACCTCATCAAGGAGCAGAGCCTCCACCTCCCTGCTCAACTCCCTCGCAATGGATACCTTTCTCCTCTCTCCACCGGAAAGATTACTCACATTCCTGTGCTTCAGGTTGCTTATCCCTACCTCCTCAAGGGCCTTATCTATCAATCCCGGGTTTCCTTTTAGATGGAAAAAACTGCCACCAGACCTTTTGTACCCACCAATACAAACAACATCCTCAACAGTAAGGGGTATGTTGCTCCTTGAATATTCCTCCTGAAATACATATCCTATATTTTCACCAGTGTAAATCTTTGTATCTGACCGCTTATTGTTAATGACCACAACGCCCTCTGTGGGTTTGATAAAACCTGTTATAACATCAAGAAGGGTTGTCTTACCTGCACCGTTAGGTCCCACAATAGCAACAAACTCTCCCTTCTTTATACTCAGGCTAACCCCTTTTAGAATGTAGATACCTTCTCTTATAATTGAGACATTTCTAATCTCAATCATTACTGGAAATTCCAAGCAACTTTTTCACGTTCTCAATCATTGTGCCTGGATAATCCCTGTCCAATGGAAAATTTGATATAACAACAAGGGGAATCTGCATCTCCCTGGAGACAACTTCACCTGTCTTCCCCACACTCTGTAGATTTTCAACAATAATCTTTACATCCCTGACCTTCAGAACCTCTTTTATGTTTTCAGGTGTTACATCACTTCCAGAAGGAAATGTTTTGACCACATCCATCCCAAGATACTCCAGCTGGTCTTTCACAAACTCATTACAAACTACCCTTATGCCTTTCAAAGGGGATGAAAGGTGTTTTATTTCCATATCAAGGGAATCAATAAGTCCCATTAAGGCATTCCTGTTTTTCTCAAGTTTTTTTACTTTAACAGAATCACTTATCCTTTGCCTCAACAGGATATATAGTTCATCACATGCCTGCTTCATAACAGATGGAACCATCCAGTTCCCCTTTGTCTTAACCGTGTAGATTTCAGGATGAGATTCAAGTTTCTCAACCTTTTTAAGCCATCCCTCCCATCCATGTGAGATGAGAATATCACCATTTGCCAGTAGATATGCATCTTTGGGAGAGAGGTCAAAGTGTCCGGGGCACATGCCACCGGGCACAATCTCTCGCACCTCAAAAACCCCATCACCAAGATGTGATAGGACATACTCAATATCAGACGTTGAAGCAAGAACAGTAAAACCTACAAGTAAAGTTATCATAACTCATACCCTGTTGACAGATAAAAAGACCTTCCTGGCATCCTGTAAAATCCTGATGAACCTGGAATATCCACATATATACTGTAATCTGTATCCAGTATGTTTTCTATGTTTACCTGAACGTATCCCTTCTTAAACAGATTCATCCTTGCACCTATATTTACTACTATATAGTCATTTCTGGGCAATGTAAAGTTGTCACCTGAAAAGTAATTGTAAACCCATCTTCCATCAAGCATGGCAGTTATGTTGCTGTGCGTGTATATTGCCTTAAAATTCCAGGTATTCAGAGGAACACCAAGTGTCTTTGTTCCTCTATCAAGGGCAATATATCCCACAGATACATCAAATCCATTTAGAGGAACAATCCTGACCATTGCCTCAACCCCCTTTTCATTCAGGGTGTCAGCATTCTCAAACCTGAAGGGTGGCATACTTCCAGTTGGAACAGTCCTGATAAAGTTCTCTGTATATGTGTTAAAAACAGAAAGGTCAACATAGAATCTTCCCCTTAGATTATAAGACCAACCAGCCTCTATGTTCTTTATATTCTCTGGTTTCAGAGAGGGATTACCTGATGGGAAGAGAAACGTCTCACTGATTGATGGTATCTTGAATCCCTTATCATACCTTGCCCTGAATTTACCAAGGAGTGTTTTGAGAACAATGCCACCATCATACCCATGCATTTTGTATTCAACAGATGAACCATTCCCACAAACATTTGATATTGTATATCTTCCACCACCAGTAACTATAAGGAATCCGTATTCAAAACTTCCATGAACAAATGGGCTGAAATCACTCTTCCAGAACTCTGCTCCTGGCGTGCCAATCCTTTCTCCATACCCATCCCGGTAGTGAATTCCTGCTACACCCATTAAGTTTTTTATACCCAATACAGTATAATCAAGGAAGAGCCCACTTGTTCTGTCTCTGGATTCCCATCCATCACTGAATATGTGGTGTCCAAAGGTTCTGAAACCTTTAATCTTTATCTCCCCAGAAGGAATGTTCCTCTTTATCTCCAGGTCAAAAGAGCCCCTTCTGTAAACCTGTTCACTCGATGGCGCTCCAGTATCCCCAACAGCAAGTGGCTCCTGCTTCCAGCCTGAAAAGTATTTATAATTGCCTTTCAAATACCAGTTAAGAATGGAACCTGTGAAACCACCCTGATAATCCTCCCCAGAAAACTTTGAGTGCTCAAGATGGCCATCAGACCTCATCCCCTTAACCGTTGCCCAGATTGTATGTGGTTGTAATTCAAGTCTTCCTGAAATCTCAATCTCTCCCGTGTTATAACTTCCACCCCTTATGTGTATTCCTGTGTTTGGTATCCTGGTGATGATATTCACCACCCCACCTTCTGCTTCTGAACCGTAGAGTGATGCAAATGGTCCCTTCACTATCTCAATTCTATCCACATTGTGCAGGGGAAGAGCATGTGTTATACTGCAATCAAAAAGGGTCATCTTCTCTGGCCTGCCATCAACATAAACCCCAAGTCTCCTGCCATTTGTCCCTATACCCCTGATAATAATGTCACTCCTGCCATACAGACCTGTTCTTTGTATAGAGACACCTGGAACGAGTTCAAGTGCACCTGCTGTGGTGAATGCTCCACTGAGTGCAATATCATCCCTTGATACAAATCCAACAGAGGCAGACACATCAGAGACATTCTTTTTGTACCTATCAGCAATAACAACTATGCCTGGAATGTAATAACTCATAGGTTCAGGAGAAAGTGTTATTGTGGTATCCCCCATAACACCAATCCTTCCCTTAAGAACTCTGTAACCTGGTAAGGCAAGGGTAAAGGAATAATTCCCCTGTTCAAGTTGTAACGCAGCAGAACCCTTCTCGTTAAGCGGCACCTTCAATGTATCAACAACAACAAATCCACCCTGAGGAACAGGATTTCCAGAACAATCTACATTAAACTTAACAAGAAAGGAAAACAAAATAAAAAACATCTCCACCTCCTTATGTAGCACGTTTTTGGAAAAAGATAACACAATCAATTTATGTGTCAAGTGTCCCTGTGATTTTACCCACAAAAACCCTTGACATCTCCTTTTAAAATGTTATTAGTATCCAGACAGAGAATATTGTGAAAATTTTAACAAAAAAAACAAAAAGGGAGGTTGATATGTCTGTTATTCAGGATGTTATTGCCAAGGTGAAGGAGAAGGATCCAGAGCAGAAGGAGTTTATTCAGGCGGTTACTGAAGTTCTAACAACCCTTGAACCCACTGTTGAAAAACATCCCGAATTTGTGAAGGCGAAAATCTACGAAAGAATTGTTGAGCCGGACAGGGTCGTAATGTTCAGGGTTCCATGGGAGGATGACAAGGGTGAAATCCATGTGAACAGGGGTTTCAGGGTCCAGTTCAATGGTGCAATAGGTCCATACAAGGGTGGTCTGAGATTCCATCCATCCGTTAATCTCAGTATCATTAAGTTCTTGGGCTTTGAGCAGATATTCAAAAACTCCCTTACAGGGCTTGCCATGGGTGGAGCAAAGGGCGGTTCAGACTTTGACCCAAAAGGCAAGTCAGACAGAGAGGTCATGAGATTCTGCTATGCCTTCATGAGGGAACTTTTCAGACACATTGGACCTGACACAGATGTTCCTGCTGGTGACATTGGTGTTGGTGGTAGAGAGATTGGCTACATGTATGGTTATTACAAGAAACTTGTGAACGAGCACACTGGTGTTCTCACTGGCAAGGGGCTTGAATATGGTGGAAGTCTAATAAGGCCTGAGGCAACAGGTTATGGTCTTGTCTACTTTGTCCAGGAGATGCTTGCAACAAGAGGAACAGACCTTAAAGACAAGAAAATTGCAGTAAGCGGTTCAGGTAATGTTGCCCAATTCGCCATTGAGAAGGTGAACCAGCTTGGTGGTAAGGCAATCACCGTATCTGATTCAAGTGGTGCTGTGGTTGATGAGACTGGAATAACCCCTGATAAACTGGCATTCATAATGGAACTCAAGAATGTCAGAAGGGGAAGAATCAAAGAGTACGCAGAGAAATACAACCTGCCTTACTATGAAGGAAAGTCTGTCTGGGATGTGATTAAGGAACAGGGTATAAAGGTTGATATTGCCCTTCCATGCGCAACACAGAATGAGATAAATGGTGAACATGCTCAGGCACTGGTAAACAATGGTTGCTTCTGTGTTGGTGAGGGAGCAAACATGCCATCCACGCTTGATGCTATAAAGATATATCTGGACAACAACGTTCTTTATGGCCCTGCAAAGGCAGCAAATGCTGGTGGTGTTGCAGTCAGTGGTCTTGAAATGGCACAGAACAGCCAGAGGCTGAGCTGGCCAAGGGAGAAGGTGGACGAGGAACTTCAGAAGATCATGAAGAACATCCACAAGGCATCACTTGAAGCAGCAGAGAAATATGGAGTGAAAGGGAACTATCTGGCTGGTGCAAACATTGCTGGGTTCATCAAGGTCGCAAAGGCAATGCTTGCATTTGGCGTGGTATAAAAATACTTGTGAAGCCAGACCAAGGGGGGCTTTGCCCCCCTTTATTCTTTGGGGTCAGTCATTAACAAGTAACATTTTCCCTTGATTTTTATCCTTCCTTCCTTTACAATCTTCCCATGGCAAGACCTATCCGTATAGATTTTGAAGGTGCCATACACCATGTCATAATAAAAGGGATTGAAGGGAGTAATATATTTTACTCCCCTGAAGATAAGATATTCTTCCTTGAAAACTTAAGAAACTTTGCAAATTCACATGGTGCAAAAATTTATGGCTATTGTCTCATGGACAACCATGCTCACCTTCTTATTGAAACAGGGTTCACTCCCCTATCAAAAATCTTACAAAAGTTCCTTACAAGATACGTTCAGTGGTTTAATAAAAAATGGGACAGATGGGGGCATCTACTTGGAGACAGATATAAAAGCATACTTGTTGACAAAAAAAGTTATTTTCTTGTGGTCTTAAGGTATATTCACTTAAATCCTGTAAAGGCAAAAATCACCGATAACCCACTATCATACAGATGGTCAAGCCTTAAAGAATACATGGAAAAACCCGTTCACATAGACCCATCCCTTGCACTCTCATACTTTTATTCAAAAGAGGAATTCTACGATTTCCACTTAATGGATATGGAAGAACCACCTGTTATGAGAGTGAAATCACAGAACATACTAATTTATGGAGATTCAGCCACCATGAATGATGTTTTATCCAGAATGAATAAAGAAAGAAGAGAGGCAAAGATAAGAAAACCCATTGAGCCCGATGAGGTTATTCTATATATGAATAAAAATTTCGGTTTAAAGGAAATATCCTTTAAAAAACACAAGCCCTCTTATGAAAGAAAGGTGCTGGTGGTCTTATTAAGGGACAGATGTCACCTAACCTGGAAGAAAATCTCTGAAATAACAAAGACCTCAAAACACAGTAACATATTGTTATACAAAAGGTTGCCTGAGAAAGAACATAAGAAAATTCTGGAGGTGTTTGATGAATGGAAAATGTTACTTGTTAATGACTGACCCCAAAGGGTGCGGGGGGTGGGGATGAGGGCTGTTGAGATAATAAGGAAAAAGCGGGACGGAGAGAAACTCTCCAGGGAAGAGATAAGTTTTTTTGTGGATGGAGCAAAATCAGGGGAAATCACAGACTATCAGATTTCTGCTTTTCTCATGGCTGTATTTCTAAATGGTATGGACTTTGAAGAGACCTTTCACCTTACTGATGCCATGCTCAATTCAGGGATAAAAATTGACCTTTCAGATATTCCTGGTAAAAAGATTGATAAACATTCCACAGGAGGAGTTGGGGATAAGATAAGTCTTTGCCTTGCACCCATTGTTGCCTCTGCTGGCATCATTGTGCCAATGATTTCTGGTAGGGGATTGGGGCACACTGGTGGAACAGTTGATAAGATGGAATCAATAAATGGATATAGAACTGGATTGACCATTCAGGAGTTCAAGCAGGTGCTGAAAAAGACTGGCTGTTCAATCATTTCACAGACCGAGGACATTGCACCTGTTGATAAAATATTCTACGCAATCAGGGATGTGACTGCAACTGTGGAATCCATTCCCTTAATCACCTCAAGTATTATGTCAAAGAAACTTGCTGAAGATATTGAAGGACTTGTTATAGATATGAAGGTTGGTAAGGGTGCATTTATGAAAACCCTTGACCAGGCAAAAAGACTTGCAGAATCCATGATGAAGGTATCAGAACAGGCTGGTGTAAGAATGAAGGTATTCTTTACTGACATGGACACACCACTCGGGTATGCAGTGGGCAATGGAATAGAGGTACTTGAGGCAATAGATATTCTGAAAGGTGAAGGACCAGAAGATGTAAAAGAGGTAACATTTGCCCTTGCCAATGGAATGCTGGAACTTGCAGGTATTGATACAGACCCACAAAACCTGGTTGCTTCTGGAGAACCCCTGAATAGATTCAGGGAGATGGTAATGCTTCATGGAGGTAACCTGGATGAAGTTGCCTTGCACTCTGAACCTTATGTGGTGCACTCACCAACCTCAGGGATAATACAAGAGATTGATGCATATAAAATAGGTCTGGCAGCAGTGATGACAGGTGCAGGAAGAACCAGAAAGGAAGACCCTGTTGACCATGCTGCTGGGATAAGGATTCCTAAAACTGTGGGAGACGAGGTGAAAAAAGGAGAACCAATCAGCCTTATTTATACCACAAAGAAGAACACCAATGAGATACAACAGGCAATTCTGTCTTCATTTGTGTTCTCTTCAAAGCCTTATAAGAAAAAGCGGAGGGTTCTGGAGGTCTGGTGAGGAAAAAGAACAACCCTTTCCTCCCTGTAAATCTTTCCATACTTGAGGATGGCTTACAGATAAAAAGAGGTACTCTTCTCTTTGCTGATATCTCTGGATTCACCAGAATGAGTGAATACCTTGCATCCTTTGGCCTGGAAGGGACTGAAATTCTTACTGAGGTACTGAATGCGTATTTTGACATGATGCTTGGGGTTGTGAAAAAGACTGGTGGGGATGTTCTAAAGTTTGCAGGTGACGCAATACTTGTGGAGTTTCAGGAACAAAAAGATGCCAGAGAGTGTGCCAGAGAAATGATGGAGGTACTTAAAACCTTCTCTGGAATGGCAACACCTGCAGGAAAACTCAATCTGACAATGAAAGTGATAACGTCCAGTGGTGAATACCTTAAGGCACTCCTCGGAGACACAAGGAGGGCTGAAATCTTCCTCTCTGGTGAAACTGTAAAAAAACTTGCAGAGGAAGAAGACAGGGCAAAGCCAGGAGAAATTATACACACATACTCAAAAAAGGGAGTGAAGGTTTCTGCTGAAGGGCTCTACACCCACAAATTCTCACCTGAAACACTCCTGCTCCCAGGTGTTGACACCTCCCCCAATGAATTCCGTCCAGTTGCATCAATATTTGTGGTTGTTTCTGGTTATAAACCAGAATCTCCGGATATTTACCTCTTACAATCATTCTTCACTGATACCCTTGATATAGTATTGAAGTACGGTGGCTCACTCCATCTACTTGACTCTATAAATCCTGAAGGATTCAAACTAATGCTTCTCTTTGGTGCACCAGTATCAACGGGAAACGATTGTGAAAGGGCTGTGTTAACCGCCATTTCAATTGCTGAGATAGCAGAAATGTATCCTGGAATCAGGATTAAAATCGGGGTTAATTATGGATATGTCTATGCAGGTGTTATCGGGAATGAGTGGAGGAAGGAATATACAGTTATTGGGGATGCAGTGAATACATCTGCGAGGTTATCACACTCCTCTGATGGAAGACCGATTTGCTCTTCAGAAATCTTCCGAATCACAAAGAACAGATTTCTCTTTAAGGAACTTGAGCCTGTCAGGGTAAAAGGGAAAAAGATACCCTTGAAGCGTTATACCCCCACTGGCAGGGCAAGGTTTTCTCCAATTCATTACAGGTTTGTGGGTAGAGAAAAAGAAGTGAAAAAGATACTGGACTGGATTACTTCTGGTGAAAAATTTATTCTTATAGAAGGGGAGGCAGGGATAGGAAAATCACGACTGCTCCACGAAATAGATGGTATAATGCGTGGGAAGGGGTTCTCTGTATTAAGGGGCAACGCAGACATCATGAAACCAACTTACACATTGTTCAGTTCAATGATAATGGACTATCTCAATATTAATGAAGAACTCTCACCTGATGAAAAGAGAAAGGCACTGGAAAGGTATGTAAGGACTATCCACAAAAAAAACATAAGGGAGGAACTGAATAAAAGGGTTCAATTGCTATCCCATATGCTCTTTGCATCCTACATTGAGGATATGTCCATTCTTATGTTGCCCCCTGAAATAAAAAAGGAAAACCTCTTTGATGGTATCAGATATTTTATTCTCTCAACAGGAGAACAATGCATAACCATTCTGGACGACCTGAATGCAGCAAGGGAAGAAGAAATTGAGGCACTTGAATACCTCTCAAGGGTTCTCAAAAACACAATATTTATTCTTTCTTCAAGACCTGAGCATCCTAAATTCCCGTTCAGGAAAGACAGTGTAAAAAAGATAACACTCAAAGGGCTATCATACAGGGCATCAAAAAGTCTGATTGAGGAAATTCTGAAAGGTGGAAGCCTGTCCTCTGAACTGGAGAAGAATGTTCTTGAACGGTCTGAAGGAAATCCTTTCTATATAGAGCAATTTATACTATATCTTAAAGAAAAAGGTTTGATAAAGAAGACAGACGATAAATGGCAACCTGTTGAGAAAAGCATAGACAATATATTCCCTGAGAACATATTTTCAATGATAATGGCAAGGATTGACAGGCTTGGCAATATGGCCAAAGAGACCTTAAGGGTGGGTAGTTCAATTGGTATAAATTTCTCCTCCCTTATTGTTGAAAAGGTTTTAAGACGACCTGTTCAGGGGATACTTGAAAAAACTGCATCTGAAAGAATTGTGTATCCAGGGAACATTGAAGAACTTGAGTATATATTCTCCCATGCAATAATCAAAGATGTCATTTATCAATCAATACTCAGGAAAAAGAGAAAACAAATTCATAATGAAATTGGGAATGTAATTGAGAAGGTTTATCAAGATAGGATAAAAGAATTTTACGGCAGTCTTGCATACCATTTTTCTATCAGTGAGGAATGGAGCAAGGCTGTTCATTATTCACTCCTTGCTGGCAAGCAGGCACTTGAAAGGTTTGCAGGAAATGAAGCAATTCGTCTCTTTCAGAATGCCGTTAACATAATGGTCAAGAATAACCTCGTACAATTTGATTCATTGAAGGAGGCATACAGGGGGCTTGGTGAGGTGTTCCATCTCCAGGGAAGGGCAAAGGACAGCCTTGATGTTTACGATAAGATGTACAATCTTCCAGATACAGAAACAAAGATTGAGGCACTTATGGGAAGGATTGAAGCACTTGAAAAACTGGGGAAACTGAACGAATGCGTAAGTCTATTCAGTGAACTTGATACACTTCTTTGTAAAGTTAAGACAAACAAAAATCTGCTGAGTTCCAGGGTTTACCTCACCAAGGCCTGGATTTACAGAACAATGGGAAATTCTGAAAGGGCAATGGAAATGGTAAACAATGCAAAGAAATACATAAGAAGGGTGAGAAAATCTGATAAGCGCATGAAAACAGAAGTGGAAATCAACAATCTTCTCGGTGTCCTGAACTGGACCACGGGTGACTATAAAGAGGCAGTCAGATTCTTCAAAAGAAACCTTGAACTGCTTCAGGAATCGGGAAATCTTGCCCAGCTTGCAAAAACCCAGTGTAATCTTGGTAGTGTTTACAGGGCAACAGGTGAGTATAATAAGGCTAAAAACTATTTCAGGAATTGTCTGGAAACCTCAAACAGGATAGGCTACAAAAATGGTATTACAGCATCCCTTAATAACCTGGCACTGATTCTTGTGGTGGAGGGTGATTACAGTGGAGCAGCAGAAAACTACTCAAAGGCTCTTGAATTTGCAGAAGAAGCAGGGAATCTCATATACATACATCAGATTCTGGGCAATCTCGGCAATGTGTACTTTTCTCTGGGCAAATATGACAGGGCACTTGAGTACTATAACAGGGCTATCAGGATTTCTCAACAGGTGGGTGATATAAGGGGAGAAGCAATTGAGAGTATAACAATAGGGGATGTTTACAGGGTAAAGGGAAAATACAAAGAGGCAAAAAAGTGCTACAATCGTGCAATTGAACTCTATAAAATTTTCAAGGACAAAAAATGGAAAGGGATTGCACTCACAGGTCTTGGAACCATTGAACTCTCATTGAAAAATCTGGAGAAGGCTGAAAAATATTACACTGATGCCTTACAGATTTTCAAAGAGATAAATGCACAGAGGGAGATTTCAACAGCACTTGCATCACTTGGGACAATATATAGAAAACAGAAAAACATCAAAAAGGCCCTTGAATATCTGAAAAAGGCTGAGGAAAAAATGGAGGTGCTCAAAGACTCTGAAGCCCTTATCCAGGTAAAGGGAGAATTAGGGATACTGTATGCACTGAAAGGGGATAAAAGGGCAGAGGACTATCTAAAATCGTGCAGGGATGCAGCAAAAGAGACTGGCTCCCCTGTTCATAAAGGAATAGCCTCCCTCTACTGTGGTAGAATCCTCTTCACCCTTGGAAGGATTGAAGAAGGAGAAAAGGAATTTATTCAGGGTATAAACACACTGAAAAAGTGGAGACCCGAAAGATTCATAAAGGAACTTTACATAGAACTTGCAGAATTTGTTAAGGATAAATACCCTGAAAAATTCAGGGAATACATGAGAATATCCAGGGATGAATAAACTTTTACTCGTATCAGAGTACTGGAAAAATCTATTCGGGGAGAGGGTTCACAGGATACCAGTGGATGCAGGATTCACGTGCCCCAACAGGGATGGAACAAAGGGAGTTGGTGGTTGTATCTTCTGTGATGAGGTGGGCTCAAGGGCAAGGTATGTTAAACCTGAACTTCCTGTAAGGGAACAGGTCCTGAGTGGAAGGGAAAGATTGAAAAAAAGGGGCGTAAACAAGTTCATCGTTTACTTCCAGGCATACACAAACACATATGCACCTCCAGAAATACTTAAAAACCTTTATACATCCCTTCTTGATATAGATGGTGTGGTTGGCATATCCATTTCAACAAGGCCTGATTGTCTCCAACCAGAGATTCTTGACATAATTGAAGAAATCGCTTCAATGACTCATCTATGGTTAGAGATAGGTGTTCAAACTGTTAATGACAGCACACTGAGATTGGTCAACAGGCAACACACTGCAAAGGATTCCATGGATGCAATAATAAGGGCAAAGAAACGAAAAAGCATCAATGTCCTTGCACATATAATCATTGGGCTCCCTGGCGAAGATGACCAGGATTTTATAAAAACTGCCAGGGCAATTTCTGATTGGGGGATTGACGGTGTGAAACTCCACCATCTTTATGTGGTAAAAAATACTGTCCTTGCCAGGATGTATTCAAGGGGTGAAGTGAAGGTATTTGAGACACCAGAGGAGTATGCAGAAAAGGCTATCCTTTTCCTCAAAAACCTGAGGGAGGGTATTATTATTCACAGGCTTTCAGGGTACGCGCGTAAGGAGTACCTGATTGCACCTGAATGGACTGCCCATAGAGGAATTGCTGATAGGATTATCAGGGAATACTTCAGTAAAGGTTGCTAAAATTATTTCTGTGCTGTCAAAAACAAAGTCATTGGAACGGTCAAAAGCCTTGAGGAAGTGCCAATCTTTCAAGGATGTTTTCTGGAAAAAGTTTTAATCTCATTTACTCGCCCTCCACTGAAACAATAAGAATATCCCCGCCTTTAATAATCTCTGTATCTGGAGAACCACATGCAGGGCACACAAAGTATCTGTCATCAACAGAAAACTCATTCCTACATTTTTTGCATCTCACCACTATCTCCTCCTCTTCAAGATGGAGCACAGCATCCTCAACAATTTTCTCCTCCTTCTTCATTATATCAAAGAAAAAAAGGAGGGCATCAGGAACAACAGCATGGAGTTTACCAAGTTTCACAACAATTTTCTTCACAGTGTTGATGTGGTTCTCCTCTGCAACCTTCTGAACATAATCAATTATATTCCTTGCAATAGAACCCTCATGCATCAGCAAATCCTCGGGAGGCCTTCACCAACAGGCATATCAACAATCCTTCTTGTCCCAACAACTGTCTTCTCAACAACTCTCCCTTTGACATCATCAACCACCCTTCCAATCACCTCTGCATCTTTTCCTCCTGGGTGCTTCCTCAGGATTTCAATCAGTTTTTCAACATCATCTTCAGAAACAAAAATCACCATCTTGCCTTCATTTGCAACTGTGAGAGGGTCAAGCCCCAGCATCTCACACATACCCTTCACCTCTTCACTGATGGGAATTTTATCCTGATAGAGTTCAATCCCCCAATCACTGGACACCACCTCATTCAAAACTGCTGCAAGACCTCCACGTGTAGCATCCCTCATGAATCTTATATCAAGTTCAAGTGCAGGTCTTATAAGTGTCCACAGTTCCATACAGTCACTTTTTATTCCTGAAGAAATACCATACTCATTCCTTGCAAGCAGAATGCTTAATCCATGTTCTGCAATATTCCCATTAATCACCACCAGGTTCCCTGGCCTTATTCTCTCCACAGAGAGTTCCTTTACAATCCTTCCTATACCTGTTGTATTGATATAAACACCATCGCACTTTCCCTTTTCAACCACCTTTGTGTCCCCTGTAATGAGTTCAACCCCTATACTTTTGATTGTATCAGCCAGAGACTTCACAATACGCTTCAGGTCAGACACAGGGAAACCTTCTTCAATTATGAAACCTGCACTCATATAGAGGGGTTCAGCACCCATTGACACAACATCATTTATACTACCACTTGCTGCCAGTTTCCCAATGTCACCACCAGGAAAGAAAAGAGGGTTTACCACGTAGGAATCAGTGGAAATAACATATGAATCAAAAATAGCCCCATCATCCAGTTTTGACAGTTCACCAGCGCCAAAACTTTGCAAAAAGACCTCTTTTAGTAAAGCCTGCGTTTTCTTTCCTCCCCCACCATGCGAAAGTAGTATTTTATCCATATTTGTAATATGCACTGCAACTCCCTTCGCTTGATACCATACAGGCACCAACTGGATTTTCAGGTGTGCACACCTTCCCAAACAACGGGCACTCAGGTGGAAGGACAAGCCCTTTAAGTACCTCACCACATCTACAGCCTGGATACTCCACAGGTTCTTCAATCTCTATTTCAACCTTTCTTCTTATGTCAAAATCCATGTAATCAGGGGCTAAATCAAGTCCACTATCTGGTATCACTCCTATTCCCCTCCACTCAGAATCACATGGGACAAAGACCTCTTTCATGATTGCCTTTGCCACTATATTGCCTTCTGGCCTCACAGACCGCAGGTATGTATTCTCAACAGATGGCTTGCCCTCTTTAATCTGTCTCAGGATGGAAATAAAACCCATCAAGATATCAGCGGGTTCAAATCCACTTACAGCACATGGAATCCCATAATCTTCAGGGATAAATCTGTACTCATTACTCCCCACAATGGTTGATACATGACCGGGGAGTAAAAAGCCATCTATCTTTACCTCAGGGTCGTCTATCAAGGCCTTTAATGCCTGTGGCATTGTCTTATTCCCTGGAAGAATATAGAAGTTCTTTAACCCAAGTTTTTTTGCTTCCTTCACTGTGGCTGCAATACCAGGTGCTGTTGTTTCAAAACCCACTGCAAGAAAAACGAATGTCCTGTCCTTTTCATTTTCAGCCATCTTCAGGGCATCCATGGGAGAATAAACCACACGGATGTCGGCACCACTGGCATTTTCCTTTTCCAGAGAGGAACGAGAACCAGGAACACGCATCATATCCCCGAAGGTTGTGATGACAAAACCTTCCATTCTGGCAAGGGCAATTGCCATGTCAAGGTATTCATTCGGGGTAACACACACAGGGCATCCAGGGCCTGAAACATGTTTCACATTTTCTGGTAAAACACGGTGAAGCCCAAACCGGTGTATGGATACAGTATGGGTACCACAAACCTCCATTATGTTCACAGGGGTTGCGAAGGAGAAATTTTGAAGTTTTTCAACAAGTTCTCTTATAACAGTTGAATCCCGAAATTCATCAACAAATTTCAAATTATGCCTGCCTCCTGAAGCATCTTCAATGTTTCAAGTGCATCCTTCTCATCAAGTTTCTGGATGGCAAAACCAGCATGGACAATCACATAATCCCCTACCTTTGCTTCAGGAAGAAGTTTGAGGGAGACCTCCCTTTTTGAACCAGAAAACTCACATAAGGCACTATCACCTTTCACTTCTACAATCTTCATAGGAACACCAAGGCACATACCATCCTCCGTTTTTCTGTAAACTAATACCATTACGGGAAAAGTCAAGTTAAATGTTGTCGTTACAACTAAACGGTGATAATATAAGCTGTTCCTTAAAACAAATTCATTGTGCTTAAAGAGAAAGACCTTTTTAGATATTGTTTTATCCTGAAGAAAAATTGAAATATTGAATTTTTCCTTTAGCCTGATAACCTGAGAATTCTTATTTATTTATCTTTGTTCTATCATCCTTCGTATCAATTTCATTATAATCAATTGAGTCTGGCTCATATCTCCTGATAATCGTGTTGTTGTCTGTATTCTCATAAGAATAAATATATCCATCATGACCGAGAACAGGTTTTTCCTTGATAGTTAACCTTATTCTATTCTTAAACCCTCCTGTAGAATCAAACTTCAATATTTCTGAGAATAAATGCTCTTCTACATGGTCATAAAATTTTACATATATCCAGATATTATTGCTTTTATCTACACCAAGATTTTTAATTGTGTAAAGTGTATCTAAATAATAATACTTGAATCGTCTAATCGTTTTTTTACCCTTCACAATTTCTATTCCTTTCTTCATTTTATATGGGTCTATGTCTTTATAAACAATATAGGGAATTATTTTTACATTTTTATTCTTTAGGGCAAATCCTTTTATTTCAGCATTTGTAAACCGACAACCTCCCGGATGCTCCTGCTTAAACCACTTTCCATCATACCTATAATATAGATAGCCATCGTCACTTATTCTGATTTTACTTATGTCTACACCTTCTTTTCTTATTACATCCCCAATGCATATAGATTCCTTGGATCTTTTTAGTATATGTGAAGAAAGAACACGCTCCCAATGATTAATATTTTCCCAAGCAGAATTAAATCTGTAAAAACCCCATTTTCTTTTAAAATCTATATTATTGGATCTACAACCCTTGTCATATATTTCAACACCTTCTACATACACCCAGTATTGCTCCAACAGGTCTTTCCCAAGATAGAGGGATTTCAATAGATAGAAGTATTTGTCATCATCTTGATATCCTCTCCACTTTGCAATTAACCGATTTTCTTCCATCAACCTGAATCTAACAGCATATACTTTCTCAACGGGTGGTAATATCCTGAACAAATAAACATCCACATCACCATCTAAATTATTGAATGGAGCTGAAGATTTCCATTTACCTGATACCTTGTAGTCAATCTTCCCCGAATCATCCACCCACATATCTTCTATCAAAAAATTTAACTTAGCAATAACTCTTGGAATATACTTAATCCTGCTGTACTTCCAGATCCGATATTTCATATATTTGTAATCAATCTCATCCAAATAGATATTGCCTTCAAAATCTACAAAAACAGTACCAAAAGTACAATTGAGTAATTCATCCTTCTCTTCAAGTTTAACAGTATCAGGGAAAGACAACACACCCAAAAAATTACCATTTCTGTCATTTATCCTACATCCATATAATTCGCCACCTGAAGTATCTAAGACAGTTAGAAAATATTTATTTTCATAACTGTCAAACTTGTTGGTTAATTTCAATCTCCATACTTCAAATTTAAATGTTTCTCCAGGTTCAATGCTTACCTTTTTTACAGGGACTCCATCTTTCATAGAAATATCTATAACTTCTTTTGATATAACAAAATGGTTTCTTTTATAAAATCTCCCAGAAGGGCTGATCAATTTAGAAGGAAGTTCTCTCAGGAATTTTCCTTCCCCATTAAATAGATATATCCTCTTGTTACTCCGATTAAATATCCCGAAACTACCATTCCGAAGAAAGAAAAGCCCACCGTATTTTCTTTCTTTATCTCCCCTTCTCAAAAATCCTCGTAACAATCTGCCTTTTTTATCAATAATTTTAAATATATACCTGCCTATACCATCATATAAGATAATATTGTCATTTTCTCCAGGGAAAGCAATAATAGGCAAACTTTCCTCATAGTTTTTGTTAGTCAGTGAAACAAATGTATCCCAGTAAGCGGGTGATATCACAGAAGCCATTGGCCCTTTCAGAATTACTATGCGTGGAATCCCCCAGTATGCATCATTA
>Ga0180300_10000328_pt1 | contig 20396 bp, 18 predicted proteins | sample GuaBasSediGuay15_FD_121798 | JGI IMG/M metagenome (GOLD analysis project Ga0180300, IMG submission 121798) | Subseafloor sediment microbial communities from Guaymas Basin, Gulf of California, Mexico - Guay15, Core 4569-2, 21-24 cm | ecosystem: Environmental > Aquatic > Marine > Hydrothermal...
CCTGATATCCTTTTTGATATAACGGCAATAGCGTTTGATCCCCTCAACAACCCCTTCGGCCACTGCCCGGGAGGAGATGGTCGCAGCGGTGATCGCATCGATCTCGCCACCATCCTGTTTGAGATGGGCGGTCTTCTCATCCTTACCGATGAACTGCTCCCGGAACCACTCTTCCCTGATCTTGAGTCCCAAGCCCGGGGTCTCCTTCAGATCCTCACCCGGGACCAGACCGGTGATCTTAAGCTCCCGATCGATCCCGACCGTCAGTTCGATCGGACCCCCATAACCGCGGGGCCAGACCTTGAAGACGATCCCGACCGTATCTCCTTCCTTCACCCCGAACCAGACCGTATCCGGGATGGCCGGGACGAACTCCTGGGCGATCGGAAGGGCCTGGGCCAGGACCGATTTCAATTTCGCCCGTTTGTCCGCCTCGATCTTGGGCTGGGTGAAGGAGTAGACCCAGGAGAGGAGCAGGGCAGAACCGACCGCAATCAGGGAGAGGGTGGTGATCATATGGACCTCTTTCTTCATCGGGTGCCAAACCTCCTGCCCATGGTATACCGGTCGATGAACGGGGTCCAGACATTCATGAAGAGGATTGAGTATGATACCCCTTCTGGATAGCCGCCAAAGGTCCGGATCAGCATGGTGAAGATGCCACAGCCGATCCCGAAGATCCACCGCCCCCTCTTGGTGACCGGAGTCGTTACCATATCCGTCGCCATGAAGAAGGCGCCGAGGAAGAGACCACCGGAGAAGAGCTGGAAGAGAATATTGTAAGGGGGGTGACCTTTGATCGGCAGGATGAGGGAGAGGACCACCACCGTGAGAAGGTAGGAGAGGGTGATCCGGTAGTCGATAATCTTCAGGATGAGCAGGGCAATCCCACCAATTAAGAGGAGGAGGGCTGAGGTCTCACCGAGACAGCCACCAACATTGCCAAAGAAGAGGGCGCGGATCCCTTCTAAGGAGGTGAGCCTCTCAATTACTGAAGGATCGACATCAGCGGCCTTGATCAGATTGAGCGGGGTTGCCCGGGTGATCCCATCCAGACCGGAGATCGTCCCCCCTGCCGGTGGGAGCCAGTCATGGGTCATCGCCACCGGCCAGGAGGCCATGAGGAAGGCGCGGCCTGCCAAGGCGGGATTGATGAAGTTATAGCCGAGGCCACCAAAGAACTGTTTGGCCACAACGATGGCAAAGACCGAACCGACTACCGGCATCCAGTAAGGGACACCGGGTGGAAGGTTGTAAGCGAGCAGGATTCCGGTAATGATGGCACTCCCATCGGTGATGGTTATGGGACGCTTATAGGCCCACTGGCAGACCGCCTCAGCTACAACTGCCGCGGCAACGGAAAGGATGACGAGATAGAGGGCACGGAGTCCATAGAAGTAGATCGATCCGAAGAGGGCGGGCATCAGGGCAAGGATGACCGCATACATGACGAATTTCAGATTCTGGCGGGCGAAGATGTGGGGGGATGCCGATACCTTCAGTCTTTTTTCCGCCAAACCTCCGCCTTTCCAAATTTGAGGTTATGGACCAACTGCCGCCTTACCGGACAGACATAACCACAGCAACCACACTCAATACAGTCGAGGATACCGAGCCTTTTGGCATCATCAAATTTCAGATTCTCAACATAGTCGACGATGATGCAGGGGTGGAGTCCCATCGGGCAGACATCGACACACCGGCCGCATCTGATGCAGGGACCGGGTTCCGGGATCTCCCCTTCGGCCGGAACCAAGATGCCTGAGGTCCCTTTTATGACCGGAACCTGATCGGTATACTGGGCGATCCCCATCATCGGACCACCGAAGATGAGCTTCTCCGGTGGTTTAATATAACCACCGCAGTGGTTGATCGCCTCGATCGCCGGGGTCCCGATCCGGACCAGGAGGTTCTTCGGCTCCTTGATATTCTCACCGGTGACGGTAATCACCCGTTCGATGAGCGGCTTCCGATATCGGACCGCCTGATAGATCGCCTTGGCGGTCCCGACATTGTGGACCAGACAGCCGACATCCATCGGCAGACCACCTGAGGGGACCTCCCTCCGGGTGAGGGCATAGATAAGCTGCTTCTCCGCCCCCTCCGGATATTTGGTCTTGACCGGGATCACCTCAAAATCTGCTGCCTTCTTCTTAAGAAGTGCAATCGCATCCGGCTTATTATCCTCGATGGCAATGATCCGCCGCTTTGCCCCCACCACCCTGGCAATGATCTCACCACCCTTCACAACCTCCTCAGGAAATTCGAGCATCACCCGGTGGTCACAGGTGAGATAGGGTTCACACTCGCAGCCGTTGAGGATGAGGATCTCGATCGGCTTCTCCTTGGGCGGGGAGAGTTTGACATGGGATGGGAAGGCAGCACCACCCAGACCGACAATCCCGGCCTCCTTCACCAGATCGATGATCTCCTGAGGGGTTAGCTTCTCATAGTCGTGTTCGGTTATCTCAAAGGCCCAGGTATCCTCTCCGTCATTCTCAATCTCCACTGCTATCCCATCGCCCAGGACCGGATGGGGGAATCTACCAATAGATTTGACCTTACCCGAAACGGTGGCATGGATATTGGCCGAGATAAAGCCCTGGGCCTCACCGATCTTCTGACCCAGCTTCACCTCATCCCCTTTGGAAACCAGTAGCCTGGCCGGCTTACCGGTATGCTGGGAAAGGGGGATATAAACGGTCTTCGGTGGGGGGAGGACCTCAATTGGACTCCCGCTGGTCAGTTTCGCCTCTTTCGGGTGGACCCCACCGATGAAGGTAATCGGCATGGTCGAGTATATTTACCTCTCCACCTTATGTCAATGGGCTATGATCGATGCACCTGAATGCCCATTATCCGGACACCTTTCTCAGTTCTCGATGACGTGGCTTTTCATCTCACAGGGTGGCATCGCCCCACCAGGTGGGAGCTGGATGATCCTCACCTTGAACTCCTTTGCCTGATAGAAGACATTCTTCTCCCGCTCCTGGTAGGGATGGACAACCATGGTCTTAAGATCATAAACCTCAGCCATCTTTACCTCCTACCAATCGTTCCACAACCAGACCCATTATGATGACAAAAATTATTGTCAGGATAAGCCTTGCCACCATAAATCTCGGCCCGAGAAATTGGAGCTCAACCATCTCCTGAGGCACCTTTATACACCCCCAGGCCGAGAGGAAGGCGATAACACCGGAGACCTTTGCCCCCTTCCTCAGCAATGCTGAGGCCACGGGAAATGCCATATAAAGAGGGCCGGTGGGCAGGGCGCCGATCAGGATGCCGAGAAAGACTACCTTTATTCCTGCGCTCTGGCCCAGGTATTGGACCACGATCGTCCTGGGAACGAAGACATTGAAGAGACCCACCAGAACCATCACCGCAGGCAGGATCATGATCATCTCATAAAAGAATCGCCAGGAGGTTGTGATCACCACCTCCCTTCTTGCCGGGAAGATCGACAGCATGACGATCGCAACGGTCAGGAGAATCCCGAGCAGGATGAGATCCTTCTTCATAAGACCTTTCCCATGATAAGGCCGATTATGATGGCAATGATCAGACTGAGTCCATTCCTCAAAAACGCCATCCTCTTCCCCATCTCTTTTATCTCCAGGGGGAGGGTTACCATTCCGATCATGGTCAGGGTGGTAATGAAAACCGCAACCGCAGTAATTGATGCCCCGCTTTTGAGCAGGGAGGCCGCCAAGGGGAAAGAGATCAGGGAGGGGATGTGGAGCACTGCTCCGAGCAGGGCAACAATGAGGATGCCACCGAAACCCGCCTCTTTACCCACAATCTTAGCGATCTGGCCCCGGGGTATGAAACCCATAAGCAGACCGATGATGATTATGATGATGAAGACCATGGGGAGGATGTGGAAGAACGACTTCCAGGCGACCATCAGCGCCTTCTGCGCTTTTTGTCGGTCTTTGAGGAAGGCGAGAATCACCCCGGTCAGGGCAAAGCAGTTTATCACCAGGGCTGTTATTCCCATTGGTGGTCAGACCTCCGCAATCTCGCCATCTCCTAAATCTACCCGTCTTATTCCCGCCGTCAATCCGGATTGATCAGTCGATCAAGAACCCTTAGAAAACTCTGGGCAACCGGCAGAAAGTATTTTTCCCCGAGATAGAGCTCTGGATCAGGAACATCAACATTCAACCAGTGGCCGATCTCTCTCATTTTATCAGCATGGTCACGAAAGAGCGAAGATAATAGATAAGTATCCTCACACTCCGGCCGAAAGATTACTTTCAGGAGCAGGTCTAAGGTTCGGAATAATCGAGTCCAGTTGAGATATTTGGGCAGTTTATTTATCCCCAATGTCCTTAGGAGAACCTTCTTCCGGTTGAGTGAATAATCTTTTGCTCTGGTCTTACGATATATGGTCACTATCCCGACCTCGGAAAATCTCTTCAGAATTTTATAGACATTCCGCTGATTATGAAATGTCTCCCGGGCGATCGAGTTTGAATTACCGCATTCATGAGTCAAGAGATAAAGGAGAATCTCAGCCCGTGCATCAATTCCGCATAAAGCTCGGAATGACAACTGGAGAAGCACATGGGAAGAGATTAACCTTGGTTTGGTGACGATACCCCTCGGACGAAAGGAGCGGATAATTTTCGAATACTCGCTAATTATTTTTCTGTGCTGTGTTTTCCTTCTTATGGTATCGAGGAGCAGAGTAAAATCCTGGTGGGAAAGAAGAAATTCTTCTTTAGCTGGTGTTTTAACTTGGAAGTAGCTGCCAATCCTTTTGAGTCGGGCATTATTAATCCAGAACCCATTCTTTTGCACCCATTCCAACATACCGTTAAAAAGCCTGCGATCCTTGAGACCGATTGTGTAGGTGGACACGAGCAGAGCTTCGAGATCGATGATCCAATGCCTTTCTGGTGTTTCGGTTCCCGCCACTCCAAGGGCGGTCCATTGTCGCCAATGCAATTTGAGGAGGCGATCTAAAAACTCCTTTCTAAATTTCCTGGGCGACATCAGGATAGCCATGCTTCTTCATAAGACCCTTAAACAAAACCCAATCCTACCGGTTTGTCCGGCTAATCATCTTAGCATTTTATATACTAATAATTAGTATGTCAAGTACTTAAATTAACCTCTCCACTTTTTTCATGTTTCCTATCAGACTCGATGATAACAACGCATCACATCTTCTTATTAAATCCCTGCAGTTTCTTACGCTTATCGATAAAAACCGCAAAATCTCAAAAACGGAGAGGAGACAGACAGACCCACTTGACACGTTCCAAATTTCTTATAAAATCTGTTAAGAATCATGGAACGAACCCTGGCACATCAAGAATCGAGGAGGCTGAAGACCGATATTGTCAATATTGTTCGGGTGAATCAGCACTGGCCCGATACGGAATATTGAACTTTCGCCACTACCAGGAAGACTCGGAGATATACGATATCAGACACCGACATCGAATTCCGCCAGATCAGAAAAGACCTCTTCTGGGGTTTTGTGCATCAAAATGGTATTTATCTGGCTGAGAAGGAGAAGGCATTTTTGGATCAGCTGTATTTCGTTTACAAGGGGATCGCCTCGATGGATAGGGACGAAATCAATCTCAAACCTTTATCCCGGAAAAAACTCATCTCATATGTTAGAAAATATCCGAAACAGGTGGAGAAGCTACTTTCTCAGTATATCTCAATCCTTAAGTTGTGAAATTTTTCAATCCATGATCAATGAGCCATAATCCCCTCAATTGACAGGGAGGGGTTTCTGATTAGGATTGGATAAAGGAGGTATTATGGAACTACCCTATGGTGAGATCGATGGAGATATCCTCAAGCTCAGATTTTCCACCGCTGATTTCTCGATCGCCTCGGTCTTAAGCGCAATCCGACTCCACCTCGACATGATTGAAGAGATGGGGGTGGCCTTCCTCGGTGCCGAGACCGAGGTTACCACCTCACCCCAGGTCTTCACCCCGATCCCGATCGTCGCCACCTTCCAGTATCTCGGTAAGGGGAAGGCGAAGGATGTGCTGGAGAGGGTATACCGGACAGTCTGGGCCGGTGTGGTCAACACCTTCCCGGATGAGCCAACCTGGGCCTGCGCCAAGAAGGACTACGGTTCATTCATAACCGCCCAGGCCGATCTTTTGAGGGCAAGGGTTGAAGCACTGAAGGCTGAGGAGTGATCCTCCTTCTCTTCTCCCTCCTGGTCAACCTCGACTGGGTCGAGGTTGACCTCGGTCTCGATCCGAGGGGAGGGGCCCAGTTCGTCTATAAGATCAGATGGACGGTCCAGGCCGGGGTCTTCCACGGCTTCTACTTGGAAGGCCTTTCGGTTGATCCTTTCTATTTCGACCGGACCCGTTCCTTTGCTCAGGATGATCAGGGCCGCCGCTACAATCTCTCCATTACCGAGGTTGGAAAGGGTCGCTACGATGTCGTCCTTGCCCATGGTCAGGGGATCGATCAGGGTTCTGTCATCTTCACCATCATCGGTGCCGGCGATCTCTACCAGGCCGGTAATCTCGATCGGACCAGGTCACCCTATGGTGATCTGGTCGTCTTAAACTGGGCACCGCCCCAGTGGGAATACCCGATGGAACATCAGACGATCTATGTCCACTATCCCATCGATCCGGGCACCGATCTCATCACCGAGTCGGTCCTGGAGGAAATCGGTTTCCGCACCGAGCGGTTCATGAATGAGCGATATAAAATCTTCTACCGGACGACCCGGTATCAGGGTCGGAGATACTTCACGGTTGGTATCCACAGGACCAATCTTGGATCGAAGGAGAAGATGCAGATCAAGCAGTATGTCCCGGCTCGATACTTCGCCCTGAAGAAACCATCTCCGATTCAAAGGCTCATGCCCAACCTCGACCTCTTCCTCTATCTGATCATGACCATGATATCATTCCTCTTCTACAGCTATCGGAAGAGTCAGGGCTTAAGGAGGGCACGGCGTGATCTACCCAGGATCCAGTGGCTCAGGGAGACCTGGGTTCCACCCAAGATCCAGGCCGCCTCTTTAAGGAAGACCGGCAAAGTGGCCAGGCTGGATATCCCTGAAGCAGCACTCCTTTTAGACTTCCCGATCGGAACCGTCCTCTCGATGATCCTCCTGGAGCTGGAACGGAACGGGAAGGTGGCGGTTGTCTCTTATGAGCCACTCCGGCTCAAGGTGATCAGCCGGGAGGGGCTGAAATACTATGAGGATGGTCTCCTGAGCACGATCGAACCGAGCGGTGAGATCAATCAGGCCGCGGTGAAGGTCCTGATCAGAAATATGGTCGATCGGATCTCCCAGAAGAGCTGGGACTGCGATCTCGAGGCGACCAGACGCCACTACATCCCGATTGTGCGCGACTATCTCGCCCGGCTGGAGCAGGATGAGTATTATGAATATCTCGACAAGGAGGAGGTCGGTCCGGCCTACTACGGATCGAGACGCTACTACTACTTCCGTGATCACCTCATCACCGAACCGGTCCGTGTTGCCACCTACTCCCACTTTGTCCGCTCCGATGCCTGCCATTCCGCCTGTTATGTCCATACCGCCTGTCACGACGCCTGCCATTCCGCCTGTCATTCCGCCTGCCATTCCGCCTGCCATTCCGCATGTCACTCCGCCTGCCATTCGGCCTGTGTCTCTGGAGGTGCCCATTGATCGAGCTTGAATGGATCGACACCTTCTTCGCCTCAATCCGGCGATATATCTCGGTCCGGCCCGAGGACCAGAGTCTGATCCTGATCCCGAATCAGGTCTACCGGCTCAACCAGTCCGGTCTTGAGCTGTTGATGAGGCTGGAGAGGGGAGAGGGGATTGAGACGATCACCAGGGACCTCGGTGCCGAGGCCAAGCGGGATGTCTACTACTTCTTCTGCGATCTGAGGGCACTCGTCAGGGGGTGTGTCCGGGATGGCGAGAAGAGGCGGGCGATCGAATATATCCCCTACCAGCGTCCATTCACCCGACTCCCGGTCCTTTCTGAGCTTGCCCTCACCTACCGGTGCAACCTCAACTGCCGGTTCTGTTATGTCGATCCCGAAGACACCCTGGAGCTGAGAACCGACCAGTTGAAAATTCTAATCGGGAAGATTGCCCATGAGGCACGGGTCCCCTCACTCAGCTTCACCGGTGGTGAGCCGACCCTGAGGGAGGATCTGATCGAGCTCGTTGCCTATGCCAAATCGCTCAACCTCTGGGTCAACCTGATCACCAACGGAACCAGGCTGAGTCCTGACCTCCTCTCCCGGTTGAAGGCGGCCGGTCTCGATTCGATCCAGATCTCAATCGAGGCCTCGGATCCGAAGATCCACGATTATCTCACCCGAAGAAGCGGTTCCTTCGATCAGACCCTGACCGGGATCAGCAATGCCCTCAAGGCCGGGATCAAGGTCCATACCAACACCACCATTAACCGGATCAATCAGCGCTCTCTCCTCGAGCTGCCCCGATTGCTCAAAGGGCTCGGACTTGATCGGTTCTCAATGAACCTTATGATCCCGATTGGAAGGGGTCGGAAGGAACCCAACCTCTGGCTCGGCTATCATGAGATCCGCCCCCTGATCGAAAGGATCAAGGAGATTGCGACCAGAATCGGGATCGAATTCATCTGGTATTCACCAACCCCCTACTGCCAGTTCAATCCGATCCAGCATGGCCTGGGCAACAAGGCCTGTGCCGCCTGTGAGGGACTCCTTTCGGTCTCACCCAGAGGTGAAATCCTCCCCTGCTCCTCATGGCCCAGGCCGGTGGGAAATCTCCTGAGGGAGAACTTTCACAAGATCTGGTGGTCGAAAGAGGCGGAGAAGATCCGGTCCTGGCTCCACCCTTCCTGTTATGAGTGTGAACACAAGGAGATCTGTCGGGGTGGCTGTCCCCTCTTCTGGGAGGTGATCGGCTGTGAACTATATCCTTCTTCCCCGGATCGGCTTTAGCGGTAGGGCCATCCTCACCTTCATCCTCTTCACCACCGGTCTTCTCCTCCAGTGGTCGAGCCGGAATTTCTTCCCCGGTCTTCCCTTCATCCTCCTGGCCGGCGCCTTCCATATCCAGCGGGGTGTGACTCTTAAGCGGCCGAGAGGGGGGAGAGTCGTCTGGCGCCGTGGTGAGCTGAGAGAACTTCTAAGGATCGAAGGCCAGCTGGAGCAGATCAAACGGTGGCGGGGAATCGGTCTGGAGACCAGGGCGTTGATCCTCATCCCAATCTTCTTCCTCCTCGTCTTCATCACCCCACTTTTTTCCCGAATCGCCACCCTCTTCTGGGATCTCGCCCTCCTCTTCGGTTTTGTCTTCTTCACCGGTAACCGGTCGGCCTGGGAGCCGGAGGGCCTCAGGACCAAGGTCAAAAATCTCAAGGATCTCATCAACACCTTCCCCTGGAAGGACTATCCCGACTATTCCTACCATCTTGAGGTTGCAATCCGGAGGAGACTTGAGGGCTCCTATCCGATCGATGTCCGGCTCAAGGTTGAGAAGAAGACCGGTCCTTCAGATCTGATCGGGCTCCAGGGCCAGTATTCGATCAATCGGGTGAAGGGTCAGGAATACCCTTACTTCTATGTGGTCCTTATCGCCAAGAAGGGTTTCGGGCTCAAGGAGAAGATCCGTGGGGTAAGGGAGTGGACGGTCGAGTTTGAGGGGGATGAGGAGGTCGATGTCTGTATCATCCGCCAGCACACAACCAAGACATCTGGTTACCATACTCCGCCTTCAACCCAGGTGGCAATCCTGAAATCGGGGATTGATGCCTACGATGGCATCGGCCAGGCTTGATCCTGACCAAAAGAAGGTCATCCAGCATAGGGAGGGGCCGGCCCTTGTCGTCGCCGGTCCGGGTTCGGGTAAGACCTTAGCCCTGATCCAGCGGATCGCCCGGATCATCATCAAGAAGTGGGCACGGCCCGAGGAGATCGTTGCCCTCACCTTCACCGATGCCGCCGCTACCGAGATGAGGGAGCGGGTGGATGAGCTCGTTCCCTATGGCTATATCCAGACCTTTATCGGAACCTTCCACTCCTTTGCCCAGCGGATTCTTACCGAATTCGGTCCCGAGGTTGGGATCGACCCCGACCTCCGGATCATTGCCAACCCCGAGCTCTTCCTCCTGGTCCGGGAGAATATCTTCTCCTTCGGTCTGGAGGAGTTCCTCCCGATCTCCAATCCAGAAAAACATATCCAGCGGCTCCTCAACCACATCAGCCGGTTGAAGACCGAGGACATCTCACCCGAGGAGTATCTTGAATATGCCGAGAAGGTCGAAGACCCGAAACTCATCGAGATTGGAAGGTTCTATCAGCGGTTAGAAGGTTTTTTAGAATCGAGAGGCCTCATCGATATCAACGGCCTCATCACCACCACCCTCAAGATCCTGAGAAAGAGGCCGGACATCACCCAAACCCTTCAGGATCGGTTCCGGTTCCTCCTGATCGATGAGTTTCAGGATACAAACTTTGCCCAGTATCAGCTGATCAAGCTACTGGTGGGGAAGGATAAGAATATTATGGTGGTTGGCGATGATGATCAGTCGATCTTCAAATTCCAGGGGGCAGCGATCACCAACATCCTCACCTTTAAGGACGACTTTCCCGATGCCAGAATCTATATCCTGAAAAAAAACTATCGGAGCCTCCCGGAGCTGATCCAGATCTCATACCGTCTGATCCGGAACAATGATCCGGATCGGCTTGAGATCAGACTCGGGATCGACAAGCGGATCGAGCCGGTCCGCTCCGGCCAGGGGGAGGTGAAATATTTCTTCTTTCAGTCCCTGGATCATGAGGCGGATGAGATCGCCCAGCTCATCCTTAAGGAACATGAGCAGGGGATCCCCTATGCCGAGATCGCCATCCTGATCCGGAACAACCGGGATGCCGATCCGATCATCCGCTCCCTCAACTTCGCCAATATCCCCTGGCGGTTCTCAGGCAACAGGGGGCTCTTCGATCGGAAGGAGATCAGGCTCCTTTTGAGTTTTCTCCATGTGATCGCCGATCCCGACGATTCGGTCCACCTCTACAACCTTCTCGGAAGTGAATTCTACCAGCCCAAGGGGATCGCTCTCAATCGGGCCAGTGCCCGGGCACGACGCCGGAATGAGAGCCTCTTCCAGGTCATCGCCGATCCTGAGTTCTTGACTACAGCCGATGCGGAGTCGAGGGCGGCCTTCGAGCGAGCAGTTTCCGATATCGAACGATACAGTCAGCTCTCGATGGAGGAGACGAGTGGAAAGGTCCTTTTCTCTTATCTTAAGGAGAAGGGGTATCTGAAAAGGCTTCTCGATCAGGGGATCGAGGGGGAGATCAAGGCAAAGAATATCAGCCGTTTCTTCGATCTGATCAATCGGATCGGAGGGCTGATCGAGATCGACCGGATCCCCAAGGTGGTGGAGATGATCGAACTGCTCCGCAAAGGTGGTGAGAACCCGCCGGTGGCCGAGGCCGATCTCGATCTCGATGCGGTCAATATCCTCACCGTCCACAGTGCTAAGGGTAAGGAGTTTACCACCGTATTTATTGCCGGCCTCTATCAGGGTAACTTCCCAACCGATCCAGCCCGGCGGCGCGCCTTTGAGATACCGATCCCCGATGATCTGCTCAAGGAGAAGCTACCCAAGACCTCCCACCTCCAGGAGGAGCGGCGCCTCTTCTATGTTGCCCTCACCCGGGCCCGGGATCGGATCTATCTCTCCGGTAGCCGTGATGTCGGAACCAAAAGACCCCGGGAGCCAAGCCAGTTCATCGCTGAGGCCCTTGACCTCCATAAACGGGAATTGGAGGTGATGAGAAGGGGGAGGATTGATGAACTTAAGGTCTCGGAAGAGAAACCCGTTTATATCAAGCGGAAGATCACCCGGATCACTCCAAACCAGATCGATGACTACCTCACCTGCCCACTCAAATATAAGTTTATCCACGACCTGAGGGTCCAGATCACCAGGCACCACACCGTCGTCTTCGGCATGGCGATCCATGCGGCGATCGCCTACTTCCTCCGGGCCAAGCTGGAGAAGAGGGAACCGAGTCTGGATCGGATGATCCAGGTCTATCGGACCAACTGGTCGGCCGAGGGTTTTCTCTCCCGGGAACATGAGGAGCTCAGCTTTCAGCGTGGGATCAGGATGCTGACCCGCTTTTATCATGAGGAGATCGGAAAGCCTCCCCCCTCTCTTGTTGAGGCCGACTTCTCCTTCACCTTCGGCGATCTCAGGATTGTCGGAAGATGGGATCGGGTCGATCTCGATGATGGGGGAGCGGTAATCGATTATAAGACCTCGGAGAATGTGGATCAGGAGAAGGCGAATCGTGAGGCACGGGAGAGCATCCAGCTCATGATCTATGCGATGGCCTTCCAGGCCACCTACGGCCATCTACCGGAAAGGGTGGAACTCCGATTCGTCGACACCGGGATCGTGGGCAGGATGAAGCGGATCGAGGAGAAGATCAGAAAGGCAGAGGTAATGATCGCTCAGACTATCGAGGGGATCCGGAGCGGTAGATTCGATCCGAAACCGAAACACCTCGCCTGCCGGTTCTGCCCCTATATCGACCTCTGCGACTATGAGAATAAGCGATGCTAAAGGTGAAGATCAAAGAGCGTCCCCATGGCCTCTGGATCTTCTCTGATCAGATCCAGGCGATTGAGGGGGAACCAGAACCGGGTGAGGAGTTAATCGTTCGGTATAAAGATGAGGTGATCGGCTCCGGCTTCTATAACCCGAGATCCAAGGTTGCAATCCGGATCTACTCCTGGAAGAAGGAGCCTCTTGATCGTAACCTCTTAAGATCGAGGATCTCCGATGCCTTCCGCTTCCGGAAGGGACTCGATCTTGGTGGCTGTTATCGACTCGTCTTTGGCGAATCCGATCTTTTGCCCGGGCTCATCATTGACCGGTATCAGGATAGTTTTGTCCTCCAGACCCTCTCCTTTGGAATGGCTAATCGGATCCCGATCATTGTTGAGACCTTAAAGGAGCTCTTCAATCCGACCTTCATCTATCAGAAGGACAACTCCCAGCTCCGAAGACTGGAGGGGCTTAAGAATGAAGAACGGATCCTTTTCGGCACCACGCCAGAAGATATGGTAATCGAGCAGGATGGACTCCGATTCCATATCGATATCAGAAACGGTCAGAAGACCGGATTCTACCTTGATCAGCGGGAAAACCGGAGAATTGTAAAAGAGATTGCCGCAGGAAGGAAGGTCCTCGATCTCTTCACCTACACCGGTGCCTTTGCCCTCTATGCCAAGGCAGGTGGTGCGACATTTGTCCTCGGGGTCGACCAGTCCCGGCTCGGGATCGGGCTTGCGGAAAAGAACAGCCAGCTCAATGATCTCCCCTGTCGGTTCCAGCGGGCCGAGGTCTTCCAGTTCTTAAAAGAGCATACGGAAAATTACGATCTCATCATCATCGATCCCCCTTCCTTCACCAGGACCAGAAAGGATCGTGATCGGGCAATGCGGTCCTATCTCAAACTCTTCCTATTAGCAGTTGCAAGGCTCAACCCTTACGGGATGATCGTCCTCTCCTCCTGCTCCCACTACCTCACCCTCCGGGATCTGATCACCACTGTCTCCTCTGGTTCTCACCGACTGCGGCGACGGTTCCGGATCTTCCGGATTGGACATCAGTCCCCGGACCACCCGGTCTTGCCCGGGATGCCGGAGACCGAATATCTGAGATGCCTCTTCTTGCAGTCGTTCTGATCCTGGCCGATACCACCCTATACCGGACTGAAGAGAAGGGAAAGATCGGCTGGATCAAAAGGGTAGTGGAGCCCGATTCCAATGGCGTGGTGATTACCTATCTATCTCCAGAAAGCCGAATCTTAGCCCGGCTCGACTCCCACTATGTCCCGATTCTGGTGCGGAAGTGGCATCGTGATACTCTCATCTATGAGCTTACTGTCAATGACTCACTCCGGGTCCGGGATCGAGATAAGATGAAGACACTGGAAAAAAACTATCCCTTCTACGACCGGCACACCCTCGACTTTGTCTTGGGTCGGATCGATAAGAAGCGGGTTCTGGTCTTTCTTCCGGAACGGGAGTATGAATGGGTCCGGCTCTATTACGATGATCATAAGATCACCTTGAGACCGGAGAATTTCTTCTTTGCCCTCTTCGGGATCAAGTTTGAATTCTGGTTCGACGACTCCGCCAATATGGTCCGTTATCAGGACGCCTTCGGCCGGAAACTGGAAAGGATAAAGAATAAATGATTTACTTTATCAATACAACCTTGGCCGTTTTGGGAAAACCCCTTTTGAAAAGAAGGTAATAAACTCCGGTGCTCAGAGAATGAACCGGAATTTTAGAACTTTGGGGAGAGAGCTCTCTTCTCATAACCTCCTTGCCCAGGATATCAAAAATTTTGACTTCAGTCTTATGTTCTATACCAGAAATTATTAAAAGGTCTCCGAAGCAAACTCTAGGCACAATGGGATGGCTGGTTCTCTTAACCCCCTCTTCTTTGACGCTGATATCCGGTTCCGTCTTTATCAGCCAGACATCGTAAGCACCAGAACCATATGATTCAGTTGCTCCTACCAGAATGTAACCCTGATCCGAGGTCTGTTCTACCGAATATCCCAGTTCATAATCAGATTGACCAAAAGTAGTAGTCCAGAGTGTATTTCCAAGAGAGTCAATTTTAATGAGGTAGATATCAGTCTTCCCGGCCCCAAAAGAACGAGTGGTACCAATTATAACATAGCCCCCATCTGATGTTTTCTGAATCGAATTCCCTCCTTCATCATCTGTTCCTCCATATGTTTTCGTCCAAATGACGGATCCATTCTGATCAATCTTTACAACGAATACATCACTCCCTCCCGCACCAAAAGAGCTTGTTGATCCACATATGATATAACCACCATCTGAGGTTGGTAGAATCTTATTCCCACAATCTGAATCGTCACCCCCAATTGTCTTAGTCCATAGAGTATCACCGTTAGAAGCTAATCGCAGAAGGTAGATATCGCCCTCCCCTGATCCATATGAGCGAGTAAATCCAACCACCAGAAATCCGTGATCGGATGTTTCACAGACATCCGACGCCTCATCAGTTGTATCGCCGCCATAAGTTCTGCTCCAGATGGGGTGTCCCTGAAAGTCAGTTTTGATAACGTAGACATCGAAATCCCAGGGATTAAAGGAGTTTGTCCCGCCCACAATTATAAATCCACTATCAGAGGTGACTTGAACCGCTTTGCTAAAATCCACATAAACTCCACCGAAAGTTCTGGTCCAGAGGGTATCACCATTAAGATCGGTCTTCAGAAGCCAGACATCATTGTCACCACTTCCGAATGATCTTGTTACCCCCACCACTACATAACCATCAGCAAGCACTTCAACCTCTTCCCCCCAATCCCAACTTGGCCCGCCGTATAACTTAGACCACACCTTATTACCATTACTATCGGTCTTCAGAAGATAGAGAGAACCATAATCGGATGAAAACTGGCCATAAACCCCGGCAATGATATAAGCTCCATCACTGGTCTGGTGGACGCAATTACCGATGTCTCTTTGAAGACCACCATAAACCCTGGTCCAGAGTGTATCCGGAGCCTGGGCCTTAACCATCAGAGGAAGAACTACTAACCCTAAGGTGCAGAAGAATTTTTGAATACCGCTCATCATCTTATGATATCTATCATTAGCAGAATGTCAAATTTATTCTTAAGATGCCACCCACCACCTTCCTTATCCCCTGGAGGGGGAGGTTATCGGCGAGATGGGCAACGCAGGGGAGGAGGCAGTTGTTGCAGGAACTCAACCGGCTGGCCTCCTTTTGAAATCGGGATGAGGCAAAGAGGGTATTGAGATCGACCTCAGCGATATTGCCATAAGATCTCAAATCGGGAACCATCCGCACCTCACAGGGGTAGATCTCACCATCGGGATAGACCTGGATCGAGAGGAGGGGGATATTGCATCGGAACCTCCGACTGCTCCTCATCAGCTCTAAGGCATACCAGGTATTGTTGATGGGATAACCCTCCTTTTTCAGCTGGATGATCCTGGTAAAAACCTCCTCCCGCTCCTTTCTATTGAGGATCATGGGTTCATTGTAACCCGAGTATTCGGTGGTGGGAAAGAATTCGACCTTAACCCCAAACTCCTGGGCGAATTTTGCGATCGATTCCACCTCATCCCGATTCTCACGGTTGATGTGGCTCCAGATGATGATCTCACCATGAGAGCGACTGATAAAACGCTCCAGCCCTTTAACGACGAGATCGAAGAGGCCAGGAACACCCCTCAGCTCATCATGTCTTTTGCCGATCGCCTCGATCGATATAATCAGCCGATCAGTATGAGGAGCAACCTCTTCGGCCCGATCTAGGAGCTTCCGTCCCGAGGTGCAGAACATCGTCCCGAGTCCGATCCTCTTGGCATGGGCAAGCCAGACCGGTAGATCCTCAACCAGAAGCGGTTCGCCACCCCAGAGCACATAGGTGGTGAAACCGGCCAAGCGGGCCTGATTAAGAAAGGAGAGAATCAGATTGGTGGGAAGGACATCATTTTTGTTGGGCATTTTCTTCCAGAAATCGCAGAATCGGCATCGGCAGTCACACCGTTCGGTCGGCTTGTGGAAGAGGAAGATCGGATGGGGGAAGAACATCGCCCGAACCGCCGACAGAAAGTTTCTTATCGTCATAAAAAATTCTATCTTTGATCCAGCTTAGGGTCAACGACGAGCGAAGTAGATGATTCCCCGGTTGACGAAATGGGAACCGTAGATAAAATTTTGCGTGTGTAAGGGTCTTATCCTAATATCGGCCGCTATAAAATCTGAGGAAAGGAGGAAAAAATTATGAAGGCGTTAGTCTTTGGTGGAAGCGGAAAGATTGGATCTGCAGTTGCCTGGGATTTGGCGAAAGATGATGAAATTGAGGCGATAGGAATCGTCGGAAGACATATTGAGAGCCTCGAGCGGACCAGAAGATGGATCGGTAGCGATAAAATCATACCCCATGTTCTCGATATCAATAATAAAACGGAAATGATAAGATTGATGAGGCAATACGATGTTGGTGCCATCACATTACCTGATCGCAAAACAAGTTATAAGGTCGTCCATTGTGCAATCGAGGCTGGATTGAATATTGTTGATACCATTGAGGAGTTCCACCGGACACCAGATCCCTATGAGACTGAGGGGTTAGAGGTCCCCAAAGGGATGACGCTTAAGGAATATGGAGAATGGCTTCATGAAAAGGCGGTAGAAAATGGTGTGACATTTGTCGATGGTATGGGGTTTGCCCCCGGCTTGAGCAATATAACGGTTGGCGAGGGCATCAGGAAGATGGATGTGGCGGAGCGGGCGATAGCGAGGGTTGGCGGTATTCCTTCCAAAGAGGCGGCCAGGAAGCATCCGCTGAGATATATGATCACCTGGGCATTTGAGCACGTTTTAAGGGAATATATGATAAAACTGAATGTGATAAAGGACGGTAAGATCGTCGAAGTAGACGCGGGGACCGATCTTGAGAAATTCAGATTTAATAAGTTCGGCAAGGATGAGGAATTGGAATGCGCGATCACACCCGGTATGCCCAGCTTTCTCTTTACCAGACCCCAGCTTAAAGAATTTGCGGAAAAGACTATCAGGTGGCCTGGTCATTGGGAAGGTGTGCAAACCTTAAAAGAGTGTGGCCTGCTCGATCTCGAGCCGGTTGATTTTGAAGGGGTGAAGATTAGTCCTCGGAAATTCTTTCTCTCAATAATTACCCCCAGGCTTTTGCCCAATGAAGGTGAGACCGATGTCTGTGTTATGTATAATACCGTCGAAGGAAAGAAAGATGGTAAGAAGGTGAAAGTCGAATACTTCATGTGGGATGAAGCAGATACCAAAAATGGGATTTCCTCGATGATGCGGGTCACCGGATTTCCGCTGGCAATTGCCACGAAGATGATACTTTCGGGTAAGATAAAGGAAAAGGGGATAGTCGCCCCCGAGGATTGCATAAAAGGGGAACTCTATAAAGCATTCCTGACAGAGTTAGAGAAAAGAAATATAAAGATACTGGAAGAGGTTAGTTATGAGAAATAGTTGAAGTTTGAATCTGGATAGAATAGAAAGTAAGAAGTATTCTTCTTTTTTGCAAAACCAAAAGGAGGTGTTGAAAAACTGCAATTTTATATTTCTTTCGGGTGGGTTGGAAGCCAAAAATAGCTCATTATGCAATCTATGAGTCGGTGTGGTGAGATGCCTTTATTGCATTGCGGATCAGAAAGGGCTGCGAAACGAAATTCGGGCTTGACCCTATCTTTGGCCAGGGATAATCACCCATAATTCAGACAGGACACCCCTCCTCATTCCGGTAATTACCGGATCGTCGGAATGTGCACCGCTTTTGAGCTTACAAAATAGTTATTGGCCGGGTTGTCAGGGTGGTTATAGCAATCTCAACTTGGTCGCTCTGGGGTCGATGATCACCTCATCGTTTTCAAAGTCGAGCCGAACCGGCCTTTCGGGCAGTAACCTTCTCTCCTTTTTTGCGGTGCCGAAGTGCTTGGGGGCCGGAAGGGGTTCGGTTACCCCTAACCTTTCAGCCAGCTCGGGCTGGATACAGGAGTAGGTCGCCCCGGAGTCGAAGACCGCGAGAAGTTGCAGTTTGGAGTTGACAATTCCAAAAATCTATGCAAAATGGAATTATGTATTCCAGATTGATCAAGCCACCCCGGGAGAAGAGTTTCTTCCTGTTTGGACCTCGGGGCACCGGTAAGACGACATGGGTTAAGGCCACATTTCCCCGGGCGATCTATCTCGATCTACTTGAGGCAGAGCTCTTCAACGATCTTCTGGCCAATCCCCAGCGTTTGGAAGCACTAATTCCGAAGGACTTTAGTGACTGGATCGTGATCGATGAGATACAGAGAATTCCGGATTTACTCCATGAAGTGCATCGATTGATCGAAAGGAATGGGTATAAGTTTGTGCTTACCGGGTCCAGTGCTCGAAAATTAAGACGGAAGGGACCAGATCTTCTGGCAGGACGTGCCCTTACCTACCGGATGCACCCTCTTACAGCGGTGGAGCTTGGCGAAAACTTCAACCTCGACCATTCGTTAAGGTATGGACATCTTCCCTGCGCCTATACTGAGTCCGATCCCAAGAGATATCTTGAAAGCTATGTAATGACTTATCTGGAGGAGGAAGTGCGGCAGGAGGGTCTTATCCGGAACTTAGGAGCATTTGCTCGATTCCTGGAAGCGGCGAGCTTTTCCCAGAGTGCGGTTTTGAACGTATCAGCGGTGGCACGCGAGTGTGCCGTGGAGAGGAAGGTGGTGGAGAACTACTTCACAATACTGGAGGACCTGCTGCTGGCCTATCGGCTTCCGGTGTTTACAAAACGGGCAAAACGGAGGATGGCCGTCCATCGAAAGTTCTACTTCTTTGATGTCGGGGTCTACCGGACTTTGCGTCCCGCCGGACCACTCGATCTTCCCGGAGAGATTGAGGGTGCCGCCTGTGAAACGCTCCTCTTCCAGGAGCTCTTAGCGATCAACGACGCACTGAATCTCGGATACAAGATCTATTATTGGCGGACATCTAATAATATCGAAGTCGACTTTGTTCTATATGGAGAGAAGGGGTTAAAGGCCTTTGAGATAAAAAGGACTTCTCGTGTTTCGAAACCGATGCTGCGCGGGCTCAGGGCCTTTCTTAGAGATTATCCCATGGCAAAGGCTTATTATATCTACGGAGGAAAACGCTATATGAGGGAAGGTGATATCGAAATCATACCCATTGAGGAGATCTTCAAGCAACTCCCCGTGATACTCTCCAGCCCTGCCGATGGTGGCCCCACAAGAGTTTAGAACGTTAATCTGAGAGGTGGGGAAGGCTTGGTGCCATGCAACCTCCCAGTCAACCGCTCGCAGAAGAGAACATTCCGACATTCCGGTAATTACCGGATTGACGGAATGAAATTTAAAGAGTTACGTACTCAGGGGATACAGTGGCCCGGTGCCGGTGGTAAGAATCCCCCGAGGTCATAATAGCCTCAATTTCGTAACCCTCGGGTCGATGATTATCTCATCGTTTTCAAAATCGAGCTTCATCCGCCACTTCTGCAGAGTGGCGGCTCCGATGATCACCGGATCAGAGAGGCCGGGGATGACCATGAACTCATCGCTGAAGGTATAGCCATTGAGATCGAAATCGAGCCGGATTGCCTTTCTGGCAGTAACCTTCTCTCCTTTCTTTGCGGTGCCGAAGTGCTTGGGGGCAGGAAGGGGTTCGGTTACCCCTAAGTTCTCAGCCAGCTCGGGCTGGATACAGGAGTAGGTCGCCCCGGAGTCGAAGACCGCGGTGATCTCCTCCTTCCCCTTGGAACCTTTAAGGATTATCTCCTTTTCGATAACCGCCATTCAACCTCCC
>Ga0180300_10000329_pt1 | contig 20388 bp, 22 predicted proteins | sample GuaBasSediGuay15_FD_121798 | JGI IMG/M metagenome (GOLD analysis project Ga0180300, IMG submission 121798) | Subseafloor sediment microbial communities from Guaymas Basin, Gulf of California, Mexico - Guay15, Core 4569-2, 21-24 cm | ecosystem: Environmental > Aquatic > Marine > Hydrothermal...
CATGTTAACTGCTATGGAAATGGTTCCAACTCCACCCTTTATCTCTGGTTTATTCACAAAATTTATTGGTGGTTCTCCATCTATTTTTATGTAATCTCCTGTTTCAATTCCTTCAAGGTGCGGAAGTATCTGTTGAGGGTGATCAAGTACTATCTTCTCTTCTCCATCCACAATTCCCATTCCCCTGTGGTGACATCCTGCTACCATACCAGGTTTCACAGTTACATACCTTGTTTTTCTTTCTACCTTAGAGATTATTGGCTTCCTTTCCTCTATTACTTTCTCTATCTTCCAGCCTATTGCTTCACCTATCATATGGATTGATTGAGGAAAACCAAAATGACCTACAATTTCTCCAGATTTAAGTCCTTTTTCAAACTCCTCTGGTGTAGTTCCAACTCCTTGAGTCTTCATAACACTTGGTCCATATGGAGATAAATCATTTACCCTTTTTGCATAGATTCTATCAATTTTACTCATAATACCTGTAAGAGTTATTATAAGAGTGTCCAGGACAAAACCAGGATTTATACCTGTACCCAAAATCGTAACGTTATTTTCTATGGCAATTTTATGGAGTTCCCTGGATAGCTCTGGTTCAACTATCCACGGATAAGCCATCTCCTCTGCAATTGTTATTACATTCACTCCTTCTTCAGCTATCTTTTTTATCTCAGGATATGCATCTTTTACCTTTGAACAGGTGGCATGAAGAAAAATGTCCACTCCTTTATCTATGATTTCCTTTGTATCATTCCTAATCTCTATCCCAATCTTACCTTCTCCAATAATCTCTCCAACATCTTTTCCTTCCCTTTTCTTCCTTCTTGCCACCACCCCAACAAGTTCAAGTTCTTTCTTCTTTAGAATCAATGAAATCATACCTCTTCCCATTGATCCAGTTCCAAAAACTGCAACTTTTATTTTTCTCATATTCCACTCCTTCAAATGCCTTAATATACTTAATTATACAGCATTTCTTGTGCTAAAACTGACGAAGCTTGACAAATTTTATTACATAGTCTAAAGTGTAATTAGGAAAACCTTTGAGGAGGTGTAAAAAATGAAAAAAGGACTAATTCTTCTTGGAGTTTTAATCATTGCGGGAATACTTCTATTTACAGCATGTGCTCCAGCAGAGCAACCGCAAGAGCAACCACCTGAGGAGAAAAAACTCAAGGTGGTGGGTATCTTCGCAACACCTATCGAGGAACCGTGGGATGGCGCTATCCACCACGCTCTATTAAAGGCAAAGGAGGAGCTGGGGATAGAATACGAGTGGACAGAAAGCGTAGGTTACTCTGATTTCGAGAGAGTACTCAGAGAATACGCAGACAAGGGACCAGACATCATTATGGGAGATGCTTTTGGTAATGAAGAGGCTGCAAGAAGAGTCGCAAAGGATTACCCAAATATTGCCTTTGTTTTTGGCTCTGGTGGTGGTCCAATGGATCCAAACTTCGCAGTATTTGATGACTGGATTCATGAACCAGCATATCTTGCAGGTCTCATTGCAGGTAACCTCACAAAATCCAATATTATTGGCGTAGTTGCAGGTTATCCTGTACCAGAGGTCAACAGGATCGTTAATGCCTTTATTGTTGGTGCAAAAGAAGTCAATCCAGATGTAAAAGTCAAGGTTACATTCATAGGTAGTTGGTTTGATCCACCAAAGGCAAAAGAAGCTGCCATCGCACAGATTGAGGCAGGTGCAGATGTTATGTTTGGTGAAAGATACGGTGTAATTGATGCATGTAAAGAGAGAGACATTCCGGTCTTTGGAAACATACTTGACCAGTGTGATCTTGCACCAGGTCTTGTCATCGGTAGCCCTGTATGGGATATGTGGCCCACAGTTAAGTTTGTAATTGAATCAGTAAAGAACGGTTCCTTCAAAGCAGTTGATCTTAAAGACTGGAGCATGATGGGTAAGGGCGGAGCAAAGCTCGTTCTCTGTGAAGAGTGGAAAGATAAACTCCCAGAGGACGTAAAAACATTGATAGAGAAGAAGACACAGGATATAATAAACGGACTCTTCAGAGTTCCAGTTGACGAAAACACTCCAAAGTCTGATTAGTAGGAGTTTAGATTAAATAAGGGGGAGAAGTCTCCCCCTTATTTTTATGTTTGATAGTAACAAGGAGAAGCCTATGGAAAAGATTCTTTCCATGCAAGGTATTACAAAGAGATTTCCAGGAGTTTTAGCAAATGATCACATAAATTTTGAAGCTTACAAGGGCGAGATAGTTTCTCTTCTTGGAGAAAACGGAGCAGGAAAAACCACACTAATGAAGATACTCTATGGAATGTACTCCAAGGATGAGGGGGAAATATACATAAAAGGAAAAAAGGTAGAGATTAATTCGCCAAAAGATGCTATAGACAATGGAATAGGAATGGTACACCAGCATTTCACCCTTGTGAATCCATTTTCAGTAACTGAAAACATCATACTTGGATTACCTGGTGAGAAGGCAACCATTGACCTCGAAGAGGCAAAAAATAAGATAAAAGAATACATGGATAGATATGGATTACATGTGGATCCTGATGCAAAGATATGGCAAATTTCTGTGGGTGAAAAACAGAGAGTTGAAATTCTTAAAGTCCTCTTTAGAAACGCAGAAATAATAATTCTTGATGAACCAACAGCAGTTCTAACACCTCAAGAAGTTGATGAATTATTTAAGACATTAAAAATACTGAGGGAAGAGGGGAAAACAATTATATTTATTTCTCATAAACTCTATGAAGTTCTTGAGATAAGTGACAGAATTGTTGTTTTAAGAACTGGAAGAGTTGTAGGGGAGACTACGCCTGACAAAACATCAAGAAGAGAGCTTGCCAAAATGATGGTGGGTAAGGAAGTTATAGAGATTATCTCCGAAGAACCGCCAGAGTTAGGAGAAGAAATATTTAAAGTTGAAAATCTTTCTGCCATGAGTGATAGAGGCTACCTTGCCCTCAAGAACATATCTTTTACGGTAAGTTCTGGTGAAATTCTCGGAGTTGCAGGTGTTGCTGGAAATGGTCAAAAGGAACTTGAAGACGTAATTTCTGGAGTTAGAAAACCAGTAGATGGAAGAGTTGTACTTTTAGATAAAGAAATAACTGGAAAAAGTCCAAAGGAAATTATAGAAATGGGAGTTGGTAGAATTCCTGAAGACAGAATGGAGGCAGGATTAATTCTTGATATTCCTCTATACGAAAATCTTGTAGTTGAGTATTTTGACAAACCTCCATTTTCAAAAGGGCTCTTTCTTAACTACAAAGAGATAAAATCTTATGCTGAAAAGCTTGTAAAAGAGTTTGATATAAGAACACCACATGTTAATGTAATAACAAGGACACTTTCAGGAGGTAACCTTCAGAAGGTAATTCTTGCAAGAGTTATATCAAGAGAGCCGAAATTTCTTATAGCTTCACAACCGACAAGAGGACTTGATGTAGGGGCAGCTGAGTATATCCATGAGAGACTACTCGAAGAAAGAGCCAAAGGGTGTGCCATTCTGTTAATCTCAGAGGATCTTGATGAAATTATAAATCTTTCAGATAGAATTATGGTTTTATATGAAGGTGAGATTATGGGGTTTGTGAATAGAGGAGAGCTTCCTAAAGAAGAAATTGGACTTATGATGACTGGAACAAGAAAGGAGGCTTTAAGTGAGATTTCCTAAATTTAGGCTGGAGAAAAGACCGTCACCTCCAACATGGCTTAGAATAGCAATTCCTTTTATAGCAATAGGCATATCGTTTCTTTTCTCTGCAATAATAATTCTACTCGCTGGAAGAAATCCGATAAGTGCATTTTACGCAATATTCTATGGAGCCCTTGGTACAAGACTTGGTTTTATGGAGACTCTGGTTAAAGCAACTCCCCTTATACTAACAGGAATTGCTGTATCCCTTGCATTTACAGCAAAGTTCTGGAACATTGGTGCAGAAGGACAATTATATGCTGGAGCTCTTGCTGCTACATGGCTGGGAATAAGTCACTTCTCTTTACCATCCCCTATATATATATTCCTTATGATTGTAGTAGGATTCATTGCTGGTTCTCTATGGGCATTAATACCTGGTTTTCTTAAGGCAAGATTCAAGGTAGACGACGTAGTAACCACACTCCTTATGAATTATATAATGATCTACATGGTATCAGCAATACTTGAAGGCCCATGGAGAGATCCAGTAACAAGCTGGCCTCAGTCTATAATGATTGCAAAGAATGCAGAATACCCGAAACTATTTGCAAGATCAAGGGTACACTTTGGATTAATTGTGTCTATCATTGCTATTATTGTGGTATATGTAATCATAAAGCACACAAAACTTGGGTTTAGAATAAGGGCTACGGGAGCCAATGCAAAGGCCGCATACTTTCTTGGTATAAACACAATAAAAACCATAATCCTCACAGCAGTTATAAGTGGAGGAATTGCAGGACTTGCTGGTGTAGGAGAGGTAGCAGGACTTCATTTCCATTTAACAGAAAATATATCTCCCGGATATGGATACAGTGGTATAGTCATTGCCATGCTTGGAGGACTTCACCCTATAGGTGTTATGCTTGCTGCTTTCTTCTTTGGAATTATTATAACCGGTGCTGAATATATGAGTAGAGCTACAGGGGTTACATCATTTATTGCTGATGTCATACAGGGAATAACACTTCTTGTTATGCTTGCCATGCTTCTTTTATATGAGTACAGAATAAGGAGGGTGGAATGAAGGAGATACTTACCGTTGGCTTTTTCATAGGACTGCTTTCAGCAACTTTGAGGATGGCAACTCCCCTTATCCTTGCTACTCTTGGTGAAACCTTCTGTGAGAGAGCAGGGATATTAAATCTTGGAATAGAAGGAACCATGCTTTTCGGTGCTCTGGCAGCCTTCCTTACCACGTATTTTACTGGAAATCTCTGGTTAGGAATTATTGCAGCAATTATCTCAGGTATACTTTTTGGTCTTCTTATGGGAGTATTCTCTGTATCCCTTGGTCTTTCTCAGCATGTAAGTGGATTGGGAATAACACTTCTTGCTACAGGCTTATCTCTGTTTACTTACAGACAAATTATTGGTTCCCCAAAGGTTCCACCAACAATCCAGACTTTTAAAACTCTTTCCATTCCCGGACTCTCCAGTATACCTATTCTTGGTCCTATACTTTTTGACCAATACATCCTTACCTATATAGCAATAATCCTTGTCCCCATTGCATCCTATGTACTTTTTAAGACAAGGTTTGGTCTCTCCTTAAGAGCAGTTGGTGAAAACCCTGAAGCAGCAGATGCTGTGGGAATAAACGTTTTCAAAACCAGGTATATTGCCCTGATGATAGCTGGTGGATTAATGGGCTTTGCTGGAAGTTTCTTTACCCTTGCACATTTCAACATGTTTCTCTATGGTATGGTAGGTGGAAGAGGCTGGGTTTCCATAGCTTTAGTTATATTTGCAAACTGGAATCCAACAAAAGTTTTATGGGGAGCACTTCTCTTTGGAGGAGTTGATGCACTCCAGCTGAGACTTCAGGCGATAGGATTTAATATTCCTTATCAACTATTTCTCATAATGCCATATCTACTCACAATAATTGTTTTAATTCTTGTTGCAAGAAACGCCTCTTACCCAGGATCTCTCCTTAAGCCATACAGAAGAGAGTGACAGATACAGTACAAAGAATCATAGAAACCCTTAAAAAAGAAAAGGGGAAATTTAAAAAAACTGCTATATCTGAGATTCAGGAGACAAAGGACCCTTTCAGGGTCCTTATTTCCTGTCTCCTCTCCCTTAGAACAAAGGATGGAGTCACACTAAAGGCAAGCAAAAGGCTCTTTTTGGTAGCCAAAACCCCAGAGGAGTTTTTGAACCTTTCAACCAAAAAAATTGAGGAGCTTATTTATCCTGTGGGATTTTATAGAGTTAAGGCAAAAAGGATTAAAGAAATTTCAAAAATCCTAATAGAGCGGTTTGGAGGAAAAGTCCCAGACAACCTGGAAGAACTTCTAACTCTTCCAGGTGTTGGAAGAAAAACAGCAAACATAGTTATCACACAAGGATTTAACAAATATGGTATAGCTGTGGATACTCATGTTCATAGAGTATCAAATAGACTGGGGCTTGTTAAAACCAAAACCCCGGAAGAAACAGAAATGGAGTTAAGAAAAATAATCCCAAAGAAATATTGGATAGAATTTAACGATCTGTTTGTTTCTTTTGGGCAAAACATTTGTACTCCAATATCTCCAAAATGTTCCATATGCCCCATAAGTAAATACTGCAATAAAGTTGGGATAAAAACTCACAGATAGAAATCATACAAATCTATATAATTTTCTCATGGTATAATGAGAGAGATGAAAGGAAAAACTTTTATAACGAAAAAAGCAATTAAACAAATAGCAGTTCTCTCCGCTATGCGCTGTTATGGTGTTGTAGGGCTTTCTCCTGTTAACTTTAAAGAGAGTAGCCAAAAAATACTGGGATGGGATGAAGGAAAAAGAGGTGTTGAGGTCTTTATTGATGGTAAAAACATAAAGATAGTTTTTCATGTAAGTCTTTTCAGAAATATAAATGTAAAAGAAGTCGTGAATAATTTGATAAATCAGACTGCTTATGCCTTTGAAAGAATGACGAAATTAACTCCTGAAGTAATTGTTGTTGTTGAAGGCGTAAAGGAGGGATAGCGCTTGGAGATTCTTGATAAAGACTTTCTTGTAAAGTTTTTCTATCTTGGATTTAAAGAAGTTGAAAAATATAAAGAAGAGATAAATGCACTCAACGTTTTCCCTGTGCCTGATGGGGATACAGGAACTAATATGTACATGACTCTTCTTTCAGCCTGGGAGGAGATAAATAAGGAAGAAATAAATACCACTGATGATCTTATAAGCGCTATTGTAAAAGGAAGTCTTATGGGAGCCAGGGGGAATTCAGGAGTAATTCTTTCTCAAATATTTAAGGGAATGGGGGAATTCTTAAAAAATAAAGATAAAATAACTGGAAGGGAGTTTGCATTAAGTTTTGTAGAGGGGGTTAACAGAGCATATAAGGCAGTAATAAAACCAGTTGAAGGAACGATACTTACAGTTTCTAAAAGTTTCTCTGTTTCTCTATACGAAAGGGTAAAGGAAGGAGAAAGTTTACATTCTGCATTTCTTCATGCTATAAAAATAGCCAGAGATACACTTAGAAGGACACCTGATATGCTCAGTGTATTAAAGGAAGCCGGTGTGGTAGATGCTGGTGGTTTTGGTTTTCTTAAATTTGTTGAAGGTGGTTATAGAGCCTTTGGAAGAGAGGAGATTGAAATGGAAAAGATAGAAACCAAAAAGGAAGTTGCAGGAGAGAGAATACTAAAGTATCCTTTTGACACAGTGCTCCTGGTCCGATCAGATAGTCTAACAGAGGAACTGATAAAGAAAGATTTTAATATAGAGGGAGATTCGCTTATTGTTGGAAAAGAGAGAGATTTGATAAAAATTCACTTCCATACAAAGAAACCTACAGATGTTATTGAATTCTTTATGGACAGAGGAGAGATTGTAAAAATAAATGTAGAGAATATGCAATATGAAGTTGATGAACTTCAGAGGAAAAAAGGCAAAGAGATTGGTATAGTTGCCGTTTCAAGAGGCAAAGGGTTTGAAAAAATGCTTAAAGAGTTAGGAGTTGATGTAATAATAGAAGGTGGACAAACCTTTAATCCTTCAACAAAAGATCTGGTAGAAGCAATAGAAAAGGTGAACGCAAAAAAAATCATAGTCTTTCCAAATAATTCCAATGTAATATTCTCTGCTCTTCAGGCAAAGGAACTTACCAATAAGGAAGTGGAAGTCATACCTACCAAATCAATACCTCAATGTATATCTGTAGTTTCCAATCTTAATCCAAACTCCTCTTTTGAAGATAATGTTCAAGAAATGATTGAAGTGGCTAAAGAGGTAAAGACTATTGAAGTAACAAAAGCTGTAAGATCCTCAATATTTAATGGTAAGGAAATAAAAGCAGGAGAATACATTGCAATTTTTGAAAGTAAAGATGTAAGAACCGGAAAAGATCCGGAGGAAGCCGCTCTTTCATTGCTGTTAAACCTTGATATTAAATCAGGTACACTCATAACCATATACTATGGTGAAGAAATAGATGAAAATAGAGCAGGGAAATTTAAGGAAATTGTACAGGAAAAATTCCCAGAAAGTGATGTTGAGGTTTATGAAGGGGGACAGCCTCTGTACCCATATATAATTTCACTGGAGTAAAAATGATAAGGGTTGTCATCGACTCATCTTGCGATTTACCAGATGAGTTTATAAAAGAAAAACGAATTGAAGTGGTTCCTCTATATCTCAGAGTAGGGAATAAATTCCTGAGAGATAGAATGGATATAATTCCACAGGAGTCGTTTGACCTAATGAGAAAGGGGTACAAACTGTTTACATCTCAACCTACAGTTTCGGATTTCACAAGGGTTTACAAAAAGATTCTCTCGGCTGGGGATGAAATTATAACGGTTCTCATTACAGGAAAAGGTTCTGGCACTGTCAATGTGGCAAGAATTGCAATGGAAGAAGTTAGTAAAGATAGAATTTCCATTGTTGATTCAACTCAGATATCTGGTGGGATTGGTTTTGTTGCAAAGAAGATAGTTTCTCTTATTGAACAGGGTCTGCCAAGAGAGAAAATACTGAGCCTGGTGGATAGAATAATATCAAATATCCATTTATTTATCGCCCTTGACACAATTAAGTTTACATATGCAGGTGGTAGGGTTAATGATATTAAGAATTTTGTCACCACTGTACTCAATATAAAGCCAATTCTTATAATGAGAGATGGACTACCAAGGCTCTTAAGAGTAGTTAGAGGAAGGAAAAAGTCCTTGAAATTTATAACAAACCTTGTGCTAAACAAGATTAAAGAGGAGTCCAAAAAATTTGAAATAGCTTTCCTCCACGCTGATTCCTATGAAGATGTATCAAAGGTGAGAGAGGAGATACTTTCCAGAGTGAAACCAGAATTTGAATTTACAAAAATTATAGGTAGTGCTCTCGGTGTACACGCAGGACCGGGAGCTCTTGGTGTCTGTATTTATTTTAGAGAGGAGGAATTATGAAAAATTTTGAACTCAAACCTGAAAGGCTAAAAAATACATGTAATCCCGATATATTCAGTTTTAATACAACTGAGGAACTTGAACCTCTCAAGGGAGTTATAAACCAGGAAAGAGCCCTGAGCGCCATAAATTTCTCCCTCGGGATAAAGAACTCTGGATTCAATCTTTTTATATCTGGACTCCCCGGTTCTGGAAGAACATCCATCGTTAGAAAAATCGTAGAGGAAAAAGCAATTAAGGAAAAAACACCAGATGATTGGTGTTATGTTCACAATTTTACCAATCCTGACAATCCTTCTGCTATTAGGTTTCCTGCAGGTAAAGGTGCACTCTTTGTAAATGATATGGAAGATTTTATAAACACTGTAAGAAAAACAATCCCGAAAGCATTTGAGTCTGAAGAATACGAGAAAAAGAGAGCAGAAGTTATAAAGAAATTTCAGGAAGAAAAAGAAAAACTCTTAAGAGATGTAGAGGAACTTGCAAGAAAAAGAGGGTTTTTGATACAGGTAACTCCTACTGGGGTAGCTACAATTCCACTCTTTGATGGAAAACCACTAAAACCAGAGGATCTTCAGAAAATATCCCCAGAGGAGCAAAAAAGAATCCAGGAGGAAGGACATAAACTACTTGAAGAGATAAATAAAATTCTCATAAAAGTAAAAAGGATAGATAAAAAGATAATGGAGAGTCTGCAAGAATTAGATGTAGAAGTGGCAGTTTTTTCCATAGGACACCTCCTCCAGGATTTAAAGGGAAAATATAAGGACATTCCTGAGGTTCTTGACTATCTTGAAAATGTTAAGGAAGATATAATTTCACACCTTGATAAGTTTAAAGTTCCCAAGGCAGAAGATGAAGACTTCTATAAGAGATATAAAATTAACCTTGTAGTTGATAATTCTAATACAAAAGGTGCACCAGTAATATTTGAGACAAATCCCTCTTACTTTAATCTGTTTGGCGGTATAGAGTATGAAGCTAAAATGGGGGTAATGGTAACCAATTTTAACCTCATAAAGGCAGGGGCTATACATAGAGCCAATGGTGGATATCTAATAATAAATGCTATGGATTTACTCACAACTCCTTTCTCATGGGATACTTTAAAGAGAACTCTCAAGAACGGAGAATCAAGAATTGAAAATCTCGGTGAACAGTATAGACTGGTCCTTACCAAGACCATAAAACCTGAACCAATACCTATAAATTTGAAGGTTATCCTCATAGGGACTCCTTACCTTTACTACCTTTTATATCATTATGATGAAGATTTTAAAAAACTTTTTAAGGTAAGGGCAGATTTTGACACATCCATGGACAGAACACCTGACAATATGAAAGCATACGCCTCTTTCATAAGTAGCTTTGTGAGAAGAGAGAATCTGAGGCACCTGACAAAGGAAGCAGTTTCTGAAGTTATAGATTATGGTTCAAGATTGGTAGAGGACCAGAAAAAAATTACAACAAGATTTCAGTATATATGCGATATTATAAGTGAAGCTGATTACTGGGCAGGTGAAGACAACAGTAACTATATTGATAGAAAGCATGTAAAGAAAGCCATTGAAGAGAAAGAGTTTAGATCGAATCTTATTGAGAAAAGAATTCAAGAGTTAATAAAGAGAGGTGTAATACTTATAGACACAGAAGGGAAAAAGGTGGGACAGATAAATGGAATATCTATAATTCAGCTGGGGGATTACGAATTTGGAAAACCAAGTAGAATTACTGCAAACATTCATATGGGAAACAAGGGTGTAATAAACATAGAGAGGGAAGTGAAGCTTTCTGGAAGAATACATAACAAGGGAGTACTCATACTCTCAGGTTTTCTTGGAGAGAGATATGCCAAGGATAAACCTCTCTCCCTCTCTGCAACTTTAACTTTTGAGCAACTATATGAAGAAGTGGAAGGCGATAGTGCTTCAAGTGCAGAACTCTATGCTCTTCTTTCAGCAATTGGAAATATCCCTTTAAAACAGAATCTTGCAGTTACTGGATCTGTGAATCAGAAAGGTGAAATCCAGCCCGTAGGAGGAGTAAATAGAAAAATTGAAGGTTTCTTTGATACCTGTAAAGTTAAAGGTCTCACAGGAGAACAAGGGGTCATCATTCCTTACGAAAATATAGATGACTTGATGCTTAAGGATGAGGTTATAGAAGCGGTAAGAGAGGGAAAATTCCATATTTATGCTGTTAAAACCATTGATGAAGGAATGGAACTTCTAACTGATCTCTCTATGGATGAGATAAATGAGAGAGTTAATAAATCTCTCCACGAGCTTGCAATGGGTTTAAAGAGGTTTGGAGAAAAGGAGAAAGGTGAAGATAAAAACAAAAAGTCCTGAAGAAACTGAAAGGGCTGGTGAGGAGTTTGGAAAAAGATTAAAAACTGGAGATGTTGTTCTGGTAATAGGAGAACTGGGAGCAGGAAAATCTGTATTTATAAGAGGTATAGCAAAAGGACTTAAAGTAAAAGAGATTGTAAAATCACCCTCTTTTGTTATAATCCAGGAATTTGAAGGGAAATACCCATTTTACCATGTTGATCTCTACAGAGTTAACACCCAGGATACTAGTGAATTGGGAATTTTTGAACTTATGGATAAGGGAATTGTTTGTATTGAGTGGGGCGAAATAATTCTACCTCTTCTCAAACATGTAAAAAAAATAGTTGTGACCATTAAAAAACTTGAGGGAAATTTGAGGGAGATAGAAATAAATGATACATCTATCAATTAATACAGCTATAGAACCATATGGGATTGGGGTTTTTGAAGATGAAAAATTTCTTGGGGGTTTCCTCTGGGACTTCTCTGAGTCAAAGAAGAATCTGCACTTTGTATTTTTAGAGTCGTTACTAAATGACCTTAAAATTTCTCGTGAAGATTTTAAGTTTATAACTATAGTGGGTGGTCCTGGGAGTTTTACAGGTTTAAGGATTGGTTTTACAGTGGCAAAGGCTATAGGATTTGTAAGAGGAATTCCTCTTGTTGTTCCATCAACCTTTGAAGTCCTAAAATATGTGGTAAAGATGGACGGACTGTTTGTAATTAATGCAGGACTTGGAGAGGTCTTTGTATCTGATGGTCACAAGGTAGACATTATGAAATTTGAGGATTTAAAAAGAGTGAACGGAATTCTAATTTTTCCCGAAAGAAATCTTTTTATTAGGGCTGGTAAAGGTATAAATATTACTATTCCTATAAGTGAGGTTGGGAAAATTGGATTTTACAAATATAATAAGGGAGAAATAATTGACTATAAAAACGCTCTCCCATATTATATGAGAGATACGAAAGAAATATTTAAACCATACAAGGAGGAATAAGTTGGATAGAAACAAAATTATAAGTGAGATTGAGAGAAAACGTGGTTCAAAAGTAATATCTTATTTTCTTGGACCTAATTCGAAAATAGCAGCTGATGCTGTTGAGGTTCTGTTTAAACACTTAAAAATTGTTGGTAAAGTAAAAAATCTGGATCTCTATCTTCACACTACAGGGGGACTGCTTGAAATTCCGCTAAAAATAGTTTATCTTATGAGGGAATTTTCTGAGAAATTCTCTGTGATAATACCCTACAGAGCACACTCTGCAGGAACTCTTATCTCTCTTGGAGCAGATGAAATAGTAATGGGAAAGATGAGTGAATTTACACCTGTAGACCCTCAAACAATGACTCCTCTAAATCCGAAGGGAGCCAAAGGAAATGTTATAACGGTTGCAGTTCAGGATCTTATATCATTTTTTAATTTCCTGGATGAAATTGGAGTAAAAAATAAAGAAGAAATAGTAGTTAACCTTACAAACCTTCTTCATCCACTTGTTGTTGGAACTGTTAACAGGTCTTGGAGTCTCATAAAACTCATAATAGACAAACTTTTGACTTTAAGTGGGCATAAAGAAGAAGAGAAAAAAAGAATTATAGATCTTCTCTCTGGAGGATTACCATCCCATAGATACCTTATTACAAGATGGGAGGCAAGAGAAATCCTGGGAGATAGAGTAAAATTTGCCGATGAAGAACTTGATGAGCTAATGTGGGAGCTTTACGAAATGTATAAGGTAGCCCTCAATCCGTTTACTCCATATACAAAGGATCCAAGAACTGGAAGAGAGATAAGGAGAGTAACGGCTGCTATTATAGAGACTTCTAACTCTGGCTCACATTTTATACAGACTCTGGAAAAGAGAATTCATCCTGATGGAAAGGTGGAAGAACTTCCTCTTCAGGGAGGATGGGTGGACTTTAAGCTTCCTCGCTAACCTTCCTTTTCTCAACAAATCTTTTCAAAAAAATTGATATGGGTACGCACAATACAACAGCTACAATTGCTTCTGGTATACCCTGCACTATTCCAATGGTTACAGCTTGTTGAAGATTGAATATCTTAAACACAACAGCAAGGCCAAGAGTTATAACTGTATTTGTAATACTGCCTATTATTGAAGCAAAGGTCATAGATGAAATCAAAGGATCTGTTTTAAAAAGTGTATAAAATATGATAGCCGCAAGTACAAAGGATAAAACAGAGGAAAGATACTTATTGTAGTTTCTAAAGATCCAGAGAAACATCAAAAAGAAAATTAGAGAAAGAAGTATACTTGAATAAGGCAAGCTTCTTTCTCTTTCCCTTTTTAAGAGTTTATACATAAACTGAAATGAAAGCGCAGCAAAAACTCCGATAAGTGGCCTTGCAGGAAATAAAACCCATATTGGAGCAATTGAAGAAAAATAATAAATAGCTGATAGTCCAAAAATCGTACCAACAAGAGCACCAACTTTTGCGCCAAGTACAATTCCTGAAATTATAACCGGTATGTGCATAAGAGTTGCGGCGCCTGCTGGTGTGGGAACAGTTATGTACCCTAAGTATGTAAATCCAAGAATTATTGTTATTGCTCCAAGTACACCCCCCATGGTTATCTCTCTTGTAGTTAATCTCATTCTTCTCCTCCTTTGAGAGATAGACTGTTAAGTTAAGTTTATCAGACTATCCCATAAATTTAAATTTCTTTATTTGAAGCAAATAATCTTCCTCTGGAGAAATTCTCTCAAGTATTGCTGGAGTATCTACTTCTACAAATTCCACTTCTTTCTCTTCTATAAAATCTCTCATGGTTTTTTCATCTGGATAATTAATAATTTCAAGAGCTCCTTTTCTTGAAAACAGGAAAGGGTGTCCCAAAAGACCCATAAATACTGGGATAGACATAATTTTTGGCTTAGATAGAATAAGTTTCTCAACTACCTCTTTATCAATAATGGGCTGATTGCCAAGACATACAAGAATCCAGTTCAGTTGCCACTTAGCAATCTCTTTTATTCCTGCTTTTAGAGAACAAAGAATTCCGCTACTTTCAGATATGGTTACCACTTCTACATCGCTTCTTTTTCTGAAGTCACTTAATTCTTTACATACTACAACCACCACTTTCTCTGGCTCAAGTTTCAACACATTATCTATGGTGGTTTCAAGCACACTCCTTTCTACAATAAGTTTTCCTTTTCTCCTGCCGGCAAGAATTATAGAGCCAAATCCCATTAGAATATATGTACCTCCTCAGGACTTATCTCAATTACTACCATATCTCCTACTTTAAAGTTCATTCTCTCAAAATCCCTTCTTGGCATTAAGGAAACAAGATTAATCCCTACATATATCTCTATTTGATAGAAGGCTCCTCTGTTAGCAATTTCCACAACCTCACCCTCAAACTCGTTCTCTCTCCCCTCTTTTTTCATTTTGATTATAACATCTTCAGGGCGTACAGCAATATAAACATTATCATGAAATTCCTCTTTAGTTTTAAGTTTAAATCCTGGTTTTATTAAGATGTAATGACCTTCTCCAAAACCTTTAAAAATATTTTCGATCTCCACAAATTCAGCAACAAAACGGGACTTCGGTCTTCTAAAAATTTCTGTAGGGGTTCCAATCTGTTCAAATCTCCCGTTGTTTATTACACCAATTCTATCTGACAGGAAGAGGGCTTCTTCAAAATCATGCGTCACATGAATGACTGTGAGAGAGAGATTCTTTTTGATTTTTTTTAATTCCAGCCAGATTTTTCTTTTAATCTGGGGATCAAGAGCTGTGGTTGGTTCATCCAAAAGGAGAACTCTCGGATTCCTTACAAGTGCCCGAGCAAGAGAAACTCTCTGTTTCTCTCCCCCTGAAAGATTCTCCGGATATCTATCAAGTATTCTCTCTATTTTGAGTAACTTAATTATGTCATCTTTTAAGCAAGCTCCTCCTATAGTTATGTTCTCTCTCACCGTCATGTGTGGAAAAAGAAGATAATCTTGTGGTACATAGCCTATTCCTCTCTTTGCTGGATGAAGACGATCTACCCTTTCACCACCAATAATTATCTCTCCCTTATCTATTCTAAATCTTCCGGAGATTGTTTCCAATAAAAGTGTTTTTCCACTACCAGTAGGTCCAAGAATGGTGAAATACTCTCCCTTTTGTATATGAACCTCTATATTTTTCAGGGAAAAATCACCTAAATTTAAATTAAGGTCTTTAATGATAAGCATTTTCTTTTATCACTCCCCTTACAATAAAGAGTGTCAAGACTGCTACAATCACCATTAACACACCTGCACCTGCTGCAAACTTTATATCACCTGAAGAAACAGAGAGATATACAGAGATAGGAAGAGTTTCAGTCCTTAGCCTTGTGGCACCTGCTATCATTAGAGTTGCACCGAACTCACCCATGGCTCTACTCCAACCAACTATTGCTCCAGTGAGAATTCCCTTTTTACTTAGAGGAAATACTATCCTCCTGAACACATCGAAATCTGAAAGTCCCATAATCTTCCCCATGAACTCATATCTTTTATTTACCTTAAAAAATGCAATTTCAGCGCTTCTCTCTATGTATGGAGTAATTATTATGAATTGAGCAAATATAACTCCGAGAGGCGAAAATAAAAAGGAAATTCCAAATCTCTCAATAATTTTACCGAAACTCCCACCAAATAAAATAAGAAAGGATAAACCTGTAATTAGTGGTGGAAGAAAAATGGGAATGTCTATAATACTCTCCACAAACTGCTTAAGTGGAAAATTAACTCTGGATAAAAAATATGCTATTGGTATGGAAAAAATTAGAGAGAGAAGAAGCGAAATTAAAGATGTAGCAATAGAAAACTTAACAGCGAATATAAACTCGTAAGAGACAAGGGTTTCTTTTAACCCCTGGAGTCCTGTTTTTGAAAATAAAGAGATTACACCAGATAAAATAATTAAAATAAAAAGGATTAGAAAAACAAAGCTGATCGCATTAATTTTCTTCATCTTTCACCACAAATCCATATTTTTTAAATATCTCTTTTCCATGTTCAGAGATCACAAAAGATAAGTAATCTCTGCTTAACTTTTCGTTCTTTGTAAACTTAACAATACCTATAGGTATTGTTTTTATCTCATTAAATTTCTCCTCAATGGGAATAATCTCTAAATCTATTCCAAACTGAACAGCAGATGATCGCCATACAATGGATGCGTCAACGAAATTACTATTTACATCAAGAACCAACTTGCTAACAGCTCCCTCTCTGACGACGACATTCCTCTTTACATCCTCATAAATGCAGGCTTTTTCAAGAATCTTCCTGGTGACAGGTCCAATGGCAAGAGAACTCTCATCCCCAAGAGCAATTTTGAGTCCCTCCCTAGTTAAATCTAAAAGTCCTTTTATGTTTTTGGGATTTCCTTTTTTCACCACTATAACTGGAATATGATACAAGAACTCAACTCCTTTATCAACCAGACCCTTTTCTTCAGCAATTTTGTAGTGATACATACTTCCAGGCATAAAGAGATCCCCTCTTCTTGTAGTTTCAATCTGTGAAAGTAAACTACCAGAACCACCATATACAATATTGATTTTTACATTGTTTTTCTCCTCATATATACCTTTTAATTCATCCATTGGTTTTTTCATTCCTGCCCCAACAAAGATTAAAAGTTCTTCCTTCTCCTTTTCTTTGCAAGCTACAATAGATAGTAGAGTGATTAAAATTATTAAAAAGATGGCAAATCTTTTCAATCCTTACCTCCTTAAAATATTTCTGTCATTCACATGAAAATACTCTATTCTATCAGCATAGTGCTTTAATAGATATGGAAGTCCCTTTTCTTTTCTCAGGGAAATAAGGAGTGGAATAATACTCCTTGAAAAGACTATGGGATGCCCCTTTCTTCCCTTGTAGGAAGGAATAAGAATCTCCTTCTTTGTGGTAAGCGACCTTTCTATTATTTCATCTATAGTTCTCTTTTCTACCTTATACAGAGTCCCAAAATGAAGTATAAGAAAATCTGTTCTTATACTGACTGCCTTTAAACCAATTTTTAAAGAGGAGTATAAAACATCCTCGGGATCAGGATTAATCACTACTTTTCCATTTAGAAATTCTATTTCTCTAATCGCCTTCTCCTCTTTTCTGTTACCAACTACAATCACTACATCATTTATAATAGGGGTAGAAAATACATCTAAAAGGGTCAAAAGATTTTTCAAATTAAATTTCCTTGCATAGAGAATAAGGAGAGAAAACTTTTTAAAATTTACCCTAAACTTTGGATCAAAAAATTCTTTACCATTTAAAAAAACTCTATTTCCATCAGAGTAAAATCCTCTTCCAAGATACAAATCAATCTTTTTCATGTCTCTTCAAATAATCTTTCAGAAATTCCTTATTTGTAAGAAATCTTACAGTTTCTACGAGGCTCTCGTATTCTTCTATGTTTAATAGAACAGCAGATGGTTTCCCTTTTCTTATAACAATGTAGGACTCGCCTTTCTCTACCTTTTTAAGTACTTCAGGAAGAGTGTTCTTTAGTTTAGTTGCAAAAATTACACCAAGCATGATTCACCTCTTTTAGCAAATTTATGTATATAATTATAACCATATTTTTGCTATTTTCAAGAAATATGGTATAAAACAGAGGATAGGTTCAGGAAAAATTATGAAAAAAGAGAAAAGATTAACTTATGTAATTATTCTCAATCTATTCATAGTGCTAATCCAAATAATATTTGGATTAATAGCTCACTCCCTTGCTTTAATAACTGATGCTCTTCATAATCTTGAAGATGTGGGTTCCCTCATATTATCTTTTGTAGCTATAAGAATCACAAAGAAAAAACCATCAAAAAAAATGACATTTGGGTATAAAAGAGCAGAAATTGTAGCAGCTCTGATTAACTCTTCTTTTCTTATAATAATTCTCTCCTTTGTCATATATCAAGCCATAAAGAGACTATTGACAGGAGGAGAAGTTAACAGTCTGTATGTAATATATGTTGGACTTTTTGCGTTCATCTTCAACTCGCTATCGGTTTTTCTTCTTAAAGAAGGACACATGGGACACCTTGAAAAACATAAAGAAGACCTCAATATAAAAGCTGCAACTTTGCATTTACTTTCAGATGCTGGAATTTCCCTTGGGGTTGTAGTAGGGGGGATTTTGATGTTTTACTTCAAAGCAAACTGGATAGATCCAATTATATCAATAGTGTTCTCCTCTTACATAATCATAGAGGGATTCAGGATTCTAAAAAAGAGCTTTCTTATCATTATGGAAGCTGCGCCAGAGGAAATTGATATTGAATCTGTTGCTTATAAATTAAAGAGAGAAATTCCGGAGATACTTGAGATGCACGATATTCATGTATGGGTCCTCTCATCAGAAGAAACACTATTCTCTGCCCATGTTGTCTTAAAGGAAAATTTGAATATGGATACGATTGAAAAAATAATAGAAAAAATAAGAAAATTATTGAAAAAAATGGGGTTCACACATATAACAATTCAGCCAGAAACACAAAAATACAAGACAAACGATATCTTCTGCAATTCTCACTAAACTCTCCTTTATAATTCCTTAACAATCCTTAGCTATTATTGATAAAAACAATTTAAGGAGGTAACTCATGAAAAAGTTTAATATGAGAGCAACAGTAAGTTTTCTTGTAACCTTATCTTTTATAATAGTTTTGATCACTGGAATTGGATTGTACATTTCTCCTTCTGGAAGAATAGCAAGGGAGGTAAGCTGGAATTTGATTGGTGTAAATAAATGGAAACTTGAATCTCTTCATGATGTCTTTGGTTATTTTCTTGCCATACTTGTTATACTACACCTTTACTTCAACTGGAAAATATTCCTCTCCTACTTAAGAAAAAAACTGGTATTAAAAAGAGAGCTTGTTATAGCAATTATAATAATACTTATCATACTCTTTGGAACGCTAAAGGGTATATTTCCCTTCTCTTTAATTTAAATCCACCGTAAATGTTGTATATTTAATGGTGTAAGAAAATGAGAATTCTTGTAATAGAGGATGACAAGGAAATAGGGAAACTTATATCTCTCTACCTTAAAAGGGATGGCTTTGATGTAATGCTTGCAGAGGATGCCAATAGAGGATTGAAACTGTTTTACGAAGAAAAGCCATCCCTTATAATACTTGACTTAATGCTTCCAGACTTTTCAGGCTATAAAGTCCTCTCTGAAATTAGAAAAGAATCAGAGATACCAGTAATAATCGTAACTGCAAAGGGAGAAGAGGAAGATAAAATTGTAGGGTTTAGGAAGGGAGCAGATGATTATATTGTAAAACCTTTTTCCTTTAAAGAATTGCTGGAACGAGTCAAAGCTGTTTTAAGAAGAGCTGGAGAAGGCGAAATTATAAAGATAAAGAATTTAACGGTATATCCTAAAAGATTTAAGGTTTTTCTTGATGATAGAGAACTCAATTTGTCTTCTCTGGAATTTAAAATACTTATGGCTCTCATTAAGAAAAGGGGCAGAGTTATCTCAAGGGAAGAGATATTAAACTCGGTTTATTCACTCTTTGACGAACCTGTTATTGATAGAGCAGTGGACGTTCATATAACTAACCTAAGGAAGAAACTCAAGGATGACCCTAAAAACCCAAAATTTATAGAAACTATAAGAGGAGTAGGCTATAGGATAATTGGAAATGAAAATTAAATGGAAATTCACACTTATTTCAACGCTCATTGTGGCTATTGTAATTGTATCTATACTATACTTTGTGGACTATTCCACACAGGTTTCCTTTGAAAGAGCGTTTAAAACCTATCATGAATTAAAGGGAATGGGGTTTCAATTCAGAAAAAAATTTTTTGATAATTTTAGAACTTCTCTTATTCTTGGAGGGATTGTTGGAGTCTTTTTCTCCTTTGTATTATCTATGTTCTTTTCAAAATTTATAGAAGACCCCATTA
>Ga0180300_10000330_pt1 | contig 20350 bp, 20 predicted proteins | sample GuaBasSediGuay15_FD_121798 | JGI IMG/M metagenome (GOLD analysis project Ga0180300, IMG submission 121798) | Subseafloor sediment microbial communities from Guaymas Basin, Gulf of California, Mexico - Guay15, Core 4569-2, 21-24 cm | ecosystem: Environmental > Aquatic > Marine > Hydrothermal...
GTTAAGAGGAGATTCTTATATCCTGAAGTTTAAGTACTACCGGGGCTATAGAAGAAGCATCTTCTCTTAAAGAATAGACTATATCGAAAATATTAGTATACTCAATTAGTTGGAAGACTTTATTATTCAAACTTACCTGGGCTGGAAAAACCCAACCCTTTCCTTTTTCTCTCTGCTCAAACCAAATTATCTTCTTTCCATTATCTCGGGAGGTAGTAATATTTTTCACAGAGACACCTCTACTAATAAATAGAGGCTGGGGGTTTGCCTCCCCATAAGGAGGAAAAAGCTTAAGATACTCTAGTAAAGACTTATCTATCTGACTAAAAGAGATCTCTTTATCTATAAAGAGACGGCCAATTAAATCTTCTTCCCTTAAAACTTTTTTAGCATAATTGTTAATTGCAGACTTAAACCCAGAAAGTTTCTTTTTCTCTATCTCTAACCCACAAGCTTTGCGATGACCCCCAAACTCCTTTACAAAGTCTCTGCAGGCTTCCAAAGCCTCGATAAGATTAAAAGATTCAATGCTTCGGGCTGAACCTCTAGCTGTATCTTTATCCAAAGAAAAAAGAAAAACGGGCCTTACAAACATATCTTTTAGCCGAGAAGCAGCTATCCCCAAAACCCCTATATGCCAAGTCTCATCTGCCAAGACTATCACAAATTCTTTAGTTAAATCTTTATCTTTAAGCTGAGAGAGAGCTGAGTTTAGAATGGCTTCTGTCTCTAACTTCCTCTGCTGATTATTTTCCTCCAGGAGAGAGACCAATTCCGAAGCTTTGGAAGGAGAATCGGCCCTTAAGAGCCTAAAAGAAGAGTAAGCTGAAGAAACCCTTCCTGAAGCATTAAGCCTGGGGCCTAAAATCCAGCCTAAATGAAAAGTATCAATAAATTCTCTTTTCAAAGAAGTCTCCTTTATCAAAGTCTGTACACCTAAACAAGGAGAGAGTCGCAATTTTTCTAAACCTTCCTTAAGCAATATTCTGTTTTCATCCATTAAAGGCATCACATCACAAACAATTGATAAGGCTACCAAGTCTAAATACTCGTAAGGAAACAGCCCCTTCAAAGCCCAGATAAATTTGAAAGTAACAACACCTGAAGAAATATCTCTAAAAGGATAAGAGATATCTTTTCTTTTAGGATTAATAAGCAAGAAAGACCTCTCCATTGGGTTAAGCTCATGATGGTCTATAACAATAACATCTTTATTTAAAGAAACAGCTTGATTTAGGAGAGGACAATTACTTCCGCAATCTAAACTAATTATGAGAGAAATCCCTTCTTTTTTAGCAAAGGTAAGCGCCTTCTCATTAAACCCATAGCCCTCTTCTATTCGAGAAGGAATCATAACCTTAAATAATGCTTCTCTTTTAAAGAGATAATCACTAAGCATTGCTAAAGAAGTCACCCCGTCAACATCATAATCACCAAACAAAAGAATTTTTTCTCTTCTCTCTATAGAAGTCCTCAACCTTAAAACAGCCTTCTCTAAGTCAGGAAGAAGAAAGGGTGAATATATATATTTTCTCTGAGGATAAAGAAACTTGCGGGCTGAAGTTAGGTCAGTAATTCCTCTGTTGAGGAGAAGCTGAGAAAGTATTGGCGATAAACCTAATTCTTCAGCCAATTCTTTTATTTTAGGAGTTTGTTTAGCTACTCTCCACTCTTTCATCTTACATCTTTGAAGGGGCCGTTAGTTTAAGTAAAGAAAGTCCTAAACCTAAGACTATTTTAACCCCCAAAATTAGAGATAGCCTTGCTTGAGTCAGTTCAGGATTATCTTCTATTAGCACTCTCTTTCTTTCATAAAAAAGGTGAAATTCTGAAGCTAAAGATTTGAGGTAATCAACCAAATAATAAGGTTCAGCTTCCTGATATACTAAATTTAGTACATTCTTAAACTCCAAAGCCTTTTTCATCAAAGAAATTTCTTCTTTATCTTTTAAAAGATAGATATTTTTAAATTCAATCTTTTCTTTATACTTTTCTATTATACTACAGATGCGGGCATAAGCATACTGAATATAGTAAAGGGGGTTTTCAAAACTTCTCTTTAAAGCCTTATCTATATCAAACTCTAAATGAGAAGAGTTTTTTCTCAAAAGATAATAAAACCTTACTGTATCTTTGCCAACTTCTTCCGCTAAATCTTTAAGAAAAATTATTGTGCCTTTTCTTTTAGAGACTTTCTCTTTACTCTTTAAACTTACTAACTGAAAAATTATTATTTTATAATCAAAATTTCTTTCTTGCCTGAATACTTCTAAGACAGAACTCAGTCTCTTTACATAACCGTGGTGGTCAGGGCCCCAAAGGTTAATAAATTCGTTAAATCCTCTTTCCACCTTATATTTATGATAACCCCCATCGGCAGAAAAATAAGTAAAAGTCCCATCTCCTCTCACCAGCACTCTGTCTTTATCGTCTCCAAATAAAGAGGATTTAAACCATAAGGCTGAATCTTTCTGGTAAGTTAAGCCCTTACTACTTAAAAAATCAATTACCTCCTGAATCTTCCCTTCTCTTCTAATTTGAGCCTGACTTACCCAGCTGTTAAATTCTATCCCTAAACTCAATAAATCTTTCCTAATCTCCTCTAAAACTATTTTCAAGGCTGACTTTGCTAAATCTTCTTTACCTTCTTCTAAAATTTTTTTCGCTATCTCTCTTACATAATCACCCTGATAGCCACCTTCAGTTATCTGGAAAGGTTCTCCTTTTAGCTCCTTTATTCTTTCTCTTACCGAAGCAATAAAAAGGTCAATCTGAGTGCCTTCATCATTTATATAATATTCTCTTACTACTTCTGCTCCCAAGAAGGAATAGACTGAAGCCAGCACATCTCCTATTATTGCTCCCCTTCCATGAGCAATAGATAAAGGGCCGGTAGGGTTGGCACTAACAAATTCTATAAGAATCTTTCTATCTTTTAAACTTCCTTCCTTAAAAAAATCTTCTTTATTCTCTAAAATCTGTAAAAATAACTCCTTAACCAGGCTATCTTTCAAGAAAAAATTAACAAAGCCGGGAGCAACTACTTCTATCTTCTCTATTCCCGGATTACTCTCTAAAAGTAAAGTTTCCAGCTTATCTTTAAATTCCTCAGCTATCTTAAGGGGAGGTTGGTGAAGCTCTGAAGAAAGTTTAAGGGGTAAAGCTAAGGCTAAATCCCCAAATTTTTTATTGCGGGGAATCTCCAGAAAAAAAGAAAATTGCTTCTCCGGATAAATTAGCTTTAAAGCTTTTCTTATAACTGCCTCTAATTCCCAATAAAACTCTTTCATCTCCCTCCTTATTTAAAGCGGAATCTCACCTTCTTAGCCTGACTAAATAACTTTTCTAACTTATAGAACTTTCTCTTTTCTTCAGAGAATATATGAAAAACTACGTCAAAATAATCAATCAAAACCCAACCTCCTTCATAATCATCCTCGATATGATGGATGGAAAAACCTTCCTGCTTAGATTTTTTAAGTAATTCCTCAGTTATTGCCTGAGAATGAACCGGAACTTGGGCTGTAACTATTATAAAATAATCCCAGATTAAATTTACCAGGGTTAAATCTAAAACTAAAGGTTGGAGAGGTTTTTTAACCAGAGCTATTTCTAAAAGTCTCTTGGCTTTTTTCCGAGAAGTAAGGATCTTTGTTTTAACCAATCAACCTCCTTGTTCTAACTAAAACTCTTTTAACTTATTCTATTTAAAATTTTCTTAAATGAGGGCAAGAAACTCTGACTTCTCTTAGTAACCACTGCTATTTTTAACTTATCCCGAGAAAATATTTTCTTAGCTATCTCTCTTATTTGAATAGGGCTAACTCTTAAAATTTTTCTTTCTATCTCCTGGCAGGTTAAAACCTTACCTAACTTACAAATTGATTCTCCGATATAAAACATAGAACTTAAAGTAGACTCAAGCCCCATAGAAAAATTCCCCAAAAAATAATCTTTCGCTCTCACAAGTTCAGACTTAGGCACTAACTTTTCCCTTAATCTTTTAAGCTCTCTAAGGATTATCTTAAAAGCTAAACTGACATTTTTCTCTTCTAAGCCACAATGGATAATAAAAGCTCCAGTCTCTCTGTATTTTTTTACTCCAGTTGAAACTTCATAAGCTAACCCTCTCTTTTCTCTGATGGCTTCAAACAATCTTGAAGACATATTCCCCCCTAAAATTATGTGGATTAATTCCAGAATAAACCTTTCAGGGTGAAAATAGCTAAAACCTTCAAAGCCCAAAGAAATATGGGTCTGTTCAAAAGATGTAATCTCCTGCTTAAACTTAAATCCTCTCTTTGCTTTCGCTTTAGAAAATTTATCGGGAAAACTTCTCCTTGTTAAAGATAAAGAGTTAAATTTGGCGAGTATCTTCTCAAAAAATTTAGGAAGAGCCTTACCAGAAATTACTATCACGATATTAGAAGGACTATAAAATTTATCCTTAAACTTTTTAAGCTCTCTCCCAGAAATTTTTTTAACAGTAGATTCTCTTCCAATTACATCTATCCCTAAAGGACTCCCCTCCCAGAGGAGAGAATCTAAAATACTGGAAACTCGCGAAGAAGGCATATCTTTATACATCCTGATTTCCTCTAATATTACTCCTCTTTCTCTTTCTACATCTTCTTTTTTAAGCAAAGGAAACCTTACCATATCTGACAAAACGTCCAAGCAAATTTCGGCGTTTCTTTCTAAAACTTTGGCAAAATAACAAACAACTTCCTGGGAAGTAAAAGCATTGAGTTGGCCTCCTCTCCCTTCAATTTCCTGTTTAATTTTTTTATGAGAATAGTTTTTTGTTCCTTTAAATACCAGATGCTCTAAGAAATGAGCAATCCCTTTAACCTTTAAAGGTTCAGACCTTGCACCCCTTTTAATCCATATTCCAATACTTGTACTTTCAGCCTCTTTAAATTCCTTAAAGAAGAGGTCAACCCCACACCTAAGTTTTAGCTGTTTAACCATAATACAAATTCTTTAAATTCTTTTAAGAAATTTTTCCTGTGATAAGTCTCAATAATTTTCTTAATGAGGACACTACCTACAATTATCCCATCAAAATACTTTTTAAACTTTCTTGCCTGGACTCGATTAGAAATACCAAAACCTAAACATACTGGTGAAGATGTCTTTTTTCTTACTTTTTTCAGGTGGCTTAAAATACTCGAAGGCAAACTCTTGCGTGGGCCAGTTACTCCGGTTACTGAAATATAATAGATAAAACCTGAGGAAGCTCTCTCTATTAAGGAAAACCTCTCTTCTTGAGTAGTGGGAGAGATGAAAAATACTGTATCTATATTATAAGTCTTAGCCTTTTTTAAAAAATCTTCTCCTTCCTCGGGTAATAAATCAGGAATTATTAGCCCTTCTAAAAGAGGGTGAGCTTTCTTAAAAAAATTATCTAAGCCCATATCATAAATGGGGTTATAATAACTCATAAGAATTAAAGGGGTGTTTATATTTCTTTTTACCCTTTTAAAAAAACTAAATAATTTAAGAAAATTTACCCCTCTATCTAAAGCTGTCTGAGAAGAAATCTGGATTATTGGCCCATCAGCAATAGGGTCGGAAAAGGGAAATCCTATTTCAATAAAATCAGAGCCTGCTGAATCTAAAACATAAAGAAGAGCTTCAAAATCTTTAAGGGTAGGAAAGCCGAAAGTAAGATAAGGAATAAAGGCTTTTTTACCCTTGTTTCTTAACTCTTCAAACTTTTCTCTAATTTTACCCATATAGTTAGCTCTCAGTTTTCAGTGGTCAGGATTCAGGGATTAAATAAATAAATTCTCAAATCAATTCACCAGCCAACTAACTACTAACTTTTTGAACTATCTCTAAATCCTTATCTCCCCGGCCGGAAAGACAAACAATAACTATTGAATTCTTTTTAGCTAATTTAGCTAACTTTCTGAGATAAAAAAGAGCGTGAGCAGGCTCTAAAGCCGGGATTATTCCCTCAGTCTCAGAAAGCATCTTAAACCCCAGGAGAGCCTCTTTATCAGAGACAGCCACATATTCAGCCCTTTTTATTTTCTTATAAAAAGCATGTTCAGGCCCTACTCCCGGATAATCTAAGCCTGCAGCTACAGAGTGAGCTTGTTCAATCTGGCCAAATCTATCCTGTAAAACATAAGATTTTGAACCGTGAAGAATACCCACCCTTCCTTTGATTAAACTACAAGCGTGCTGAGAAAGAAAACCTTTGCCCCTTGCTTCTACTCCAATAAACCTTACTTCTCTGTCTTTAAAAAAGGGGTGGAATAACCCTAAAGAATTACTCCCACCTCCTACACAGGCTAAGAGATAATCGGGCAACTTCTTTTCTCTCTTTAAAATCTGTTGTTTTGCTTCTCTGCCTATTACTGCCTGAAAATTTCTCACCATTAAAGGATAAGGATGAGGCCCTACCACCGAACCTAAAAGATAATAAGTATTTCTCACATTAGTAACCCAATCTCTTAAAGCCTCATTACAGGCATCTTTTAAAGTTTGCGAACCACCCTCCACTTTTAAAACTTGAGCCCCTAAAAGTTGCATTCGAAAAACATTCATCTTCTGTCTTTCTATATCAACCTTGCCCATATAGATATCGCATTTTTTACCAAATAAACTGGCTACAGTAGCTGTGGCTACTCCGTGTTGGCCTGCACCTGTCTCAGCAATAATCCTCTCTTTCCTCATTCTTACTGCTAATAAAGCCTGGCCTAAGGCATTATTTATTTTATGGGCTCCGGTATGAAGAAGGTCTTCTCTTTTTAAATATATTCTTAAACCCAACTTCTTACTCAAATTCTTAGCAAAGTATAAGGGGGTGGGCCTTCCGGCATATTCTCTTAAATAGAAATTTAATTCATCTTTAAAATCTTTTTGCTGAGAATATTTAAAGTAAGCTTCTTGAAGCTCTCTCAAAGGATACTCTAAAGTCTCAGGTATAAATCTTCCTCCAAATTCTCCAAAATACCCTTTCTTAGACACTTTTTACCTCTTTTATAAACTTCCTGATAAGTTTTTTATCCTTTTTGCCAGGCTCTCTCTCTACACCCCGGGCTACATCTACAGCGTAAGGTTTAAATCTCTTTACTAAATACCCTACATTGTCAGGAGTTAAACCTCCCGAGAGAATTAACAACTTAAAGTAAGGCCTCAATCTTTTTAGCAATTGAAAATCAAGGGTAGCTTGAGGATAAAATTCTTTCTCCTCAAGAGAAATGTCTAATAAGTAACCGTGAACTTCATATTTAGAAACCAAAGAAGGCAATCTCACCGTATTGGTAAAGAAAGTCTTTATTACCTTAAATCTTTTTTGAAATTGTTTACAATATTGCGGGGATTCTTTCCCGTGAAATTGAAGAGTATCTAAACCTACATAATCAGCAATTTTTAAAACCTTTTCTTTAGGCTCATCTACAAAAACTCCTACTTTACTCACAAAACAGGGAAGTTTTTTTACAATACCCTTTGCTTCTTTAGGGCTAACCGAACGCTTACTTTGAGGATAGAAGATAAATCCTAAAGCATCTGCCCCTTCTTTTACTGAGAATAGGGCATCTTCTAAGTTATTAATTCCGCAAATCTTAATCTTTACAGCCAACTTTTAACTCCTTAATCTTTTCCTTAATATCTGGGGCTTTCACCAAAGCTTCTCCTACCAGAACCCCATCTACCCCTGCTCCTTTAAGGAGAAGAATGTCCTTTAGCTCACTTATACCACTTTCACTTATCACTATAATATCTTCAGAGATAAGAGGTGTAAGCTGAAAGGTCGTTTCTAAATTCACCTCAAATGTGCTTAAATTCCGGTTATTTATTCCGATAATTTCCGGAGAAAACCTAAGGACTTCTTTCAATTCTTTCAAAGTATGGACTTCCACAATTACATCCATACCCAATTCTTTAGCCAAATCATAGAGTTTCTTAAGTTTTTCCGGTTTCAAAATGTTAGCAATAAGAAGAATTGCGTCAGCGCCTAAAGCCCGTGATTGATAAACTTGAGTTTCGTCGATAATAAAATCTTTTCTCAATACAGGAAGTTTTGTCTTCTCTTTAACTTCTTTTAGATACTTGAGTTTACCCAGAAAAAACTCTTCTTCAGTAACTACTGATATGGCTGACACTCCTGCCTGAAGATACTCCTTAAGAACCTCCAGGCAGTTAAAATCCTGGCGTAAAATCCCTGCTGAAGGAGAAGCTTGTTTTATCTCGGCAATAAAAGATAATCCTTCCTCTTCTCTTAAAACTTCAGCCAGAGAAACAGGTTTAGGCACATTTTTAGTAAAAGAAATTATCTCCTTTATAGATTTTTTCAGCACCTCTACATTTTTTTTCTTTGCCTCCAATATTAAAGAAAGGGTCTTATGCATCTTAACTTAAAAACTCCTTTAATTGAAAAAGCTTCTCCAGGGCTTTGCCCTTCTCTATGGTATCTTTAGCTAATTTTACACCTTCTTTAAGATTTCTTACTAAACCCGTAAGAAAAAAACAGGCAGAAGCATTAGCTAAAACTATGTTTAATTGTGAGGCATTAGCTTTACCTTCTAAAACTCTCTTTATTATTTCTATATTCTCAGCTAAGGTAGAGACTTTGAGTTGAGAAAACCTTCCCCTTTTTAACCCAAAATCCTGGGGCGTTAAATAAAAAGTTCTTATCCTCTTATTATTAAGATAACTGACTTTAGTTTTTCCGGTAATACTTATTTCATCATAAACATCTTCGCCCCAAACCACAAAAGCCCTTTTAACCCCTAAACTCTGCAAGACCTTAGCCAAAACCTCAGTTAAATTCCTCTCAGCTACCCCTAAAAGCTGGTGAGTAGCTCCTGCCGGATTAGTAAGAGGCCCAGCTATATTAAAAATTGTCCTTATTCCTAATTCTCTTCTTACTAAAGCTACGTTTTTCATCGCTGGATGATAAAGAGGAGCGTATAAAAAACCAATCCCTATTTCTTTAATCGCTGATTCTACTCTTTGTGGAGGAGCTTCTATATTTACCCCTAAAGCTTCTATTATGTCCATAGACCCGCAAACTCCGGAAAAAGAACGGTTACCGTGTTTAGCCACTTTTACTCCAGCTGCAGCTACTACTAAAGCTACTGCTGTAGAAATATTAAAAGTTTTAACGGGTTTTCCTCCGGTGCCACAGGTATCTAACAAAGGTTCTCCTTTTTTTGTTTGCACTCTTAACTTAAGGGCTTTTCCCCGCATTACCTTAGCTAAAGCTTTTATCTCATTTAAAGAATTGGGCTTACATCTTAAAGCAGTTAGAAAGGCTGCTACCTGAGAAGGAGTAAATTTCTTCTCCATAATGCCCAGAAAAATTCTTCTCAAAGTTTGGTAAGAAAGCTCTTTTTTATTTATAATCTTATCTAAAACTTCTTTAATCATAGGTTTAAAAAGTTTTTGAGTAAAGTTTTGCCTTCTTTAGTTAAAATAGATTCAGGGTGGAATTGGATACCAAAGCATTTACTCCCCTTTACCCTTATTCCCATTATTTCCTTATCTTCAGTAAAAGCAGTAATCTCTAAATTAGGGGGCAAATTTTTATTCTCTATTATTAAAGAATGATAACGAGTAGCTGTAAAAGGAGAAGGGATATTCTTAAAAATATCTTTTTTACGGTGATAAATTAAGGAAGTTTTTCCGTGCATAATTTTTTTGGCTCTCACAATTTTGGCTCCTAAAGCATAGCCTATTGCCTGATGCCCCAGACAAACTCCTAAGATAGGTATTTTATCATAAAATTCCTTAATTAGCTCTACAGATATCCCTGCCGATTCAGGCCTTCCCGGACCAGGTGATATTACTATTTTAGAAGGCCTAATCCTAAGTATATCCTTTAATCCTAATTCATCGTTTCTCTTTACTACAACTTCTGCTCCTAACTCTAAAAGATATTGATAAAGATTATAAACAAATGAATCATAATTGTCTATCAACAAAACCTTCATAATCTTTAAGAATAAATTTTCAATTATTAATTTCTAATTTCTAATGAATTTTTAATTATTTAATTTTTAATTGAAAATTTTTAACTTTACACTTTAACTACTGGTTGAAAGATTACTCTTTCGTCCGCCTTAACTCAGCTCCTAACCTTTCCAGTTTCTCCACAAAATTCTCATATCCTCTATCTAAGTGATAAACCCTATGGATAGTAGTTTTCCCGGAAGCAGACAGTCCTGCTGCCACCAAAGAAGCAGACGCTCTTAAATCTGAAGCCATAACTTCAGCAGGAGAAAATTTATCTATGCCTTCTATTATAGCTACTTCTCTAAATCGGGATATTCTGGCTCCCATTCTATTAAGTTCGGGTATATGCATAAACCTATCCGGATACACTTTCTCAGTAACCGTAGAAACTCCTTTAGCCAAAGATAAAAGAACCATAAATTGAGCCTGAAGGTCTGTAGGAAACCCCGGAAAAGGCAAAGTCACAATATTAGCAGGTAAAATTTTAGGGGTCCTTTTAACATATAACTTAAAACCTTTCACTAAGACTTTTTGGTTCATCTTCCTCAAGGTATCTATAACCGCTCCTAAAAATTGGGGACTTATTTCCTCAATCTCTATCTCTCCTCCGGTGGCTAAGGAAAAAACTATAAACGTTCCCGCTTCAATCCGGTCAGAAATTACCCGGTGTTTAAACCCTCCTAAGGACTTTTTCCCTTTTATCCGAATCTGAGGAGTGCCTTCTCCAGAAATTTCTGCTCCCATCTTTTTTAAAACCCTGGCTAAGTCTACAACTTCTGGCTCACAAGCAGAAAAATCAATAATAGTTTCTCCCTTAGCCAGAGTGGAGGCCATCATTACATTAGCAGTAGCTAAGACTGAGGAACCAAAGGGGCCTCCCAGAAATACCTCTTTACCCTCTAACTTTTTAGGGTTGGCATAGCAGTAACCCCCAGAAATTTTAATATTAGCACCTAAACAATTTAGCCCCTTAAGGTGTAAGTCCACAGGCCTTACTCCAATCACACACCCTCCGGGTAAAGAAACCTTTGCTTTCTTTCTCTTGGCTAAAAGAGGGCCTAAAACACAGAAAGAAGCCCGCATAGTCCTTACCAACTTGTAAGGGGCAGAAAAACTCTTATTACTCCTTGTCTTTATAGTTAGGGTATGGTCTTCAAACTTTACTTCTTTTCCTAAAGCAATTAAAAGCTTAGCCATAGTATAAACATCAGAAAGGTGAGGAACATTCTCAATTATACAGGGCTCATCAGTTAAAAGAGTAGCAGCCATGATGGGTAAAGTTGCGTTTTTTGAACCACTTAATTTAACTCTGCCTTTTATTCTTTTTCCACCGAAAATCTCTATCTTATCCATAGGGTTTCCTCTTTAATTACTTCCTTCTCAAAAAGAACTTAGCCTTTTACTGACTTAAAAATAACCACCCTCTCTATACCTGCATAATCCTTAATTATCGAAAGAAGTCTATAGTTTTTGCCTTCTGCATAGGCTAAAACTCTATCTTTCTGATTATACCCTATTTCTAAAAATAATAAACCTTCTTTTTTTAAACAGGGGTTTGCCTCATTTAAAATTCTTCTTACAAAAACTAAACCATCCTCTCCACCATCTAAAGAGATTTTAGGTTCAAAACTAAGCGCAGAGTTTCTTTGAAAATAAAAACTCTCTACATAAGGAGGGTTAGAAATAATTATATCAAAACTATTTTCCTTAAAACAGCTTACTAAATCTGAGTTTACAAGAAACAGGTTTTTAAGTTTATAAAGAGAAACGTTCTTCTTAGCCACCTCTAAAGCCAAATTAGAAATATCTACGGAAAACACCCTAAAAGAAGGCCTAGATAAAGCTATACAAATAGGGATATTAGCTGAACCTGCACCAATATCTAAAACTGATAACTCCTTTTTTTTCTCGGTAAATTCAAGAAAAGCCTCTATTAAGAGTTCGGTCTCCGGCCGGGGAATAAAAACTCTTTCATCTATATACAAATCCAAACCAAAAAAACAGGATTTCCTTAAAATATATTCTAAGGGCTTATTTTTCTGACGCTCTCTAATTATCTCTCTCAATCTCTTCTGATAGAAAGAATTTAATCTCCTTTGTTCAAGAAATTTATGAAAGTCTAAATTAAACTCCTTCTCGATTATAAATTTCAAATCAGCTGGATTTAATTCTCTTAATAGAGCTTTCATATCTTCTTTCTTTTCTTTCTCTCTTGAACTATCAAGGGTTTAATTATCAGGTCTAAATCACCTTCTAATACTTCTTCTAATCTATATACAGTAATAGGACCCCGGTGGTCAGTAACTCTTCTCTGGGGAAAATTATAGGTTCTTATCTTTTCACTCCTTTCGCCTGTGCCTACTTGTTTTCTCCTTTCAGCTTCAATACCTTGGATTTGCCTTGTTCTTTCATAATCTAAGAGTCGGGCCTTTAATATCCTTAAGGCTTTTTCTCTGTTCTTAATCTGAGAGCGTTCCTCCTGACAAGAAGCAGATATTCCTGAAGGAAGATGGGTTATTCTTACTGCCGAATCAGTCACATTTACATGTTGACCACCGTGTCCAGAAGCCCGAAAAGTTTCTATCTTTAAGTCTTTGGGGTCTATATTTAACTCTACTTCTTTAGGCTCCTTTAGAACAGCCACAGTAACAGTAGATGTGTGAATCCTACCCGAAGATTCAGTAACCGGGACTCTCTGAACCCGGTGAACTCCACTCTCAAATTTAAAATGGGAATAACAACCTCTTCCTCTTACTGCAAAAATAACTTCTTTAAACCCTCCTAATTCTGTAGGCTGAGAATCTAAAACTTCTAACTGCCATCCTTTTTTAGAAATATATTTAGAATACATTCGGAAGAGATCTGCTGAAAATAGACCGGCTTCTTGACCTCCAGCAGCTGGCCTTATCTCTACAATCGCTGTCCGTTCAGGGTCTTCTTCTTCCTGATAAATCTTTTCTTCTACTTCTTCCTCAATAGTTTTAAGTCTTTCTTCAATCTTGGCTAACTCCTCTTCAGCCAGGTTAAGAAAATCTTTATCTTCCTTTTTTTCCTGGAGAATATCTTTTAAATCCTTTCTCTGTTTAACTAAATCCTTGTATTCTTTAATGAGTTTTACTAATCCCTCTAAAAAGGAAAATCTCTTAGCTAATCGTTGATACTCCTCTCTATTAGAGAGAACTTCCTTTAAAGTAAGTTTTAAAGATATGTCTTTAAACTCTGCTTCTATCTTCTCAAATTCTTTAAGCATAGTAAATATAGATATAACTTCCCATATTTAGGATTTAGGGCAAATCCTACCCTTAACACTTAAGATACAGGTTCAATCCCTAATTGGGGAAAACAAGTAAACAATTGGGGATTAATTTATTATCCTTCTCTTTTCCTATACTTCTTAATAAATTTTTCTACCCTTCCTTCAGAATCTACAAATTTTTGTTTGCCCGTAAAAAAAGGGTGGCACTTAGAACACACCTCTACGTGGATGTTGGGCTTGGTAGAACGGGTATGAATCACATTGCCACAGGCACAGATTATCGTAGATTCTTGATACTTAGGATGTAAACCTTTTTTCATCTTTAACACCCTCCTCTCTTAGTTGAAGTTTACAAAGTTTTCCTTCAATTTGCAACCCTTATTTTTGTAAGGTTAGTTCAGGCTAGACTCTCCTACAAGGCAGTTCCACATAAAAGGTAGTCCCTTGTAAGTATTTAGACTCAAACCATATCTTTCCTTTGTGATTTTCTTCAATTATCCTTTTTACTACATACATACCTAAGCCTGTACCCGACTTTGCTGAGGATTTAGTAGTGTAAAAGGGAACAAATATTTTGGGTTTATTCTCTTCTTTTATACCAATACCTGTGTCTTTAATTTTAATAAGCAAAGAATTCTTAAGAGGCTCTATCTCTATAATTATCTGTTTTTCTATCTGGTCAGGGATATCTTTAACTTCGTAGTAAGTTTCTTTATCTTCTATAGCTTCATAAGCATTATCTATCAGGTTAAAGATAGCTTCGGAAAGTTGAGCATTAGAGCCGTAAACTTTAGGAAGATTTAGAGAAGCTTTTATCTGGAGTTTAAACCCTTTAAGATTATGCTTTACTCCTAAAAGGTCAACTGCTATATCTATTACTTCCTTTATATCTAAGAATCTAAAAGAAGAATCTTTTTCAGTGCGGGCATAGTTTAAGATACCTCTTATGACTTGGGCAGAGTGGGTAACATTTTTTTCCATTTTCTCTAAGGATTTAAGACAATATTGTAAATCTTCTTTTAACTTACCTTCAAGATTAGGATTATTTTTAAGAGTTGAGGCTACTAAGTCTTTTAAATCTCCAGCTATAGCTGCAAATACTTGCAGACGGTTATTCATCTGGTGAGATACTCCTTCGGCCATGGCCCCAACTGTGGCTAATTTATCAGCCCGGAATATCTTTTCCTGGGTTTTCTGGAATTCTTCTATAAATTGGCAGTTTTCAATAGCTAAAGAAGCCTGCTGAGCTAAGATTTTAAAGACATTTATATCGTCAGGGGTAAATACCTGATTATTGGGCTTTGAGCCTAAGGCTAAAAAGCCTAAGAGAGTAGTTTCAGTAAAAGAAGGGACAACTAAACAGAAGTTATGCTCTTTAAAAAAAGAGCTAATCTCTTCTTGAGAAAGCCTACCCTTTACTATAAAAGGAATTTCCTCTAAGAGTAAAGGCTCTTTAGTGGCTAAAAGATGTTTGATAAGAGAATGGTCAGGAGAAAGAGGCTCTTCTTTTTTAAATTGCTCTCTATCCCTGTAGGCTTCTAATTGATAGAGGTTTTTTTCTTTATCTAACCTGAACACAGCTGCTTTATCTACTCTTACGGCCTTAGTAACTATGTGGACCATCAGGTTAATCAGGTGCTTTAGGTCTTTTACCTTAACCATGCCCTGAGCTGCCTGGAGAAGGATTCTCTGGTATTTTTTCTGCTCAGCTAAGATTAGGTCTTCAGCTTTTTTACGTAGATGAGTGTAGATTAAAGGACCTAAAGTAGCCAAGAAAAACATAATTGCAGTGGGAAGAATCCAGGATTTGGTTAGATAGCCGATAATAAAGGGAATACCTAAAACAAGGCTATAAACAAAAGCAAATATGCCAGCCCGGGTAATTGCTACTTTTATATCCATAAGGCGGTGCTTGATGATAGCATAAGCGATAATTAGAGGATACAAACTAACAAGAAAATTAGGGTAGGGGTAAAATTTTATATTAAACACTGGGAGGTAACTAGTGGATCCCCCCATAAAGGCTAATAAAGAGGCGGCGAAAATATATTTGTATTGATTTTGACTATATGGCTTCAGTGCTCTATAATGTTTAAAAATAGCCAAATTAGGGATAAAAGCATAAATTCCAAAAATAAAAAGGAAAAAATGATAAAAAGGGCCTGGTTTCGCAAAATAGTTTATGAATAGATCGGGTATAGGATGTACATCAATAATTACCAAATTAGCAAAATTCAAAATGGATAGAAGAATCCCAAGACCATAACCCAAGTATATAAATTTCTTATATTGTGAATAAAGATTGAATAAGGATAGAATAAAATGTGAATAAAAAACGGGAATAAAAAAAACGGCAAAATAAAATATTTTTGCGGTCCAAAAGGCTCCTTCCTTGGTGGTAGATGTAATCTCGATAAACATCCCTACACTCCATATTGCAGTAACCAGATTTAGAAGAAAAAAAGTCAGATTTATAACATTTCTTCTATTTCTCCAAAATACAAAACTTCCTATAGAGAAAGTAGAGATAGCATTAATTAAACAAGATATTTGAAAAGGATAAAGCATTTTCATAGCCTCCTGACTAAATTATATTCCTAGAAAAGTTATATTATCCCTAATTTTTTTCCTGCTTTTTTAAATAAATCTAGAGCTCTTTGTAACTCGGTAATAGTATGTAAAGCCATCACCTGAACTCTTATCCTCGATTCATTTTTTTTAACTGCAGGAAAAATAATGGGATTGACAAATACTCCTGCTTTATGAAGCGCTTGAGCCATTTTATAGGTATTTATCTCATCTCTGATAATAATGGGAATAATTGCAGATTGGCTATTACCAATATCGTATCCCATATTTTTAAGCCCTTCTTTCATGTATTTAATATTTCTCCATAAGTGGGCTAGTAAATACGGCTCGTCTCTTATTACTTTAATAGCAGCAATTACACCTGCAACAACTGGTGGTGGTAAACTGGTAGAAAAAATAAATTCTCTAGCAGCATGTTTTAAATAAGTAATTACCTCCTTTTTAGAAGCAATAAATCCTCCTAGTCCCCCAAGAGCCTTACTCAATGTGCCCATTATAATGTCAATTTTTCCCATAAGATTGAAGTGTTCAGGAGCTCCTCGACCTGTCCTTCCCAAAACGCCAGTAGCATGTGCTTCATCGATCATTATTCTAGCCTTATATTTCTTCGCCAACTTATATATTTCTGGAAGGTTAGCAATATCTCCATCCATGCTATAAACACTATCTACAACAATCAATTTATCACAATCTTCAGGATAATATCGTAATATTTCCTCCAATTTCCTCATATTATTATGAACAAAAACCCTTATTTGAGCTTTAGAGGCTTTACATCCATCAACTATACTAGCATGATTTTTCTCGTCATTTATAATAACACTCTCCTCTGTCACTAAAGAAGGGATTGCTCCTGCATTTGTCATAAATCCTGTACTAAATACTATAGCAGCTTCTGTCCCCTTAAATCTCGCAAGCTCTTCTTCCAACTCCTCATGTAACTTATATGTACCACTTAAAAGCCTTACGCCTCCTGATCCTACCCCATACTTCTTAATTGCTTTTATTGCAGCCTCCTTTACCTTAGGATGGAATGTTAATCCTAGATAGTTATTTGATCCAAACATCAACATTATTTGACCTTTAACTTTTACACGAGGTCCACACGAAGATTCAAGATTGCGGAGATAAAAATAGTAACCTTGTCTCTCCCCCCATTTAATTTTGTCTATTAGAAACTTCATTTTTCTTTTTATACTTATTAGTGATCTTTCCATTTCCTTCCCTTCCTTTATTTTGCTCTATTCTTTCTTATAAAGTTTACTATATCTCTTACTGTTCCAATATTACTAAATTCCTTTTCGGAAACATTTATCCCTAACTTCTCTTTTAGCTCAAACATTAATTCTACTGCTATAAATGAATCCATACCTAACTCATCTACCAAATCAGAATCTAATTTTATTTTTTCAATATCAATATCCAATCGGTCGGCTAATATCTCCTTTACTTTCTGCTCTATTTCTTTTCTATCCATCATACCTCCTGAAGATTAAACAAGCATTATTTGAACCAAATCCAAAGGAATTAGATAGAACTGTTTTTATTTTTGCTTTTCGGGGTTTGTTGGGTACATAGTCTAAATCACATTCAGGGTCTTTATATTCATAGTTTATAGTAGGAGGAATTATTTGATGTTCTATAGTTAAGCAACAGACTACTGCTTCAATAGCACCTGCTGCTCCAATAGTATGACCAATCATAGATTTAGTAGAAGATATAGGGATTTTGTAGGCATAATCTTGGAAGACTTGCTTTATTGCCTTTGTTTCTATCCTGTCGTTTTGAATAGTGGATGTGCCGTGGGCATTTATGTAGTCTATATCTTGGGGCTTAAGGTTAGCATCTTTCAGGACTTGTCTTATTACCTTTACTACATCCTCCCCTGAAGGTTTGGGCATTACCATATGATAAGCACCAGAATTACAAGCATAACCAATTATCTCAGCATAGACATGGGCTCCTCTTTTTTTAGCATGAGATAATTCTTCTAATATCAAGCAAGCTGAACCCTCCCCAAGAACAAAGCCATCCCTTTTCTTATCAAAAGGCCTGCTTGCTTTTTGAGGTGATGAATTTCTCTTAGATAATACCCTTAAGGCACTATAAGCGCCAAATGTAAATTGAGTAAGAGGCGCCTCTGTGCCTCCTGCTACACACACATCTACCTCATCATTTTGAATTTTCCTTACAACCTCTCCAATAGCTATTGCACCTGAAGAACAGGCTGTAGATACGACTATATTAGGTCCTAATAGCCTAAATTGGATAGCAATATGGGAGGCCACAGCATTAGGGCTAATTCTAGGAACACATAAGGGATTAAGTCGATGTGCTCCTTTCTCAAAGCCTGCCAAGATTTGTTCTTCATGAAATAGGACTCCCCCCAACCCGGAGCCAATAATTACTCCGATTCTATCTTTATCTTCTTTATCTAAATCGAGTTTTCCATCTTGTAAAGCTAGTTGACAGGAGGCTAAACCTAAATGCACGAACCTATCAACTCTCTTAACTACTTCCTTACCCATAAAATCAAGAGGATTAAAGTCTTTTATTTTAGCAGCTATTTTTGTGTCAAATAGGGACACATCAAAATCTTTTATCAAATCAACTCCTGATTTTCCCTCTAAATTAGCCTTCCAGAATTCATCTTTCCCTATCCCATTAGCAGCTACAACTCCTAAACCAGTTACCACTACTCTTCTTTTCCTTCTCATAAACTCCCTTAAATTATTTATTGGGCTTATTCTTGTTCTCTAAATTATGCTTTTCTTTCTCCTCCAACCACTTATCTATAGATTTCTTATTAAAACGCCAATTATATCCAATTTTAAAGGCTGGTATTTCTCCCCTTTTAGCATATAAATATACAGTCTCCCGATGTAAACCCAAATACTCAGCCACTTCCGTAGCGTTCATTATTTTCTTAATCCTCCTCATTCTTATCACTCCAATACCTTCTCTCCTAAATAGTCCTCTAAGTGTCTTCTCCTTAAACTTTGTACAACTGAAATCTTCTGGTTGAGATAAAAACCCAATAAATTCAGTTAAATCCAATTAAATCAAATTATATTAACCCTAACCCTGATTAAAAGTCAAGCAAATTCTCCAAAGCTTTTCAGGGATAGGAAGAAAGATTATATCTCCCTCTCTAAGAGATCAGAGAAAATTTCCCATTATAGGCAATGCTTCTACTGTAAACTTACACACTTACGCTCTCTTGAATTTTTAAAATATAACAAAATTTATTGCTATAGCAATTGAAATTGTTACATTTGATTTTTTAAGTGGACGTTTGTTTATTAAAGGTATGTTCTTTTTTCGGCTAAAGTTCTTAATCTTCTGCAACATTTCAGTTTCAAACAAAAATGTTGCATAAATTAGAGATTTATTCATTGAAAATTGAGAATTGGAAATTGAAAAATTTTCAGCTTTTGTTCTCTCATTTACATTATAAATACTGTTTTTAATTATAAAATAGTAAGATTAATGGGGGGGGTAGATGCTTTTTGGAAATTTTTAAAGGTAGCAAATAAAATACTATTTATTCTCTTGTTTCTTTATAAAATTAAGAATTATTTTAATAAAATTATCAAAATCATTTAGGCGGGTATGCAGAATCTTAAATATTAATTTATCATCTACTTCAGCATATTCATGAACCAAGATATTCCTTAAGCCTCGCATCTCTTTTAACATCCTAAGTATTTTATCAGTAATAATTCCCTTTCTAAATAAACTCTCAAATAAGTCAATTTCCTCTGAAGGAATTCCTAATCTTAAGTTAGACACAAGTATTTTACACACATCTATAACACTCTCTATAGAAAGTTGAAGCAATCTTTCGCAACTGCGTTTCTTCTCTATACTCTGATACTCATCAAAATTAGACGGCATAATCTGTTCTAATTCTTGCAGATATCCCCTTAATTCATCAATCTTTATTAAAATTCTCTCTTTATCTAACATCTTCTGTCTCCTTCAAATAATATTTAAAGATATGCTCAAAATCGCTATACTCAGTTATAACAGAAAAAGCTAAGTTGTACATCTTTTCCTCATCTTTGCATAAAATAATTTTACCCTCTTTTAGAATTCTTTTTTTTATATAAAGAGGTAACTGCTGGAATATTTTAACATCTATCTGAGGGAATAGTTCCAGAAATTTTAATTTTTTTTCAGAGAGAGCTAATTCTGAATACTGAGCTGGTTCTAACACTAAACATATATCTATATCAGAAAGTCTGGATAGTTCTTTTCTAACTAAACTACCAAATAAAAATACAGCCAAAATATCTTTGTCTTTTTTAGCAAAATCCTTGATTTTTTCTAATAAACTGAGCATTATTTTCTTTAATTCTGTTTTTATTTAAAAATTTTACCCTTTAGAAAAACTTGCCCTTCCAACATTTAATTATAGCATAAAAAGTTTTTATTTCTCAGTAATATTTTAATTTAATCTCTTATACCTGTAAAGCAGATTATTCACTTTATATTATAAGCACTACTTTTATTTTTAAGTTTTTTTACTTA
>Ga0180300_10000331_pt1 | contig 20347 bp, 21 predicted proteins | sample GuaBasSediGuay15_FD_121798 | JGI IMG/M metagenome (GOLD analysis project Ga0180300, IMG submission 121798) | Subseafloor sediment microbial communities from Guaymas Basin, Gulf of California, Mexico - Guay15, Core 4569-2, 21-24 cm | ecosystem: Environmental > Aquatic > Marine > Hydrothermal...
AAAAACTGAAAGGACATTGCCCAAGTTCCTTTTTGAGAAAGGGCCCCTTCGACCTTGACAGGGCAGAGGTGATATAATATGAGCCATCATGGAAAATATAAACCCCTTTGGAAAATGCCTTTTTAATTTGACATCTATAAGGTTTTGATATAGTTTAGGTATAAAAGTTGCATAAAAATTTCTTTCGTCTATGAAGTATCTTGTTTTAGTCGGAGATGGAATGGCGGACTCTCCCCTGGACGAACTGGGGGGAAGGACTCCTTTGATGGTAGCCCATACCCCGAATATGGACTCTTTGGCACAACAGGGAAAGGTAGGACTTGTCCGCACCATCCCCAAGGGGTATCCCAAGGGAAGTGAGATTGCCAACCTCTCTATTTTCGGATATGATCCCAAAAAGTATTACACAGGGCGAGGACCCCTTGAGGCAGCCAGCATCGGTGTCAAACTTGGTCCAAATGATGTGGCCTTTCGCTGTAACCTGGTAACCCTAGATGTCATAGGGGGATCTGTGATCATGGGTGATTACAGCGCTGGACATATCTGTACCGAAGAGGGAAGGCAGATAATTCGGGACCTGGACAGGGAGTTGGGCAACTCGGTATTTCGTCTCTATCCCGGTATAAGTTACCGCCACCTTTTGGTCTGGAAGGGCGCAGGAGAAACAGTGATAACCACTCCACCCCATGACATCGCTGCTCAGGAGATCGGGGACCATCTCCCTAGAGGTGAAGGGGCCCGTGAGCTTATTAAGTTCATAACCGACGCCCAGATCTTCCTAAATGCACATCCAATAAATTGCAGGAGGCGCCAGGAGGGCAAGCGCGAAGCCAACTCCATATGGCCATGGGGGCAGGGAAAGGCCCCTCAGATGCCGGCCTTCTCTCAGAAGTTCGGTCTGAAGGGGAGCGTCATCTCTGCTGTTGACCTGATCAAGGGGATCGGTATCTACGCTGGAATGGAGGTAGTGGAGGTGCCTGGGGCCACCGGATACCTAGATACCAACTATCAGGGAAAGGCCGAATATGGGCTTAGGGCCCTGGAAAAAGGGGATTTTCTCTACATCCATGTGGAGGCACCTGATGAGGCCTCCCACAACGGGGATCTGAAGGCGAAGATAGAAGCCATCGAGGCCTTTGACAAAAAGGTGGTGGGGACAATATTAAAAGGAGCACAGAGATGGAGGGATTACAAAATCATGGTCTTGACCGATCACCCCACCCCCATAACTCTACGGACCCACACCGATGACCCTGTTCCCTTCGTGATCTATTCTTCCAGAGGAAACACTGCCTCCGGTGCAAAAGGTTTCAACGAAGAGGAGGCGAGAAAAACGGGTATATTTGTCGAAGATGGCCATAAATTGATGGAGCATTTTTTGGGAGGGGGACCTTGAGGACCAAGTTCATCTTTATTACCGGAGGAGTTCTCTCATCGCTGGGAAAGGGCTTGGCAGCTGCCTCTATCGGGGCCCTAATGGAGAGCAGGGGACTTACCATCACACTGCTAAAATTCGACCCCTATATCAATGTAGATCCAGGCACTATGAACCCCTTCCAACACGGAGAGGTCTTTGTAACCGATGACGGAGCCGAGACCGACTTAGACCTGGGTCACTACGAACGCTATACTCACGCCCATCTAAGTCAAAAAAATAACTACACTACGGGCAGAATCTATCATTCGGTCATCACTAAAGAGAGGCGAGGGGACTATTTGGGGGGGACTGTCCAAGTAATCCCCCACATCACCGATGAGATCAAACGCACTATCTTGGAGTTGGCCGATGACGTAGATGTCGTCATCACCGAGGTGGGTGGAACTGTAGGGGACATAGAAAGCCTACCCTTCCTGGAGGCCATCCGACAGTTCAAAGGAGATGTAGGCAGGGAGAACGTCTGCTACATCCATTTAACCCTAGTCCCTTATATCAAGACGGCAGGCCAACTGAAGACCAAACCCACCCAGCACAGCGTAAAGGAGCTAAGGGAGATAGGCATCCAACCCGATATATTGCTGTGTCGTACCGATCGCTTCCTCCCTTCGGAAATCAAGGCCAAGATCGCCCTTTTTTGCAATGTGGATCAGGACGCCGTCATCACTGCCAAGGACGTGGATACCATCTATGAAGTACCCATCGTCTTTCACCGAGAAGGCTTGGATGAAAAGATCGTCGAGTTCCTCCACATGTGGACCAAGGCCCCTGACCTGAGCATGTGGGAGGAAATAGTCAAAAAGCTCAAAAACCCCAAAGATGAGGTATCTATTGCTGTGGTGGGCAAATACGTCAACCTGAGAGATTCATATAAGAGTTTGAACGAGGCCTTGGTTCACGGAGGGTTGGCCAATGAGTGTCGAGTGAACCTGGAGTATGTTGACTCAGAAGAGATAGAGCGCAATGGAATCGGTGATGGTATCTCCCGCGCCGATGGGATCCTCGTCCCAGGAGGATTCGGACAGAGAGGTGTTGAGGGAAAGATCGAGGCTATCCGCTACGCTCGAGAACACGAAATTCCCTTCTTCGGCATCTGCCTTGGGATGCAATTGGCGGTAGTGGAATATGCCAGAAACGTGGCTGGCCTGGAGCGGGCCCACAGTGCGGAATTCTATCCGGACACCCCTCACCCGGTCATCTACCTTATGAAGGAATGGATAAATTACCAAAGGGAGACCGTGGAGAGGAGGAATGAGGGATGTGATAAGGGTGGAACCATGAGGTTGGGAGCCTATCCTTGCCATCTCCTGAAGGGGAGCTTTGCTTATCAGGCCTATAAAAGGGACGTGATCTCCGAAAGACATCGACATCGCTACGAATTCAACAATCGCTACCGAGAAATCCTAACCCAAAAGGGAATGAGAATAAGCGGGCTCTCACCCGATGGTGAATTAGTTGAAATCATTGAGCTGCCCAATCACCCCTGGTTTCTCGGCTGTCAATTCCATCCCGAGTTCAAATCGAGGCTTTGGGATCCCCATCCCCTCTTCCGAGAATTTATTAGGGCATCCCTCACCGCTAAGAGGAGAAGATGGTGACCGAGGCAGTCCGTATCGGGAATATAATCATCGGAGGAGACAATCCTTTGGTCCTTATCGCTGGCCCTTGTGTAATCGAAGCAGAAGAATTTACCATCTCTGTCGCCAAAAGGCTAAAGGAGATCTCTTTAGCCCTCAATATTCCCCTCATCTTCAAGGCATCATATGACAAAGCAAACCGTACTTCCATCTCCTCTTTTAGGGGGCCGGGGTTGGTGGAGGGATTGAGGATCTTGAGGAGGGTCAAAGAGGAGGTAGGTCTGCCTATCCTCTCTGATGTCCACAAAATTAGTGAGGTCCCCCGGGCGGCAGAGGTCTTAGATGTACTACAGATCCCCGCCTTCCTCTGCCGTCAAACCGATTTATTGCTGGAGGCCGCCAGGACGGGGAAACCTGTCAATGTAAAAAAAGGGCAATTTCTCGCTCCCTGGGATATGGCCCATGTGGTCGAAAAGATCGCTTCCACTGGCAACGAACAAATCCTCCTCACTGAGAGAGGAACTACCTTCGGTTACAACAATTTGGTAAGCGATATGAGATCGTTACCCGTTATGCGAGCTCTACGGCGTCCTGTCATCTATGATGCCACCCATAGTGCTCAACTCCCCGGTGGAGAGGGAAAGACATCCGGGGGAAACAGGGAGTTCGTCCCCTATCTGGCCAGGGCAGCCGTGGGGGCGGGTGTTGACGGAGTCTTCTTAGAGGTACACCCTAAACCGGAGCAAGCCCTCAGCGATGGACCAAACTCGCTGGAATTAGAAGCCCTCCCCCCTTTGTTGAAACAGATTGTAGCTATAGATAGAATTGTCAAAGGGAAGGTAGAATGATCATCGAAAGGGCTAAACGGGTGCTGCGCATCGAGGCTGAAGCCGTTAAGAAACTAGAAGAGAGGATAAACGAAGACTTTGTACGGGCTGTAGAGATGATCCTTAAATGTGAGGGGAAGGTAGTAGTTACAGGTGTGGGGAAATCCGGAATCATCGGGAAAAAGATCGCCTCTACCCTGGCCAGTACAGGTACCCCTGCCTTTTTCCTCCATCCTACCGAAGGGGTCCATGGTGATTTAGGTATGCTGGACAAAAGGGACATCGTCTTGGCCATCTCCAACAGTGGCGAGACAGAGGAACTCTCCCAAATCCTCCCCCTCATCAAGAGGTATGGCAATAAATTGATCGTCCTCACCGGCAGAACCAACTCCACCCTAGCCAAGTCTGGGGATGTAGTATTGGATGTGAGCGTAAGTGAAGAAGCATGTCCCTTAGGGCTAGCCCCAACTGCTAGCACCACCGCAGCTCTTGCCATGGGGGATGCCTTGGCGGTCTCCCTTTTGGAGAAAAGGGGATTTAAAAAAGAGGACTTCGCCATCTTGCATCCAGGAGGCAGATTGGGCAAAAGGCTGCTGCTGAAGGTGAGCGACCTGATGCACGTGGGGGAGGAATTTCCCAAGGTCTACGAAAATACATTGATGAAGGAGGTCTTGGTGGAGATTACCTCTAAAAGGTTGGGGGTTACAGGGGTGATGGACCAACGAGAGGAGCTGGTAGGGGTAATCACCGATGGTGACCTGCGTAGGGCTTTGGAGAAGTACCCTGATCTGCTGGATAGGTCGGCCTCTGAGATTATGACCAGAAATCCCAAGTGGATAGAAGCCAGTGCCCTGGCCGCCCAGGCGGTCCAAAGAATGGAGGAACACTCCATCACCTCTCTGTTCGTCTTCAATAAAGCTGGTGAGAGAACCCCGGTGGGGATAATTCACCTCCATGATCTCCTCAAGGCAGGGGTGGTATAGATGCGGGCAGAGGTTCCTGAAGGGGTATGGAAGACGGCAGCTAAGGTAAAGCTTTTGGTCCTCGATGTCGATGGGGTGATGACCGATGGCAGGATCATCCTGGACCATGAGGGCAGAGAATTTAAGACCTTTGACATACGAGATGGACATGGAATAAAACTGTTGCTAAATGCGGGGATCGAAGTGGTAATGCTGTCAGGAAGGAGTTCACCAATCCTCCAAAAAAGGGCCGAGGAGTTAGGAATTCGAAGAGTCCACCAAGGAGTGCACGACAAGGTGGGAGTCTATCTGAAAATAGTTAAAGAGGTAGGAATAAAAGATGAGGAAGTATGTTTCGTAGGAGATGATTTGGTCGACATCCCTTTATTGAAGAAGGTAGGACTCCCCATCGTCGTCTCAGATGGTGCGGAGGAGGCAAAAAGGGTTGCTCTCTATGTAACCAAATCCTCAGGAGGGAGAGGAGCGGTGCGAGAGGTGTGTAATCTCCTTCTACAGGCCCAAGGCAAATGGGAAGACATACTCAGGAGGTACAGTTGAAACGATCCAAACTAACCATCCTCATCTTTATGGGGCTGATCATATCGACAATAGGAGGCTATCTCCTTATACATAGGCAAGGTAGCCAACAGAAACTCATACCCAAAATAGAGACTAAGGCAGACATCAGCTTGGAAGAGATCCACTACGTGGAGACCAAAGGGAAAAAAAAGGAATGGGAGTTGAAGGCAAAGGTCGCCCAGCATTTCATACATGAGGATCTCACCCTCTTAAAGGACCTGATGGTCACTTTTTACCCAGGGGAGGGCAGAATCGTCACCATGAAGGGGGAAAAGGGATCCATCAAAGGAAAAAAGGAAATTGAGGTGCGGGGAAATGTAGTAATCACCTCCAGCGATGGGTATCGCGTGGTCACTAATTCCCTCCATTATGATGAAACAAGGCGCCAGATCTATACCAGCGATCCAGTTCTTATTGAGAGAAAGGGGATGCGGGTGAAGGGAATTGGGTTACTTGTCGATCTAAAGAAAGGAAGACTCTATATTCAAAAAAAAGTGGATACGGTAATCGAAGGATGAAAAGGCTCAAATACATCATCATCTTAATCATCTTGTGGTTGTTCCCGCAGATGATCTTTGCTCAGGGTCCCGGTGAATTCCGGACAGCAGAAGGCCCTATCCATATAACCTCCCAGCGGTTAGAGGCCAACCACAAAGGACGTCTGATCACCTTTGTAGGTGATGTGGTGGCCAAACAAAAGGACTTCATACTCTACTCTGATCGCCTTATCCTCTACCTGGACAAGGAGGGGAAGGAAATCGAGAAGATATTGGCACGGGGAAATGTGCGCATTGTGCAGGGCAAAAGGCGGGCCACCTGTCAGGAGGCCACCTATTATCACCGAGAACGCAAATTGATCCTGCTGGGGGACCCAGTGGTAAGGGAGGGGGACAACTGGGTAAGAGGCTGGCGTATTACCTATTATATCGACGAAGAAAAGAGCGTGGCAGAGGGGAAGGGACAACAGAGGGTAACTGTCACCATTGTCCCTGGCCAGGGGGGAAAATGAGGTCTGGGCAAACACAAACCTTGGAGGCGATTGGACTCACCAAGGCCTATAACGGCAGGGTGGTAGTAGATCACGTAAGCTTAAAGATCCATGCTGGCGAGGTGGTGGGGCTTTTAGGACCTAATGGGGCGGGCAAAACCACCACCTTCTATATGATCATCGGCCTAGTCAGGCCTGATCATGGAAAGGTATTGCTCAACGGAGAGGATATTGGCCGATTGCCCATGTACCAGCGAGCAAGGAGGGGAATCACCTACCTACCGCAGGAACCATCGATATTTAGAAAATTGACTGTGGAGGAAAATATCCTAGCTATATTGGAGACGTTAGATCTTTCACGGGAGGAAAAGGTGAGGCGTTTGCAGGCCCTCCTAAACGAGCTAAACATCACCCCCTTGGCCAAAAACAAGGCATACTCACTCTCAGGAGGGGAGAGACGAAGGGTAGAAATCACCAGGGCCCTTGTTCTGTCACCCTCCTTTATCCTGCTCGATGAGCCCTTTGCCGGTATCGATCCCCTTGCGGTCATAGATATCCAAAATATCATCCAACAATTAAAGGCCAAGGGAATAGGGGTAGTCGTTACCGACCATAACGTCAGAGAGACCCTGTATGTATGTGATAGGGCCTATATATTGAATGAGGGAAAGATATTGGAGGCGGGTACCCCCGAGATGATTGCCACCAGCAAAAAGGCACGCAGGATCTACTTGGGGGAAAACTTCAGGTTGGAAAAGAGGGGCGCTGGAGAAAATAGGGACGAAAACCCCATTGACTAAAAGGTAGTTAAAAGATGGCCTTGGATATAAAACAGGAACTCAGACTGACCCAACAGCTGGTCATGACGCCCCAGCTTCAGCAGGCCATCAAGTTGTTACAGCTCTCCCGCTTAGAGCTTCAGGAGGTAATCGCCCAAGAAGTCAAGGAAAATCCGGTATTGGAGGAGGACAGCGGTTTAGAGGAAAGAGAACAAACAGGCCCCACCTCTGAGGTCCCTGATCAGATCCAAGATTTTGATTGGGAACAATATATGGAAAGCCACAGCATCAGCACCTATATCCCCTCTAAAGCTGATCTTGATGAGACCCCCTGGGAAAATTTCGTCACGCGTCAGACCACCCTTTCCGATTATCTGCTGTGGCAACTGAGGATGAGTCCTTTAACCCCCCAACAGGAGGAAATAGGGGTCTTCATAATCGGTAATATCGATGAAAACGGATATCTTCAGGTACCCACAGAGGAGGTCTGCCAGCAGCTTCATGTCCCGATGAGGACGGTGGAGGAGGTGCTAAATCTAATACAATCCTTCGACCCCCCTGGGGTGGGGGCCAGGGATTTGCGAGAATGCCTCCTCATCCAATTAAAGGGACTCGCCGAAAGAGATCCCTTGGCAGAAGAGATAGTGGAAAACCACCTATATTATTGTAAAACTAAAGACTACCGTGGGTTAGCCAAAAAATTAAAGGTCCCCCTCTCCCAAGTCTTGGAGGCCATCAAGACCATCTCCCATCTAGATCCTAAACCTGGACGTACTTTTAGCCCTGATGAGGCAAGGATTATCATACCCGATGTTTTCGTCTATAAGGTCGAAGGGGAGTATGTGGTCGTCTTAAATGACGATGGCCTTCCCAAACTAAGGATAAACCCCTATTATCGCCAGCTGCTGGAAACCGGTGGAGATGATGTGCCAAAAGACTACCTCAAAGAAAAGCTGAAATCGGCACTCTGGCTGATCAGAAGCATCCAACAAAGACAGGGGACCCTTTATAAGGTTACCAAGAGTATAGTAAAGTTTCAGAAGGATTTTCTTGATAAGGGCATAGATTACTTACGCCCCCTAGTTTTAAAAGAGGTAGCTGACGATATTCAAATGCATGAATCCACTGTAAGCCGTGTGACCACAAATAAGTATGTCCATACACCGCAGGGAATCTTTGAGTTGAAGTTCTTCTTCAGCGGTAAAGTAGGGGAATGGGGAGAAGAAGTGGCTGTCAAGCGGGTGCAAAACATAATCAAACAAATCATTGCTGAAGAAGATCCACGCAAGCCTTTCAGTGATGAGAAGATAGCCAAACTCCTCAAGGAAAAATACCATATAACCATTGCCCGTCGAACGGTAGCCAAATATCGCGAGATGATGAAGATCCTCTCTTCTAGTGAGAGAAAGAAGCTCTGGTGAAATCTCCAGCCTCAGTAGGTAATTTATTGACAACCCCTCTTTGTTCAGCTAAGATTTATAGCTTTAATAAAAATAACGAAAATCCAAACACTGGAGGAACAAAAGATGCAGATTAATATGACCTTTAGACACGTGGATCCCGTTGCTAACTTAAAGGAATATGTGGAGGAGAAGCTTCAAAAGGTAAAAAAATACCTACATGAGCCCATTGAGGCCCATGTTGTCCTCTCGACGGAGAAGTTTAGGCATACGGTGGAGGTAAATATCATGGCCGATAATGGCATTATGATAAATGGGGTAGAGAGCATGGAAGATATCCAGGCGGCCATCGATAATGTGATGGACAAAATAGAGCGCCAGATAAAAAAACAAAGGGAGAAATTAAAGCGCACAAAACCAAAGGGATATGAGTTCAAAATGCATATCCTCTCCCTAGACAGAGAAGAAGAGGAAAAGAGGCCCAAGCTCATTAGATCCAAAAACTACTCAGCCAAACCCATGTCAATAGATGAAGCCATTGAACAACTCAAGACCTTGAAGAATGATTTCATCATCTTTACCAATGCCAAGACCGAGGCCGTTAACGTAGTCTACCGCCGAAAAGACGGCAACTTCGGCCTCATTGAGCCGGAATAAAAATGAAAATAATAGACATATTGGACAAAAATTGTATTATTGAAGAACTTGCCTCCCAGGACAAAAAGGGGGCTTTAGAGGAATTAGTCTCTGTGCTGGTCGACAATGACAGACTAAAAGATAAGGAGAAGGCCTTACAGGTCCTCTTAGAACGAGAAAAATTGGGCAGTACCGGCATTGGAGATGGAATCGCCATCCCTCATGGGAAGTTAAAGGGAATAAAGGGCATCATTTGCTCTTTTGGCCGAAGCAAAAATGGAATTGACTTTCAGTCCCTTGATGGGAAACCAACTCATCTCTTCTTCCTGCTGCTTGCCCCCGAGGATTCGGCTGGAGAACACCTTAAGGCCTTGGCTAGGCTATCCCGCCTTTTAAAGGATACCCAATTCAGAGAAAGGTTAATGGAGGCCAAAACCAAGGAGGAAATCTACAGCATCATCGCTGAAGAGGACGAGAGTTATTAGTTATTGGTTGCGAGGGACAATATGGGCCAAGACAGTGCCCTCCGTACTAGTCTTCATGGGGTGCTAATAGATGTGCTGGGGGTAGGAGTCCTCATTTTGGGCAAAAGCGGGATAGGAAAAAGCGAGTGTGCCCTTGATCTAGTGATGCGTGGACATCGCCTTGTGGTGGACGATCTCATCCAGATAGAGAAGTGGCGAGATGGTTCCCTCTATGGTTTTAGTCATGATTTGGGACGACATCATATGGAAATAAGGGGCTTGGGTCTCGTTGACATAGAGAAGTTATTCGGCATCGCAGCAACTACAGACAGAAAACGCATTGAATTAATAATAGAATTGGTAGAACCTGAGGAATGTATAGACGACCGTGTGGGCTTAAAGGAGGAGACATATACCATCCTAGAGGTAAAAATACCTCGAAAGAGGATTCCGGTGCGACCGGGGAGAAACTTGACCGCCATTGTGGAGGTAGCTGCCAGGGATTACCTGTTAAAAAAAGGAGGGTATAACACAGCCAGGGAGTTCGAAAAAGAACTCCTCATGAACCTCAAGAAAAGAGAATAGAACAAGATGTGAGACCACTTCAAGTAACAATAATCAGCGGCCTCTCTGGATCAGGGAAGTCTACCGCAATGAAGGCCTTGGAGGATGCTGGATTTTATTGCATAGATAACATGCCGGCCACCCTTATACCTACATTTGTAGAATTGTGCAGACACTCCACCAGGGGTCTTTCAAAGGTAGCCATTGTGGTGGATATAAGGGGAAAGGAATTCCTAGAGGATTTCCAGAAGGTCATCCAAGATTTGAGACATGTAGGTCATCAGGTAAAGATCATCTTCCTTGAGTCGAAGGATGATGTACTCATCAGACGTTACAGTGAAACCAGGCGCAGACATCCATTGGAAAAAGAGAGGGGGATTCCCTTGCCTGAAGCGGTGAAGAAGGAACGGGGAGAGATCGCCTTTTTGAGAGAGATCGCCGATGAGGTCGTTGACACCTCATCCCTAAACGTCCATCAACTTCGAGACCTCATAATGGAGCGCCTCTTGGTCCCAGGGGTTCAGAGGATGAAGGTAACACTATTGTCCTTCGGCTATAGCTATGGAGTGCCTACAGAGGCCGATATAGTAATGGATGTGCGTTTCCTCCCCAATCCCTTCTTTGTAAAGGAATTAAGAGGACTCACCGGCGAGGACAAAAAAGTAAAGGACTATATTTTGAAAAAGGAAGAAGCAGATGATTTTGTCCACAAATTCACCAAGTTAATTGAGTATTTGATCCCCCTCTATGAAAAGGAGGGAAAGTCCTATTTGACCATCGCCATTGGTTGTACAGGAGGGAAACATCGCTCAGTAGTTATCACCGAGCGATTGGCTGAGGTCCTTGGACAAAGGGGGAAGGAAGTAACGGTTAGGCATCGTGATATGGAGAGGGGGTAAGATGAAAAAGATGATAGGGGTCATCATCGTTACCCACTCTGCCTTGGCAGATGAGTTTCTTATGGCCACCCAACAGATTGTCGGAGACGTGGAGGGTATAGAACCCATCTCCATCGACCCTTCCGAGCCTATAGAAGAGGTGAAAAAGAGGATCAAGAAGGCCATCAAAAAGGTAGATGCAGGAGAAGGGGTTTTAATCTTGACCGATATGTTTGGGGGCACCCCCTCCAATATAAGTCTTTCCTTCCTAGAGAAGGGAAAGGTAGAGGTAGTGACAGGGGTCAATCTTCCAATGTTGATAAAACTGTCCACCCTGCGGGAGGAAAAGGCGCTTGATGACTTGGCTTCTTTTATAAGATCTTACGGACAAAAAAACATCCATTTGGCAAGTGAGATCTTAGAGAGAAAAACCGAAGGAGAGAAGAAATAGAGGAAAGGGTTGAAGAACGAAGTTTCATTATAAAGAACAAACTAGGCCTCCATGCCCGCGCGGCCAATATGATGGTCCAGGTGGCCAGTAACTTTGAGTCTATCATCACGGTAGAAAAAGATGGGGTCGAGGCCAACGGAAAGAGTATCATGGGGCTATTATTGCTCGCTGCCGGGGAAGGGGCAAAGATCGTGGTTAGGGCGAGGGGAAAAGACGCTAAAGAAGCTATTGAAGAGTTGAGCAAGCTTATTGAGAGTAAATTCGGTGAAAAATAAAACTCAGAGCACCAACGAAGGAAAGATCCTTAAAGGGATAGGGGTATCCCCGGGGATAGTTATAGGGAAGGCCGTCATCCTAGAGCGCCAGCGCACCAGATTTGTCCCGCGCAGGATCACTGCTAGGGAGGTAGGTTCTGAGGTCAGGAGGTTCAGGGAGGCTATTATAAAATCAAAGAGGGAGCTGCAGGAGATAAAGGAACGGATCCTGGAGAAGGGCTTCAAACAACACTCTTATATCCTCGATGTCCACATCAAACTTATGGAAGACCGCATGCTTCGAGATGAAACCATTAAAATGATCAAAGAGCAGCTAGTAAACACCGAGTGGGCCCTTGAGGTCACCTTGGATAAGATCTCTGAAGCCTTCGACTCCATAGAGGATGACTACCTGCGGGAGAGAAAAGAGGACATCAAACATGTGGTTGATAGAATTCTGCGAAATCTCACCGGCAGAGAACTTCGCAAGATCGAGGACTTAGAGGAAGAGATGATCGTCGTGGCCCACGATTTGTCTCCTGCGGACACCATTCAGTTAAACCTCAAAAGGGTAATCGGTTTTGCTACCGACATGGGGGGCAAAACATCCCATACGGCCATCGTCGCCCGCTCCCTTGAGATCCCCGCGGTGGTGGGATTGGAGGATGTCACGGCCTATGTAGGTGGGGGAGAAACGATCATCATCGATGGAACTGAAGGGGTGGTGATTGTTGAACCCTCACAGGCGACCGTCAAGGCATTTCGACTAAGACAACAACATTACCGTTATCTGGAAAGGGAACTCCTCAAGTATTCCAGCCTTAAGGCGGAGACACAAGATGGTTATCACCTCGCTTTAGAGGCCAATATAGAGCTTGTAGACGAGATCCCCTCTGTGATTCAATATGGGGCCGAGGGAATAGGACTTTATCGGACCGAATACCTATATTTGAGCAGGAGAACCCTCCCCACTGAAGATGAACACTTTCAGGTATACAAAAAACTGGCAGAGGAGATCGCCCCTTACTCCGTCACCATTAGAACCCTTGATCTAGGGGGGGACAAGTTCGCCTCTCACATCGAACTGGCCGAGGAGATGAATCCGGCCATGGGGTTACGGGCCATCAGGTTCTGCATCAAAGAGAAAGAGATCTTCAAAACCCAGCTGCGGGGTATACTGCGGGCCAGCATCTACGGCAACCTCAAGATCTTATTACCTATGATCTCCGGGGTAGAAGAGCTACGACAGGTAAAGGCCATCCTCGAGGAGACTAAAGAAGAGCTAATGGCCAGAGGGGTCCCATTTGACCCAAATATCCCTTTAGGGGTCATGATAGAGATCCCCTCGGCTGCCGTCACCGCTGATATCCTCGCCCGCGAGGTCGATTTTCTCAGCATCGGCACAAATGACCTTATTCAATACTCTTTGGCCATCGATCGAGTAAACGAGCATGTATCTTATCTCTACGAACCCCTACATCCAGCCATCTTGCGCAGCATAAAAGGGGTGGTGAATGTTGCCCATAAGGCAGGAATAGAGGTAGGGATATGTGGTGAGATGGCTGCCGATCCCCTTTATACCCTGATTTTTTTAGGCATGGAGCTTGATGAATTGAGCATGAACGCCATCGCTATTCCTCGGGTTAAAAAGGTGCTGAGGCGTGCTACCATTGCCGAGGGAGAAAGGCTGCTTAAGGAAATTCTGCAGTTCTCCACCGCTAAGGAGACAGAGCAATACATCCGCAAGGAGATGGCCAAATTATTCCCTGAGGATTTCATTCAATGTATAGAATAAAAGAAAAACTTTGAGGCCGTTGTCTCAAAAAAGGAGGAAATTTTATGTCTATGACCAACTTTTTGTTTACCTCCGAGTCAGTGACAGAGGGACATCCCGATAAGGTAGCTGATCAGATATCTGATGCCATCTTGGATGCCATCATAAGGGAGGACCCCCATGGAAGGGTCGCCTGTGAATGTTTGGTAACCACGGGGTTGGCCTTTATCGCTGGGGAGATCACCACGGAGTGCTATGTGGACATGCCCGGCATCGTCCGTGAAACCATTAAGGAGATCGGGTACAATGACTCTTCCATGGGTTTCGACTGGGAGACCTGTGCGGTGATCACCTCCATCGATCAGCAATCACCAGATATAGCGATGGGGGTAAATGGAGCAAAGGAACAGGGTGCTGGAGATCAAGGGCTCATGTTCGGGTATGCCTGCAATGAGACACCCGAATTTATGCCCATGCCCATTGTCTTCGCCCATAAGCTTACAAAAAGACTTGCCTACGTCCGCAAAACCCGTATTCTCGACTTCTTGCGGCCCGACGGCAAGTCCCAGGTAACTATCCAGTATATCGATGGCAAACCGGTTCGTGTGGACTCTATTGTTATCGCTGCCCAACATACCCCTGATGTTAAATATGAAGTACTTCAAGAGGGGATCATTGAGGAGGTGATTAAAAGGGTCATCCCTGAAGATCTGATGGATGAAAACACCAAATATTATATCAATACAACCGGGAGGTTTGTGGTCGGAGGACCCATGGCAGATTGTGGAATGACAGGTCGCAAGATCATTGTCGACACCTATGGTGGACAGGGGAGCCACGGCGGCGGGGCCTTCTCTGGGAAAGATCCTTCCAAGGTGGACCGCAGCGGTTCCTATATGGCCAGACATGTGGCCAAAAATGTGGTGGCAGCCGGCCTAGCGGATAGATGTGAGATCCAGATTGCCTATACCATCGGAAAGGCCAAACCTGTCTCCTTTATGCTAGATACCCAGGGAACAGGAAAGATCCCTACCGATGAGATCGCCAAAATCGTCCTCGAGATCTTTGACTTCAGACCAGCGCAGATGATTCAGTATTTAGATCTCTTGCGCCCCATTTACAAAAAGACGGCCTGCTACGGTCACTTTGGCCGGAATGATCCGGAATTTACCTGGGAAAAATTAGACAGGGCGGATGACCTGCGCAAGGCCGCGGGAATCTGAGAGGAGGCGGTTTTGAACTACCATATAAAAGATCTAGGGTTAGCTGAAAAGGGTAAATTGAGGATAGAGTGGGCCGCACACGAGATGCCGGTTTTGAAACTCATCAAGGAAAGATTTGCGCGAGAAAGACCCCTAGAAGGGATACGAATATCCGCCTGTCTGCACATTACCACAGAGACGGCCAACCTAGCCGAGGTCTTAAAGGCGGGAGGAGCCGAGGTAGTGTTGTGCGCCTCCAATCCCTTGAGCACCCAAGATGATGTAGCTGCCTCTCTTGTGAAGGATTATGGGATAGCGGTTTTTGCCATCAAGGGGGAGGACAGCACTACCTATTACGGTCATATCCAGCAGGCCATTGCTCACCGGCCTGACATAACCATGGACGATGGGGCAGATCTGATTTCATCCTTGCACCTTTTGGGGTGGGGGAGATGGGAAGAACTCGCTGGCCCCATCAAGGGGTGGGCCCAGGAACTTACGTCTGATCAAAGACGGGAGTTGGTAGATGGTATTCTGGGCAGCACTGAGGAAACCACCACAGGGGTCATCCGCCTGCGGAGTATGGAGCGAGAGGGGGTGTTGATGTTCCCGGTGATAGCAGTAAATGATGCCAATACTAAACACCTCTTCGATAATCGCTATGGCACGGGGCAAAGCACCATCGACGGGATCATTAGGGCCACCAATCGGTTGCTGGCCGGCTCCAAATTCGTGGTCTGCGGCTATGGGTGGTGCGGTCGAGGAGTGGCCATGCGGGCCAGAGGCATGGGGGCCAATGTTATCGTCACCGAGGTGGACCCCCTGCGGGCCCTGGAGGCAGTAATGGATGGTTACCGGGTACTTCCCATGGCTGAAGCCGCCAAAGTGGGGGACTTCTTCGTCACCCTTACAGGGGACATAAAGGTCATCAGGAAAGAGCACTTCCAGTTGATGAAGGACGGCGCCATCGTGGCCAACTCAGGACACTTCAACGTGGAGCTGGATCTTGAGGGGCTAGAAGATCTGGCTGTAAAAAAACGCAGGGTCAGGGAGTTTGTCCAAGAATACACCCTCCCCAATGGCAGAAGAATAAACCTTTTGGGGGAGGGACGATTGGTAAATTTGGCGGCCGCCGAGGGGCATCCCTCTAGTGTAATGGATATGAGTTTCGCTAACCAGGCCTTATCGTGCGAATACTTGGCCAAAAAAGCCAGAAAATTGGAGAAGAAGGTCTACCCCGTACCCCCCCACATCGATCAAGAAATTGCCCGCCTTAAGCTCAAGGCCATGGGGGTGGAAATCGATGCCCTCACCCAGGAACAGGAGGATTACCTCACCTCTTGGGAGATGGGGACATAGAGTAACACACCTATATGCGGGGTTGCTGTAACCAATGAACACCCTAAGGTCTGGCGAATATACAACGTATTCAACTTCCAATAGGTCACAGCCGCTACACCGCTATATACCTCAGAGACGGCTTTTCCTCCTTCGGCGAACTTATCATCATCGCTAATTTTTATAAGTCTTCAAAATTTACAATAAAAGGGGGTTATAATGGATGATAAACTTGACGAAGAGTTTTGGGAAAAAGTAGAAATCGTCGGATATTGTCCTTTAATGTCGCAAGGGGCAGATATGGTAGATTGTAAAAGAGAAAAGTGTACATGGTGGAGACAAGCTCGATCGGGTCGCCCGAAAGGAAAGGCAGCATGTGCATTCAACGAACTCGTCTCCCAATTGAGCACAACTAACAGTAGATTCCAAATTACAATTAAAGATCTTGTCTCACAGTTGGTTATACTTAATGGTAGGCTACAAACCTTAATAACAGAAGTTGCCAAAAGTGATGAATCAAGGATAAAGGAAAGGAAATCAGGTGAATAAGGGGGAGGGAGTTTTAAAACAATTTGCCGGTCAACCGTTTCAACGCCTCCAGATACCTCTCCCGCGTCTTACTGACGATCTCCGGCGGCAATGGAGGGGGAGGGAGATTTTTGTCCCAGGAGATGGAGAGTAGGTAATCTCGTAGAAATTGTTTATCGAAGCTGTGCTGTGGCCTTCCAGGACGGTACCCCTCGGCGGGCCAAAAGCGAGAGGAATCAGGGGTAAGGAGTTCATCGATGAGGATGAGCTCACCACTTCGCAGACCGAACTCAAACTTGGTATCGGCTATGATGATTCCCTTGGCTTCGGCCATTCGGCGGGCCCGCTCATATATTTGGAGACTGACCTCGCGCAACCTTTCAGCTAACCCTTCTCCTACCCTTTCCTTCACTTCCTCAAAGGTGATATTGATATCGTGGCTGCCCACCTCCTCTTTGGTGGAAGGGGTGAAGATGGCATGAGGCAGGAGGGCCGCCTCTACCAATCCCTCTGGGAGTCTTACCCCGCATATTTCCCCCCTTTGCTGATACTCCTTCCAACCAGAGCCCGCAAGGTACCCTCTTACCACACATTCAATGGGTATAGGATCAGCACGTTTAACCAACATACTGCGACCCTCCAACACATCCCTATATTTGCGGCACGGCGCAGGATAGTCATCCACACGGGTAGAGATAAGGTGATGGGGGATTAAATCCTCCATCTCTCGAAACCAGTAGGCGGAAATCTGGGTAAGTATCCTCCCTTTATCAGGTATAGGATCGGCCATAACCACATCGAAGGCAGAAACCCTGTCGGTGGCCACGATGAGAAGTTCGCCATCTACCTCATAGATATCCCTCACTTTCCCACGCTTGAGAAGGTTAAGGTCAGGGAAATGGGTTTCTATAATAACTTCCTTCACCATCACTCTACCTTTAGACTGCGCATGCGGTTGATGGCACCGGCCACCTCGAAAATCCTGGGCATGGCGAGGTTGCCCACCTTGTAGGGCAGGAGACAATCGAGTCCCCATTGCTCCACATCTCTCATTACCAGCTCCATTCCTTCCCTCAATGACCTTGATCTATGCAGGTATTTCTCGGAGTAGTAATGGATCATCAGTCCTATGGCCCTGGTCTGACTCATATCCACCAACTGCTCCAGATAGGAGAGGTCTATGCTAGTGGTGCCGTACAGGATGGTCCGTAGTCCCTTGGCATCTATCTTGACTTCCCTTTTTCCCCGGCTCGGGTCAAAGCTGGCGCTCAGGGGACGCCGGGAGGTGACCTCGCCAAAGGCATCCCCTCCCTCGTCTTTTCTACGGCTGGCGTGTTTGGTGGCGATTTCCTTGGCCTGTTGGGTGACGCAGAGGGGCTGATAGCTGTCCATCATGATGACGGTGTCGGCCACCTCAAAATAGTCACCGGACCCCCCCATGACCAAGATGGTGGAGACTCCCAAATCGGCATAGAGTTTGCGCACCTTGTCGACAAAAGGTGTTATGGGTTCCTTTTCTTTAACCACCAGCTCCTGCATCCGTTCATCACGCACCATGAAATTTGTGGCCGATGTGTCCTCATCAATCATGAGGACCTGCGCGCCCACCTCGAGGGCCTCCATGATGTTGGCCGCCTGAGATGTGCTGCCGCTGGCGTTATCGGTGGAGAACCTTACGGTGTCTTTGCCAAAGGGGAGATTGTTGATAAATGGGCTAATGTTCACCTTCTCTATACGGCGGCCATCCTCCGCCCTGATCTTCACCGCCGCCCTGTTGGTTACCACATATTCCCTCCCATCGCCAGGTATATGGTTGTAGACCCCCCGTTCTATAGCGGTCAGGAGGGTGGATTTCCCGTGAAATCCACCACCGGCAATAAGGGTCACCCCCTTGGGGATCCCCATACCTTTGATTCTGCCGCGATGGGGAAGCTCCATCTCCACCTCCAGTTCAAAGGGAGGCCTCAAGGGTATGGCCCCTGCTTCCAAAGGCCTGTCGTCTACCCCACTGCGCCTGGGCAACACCGACCCTTCCGCAACAAAGGACACCAAACCCTTCTCCTCTAAAAGATCACGCATAACCTCCTGATCCTCTGCCACATCGACATGCCTTCTAACTCCTGCTTGATCAATGCTTCGATAAAACAAAGATCCATTTACTACCTGGGGTATTTCCTCAAAAAAGATCCCCAACGCCTCCCGCCCCAAAATGGTTCGGCCGGCTGCAGGAAGTCCCACCACAAAACGGACCTCTAGGTCCGTGCCATCGATGAGGACCGCATTCCTCTCTAAGATCTCCTGCCCCCCCACATCGATGTCTATCAGACCGCTTTTGCCCATCCCCCGATGCCCTTTGCTCCAGCGGCGGATGGCCCGGTGGAATTGACGGGCCAAATAGTCACAGAAGGCGATTCGGCGCACTCTCTTGTCCCATAGATCATGGGGAAAACCCGTTCTCTCCATGGGAAGCCTCACCCTTACCCGAGAGGGGGCAGCGAAGGGGTCCCCCTGGACATGATCGATGACCAGCCGATAAGGACCAAAGTCGTAATCCCCTTTGATATCCTTGTAGGCCTTATATCCTCGTCCGTCAATGCGGTTGATTATCCGCCTTAGATCCTCTTTTGTCCCCATTTCTCATCTCGACCCTGGAGAGACTAGCAAAAAGGGGGAAGAAAATCAATGGCTCCTAATCTCAAAATAAACTCCTCCATACCTCCCGCAAATCTCTCACCCTTATAAGCTCCATCTCACCAAAGGCCTTCAATCCTTCAGCGGTGCTGCGAGGCAGAAGACACCTCTTAAATCCCAGGCGAGCGGCCTCCCGGACTCTTATCTCTCCATAACTCACCCCCCTTATCTCTCCGGCCAGCCCCACCTCACCGAAGATAACCATGTCGGAGGGAACGGCTTTATCCAAGTAGCTAGAAGCTACTGCAACTACCACCCCCAAATCAACAGCCGGTTCTTCTACCCTCAGCCCTCCAGCCACATTGACGAAGACATCCTGATGAGAGAGGTTTACCCCTGTTTTTCTCTCCATCACGGCCACCAGAAGTGAAAGTCTGTTGTAATCAACACCCATGGCCATCCTTTTGGGAACGGCAAATGCACTAGGGGCCACCAGGGCTTGAATTTCCACTAAGATGGGCCTTGTCCCCTCTATGCTCGCCATCACAACAGTCCCGGAGGTCTCCATAGGTCTCTCGGCCAAGAAGATCTCCGAAGGGTTTGCCACCTCCTGCAGCCCCCTTTCCTTCATTTCAAAGACTCCGATCTCATTGGTGGAACCGAAACGGTTCTTTACAGCCCGTAAAATTCGATAGGGACTATCTGCACTCCTCTCCATGTACAGGACGGTATCCACCATGTGTTCCAAGACCCTGGGACCGGCGATGGCCCCTTCTTTTGTCACATGCCCCACCAGGAAGGTCGCCACCCCTGCCCCCTTGGCCAGATAGGTTAATCTCCCCGAGGTCTCACGTACCTGGCTGATGCTGCCAGGGGCCGATCCCAACTGGGTGGTGTAAATGGACTGGATGGAATCAATCACCAAGACCTGAGGCTTGAGATCTTCGACATCATGGATGATCCGCTCTAAGGAGGTTTCAGCAACCACAAATAACCCCTCAGATATGGCCCCCAAACGCTTGGCCCTGAGCCTTGTCTGCCTCAAGGACTCCTCAGCGGAGACATATAGGCACCTTTTCC